>Ga0209702_10008315_pt1 | contig 12149 bp, 13 predicted proteins | sample FRY01_FD_187210 | JGI IMG/M metagenome (GOLD analysis project Ga0209702, IMG submission 187210) | Freshwater microbial communities from Lake Fryxell liftoff mats and glacier meltwater in Antarctica - FRY-01 (SPAdes) (version 2) | ecosystem: Environmental > Aquatic > Freshwater > Ice > Glacier... | reverse complement strand
AAGAAATTGGATTATTTTTCCTGTTAGAACATTTCGGTTGGCTTTGAAGAATGTGAAAGATCCAGTGCGTGTAATTGCTGACGAAAAGCTACGTTGGCTTAGTGATCACAACAACACAGGCCAAGCCGCTCCTCATACAGAGTACTTTTCGAAACGCGCCCTAAGAAAAGTACTATCCCCTGCCGGATCTGTGACTATCAGAAGAAGAAATCTTGATTCCTTTCCACTTCCCTTTGGTCTAAGTGAACGATTTCGCCTTCTTCTCCTAAAGACCCCGCTGCAAAACCTGCTCGGGTTGGATCTCTATTTTGTCCTCAACATTACCGAACTATAGAATATGACTGCCAATCAAATCGTGTTCCTAATCTTCCAATGAATTCCTTTAAATATTATGTTACAAGTTTTTAACTAAAAAATTCGCGAAATTTCGAACGTTAATTGCAGGATTCAAGTGGTTCTCGGCGAAACTTCTTGAATCTTGACCTATTGACTTTCTCAGTTGAGCATCATCAAGAAGTCGTTTCAAGACATTATAAATAGTCCACTTATTTGCGTTTACGAGAGGCAAAGGGTAAGTCTCTGGAAATAGTCGATAATAACGCTCCTCCCAGTCGGGTCTGATATAGGTAACTACTGGCTTCCCCAGAGACATGCATTCCACGGCCGTTGAGCCCCAACTTCCACGAATCAATTCTTCAACAATAATATCTGCTTGAACTTGGTAAAACTTGTAATGCTGAGTGGGCACATTGCCGAAGGAAATTAACTCAATTTCGTATCCCTCAGCTAGCAGTTGTTCTACAGCTTGAGCCACATATTTGCTTCCTTTTATGTTCCCGCCTTGTAACCTCATTCTTTGTTCACCAAACATAAATGAATGGAGGATTCGTATCTTTAAAGTAGGTTGCAATCGAAACTGAGGCGGAACATCTATATTGGAGTTCCATAGATCAAGATCAATTGACCTGTATTTCATGTGCGTCGCCTTGTACTGTGTTGAATCAAGCAATCCGTAACCTATGTTTAGATGCGAGTAACGCCTAAGGGTGTCGAAATGAACTTTCATTAATCTTGAATCTCGAACTGCTACACCCTCTTCATCGTTCCCAAGAGCAGCGATCACATTGGGCATCTCCTCGTCAGGCGCTCCGGAGGGGTGGTAAAGAATTTTGCAACCAAAGATTCTTGCGAAAAAGAGATTGACTCGAAAGGATTTTCCCAAGACAAGATCCAGCCTGAAAATCCTTTCAAACAAGGTGAAGTGTTCGAGGTTCCCGTTGTAAAAGTGATAGCGGTATTTTCTTACCAATTTGAGATAAAGCCATTGTGTACGCAAGCCGGCAATGTAAATATCCATCAAACGATTAGATGCTGGTTGCGGCCCCTCCAAGTCGGGCTCACCATATAGCAGCGTCTGAGGAAATCCCACGGGGACGTAAATATCAGCAGTCCACCCTAACCGTCGGAGTTCGTCACGATAGATAAACGAGCAGTGATAGTCAGGGTAAATGAAGACGATACTTTTCTTTTGTCTTCGCTTCACTTGTCAAACTTACCACAAGATAGGAAAAAAATTAGATGCGTTCGATGGGACTCAAGTCGGCCCGACTCGTGTGATTTAGCCGAGACGATCGCTGTTGGATTTGATTGCTTTCGCGGCCCGAATGACTTTTCCTTCAAACTCAACTTCTTGGATGGAAATAGCTGTCGCCTCTCCACACCCGACTATCACACCTTGACTTGATCGCTTCAGAACCTGTCCGGGCGTGGACAGATATACATCCCCTATAAGAACCGCGGACCGAATCCGAATAATTTGTCCGTTTAGCGTGCTGAATGCGCACGGATACGGGGGTGCTTGTGCGCGAATGAAGTTGTGAACTTCGCTTGAATTCCGTGTCCAATTGATTCGACCATCGTCTTCAATTCTCTGTCCACAATATATCGCATTATCATGATTCTGAGACCGAGTAACGACACGTCCCCCTAAAATCAACTTCCACTTGCTTGGCAGCTCTTCGACGATCAAATCATTGAGGCGGGTAAGTACCTCTCCGATTCCCACACTCTCATCTACCGGTAACTGAACTTGAAAAAGAATTGGCCCCTCATCCATTCCTTTGGTTAGGCGAAATACAGTGGAGCCGACCATTTTGTCGCCGTTGATCATCGCCCAAACCAATGGGGAGCCGCCCCTGTAACGCGGAAGTAAAGAATTGTGAATTCCCCATAATCCAAGTCTCGGTACCGACAATTCTTCCTCGGACATCAGCCAATACCACCCACAGACAAAAACTACGTCTGGCTGGAGACTCAGCAACCAATCGCGAAATTGGCTTCGGCTCGATACCAAAGTGAAGTCGGCGCCTAGACGTTCGGCAAGCGCTCTAAACCCGTCTAGCGAACTCCGAGCATCCCCATAATCTTCGGGATGCAGAATTGTCCAACTTGTGTCGGGTGCGCTAGTCGCAAGACACTCAAAAATCCTTTGACCAAATTGCTTAGACCCAAGAAAAAGGGCTTTAATTGAGGTATTCGTAATATTGCTCCTTGCTGACGTACTGGCTTCATTAGAGAACATTTCGCGGCTTACCTACCTATCAAGCAATTTGGCGGGGTTGCCAACATACAAACCGTTTGCTGGAAGGCTAACCAAAACGACACTTCCCATACCGATGACAGTGTTATCGCCAATCTTTACTCCTTCGCGCACAGACGAATTTCCCCACAGTCTCGTGTTGATTCCAATCGAAACCGAACCAGCAATCACAACTCCTTGAGCAATAAGGCTGCCCGCGCCGACTGATACGCCATTCCCAATGCAACTATTCGGGCCGATTCGAACATTTTCAGCCACATGCGTGTCTTGCATAAATCCGCACTGGATGACCGTGTTGTCTTCGATTCGACTCCTCTCCCCGATGACTACCCGTGACAAACTCGGACGATCTATCCACTCGCCTTTTCCGTCTTTGACTGCCCCCAAAGCGTCTCCACCAATTCGCACCCCGTCTTGAATAACGGTAAAATCGCCAATAGAACAGTTCCGCAATGTGCAACCCGCGCCAATCCGAACACCTTGCCCAAGAACCACACTACTTCCGATGTAAGTAAGTGGTCCAATCGCGACGTCACCTGCAATTTCTGAGCTTTCTTCGATGACGCTCGATGGATAGATTTCGGATTTCGCCCTCCGCACTAGAAATTGATTCAATGCCAGAAAAAAGGCGGCTTCAGGTTCTTCTGTCTCTATGAAAGTCACCTCTTCTTTCGAGAAAGCCAAATCTGGTCGATTTCTCATGAATTGAATTGGAACAAGAACCACACCGCGCAACAACTTCAGTTCAGCATCAGTCACAACTGATGTTCCTCGTATAAAGGAAAGCGAGGATAAGTCAGTATCGGAAAGCGGCCGCGCATGATTCCACACACGGCCAACCAACCCTTGAATTGCAATCTTTTGGCCTTGAGGACACAAGAGTGAGACAACGTCTTCCACTGAGAAGTCAGTCATAAGGATGCCTGTCGAAGTACGTCTCTGGGTGTATCAATAGGTAAACAAGCGGTTGTTTAATCTCCAAGTGTTCGCAAAGCGACCTCTTGTCACCAACCAGAAGTCGTCCATTAAGGTAAGACTTCCATTGAGTCCACTCCGAGTCGGATATATAGAGCGACTTGTGAAACAGGCCAAAATCCGGTTCTCGGTCATAAGCCTCATACATCAGCCCAAACTCTTTGGGGCTCCTATCGTGCCAGAAATCAAGATTATTAAGTCCGGTACGGCCACCATGACTTGCCACCCCCTGGATTTCAACGCCGAACGCGGCTGACATAATTTTAAGATCGCGCTTCAGGCACGTCGAGGGTTCTTCGGACCAGATTTCGGACTCATCAACAATTTCCGAATGGTATCCAAGTTCATGCCCGTCTTCAACAATTCGTTTGATAATAAGAAAATTACTGAATTCAAGTGGGTTATATTTCCCATGTAGACGAACGAAGAATGTCGCTTTAATATTCAGAAGACTAAAAATGGTAAGCAGGCGGTCTGTCTTGGCTACATTCTCATCAATGTCAACTCGCATAACTACACATTTGGTGGGAATGTTTCTCTTTTCAACGACATAGTCAATGCACCGAATGAACTCGTACCCAGCTCGTCTTGCGGTAGCCAACTGCTCTTCGATATACGCAAACGTGAAGGGATTACGCACCAAACAACTCCTTCAGCTCATTTTGTGACGGATAGTGCACCAGTATGCCGCACCCTTCCTTTTGATAAACAACGAAACTTTCCACTCCCACAGGTTACGGTACCACCCTTCGCCATCGGGGCCGCGATGCGTGATGGGATCTATAATTTTCTTCAAGAGAAAGGGGCTGACTTCTTTCCCATCAAAATTGAGGACACCACAAACCCCGAACATGTCAAATTGTCTTGATAATTCGTGCGATAAACTCAAAATCTTCTAAAACCATCCTGTTATGCAGTGGAATGGCCTTTGAATTGTTGTTCGCAGCTAACGCTCCTGAGTAATTACCGTGTTTGAATCCGTACTTTTCTACGTAGTAATTCAACATGTGCACCGCATGAGTGTCTAATCGTGTTGCAATCCCGGCTTGTTGAGTCTTTCCATGATGTCATTGCGTTGCTGTGGTCATAACTCTGGCTCAACATAAGTGACAAATGATTGCCATGCATGTTGCCCATCCGTAGATCGTGTGGGCATGCGTAGCCACTCGATGTTTGCTAATTCTTCACAATAATAATCTGCCCATTCTTGGCGCTCGTCGATAAATGACTACAACTTTTCCAGTTGCACCAAACCAACTGCACCTTGTAGGTCTGTCTACCCTTAATTAAATCCTATTAGATTAGAATCTGGAAGTAAGTATGGCTTAGGGCGGCGATGTCGAATTTCCTCGGATACTGCTGCACCATGATTGCGCAATTGGTCGCTCGGCCGAGCAAGAGAGTCGTCGTTTGTTATCAACATGCCTCCTTCGCCCGTGGTGATTAGCTTTCTCGGATGAAGCGAAAAAACCCAGCCAACCCAAGCGTGCCTGCGTATCTTCCCTTATACGTTGCTCCTGCAGCACATGCACAATCTTCGACGATTGGAATGTGACTTGGGACGCCAGCGCGAATTGCGGCCATGTCGGCACATAATCCGAACAAATGAACAACCATTACCGCCTTTGTTCGGGAGGTGATTCGATGCGCAAGATCGCTTGGATCGCTATCAAATATATGCGGTTCTATGTCGGCTAAAATCGGAGTAGATCCGCAGTAGAGCACCACGTTTGCTGCAGAAACCGATGTAAATGCGGGAACAATTACCTCGTCACCTGGACCAACCCCCATCGCAGCCAGCATGAGATAAAGCCCTGCAGTGCACCTCGTCGTCGCGAGTGCATGATGAGCATTGTGAAAAACAGCAAACCGCTTTTCAAATTCGGCAACTTTTGGCCCCTGTATAAGCCAACTTGAATTCAGCGGTTCACGGACAGCATTCAATTCGTCATCGCCCGTGCTAGGTAGCGAAATTGCAATATTTCATTCGGGCACCTAAAACCGACCTTGAGTATTATTACGCCACTCAATGAGGTTTTAAATCCCAACCGCAAGTTTATCTTCGTACCTAAATCCCAAATCGCGCTCAGCCCTTTAGAGTGATCCGATCCGGTTTTGAACTAGGTGACGTGCATCTTCGGCACTGTAAGGGTTACATGTCACTTTGAGGTTTGACGAACGTAGCTCAAGTATTAGGTCACAAAGTTGTTTAATGCTTGTCTGAACGCCAGTGCCAACGTTGTAGAACTCATCACTTACTTGAGACTGTAAAGCCAGCACATTGCATCTCCCTGCATCACGAGCCGTAACGAAATCGTAGGCCTGTGAACCATCGCCGTTGATAGTCGGGGCTTCATTTGCATCAATCTAATTCAACATGATTGGAACTACGCCCGTATACGCGTCAGTCTGATCTTGATGCAGCCCGTACACATTCATATTGCGAAGGCCGACCTATCTCAAACCGGGCGAGTTCAACCGGTCATCGCGACACATGGCTTCACCAGCACTTTTGTGGCACCATAAAAATGTCGGTTGTCAAAAGGATGGGACTCCGTAATGGGGATCTCAACGGCGTCTCCATACACCGATGCCGACGATGAGTAGACCAGACGTTCTGTGTTGTTGTTGACACAGACTTCTAGAACATCGAATGTTCCATTTATGTTTGCACCAAATGCTGTTCGAGGGTAGTCCTTGCAGTACAACAGCCACATTGCAGCGAGGTGAACTACTGCGTCTACGCCTTTCATTGCATTGTTACCTGATCTGGCCAGACAGGACATCGCTGCAAAGGCTCCGGATCGGTTGTGGCTGGCAGATTGCGCCTCACATGCACGCCGATCTGGTGTTCGATGCATTAGAAATGGCGACCTGGCAACGCCAAGTATGATAACGCAATGGCTGAAGCGCTCAGCGGCACGTTCAAAGCCGAACTCGTCACGCTCCATGGACCATGGCGAACACGCCGCCAACTCGAACTCGTGATCGTGGCATGGATCGACTGGTACAACCACCGACGACTTCACTCGGAGATCGGTGACAGTCCACCCGCCGAACAAGAAAGCAACTGGCATCGTCAACAAGATCTGGTCACCACGACCAGATACCTATAAACTGGCACTGCACCAAACTCGGGACACTTCAATTTACTACTTTACCCAAGGACAATCAACTTAGAGTCGCAAAGATGTCTTCCAACTTCTCCCGTTAGACCAGGGATCTCATCAGGAAAGACAATCCAAAGGCGTTTAGCTGATGGTCTCCAAAACACGGGGAAAATGTGTCTCGAAATAGAACTGGTAGTGGACTGCAGGTGTAGTACAGCAAGACTAATTTTCTGCCATCCCGTCAGCCAAAATTTTTGCCAAAAACTCATCCTTCAATCTAAAATTTACTAGAACACCCTGATCTTGTTTTTGGAAGACGACTGCGCTTCCAATTGCGACACTATGTGCTCCACCGTGCTCCAACCCTTCGATCACGTGGTCCAAGTTTCCTATCCCACCATGAGCGATAACAGGAACCGGGACAACCTGGGTAATTGTGCTGATAGTCGCGATGTCTAAGCCACCCCACATTCCTTCGTGGTCTACTGAGGTGATTAACAACTCTCCTGCACCATGATTAACCGCTTCAATTGCCCATTCGCTTGGACGCATTTTTGAGCACACTTGTCTTTGCTTCCTCATTACGCGAACCCCAAAAAAACGAACTTGTCGTACATCAATCGAAACCACCACCGCCTGGCTCCCATAAACACCTGCAATTTCACTAATCAATTTAGGATTTTGTATCGCAGCACTATTTAAAACAATTTTTTCGAATCCGATATTGAATATTCTTTGAGCCTCTGAGAATGAGGTTATTCCACCTCCGTATGCCATCGGCATGAATGCCTCATCTGCAATGACTTCAAGTAGGTCGAAATCAGGGCCACGACCGCTGGTCGTCGCGGATATATCTAGGACAATAATTTCGTCTGCTTCAAGTTCGTTAAATATTCGTACAGTGTTACACGGATCTCCGACATAGCGAGGTTTCCTAAATTTTTTCGTCTTCACTAATCTGCCGTTTGACAGTAAAAGAATTGGGATTAATCTTGTCTGTAACAAATTATATCTCGCTAAAATTTTGTAATATTTGCTTACCAAAACCGAGACTTTTTTCAGGATGGAATTGAACTCCATAAATATTTTCCGTATTTATCACAGAGTCAAACTCAATTCCATAAAAAGTCGTCATTAACGAATTCGACGGATCAAGTATCTTAGCAAAGTATGAGTGAGCAAAATAGAATCTTGCATCATCAGAAATCCCAGTGAGCAGGCCGTTGGGCTTCTTGATCACACCTTGATTCCACCCCATATGTGGAACTTTTATCCTTGATTCCCCATCAAATTTAACTACCTTTCCTTTGATCCAGTCAAGTCCGGATTCCGAACCTTCCTCACTATTGGAAAGCAGTAATTGCATCCCTAAACAAATGCCCAATATAGGGGTTTTTTGTTGGTGAGCGACTTCGTCGAGCGCTTGCCGAAGACCGCTTATTGAGTTCAGCCTACGCATCGCGTGATCAAAAGAACCTACTCCGGGCAGTATCAGCTTTGATGAATTACGAACTTGGTTTGGGTCAGAAATAATATTTGACTCAACTCCGATTCTTTTCAACATATTTACAAGAGAGCCAATGTTGCCCATGCCGTAATCAAGAATCGAAATCATGAAAACCTCATATTGGAAAGCAATACTTAATATAGAAACTATGGGTGACTCGATTTCTTTTTAGTAAATACAAAAATACCGGGCGGAATAATTCAAACCGTCTTTTATACGATTTGAAATCTCGCCAGTTTTGCTTTACCCCATTCATGGCGAAATCAAGTTCTTCCTCGGACATCTTCAAGCGCTTAAGCACAAACTCAGTCAGGGAAGGATCAACTTCAATTGGCTCTTCCATCCTGCGAAACCCTTCTTTACGGGCAATCTTCCCACTTCTCACTTGTGCCGCAATCGTAAGGTTTCGAAAATCAACATTAAAACCCTGCGGCGCCCAGACGGTATGAAAAAATGCAGATGCTCGATTTTCTAAATGGTGACCCCCGTAATATTGCCATCCAGTCTTGTCCGCGAGCTCATTACGGGCAATTTCTTTATCGTAGTTTATATACCATAAGGGTCTTATGATTTGCTGCCGGTGCAACAAAGTCCAGCGAACAAATCTGGAGAACGTCAAGTTTGGGAAAGTCTTCATCTTTAGTTGACCATATTTTTCATGAATATCCTTTATATACCTGCCATCAAAATAGTTCTGACTCACCGGTGAAATTCCCTCTGTAAAAAATGAATGGCCTTCAAGAATGTACGAAATGTGGTATTTAGCGGCCACCGACCTTAAGACTTGGATAATTGCGACATCTGTATCTGCGTCAAATTCTAGAATTCGTGCTTTCACTATGGACGCTTTAATGTCGTCAATTTCATGATTGTCGACGATATGTGTATACAAGTCAACAGACAGGGTGCGCGTAACCTTCTCAATATTCATTGTTGCTATCGCGCTATTCCAAGTATTGTCATAATGCACTGCCAGTGGACTCAACCCCCACTCAACCGCTTTCATTAGTAAATACGAAGAGTCAGTGCCTCCGCTGACGCCGATAACGCAGTCATACTTTTGTTTTCTGCCGTTAGATTTAATTTCATCTAAAAGTCGTCCTAGTTCGTCGGTGCCTTTCTTGGTCCCGGTACCATATTTTTCTGCGATGTCATCAATTTGTAAACAATAAGAACACACTCCAAGGTGGTCAAACGATATTGTTGGTATTGAATCATCATAAATGCACTTGGAACAAATTTGATTCATCTCGCTAATCATAGTTCCTAATTTTGATGTTAAAGTTTAAAATACGCGGTGTTCTGTTGGTTGATAGACCTTGGTCACACGAGAATATGGACTTCATGAAAACTTCAAAGATACTGAACAAAAATATTTTGATTACTGGTGGAGCAGGTTTCATTGGCAGCCATTTGGTGGACGAAATTATCACTCATAATCCAAACGAGTTACTTGTTGTAGATAACTTTTTTCTAGGTCAAGACAAAAATCTGATTCAAGCCAGGAATGAAAAACCGAACTTGCATCTCCTAAGACTGGACGCGTCTGACATTTCGTCCATGCGTCACGTTGCAAAAAAATATAATATTGACTATGTTTTTGATTTGGCAATAGTTCCATTACCTCTTTCTCTTGAATACCCTGAATGGACTATTAGAACAAATGTTGGGATAGTGACTACTTTCTGTGAATTATTGCGGCACGAAGAAGTAGATGAAATGTTGCACTTCTCTAGTTCTGAGGCCTATGGAACCGCGCGTTATATCCCAATGGATGAATTGCACCCACACGACGCCATTACCCCCTATGCAGCGAGTAAGTCGGCTGCGGACTGCATTATCAACTCATACATCCAAACTTTCGGAATTGAGGCTCGTATCGTACGCCCATTTAATAATTTTGGGCCTCGACAGAATCCTGGTTCATACGCTGGTGTAATTCCTATAGTTGTCAAAAAAATTTTGGCAGGGGAACCCATAGAAATTTACGGCGATGGTCAACAAACTAGAGATTTTATTTTTGTCTCCGAAACAGTAAAGGCTGTTACTGACATATTTAATTCTTCAAAAAGCGCCAGGATATCGCTTAATTTGGGAACTGGTATAGAGACAACTATAAATGAGTTGGTCTCGCGAATTCTTCGAATTTCTGGTAACCCGGATCACCAAGTTGTCTATAAGCAGCCTCGAGCGGGAGATGTAAGACGTCACTGTGCGGACATGTCTCGAACTTCAGAAATTCTCGGTTATACGCCGACTTCAATAATGGATGATCAGTTATCCGCAACAATTGAATGGTATATGAAGACACTTCGATGAAACTCATTCGACCAGTTATGGACCAAATGGAGCTAGATGCGGTGGCGGAGGTTCTTAAATCTGGATTGCTCACTCAGGGACCCAAGGCTCGATGTTTTGAGGATTTGATCAAATCGTATACAGATACCAAATATGCACACGCTACAAGTTCTGCTACGACAGGGCTCCATTTAGCTCTTCATGCTCTCGGTGTAGGTCCGGGAGATGAGGTTATTATTCCTGACTTTTCATTCCCTGCCACAGCAAACGTAATCATTCAATTGGGCGCGATACCCATTTTCATCGATATCGAAATTTCAACTTTCAATATCGACGCTTCAAGGATTGAATCTGCGATCACTGATCGAACTCGTGCGATTATGCCAGTACATGCATTTGGACTTTGTGCAGATATGCATTCAATAATTGAAATCGCCAAAAAGTATGGGATTCCTGTTGTGGAGGACGCTGCTTGTGCGCTTGGTTCGAAAATCACAGACATGCATGCCGGATCATTCGGTGACGTGGGCGTCTTTTCTTTTCATCCACGTAAAGTTATAACTACTGGTGAAGGCGGAATGGTGGTAACGAATAACTTTGAGTTGAACAAAAGAATGCACACACTGAGATCACACGGTTCAATTCGTGGATCACATTACTTAGAATTCGTAGACGCTGGATTCAATTATCGACTAAGTGATATAAATTCCGCAATTGGTATTATTCAAATGGGTCGACTAAATCAAATTCTTACTAAGCGCTACGAAATCGCCATGTGGTACGACGAGCTCTTTTCACATTTAGAGTTTTTACGAACCCCAATGTCTCCAGACAACTTTACACATTCGTACCAATCGTATGTTTTGCTGCTTGATAGCGAATTAGACCGCAATAAGATGATAGACGACCTACGTGCACTCAACATCGAAACTACTCTTGGTACGTATTCGATACACCTTCAACCGTATTTCAAGGATCGATTTAAGTTAGTCGATGGAGATTATCCAAATTCGACTAGGGCTCATCGGTCCGCGTTAACTATTCCAGTTTTTAATACGATGACATTTTCGGATGCAGAATTGGTTGCAAATTCGATAATTTCAACTCTAAATTGACGTATGAAAACGCTTTGTTAGCGTTAATTAACTTGATTAAAATTTGAGGTTCCCCAGAAAAAGTAGGCACTTGTTTAAGCGGCCTGATTGGCCGTCTACAACAATTTTTTCAACGTGTGAATTATGTTTTAGTTCTCCACCCAGCCGACAATAGACGCGTCCTATTGCTCGAGTTCCTTCCATCGGATCCGCAACTGCAGTTCGAGGCGACCACAACGCTGCCTCTGTTGTTTTTGCGAGCGGTTCTAACTTCCGAAGTTCGCCTTCGTCAACAAGTTCTGCGTTGACTCCATTCGCCTTTGCTCTACCCGCTAAGTCATAGAGCTGTTGGAGTTCGTCATGACTCTTGGTGAAAACTACTTTCCCAACTTCGCTAATTGCGACGTCTTCATCATGGCAAAGCCTTCGAAGCATTTCGTTTCCGCGTGCAGTGCAAATTCATTTCCGGACTCAAATAGGATGACTTTGAGAGACGGGTCAGAACGTAGGAGTCCAATACCTATGCCAAGTCCTACTACGCCACCGCCAACATTGACCACGCCGTA
>Ga0209702_10008312_pt1 | contig 12150 bp, 10 predicted proteins | sample FRY01_FD_187210 | JGI IMG/M metagenome (GOLD analysis project Ga0209702, IMG submission 187210) | Freshwater microbial communities from Lake Fryxell liftoff mats and glacier meltwater in Antarctica - FRY-01 (SPAdes) (version 2) | ecosystem: Environmental > Aquatic > Freshwater > Ice > Glacier... | reverse complement strand
CCCCAAATCAGGCCCAAGCTTAAGAACAGGATCACACCGCGACGAGACATGACGGCACACTAGGGGAGTGGACAACTTGGGGCGCCCGCGCCATGTCTTGGTTCTGGGGGACTCACTCGCCTTTCAAGGTCCGCAGGGAATCGTCGCCCCGTCGGATCCGCGGCTATTTACTAACACCGCAGCGGCTCACCTGGCAGTGACGCTTGGCGCACCCGTCCAAGTCGACCTGGTCGCGCGCGAGGGCTGGACTTCACGGGATGCGTGGTGGGCGTTGACAAAGGACCCGGTTGTTTTTGGCACCTATTTACCTCGCGCTAGTGCGGTGATCATTGAGGTGGGCGGTATGGATCAATTACCAGCCGTTATACCGACGTATATACGTGAAGGTATGCCGTACCTGCGCCCTGGCGGCTTGCGCCGTCGCACTCGGCGGCTCTACCGAGACCTCGCACCCAAGATCATGGGTCTCACCGGTGGTCTGATGCGGCAACTGCCCCAAGGTGCAACCGACCGTTATCTGACTCGAATTGTTCAGGCCGTCCGCGCGATCTCGGGTGACATTCCGATTATTGCCATGACACCTTCACCCCATGACAGCGCGTACTACCCATCCCAGAAATACCACGCTGCTGCAAGGGCGTCGGCATTTAATTGGGCGTTATCCCTTGATGTTCCCATTGTGGATATCGAAAATATTGTTCTTGCCGGTCTTGCCAGTGGAAATGCGAATCCTGACGGCATGCATTGGGCGTGGGAAACCCACGAACTAATAGGGCACGAGCTCACGCGCGCATGTACCCTCAAGTGAATTACTCCTGAAAGACGGGAGTTCATGCAGCCCAATAATGACGAATCTCATCCCGAAAACGAAGCACTTGAACTTTTCATGAGTTGATAGCCATCCTTATGGCTATCAGTGTTGCAGAGCATTTGCCATTAGCAGATGTGAAGAATCGCCTTTCTGAGGTTGATGAGCCAGTTGTTTTGACGAAGAAAGAAGCCATTGCGTTGGTGAGCCGTAACAATTGATGCAATGGCAGATTTCCTGGACGGCAACAAGGCGTCGGTCTTTCATCAAACTTCCTGAAAAAGTGGTAACAGCTGCTATTGAATTTATCTATGGACCGCTATCGGAGACGTCTCAAAGAGTTGGCAAAGAGCTGCGTCTTGAACTCAGTGGGTTGCATGTTGCACGTCGCGGAGATTACCGAGTGAACTACCACATAAACAGTGACTTACCAGAGGTTGTGATTGATGTGATTTTATAAATATGGTTATTTAGCCATCACAATCACGGTTAATTTGCCAACATTGTTTTTCGCTCCACCGGGTGAAGTGGTGACTACTGTGACGACCGCTTTGCCAACCGACTTGGCTGTGATCCGCCAGAGTGTGGTTCCAGGAACACCAACCATGCCGGTTGCTGCGGGCGCCGCGTAGACGCCCTGTTTCACTTTGACGGACGTTGCTTTACCGGTGACTTTCGTGTCCCAGGTGTAGCCGGTGGTCGCATTAGTAGAGAGTGAAAGGGCGATCGATTCACCCGGGATCAGGCGCACCTGTGCGGGCAATTGGGTGACAACGAGGGTGGTGTCATTTTTCGCTGCGCTCGCGGGGGAGGCCAGCAGGCCCGTGGTCATAAAAACTGCCGCCGTGATAGCAATGATGGCTTTCCAGGAGTTTCTCATGGCTCCGAGGATAACTCAGGGGAGGGAAATATAAAAGCTTCATGCATCGGTAGTCTTATCCGCGCACCCGTTCCTGAGAATCAGTGCCTGATGACACCCGTAAAAGGATGGTTGAACTTTCCGTGACCGACATGGCTACCAGTTCGGATCCCCGCGACGCCGAACGCTTTGACTTCGCTGCGATCCAACAGCGTTGGTTGCCGGTCTGGGATGAACTAGCGCCATTTCGCTCGGGGGATCCGGGTGATACTCGCCCAAAGAAATACGTGTGTGACATGTTCCCTTACCCATCGGGTGATTTACACATGGGGCATGCGGAGGCGTACGCAATCGGGGACGTGATCGCCCGCTACTGGGTGCTCAAGGGGTTCAATGTTTTGCACCCGATCGGTTGGGATGCCTTCGGACTACCCGCGGAAAATGCCGCGATCAAAAACAATGTTGATCCCGGCACGTGGACGTATGCAAATATCGAACAACAAAAGGTCTCAATGCGCAATTACGCGTGCTCATTCGATTGGGATCGGGTTCTCTACACGTGCGACCCAACCTATTACCGCTGGAATCAATGGTTCTTTTTAGAGATGTTCAAACGAGGATTGGCCTACCGCAAATACAGCGCCGTCAACTGGTGCACCCAATGTCAAACGGTACTCGCAAACGAACAGGTTGTTGGTGGGCTGTGTGAGCGCTGTGATTCACAGGTCACCAAGAAAAAACTTGCCCAGTGGTATTTGCGCATTACCGACTACGCGGATCGCCTGCTCGAAGACATGGATCAGCTCGAGGGTCAATGGCCGGAGAAAGTTCTCCTTATGCAGCGCAACTGGATTGGGCGTTCACAGGGTGCTCACGTTCAGTTTGTCATTGAAGGCCGCGATGAACCTGTGAGTGTGTACACCACACGACCGGACACGTTATTCGGTGCAACATTTTTCGTGGTTGCAGCCGACTCTGATCTTGCTGCTGAACTCGCTGCGGGAACGCCAGCCGAAGCAGAGTTCAACATTTATTTGGACAAAGTGAAAGCTTCATCGGAAATGGATCGGCTGGAATCTGGCCGAGAAAAAACGGGTGTTTTCCTCGAGCGCTTTGCAATTAATCCGGTGAACGGTGAAAAAATTCCTGTGTATGCGGCGGACTACGTGCTCGCAGATTACGGAACCGGCGCGATCATGGCCGTACCCGCGCACGACCAACGTGACCTTGATTTCGCGCGTGCGTTTAATCTGCCGGTCACAGTTGTTGTCGACGGTGACGAAGATCCACGCGAAACCGGAATTGCAACAACGGACAACGGCGTGTTGGTCAACTCAGGCTCACTTGACGGACTGACTAAGACCGAAGCGATTCCTCGCATGATTGATGTGCTGCAGGAACGCGGCACGGGATCTGCTGCAACCAATTACCGGTTGCGTGACTGGCTGATCTCCCGCCAGCGTTACTGGGGAACACCAATTCCAATCATTCACTGTGAGGCGTGCGGTGAAGTTGCAGTCCCAGAGGATCAACTACCCGTTGAACTTCCCAGCACCGAGGGACTCGATCTCAGCCCCAAGGGAGTTTCACCACTTGCAACGGCGCACGACTGGGTCAATGTTGCATGTCCCAAGTGTGGCAAGCCTGCATTGCGCGACACCGACACCATGGATACGTTCGTTGATTCCTCTTGGTACTACCTGCGTTATGCAGATTCACAAAACTCCGACGCAGCATTTGATCCGAAGAAGGTCGCGGAGTGGTTGCCTGTTGATCAATACGTCGGTGGAGTAACCCACGCGATCCTTCATTTGCTGTACGCGCGCTTTTGGACCAAGGTCGCTTTCGACATGGGCTTAGTGAATTTTGTCGAGCCGTTTACTCGTTTACTCAATCAAGGCATGGTGCTCAAAGACGGCAGCGCAATGAGTAAGTCGCGTGGCAACCTGGTGCGTTTGACCGAGGAACTGGAGATCAACGGGGTTGATGCGATTCGGCTCTCCATGGTTTTTGCTGGACCACCGGAAGACGACATCGACTGGGCGGAAGTCTCGCCCTCAGGTTCCAAAAAGTTCCTGGCGCGCGCATGGCGTCTGGCGGGGGATGTCACGAGCGAGGTTGGCGCCGACAAGACAACGGGAGACCCTGCGCTGCGCAAGGCAACCCACAAGGCGATCCGTGACGGTGAACTCAACGTTGAATCCCTTCGTTTCAACGTGTTGGTTGCCCGCGTGATGGAACTGGTAAACGCCACCCGCAAAGCAATCGACACCGGTTGCGGACCAGCGGATCCCGCCGTGCGCGAGGCTGTTGAAACCGTGGCGATCATGCTCTCCGTCGTGTGTCCGTACACGGCAGAAGAGATGTGGATGTTGCTGGGACATGAGCCAACTGTTGCCCGCGCCGCCTGGCCAACCGTTGATCTAGCTTTGTTAGTTGAAGACTCGGTTACCTGCGTTGTTCAAATTGCTGGAAAGATTAAAGACAAACTTCAGGTGAGTCCCGATATCTCACAAGCCGATTTGGAAGTGTTAGCGATGGCTTCAACTGAGGTAATCCAAGCCCTTGCTGGCCAGGAAATCCGCATGGTGGTTGTCCGTGCACCCAAGCTTGTCAACATAGTTCTTAAATAATCGGGCTTTGCGGTCATGGGTGGCGTAGCGGTAGTTACCGACAATAGCGCTGGAATCCCTGATGAACTAGTTGCTGAACTTGGCATACGCATTGTCCCTGTTGATGTTCTCGTTGACGACGTTGCGTTAACAGCGGGTGTCTCAATTGACGTCGCGGAAGCTGTCAAGGACGGTAAAAAAGTAACAACCTCACGCCCCACACCCGATGCCTTTGTCAAGGTGTTTGAGTCCCTGGCACGTGATGGCTACGAACAAATCGTTGTCGTGACCCTGTCCTCAAAACTTTCGGGCACTTTTGATTCTGCAGTAATCGCAGCCCGCACCAGTCCAATTCCCGTGACCGTGCTGGATTCACGCAGTATTGGATTAGGTCTCGGGTTCTCCGTGATCAACGCGGCACGCACGTCGCAAACCGGTTCGAGCATCACTCAAATTCTCGAAGTGGTGGAAAGAAGTATTGCGTCCTCGCAAGTGTTTTTCTATGTCAACACTTTGGAATACCTCAAGCGCGGTGGACGAATCAGTCCGACAAGTGCCCTGCTGGGAACCGCCCTGTCGGTGAAACCGATCATGACAGTCGTCGACGGTGAAGTGGTGTTGAAGGAAAAAGTTCGCACCAAAGCCAAAGCGTTGGCGGAGCTTGTGAACCTTGCGGTGCAGTGCGCGCGGACTTGCGATCCCGCACTCATTGGACTGCAGTATTTTGGGGATCGCAGCCTCGTTGACCACTGCGCCCTAATGCTCGCCGAACAACTGCCCGATGTTGATTTACTCATTAGCGAAGTGAGTCCGGTCATTGGAGTTCATGCCGGTCCCGGGCTAGTTGGAATAAGCGTCGCTCGAGGAGCTTCTAAGCGCATAGAAACATAGTCTTACGGCTAATACGCTTCACTTCGCTTGGCTACAGCAAGGGCCAGAACGACAAGCGCGTGGTCGTTAATTGTCACGATGATCCGGTAGTCACCTACCCGATACCGCCAGTATCCGCGCCGGTTGCCGGTTAATGCTTTGCCGCGTTGCCTCGTTGCCTCGGGCTCGGTAGTTGCGTCACGTCCAGTAGGTAAGCGGCGATACGTCGTTGGATCGTCGGGTCCAGCTTGCCAAACTCGCCCTCGAAATCTGGGGTGGTGTCAACGCGCCAAGGGACTTCTTCGTTCACCGGTCAGCAGCGTCGTTGGTCGCGCGCCCTTGCGAGATCTCTGCTTCACCTAAACCAAGTTCGGTCAAGAGTTCGCCGATAGGGCGACTTCTCCCGCCGGATTCTTCAAAATTCCTGAGTGCTTCGTCACCCGCATAGGCATCCTCAAGATCTTCAAGATGAGCTTGAATAGCTTGGCGAACGTAGTAGCTTTTTGTCCGACCCGTGCGCTGCGCCAGAGTCTCCAAGCGTCTCTCTTCCTCAGCCGAAAGACGCACCGTCACCGTCATTGCCGGCGCCATTCGCAAAACCGAAACCTTTTGTAAGACATGTAAACAAAATACCACACTGTTGCAATACCCTGTCAGCTCATCCACAGGCTGTGTATTCCTTCTTCCCCTGCGGGCTCGTTGACCTTAATTTCAAGACATGTTGGGAACTCGAAAAACCACAAGCACGAAGGCGTCAGACCGACTCAAACTCGCATTAGCGGACTGGAAACTGGCGCCGCCACCCCAGGACTTCGTAGCACCTGCCGCCAAACGTCGAGGGACTGGACGGGGCGTGGATGAACCCGAATCAGCAGGTGCGCCGACTCGATCTAAAGCCGAGCCGAGGTTTCGTATGGGCAATTGGGATGGGCGCAGCATTCGACCATTATTTTTCATCGTTGGGGCGATCCTTGCTGTTGTCTTAGGATTATGGTTTCTTGGACGACCTGCTGCGATTGAACCGGTAATCGTGGGCGTTGAATCTGAACTCGTTTTGGACGCCGGGAGTTCAACGGCTGAGGTCGTGGTTCACGTGGCAGGGTCGGTTAAAAATCCAGGCCTGTACCGGCTTGCAGTCGGTGCACGAATCGCCGACGCAATTGCGGCAGCCGGTGGTGTGAGCAAAAAAAACGCCGCGAATTCGGTGAACTTGGCGCGTGAAGTTGTCGACGGTGAACAAATCCTGGTGGGTCAAGATGCAACCGGTGGCGCTGGGGGAGGAATCAGTATCAACAGTTCCACAGCCAGTGAACTAGAAGATCTGCCAGGAGTCGGTCCCGTTATCGCGGCTCGGATCGTGAGCTATCGCGAAGCGAACGGCCCGTTCACCTCGATTGAGGCACTCGGTGAAGTCTCCGGAATTGGTGACTCAATCCTGGGTAGTGTCCGCGACATTGCCACACTTTAACGAGTTCTTCGATGGACCTGCGGCTACTCTTCCCAGCCATCGGTTTGTGGATCGGGGTTGCAGCAACCTTCTTCGTTACCGGTCACAATCCCGACCCGGTTATTCGCAACTCACATGCGCAGTTCGTCTTCACATTATTGATCGTGGCATTGATAATTGTGTGTGCGATTGGCAGCTACTTTTGGTGGTTGCGCCCCACTGAATTCGGTACTCAAAGATTTCGCGCTCGTGGGATCTTCGTAGTTTTCGTCCTACTTGGCGCTTTGACAACCGCACTACAAATCACCTCCCAAACAAGTGAGCCTTTAGCCGGGTGGGTTAACCAAAAACCAATCGCCCAGATCAGTGGCGTGATCAGCACCGAATCTCAGACTCGAGCCACATCAACTGCGGCAGTATGGAAATCCCCGAAAATACAGGTGCTTACCCTGTCGAGCGACTCGATCACGGTCGGGGAGGTGGCATATCAAATACAGGTTCCACTAACCGTTGAGGTTGAGCCGGAAGTTGTTGTCCCGCCGCCGGGTACTGCAGTCGTTATTACCGGAAAATTAGGGAAGTCCTACCGCTACGGCAACTTCGCGGCGGGTGTGAGCGCGGTCAGCAGCATTGAAGTGCTCAGCACGCCAGGCTTTGTTGATTCACTCGCTCACACGATGCGCACAGGTCTCACGAATGCACTTTTTGGAATCGACGAACGTGGCGGTTCACTCGTTGCGGGGTTAGCAATAGGTGACGAGTCGGCGCTACCCGGTGAGCTCAAGGACCAAATGCGTCTTAGTGGACTTGCCCACTTAACGGCCGTTTCAGGTGGCAATGTTGCGATCGTGTTGGCCATGGTGATTTTGGTCAGCATGGCTCTTGGTGTAAAACTCGTTGGCCGCGTTGTGCTCTCTCTCGGAGCCTTGGTTTTTTACGTGATCCTGGTGCAACCGCAACCCAGTGTGGTTCGCGCGGCAACCATGGGAGCAATTGTTGTCATTGCTTTCCTCGTTGGCGGGCGCACGGCCGGACCGTCAATCCTGTCAACAGCAGTAATCATCTTGCTGATTTTTGATCCCAGCCTAGGAATCTCGTGGGGATTCGCGCTATCGGTGTGTGCCACGGGCGGATTAGTAGTGCTCACCCCGATCCTGATGGAGTACGCGCAGAACACGCGGTACTTGGCGCGAACACCGCCAGTGATTCTTGTGGCAGCAATGTTGACGATCGCAGCACAAATTGCGACACTGCCGGTGCTTATTGCAATGGGCACCCCGATCGGACTCGGCTCGGTGCCGGCAAACGTTCTAGCAATGCCCATGGTGCCGTTCATAACGGTTGGTGGGTTGCTCAGTTCGCTAGCCTCGCTGGTGAGCCCAGAACTTGCGCACGGTTTGGCACTTGTCAGTTCTTGGCCGGCAATGTGGATTGCGACTCTCGCGTCGTTCTTTTCGAGTTGGCCTACTCTCAGTGGCGTTGCCGTGCTGATCGCGCTAGCAGTCGTTGCGGTCGTGGTGGGAGTCGCCTGGTATTTCTCGCAACCGTTCATTGCGATTGGCGCAGGTGTCGCGTTGTTGCTATTTATTGTGATTCAAGGCACCCACTTCGCGCCGTGGAAAAATTGGCCGGGGGATTCATGGTCACTCGTCATGTGCGATGTCGGACAAGGAGATGGATTGGTATTGCGGGATCGAAGTGGCAGTGTCATGGTTTTTGACGTTGGCGGTGAAGACGCGGTGATCGATAACTGTCTCAAGGATTTGGGTGTCACCGAAATCTCAGCGATCATGCTCACTCACTACCACCGGGACCATGTTGGGGGGATCGCCGGAGCGCTGCGTGGGAGAAGTGTTCAGCGGATAATTGCCACCGGCTACCACGAACCCAAAGAGCAATTCGATTATGTACTGCGTGAGATTCCTCCTGACATTCCACAATCCGAAGTGAGTGCCGGTCAGCAATACTCACTGGGAGACGTGACCGTGCAGGTCCTTTGGCCAGCTCGTTATATCAGTGAAGGGTCCATGCCCAATAACGCCAGCGTTGTGGTCCTGGTAACAATCGAAGGCCACGGGATTCTGCTAACCGGAGATATCGAGCGTGAAGCACAAGCGGAAATCATGCGCGAGGTGAAAAGCGTCGATGTGGACGTGGTCAAAATTCCGCATCACGGTTCGGCAAACCTCGACGAAGATTTTGCAGATTGGGCGAATGCGGAAATCGCATTAATCAGCGTAGGCGAAGACAATGATTACGGTCACCCCGCACCGGAGGCGCTAAAGGAGTGGAGTGGGGCGCAAATCTTTCGCACCGACCAGGACGGCGCGGTATCGCTCACGCTTTCGAAAGAGGGAGTCTGGAGCGCTGTCACTCAGAGGTGAGAAACCCAAAGGTAAAGTGCTTATGCAATGCTTAGGTGTGCCTAATCGGATCACCATCGCGGTCGGAAGTGAAACCGTACTCGTGGATCGCGTAAAAGCGAATCTCATCGCCGCGGTCACCAAGGAAGTTCCCGAGATCACCCGGATAACGGTTGACCCATCAAATGAAGAATTTTCAGCTAATATCGCCCAAGCATGCGCACCGACGTTATTCGGGGACGACGTCCTCGTGGTAATTGAAGGGATAGAGGCCCTCGACGACGATGACAAGGTCGAGTCACTTAAAGCAGTCTTGGCTGATCTACCCGAAAATGTATGGTTGCTTCTCACCCACCCCGGAGGCGTTAAACGCAAGCCACTAATCGACGCCGCCGTAAAGGCTGGCGGGGAAAAAATTGAATGCAAGGAGCTCAAGCGCGGGCAAGATACGACATCTTTCCTCACCAAGGAAGTCACCCGTCGCAAACGCAAAATGACTTCGGCCGCATTGAACCTATTGGTCGAATCCTTTGGGCAAGACCTGCCTGCACTGACAAATGCAATCGGTCAACTATGTAGTGACGTTGAAGTCGACCCGATCGATGAAGTTCATATTCGTGCATATTTCGAAGGGACCGCGCCGATTAGTGGGTACGCGATCTCGGACGCGCTCTGGGACAAAAAGACCGCTGAAGCGATTAAGTTGTTGCGGCAAAGTACTTTGGAATCAGATCCGGGTCGGGTAGGGGTAACCACCGTGACCGCTTTGGCCAGTGGGTTGCGGTCGATGATTTTGGTGGGAGGGTCGGCGCCGGGTGCAAGTGATAACGACGTTGCGCGTGAAGCGGGCTTGCCGCCGTGGAAAGTGAAGACGCTGCGCAGACAGTGGTCGCGTTGGAGTGGGGATCAACGTAAGTTGGCATCCCTTGTCGTCGCCCTCGCGGATGCCGACCCAGCGATGAAAGGTGGAATCACAATTGGCTCAGCCCTTGACCCCGAGCAGAAGTTATTCGAGCTAGAAAAACTTGTGACCCGCACTCATTAGTGCGGGTCACAAAAGTTAGTGTGAAGATCTACAGGGCGGCGCTTTGCTTGGAGATCGAGCTTTTGCGGTTAGCGGCCTGATTCTGGTGGATGACACCCTTACGAACTGCAATATCTAGTTCACGGTTGGCGACGCGAGCGGCTTCAACCGTTGCGGTCTTGTCACCGGTGGCTAGCGCTTCGCGGAACTTGCGAACAGCCGAGCGAAGGGAGGACTTTACCGACTTGTTGCGAAGGCGAGACTTCTCGTTGGTGAGAATCCGCTTCTTCTGCGACTTAATATTTGCCATAGTGGTTCTTTACTCTCAGTTCGAATTGTTGTCGAGGTCTCGTTAGTACAGCCGTCAAAGAGTACCCGTAGGCTAGGGGTCATTGGCCACCGGCCCGAAATCTTTGCCCGACCCGTCACCTGTGAGGAAAAACGTGAGTAGTCCGCGCCCGGGATCCACCGATCCAGCGGTTATACGCAACTTTTGCATCATTGCCCACATTGACCACGGTAAATCCACCCTCGCCGACCGGATGCTTCAGCACACCGGCCTAGTTGATGCTCGGTCTATGCGGGCGCAATACCTAGACCGGATGGATATTGAGCGGGAGCGCGGAATCACGATCAAGTCCCAAGCGGTCCGGTTGCCCTATGAGTCACCCGACGGCAAGGAATACATCCTGAACCTGATTGACACCCCCGGCCACGTGGATTTTACCTATGAAGTCTCCCGGTCGTTGGCGGCTTGTGAAGGCGCTGTGCTTTTGGTTGATGCCGCTCAGGGGATTGAAGCCCAGACTTTGGCGAACCTCTATTTGGCCATGGAAAACGACATGGAGATCATCCCGGTTCTGAACAAAATTGATTTACCTGCCGCGCAGCCGGAAAAGTACGCGGCCGAACTCGCCAAAATTATTGGGTGCGATCCAGGGGACGTATTGAAAGTTTCGGCCAAGACTGGCGAGGGAGTTTCCGAACTTTTGGAACGGATCATTGAAAAAATTCCAGCGCCGAAAGGTGACGCCACAGCTCCGGCGCGCGCTCTGATCTTCGACTCGGTCTATGACACCTATCGCGGAGTGGTCACCTACGTGCGCGTGGTCGACGGCCGAATCGGAACTCGGGAAAAGATTGAAATGATGTCCCTGGGAACAACCCACGAACTTTTGGAAGTTGGCGTGATTTCACCGGAGCCCGTCCCCTCCGAGGGAATAGGCGTTGGTGAAGTGGGGTACCTGATCACGGGTGTGAAGGACGTTCGCCAGTCACGAGTTGGCGACACGGTGACCACCGCACTTCGGGGCGCAACAGAATCCCTAGGTGGATACCGAGATCCGCGCCCCATGGTTTTCTCCGGACTTTTTCCACTCGATGGCTCGCAGTACCCCGAATTGCGTGACGCACTAGACAAACTAAAACTCAACGACGCCGCGTTGACTTATGAACCTGAGACTTCACTTGCACTTGGTTTTGGGTTTCGTTGCGGATTCCTCGGTTTACTGCATTTGGAAATTGTCCGCGAGCGACTTGAGCGCGAGTTCAATCTTGAGTTGATCTCAACCGCACCCAACGTGGTGTACCGGGTGGTCACCGACGCTGGAAAAGAAATTGTTGTCACCAACCCGAGTGAGTTCCCCGAGTCAAAACTTTCCCAAATCTTCGAGCCCGTTGTACGTGCAACCGTGTTGTTGCCCACGGAATTTGTTGGAGGTGTCATGGAACTCTGTCAGCAGAGGCGTGGCGTACTTCTTGGTATGGACTACCTCTCCGAGGAACGCGTTGAATTGCGTTACACACTCCCGCTGGCTGAAATTGTTTTTGACTTCTTCGATCAACTCAAATCACGCACCCGCGGTTATGCTTCCTTGGATTACGAACCAACGGGTGAGCAAGAAGCGGACCTGGTGAAAGTCGACATTTTGTTGCACGGTGAAGCGGTTGACGCGTTTAGTGCTGTCGTGCACCGCGACAAGTCACAGGCGTACGGAGTCCTCATGGTGCAAAAACTCAAGGAAATGATTCCGCGCCAACAATACGAAGTCCCGATCCAAGCGGCAATTGGGGCGCGAATCATCACGCGTGAAACAGTTCGTGCGGTCCGAAAGGACGTGCTTGCCAAGTGCTACGGCGGGGACATTTCGCGTAAACGCAAGCTCCT
>Ga0209702_10008310_pt1 | contig 12151 bp, 12 predicted proteins | sample FRY01_FD_187210 | JGI IMG/M metagenome (GOLD analysis project Ga0209702, IMG submission 187210) | Freshwater microbial communities from Lake Fryxell liftoff mats and glacier meltwater in Antarctica - FRY-01 (SPAdes) (version 2) | ecosystem: Environmental > Aquatic > Freshwater > Ice > Glacier... | reverse complement strand
TACCAGCCACACGCGTCAAAAGCCGGTTTGCCACCCAGGCACCCAATACCATGCTCGTCACCGCGATGAAACTCGACACCGACAGGGTTGCCACACCCGCCATGCCATGCCATGCCATGCCATGCCATGCCCGATGCCATGCCCGATGCTGCATCCCATCGTAAGAATGCCGCCCCAGGCCATCATGACGCCATCCGCCACATTGCGCAGCATCTGTGCACCGGTGGGCATGGCCCACTGGAAGCGGCGTGCTACGACCACGCTGACAAATGCCCCGAGGAACACGCCCAACACTAACCCACCCCATACCGTGATATTCAGTCCAACTGCATCCATAGTCTGTCTCCGTTCAGTTTTTCAATATTTTTGTGGCCACCGATGCGGTGGCCATCAGGCCGCGATGTTCACCGCGACGATCCGGCCCATGTCGGCCAGACGGGGCGGGATCTCGCTGGTCAGGGATGCGATGAACGGCGTGGTTCAAAAAGCGCCGCTTTTAGCTAACACTGACAATGTGACTTTTCAACGCTTTGCCCATGACTAAATCGATGGCCACACAAAAAGTGTTATCCAGTTTCGAAACACATCGATCAACCGACGCCTTGCACTACTGCTTAAGAACGTCCGGAGCTAGCGTAGTTTCAAACAGATCAGGCAGCGTCAGAAATGCGTTGATGGCATGGTAGAAACGACGTCGGTTCACACCCAGTGGGGCCGTATGCGCAAGCCCTGCGATTTTTACGAACTGCTTGTCCGCGTTGGGTAAGCGCTGAAAAAACGCCATCACATCTTCCTCTGTGGCTATACCGTCGTGCTCCGCACGGATCATCAGCACCGGACATTTCACCAACGCTGGGTCGACGAGCGGGAGCTTGGTCACCATATCGATGTAGGTTCCGGTTGGTACGGTGTCGCCATATTTGAGTTCTGCCTCTGCCACGACATCGGCAATCATCGGTTCGGACGCGCCGACATGGTCCCGGGTGAACACCGAACGATAAAAAGCAGCATCGATCTTGCGCACGTTACTGGTTCGCAGTTGCGGCAGCGTTTTTGCCCGCTGGATGAGTGTGGGAGCGTCCTTTCCAGTCCAGACAAACGCATCGAGCATCAGCCGCTCCACGTGGTCCGGATGGAAATTCGCAAATCGCGCAGCCCGTAGCGCCCCTGAAGACTGTCCAAAAAAGGCGGCCTTGGTCTGACCCGTGATGCGCGTCACGATGGCCATGGCTGATTCAATATCTTCGACACCGCTGGCAATATCGGACATGCCGGAGGTCCGGTCGGAATGACCGTAACCCTCATGGTCCATGGTCCAGACTTCGTAGCCGAACCGGACAAAATGATCCATGAACGAATAACCGCTGCGTTCGGGTACCTGAAGGTCGAACATGGTCTTGCTGGAATAGGACGAGCCATGCACCAGGAACAGCAGCGGCCGCGGCGCATCGGCCGGCCCGGAATACTTGCGATACACCCACAGTTTGACCCCGTTCTTGGTGGCCCAGAATTCCTCTGCAACGATGGGCGGGGGACTACTCATTACTTTTTCTCCTGTTGTCGCGTGTGTTAGCACCGAATCGATCGGCACCATAAATGAAAACCACCTGAACGGGAGCGCTCACGCGCCAATCTGCGCGTCGGCGCCCTGTAACTTCTTCAACTTCGGCAATATGAATGGCAGTGCCACCGAAACGACAGCCATGATGACCAGCGTCACGGTGATTGCGCTGCCGAAGAAGATCGTCAAGCTGCCGTCCGATATGGTCATCGCCTGACGGAAAGACTGCTCCATGATGCCGGCCAGAACCAGCGACAGCACCAGCGGCGGCACCGGTATATTGACCTTTTCGAAAATGTAGCCCGCCACCCCGAAAAATAATACGAGGTACAGCTCGACCATGCTGCCGTTGATGGCGTAGGTGCCGATCACGGAGATCGCCACGATCAGCGGATAGAGTATGCCGCTGGGTATGTAGAGCAGGCGGACGAATAACCCGATCAGCGGCAGATTCAGTATCAGCAGCATGAGGTTGCCGATGTACATGCTGTTGATCAGCCCCCACACCAGATCCGGACGGGTCTGGAACAACAGCGGTCCGGGCTGGATTCCGTGCATGATGAAAGCGCCCAGCATCACTGCGGTGGCGCCGCCCCCCGGGACGCCTAGCGTAAGCAACGGCACCATGGCGCCAGCGGTATCGGAGTTGTTGGCGGCTTCTGGCCCGGCAACGCCTTCGATCGCTCCTTTACCGAATTCTTTCGGATGTTTTGAAAGCCGCTTTTCCGTCGTGTATGAAAGCAGCGAGGCAATGGTGCCGCCGGCCCCCGGCAGCACGCCGACGATGAACCCGATGATGCCGCCACGCCAGATCGGCCCCACTGAGCGCTTCCACTCGTCCCGCGTTAACCACAGCTTGCCGACGATGCGCATAGCCTCCGGCGCCGTCCCCCGATAGAGCTGTTCCAGTCCGCGAAACACCTCCGCCAACGCGAACATCCCCACGACCACCACGATGAAGCCCACGCCGTCCTGTAATTCGGCTACGCCCGCGGTAAAGCGCTGCTGTCCGCTCGCCAGGTCGATGCCTATGGTGGCAATCATCAGGCCCAGCACGGTCGACAGCATGCCCTTGGCGGGAGACTTGCCGGACAGCGCGGCGACTGCGGTCAGCGCGAACAGCATCAGGGTGAAATACTCGGCCGGTCCGAACTTGAGCGCCATCGAGGCGAGCGGCAGCGCAAACAGCGTCAGCGCCACGACGCCGATCGTTCCGGCGATGAAGGAAGCGATCGCCGACACGGCCAGCGCCGCGCCGCCGCGTCCCTTACGTGCCATCTCGTAGCCATCGATGGCGGTCATCACCGATGCCGCTTCGCCGGGAGTGCGTATCAAGATCGCCGTCGTCGATCCACCGTACTTGGTGCCGTAGTAGATGCCGCACATCATGATCAGACCCGATGTCGGGTCCATGCCGAACGTCATCGGGATCAGCAGGGCGATGCTGGCCGACGCCCCGATCCCGGGGAGGATGCCGACGATGGTGCCGACGAACACACCGACGAAGGTGTACCAGAGGTTGATCGGCTGGAGGGAGACGCTGAACCCGTTGAGAATATGACCGAGGGTTTCCACATCAAAAGGGCAGTACGCCGGTGGCAAGCTGCGTGCCGAACAGCCTGGTAAATACGAGATAACTGCCGAAACTGAACAGCGCGGATGTCAGGGCGTTGGTCTTCCATTTGCCGCGATTGAAACAGGCCATCAGCGCATACAGGTAAATGACCGTTGCGATCGCGTAACCCAGCCATTCGAACGCTGCGAAATAAATACCGGTCCACACGACAACGGCACCGACGACCAGATAATGGCGCTGGTCTTCCGGGCCGCTGACGGTTTCCGCGGGCTGGTCGGTTTTCGCCGCCATCCTCATTTCCAGAAGCAGCAGGCCGGCGGCCACCAGCAACGCGACGCCGAGCACGCGCGGGATCGCCTTAGACCCCAACGGATCGCCGATTTGCAGTGTGCGGAGCTGCTCGGTCGCATAGAAATAGACCGCGGCGAGAACGACGATGCACACGACAATGATGCGGTCGGCCTTCATGAATTGCACCCGCCGATTTCCGCTGCCCCGCAGCGCGCCTGCCGCTTCGGGGCGCTGCTGCCGTTCTCCTGACGACGGCCCGGAAACCGCATGGATGTGGACATGGTTTGTACCGCGCTACCTGGCTAGGCCAAGTTCGGTCAATACTGACTTCATCGAAATGTACTCCTGCTCCAGATCTTTTTTGAACTGGTCGCCGGTGGTGAAGTCGTCGCTCCAGAAATTCTTTTCCAGGTTGACCTTCCACTCGGGCGACTCGGTCACCTTGCGCAGAACGCTTTCCCATGCCTGGACCTGCGCGGGCGTGAGATCCTTGGGGCCCATGATGGCGCGCCAGCTGCCCCAGATCAGATTCACGCCCTGCTCCCTCCAGGTCGGAACCTGCGCGAACACGCCGGGCAATCGCTGGGCGGCGGCGACACCCACCACCCGCAGCTTGCCGCTCGCCACATGCGCACCGACGTTGCCTGCCGCCGTAGTGACGAGGTCGATATGGCCGCCCATCAATGTGGTGATGGCTTCCGCCCCGCCCTTGAATGCCACAACCTTGAGCGCTTTCGCTTCGCCGCCTATCGCTTTCATCAACAGCCCGGCGGCGATGTGGTTGTGACTGCCGAGCGTGGTCGCAAATCCGATGGTGACGGACCGGGGGTCTTTTTTCAGGCGGTCGACCAGATCCTTGCCAGTCTTGATTGACGAGTCGGCGTTGACCACGTACACCGTGTAGTCGTTAACCATCGAAGCGATCGGCGTGAAGTCCGTGTAAGTGACCGGACTGTTACCCAAAATTTGGTTTGTCAGCAACGTCGGGGTTGTCACCATCAGGTAGTGGCCGTCCGCACGGTGCTGCGTCATGTAATTGAGCTGTAGGTTGCCGCCACCGCCCGGCTTGTTGACTACGGTCATCGTGCTATCGATCAGCTTTTTGCTGGCGACTATTTGCTCCACGGCCCGCGCGGTCTTGTCGTTGCTTCCACCGGGGGCGGAACCAACGACGATCTCAACATTTTTCTGAGGCGTCCAGGTCTGGGACAGAACCTGCGGCCCCGCGATGAGGAACAACAATCCGGTTAACCAATGCGCGCATTTCAGGTGTCGGTGTTTCATGCAGTCTCCATGTATTTGAATAGAAAATTAGTTCCAACTTCTTATTGTTTTGTCTGCCGTCCGCTCTGTCCGCCTGCTTATCGTGTTCGAAACCAAAGCTAGCGAGCTTGCCGCAACCACGATGTAATCATACTACTTTAGAAAATTTTGGGGCAATGTGCAACTGATGGCCTGAGGCTGTACGTGTGCGCCCCTGCGGCAGGCCGGATTTAGGAAATCCCGGTTTCCACAAAAATCCTTTTGGCCTCGGCCGAGGACAGCCGTTTCGCCAGTTCCACAGCCGCCGCCGACGCGCCAACCATTGCCGCGGCGTCGTAACTCGTCATGTTCTGGATTTCATCGGGCAGCGGCGCCGCGAGTTTTACATTGCAGCCCTTGTCGATCATCACCATCAGCTCCGAAATTTGCGCCAGACCTACCGCCTGCGCCGGATGATCGGCCACATACTGCATGATGCCGGAGCCGGTTTTGACGACCACCAGTTTTGCGCCCAGCACTTCGGTCAAGCCCAGCTTGGCCAGCAGCTTCTCGGAATAGATGCCGCTGGAAGCCTCGTTGCGCACCACATGGCTCGCAGCCAGCAACAGTTTTTTGAAGGACTCCGTATCAGTGACCGCTGGCATCGGCGCGTCGGCATGGATCACCACGCCCATGCGCGATCGGCCGAGGAAACCGCGACTGCCCGTGATGAGTTTGTTCTGTGCCGCGAATTCGTCGAGCGCCGCCGGCGTCGCCACCACCACGTTGGCGGTCTCGCCGGCCGCCACCCGTTTGCGCACTTCGGGCATCGGGGTGAATTCGATTTCGACTTTGGTGCCGGTATCCTGCTCGAACGCGGCAGCGACAAGAGCGACGCCGCGTTTGACAGCGCCGGCGCTGAGTATCTTGAGGGTGTTCATTACAATTTATATCAAGCAATTAACGATCTGTTTTCAGGCAGCGACAAAAACGCGTGCATTACGTGCCAGAACTTGTGGCGATTGATGCCGAGTGTCGCAGCGTGCGCAAGGCCGGAAATGAAAACGAACTGCTTGTCCTTGCTGGGCACCTTCTCGAAAAACCTGACGAGATCGGCCTCGGTGGCGATGCCGTCGTATTCGCCGCGGATGATCAGCACCGGGCACCGGATTTTTTCCGGATCGACCACGGGTAGATGCGCACACATGTCGAGATAGGTGCCGGTCGGCACCGAATCCGACAGCGCAAGTTCTGCGTCTGCCAGGGCATCAGCGGCGATCATTTCCGAAGTGCCCGGTTTGTCGCGGTTGAACATGCTGTGAATGAACGCGCGATCCACTTTGCGGCGGTTGTGGGCACGGTATTCCTCGGTTTTCTCGCGGCGCTTGGTAAGCGTGGGTGAGCCTTCGCCGGTATACACCAGCGCCGACAGCATCAGTCGCGTCACGCATTCGGGATGCCGCTGCGCAAACAGCGCGGCGCGTAAAGCGCCGGAAGACCCGCCGTAGTAACTGTAGCGCGCCTGCCCGGTTTCCCGCTCGACGATGCGCAGCGCCGCAGCCAGATCATCCACCCCCGATGCAATGTCCGAATTACCGGCCGTCTTGTCCGAGCGGCCGTAGCCTTCATGATCCATGGTCCAGACGTCGTAGCCCAGCCCCGCGAAATGATCCATCAGCGAGTAATCAGCTTTGCCCGGCACCTGCAGGTCGAAGCTGGAACGGCCCGAGGCCGAAGAACCATGCACCAGGAACAGCACCGGCAGGGGTGTGGCATTTCCCTGTGGCGCGGCAGCGCGCTTGCGGTAGACATAAAGTTTTATCCCGCCCTTGTCTGCCCAATACTCGGCGCTCCATATACTGCTCATTGGGTTCTTCCCTTTCAATCATGTCGAGTATATTCCTCGACCCTTGGGGCGGGGATTTTTCAGCAACAGGGTCTAACCATTTTCGGCGTGGTTCAAAAAGTAACGTTTTTGGGTAACACTGACAATGTGACTTTTGAACGCTTTGCCCATGGCTAAATCGATGAGTTATTGGGTCAGACACCAATTTCGCTGCGGTGCATCGCACCGCGCCCTCCGGGCGAGCCGTAGGTTCGGCGAATTTGGGCTCTGACCCGAAAAACTCGATTTTGAAGCACGCCCGATGGGCCCTGTCGGACCCTCTGCATAACTCCCTGCGGTCTGTGATCAGCCTTCGGTGCTCGGTGTCAAGGGTTCCCGCTGCGCAACCCTCAGTCCGGCTTGCGGGCCCAGAACGGGTAGCCGTAGACCCCGAAGGCACGGGCTTTCTCCTCGCCCGAGGCTTGCCCGAAGGTGTCGCAGGCCGGCCCGATGCGTACATCGACGAAACCGACCTCTTCCAGCATCGACCGCCAGCCTTCACACGGAAGGCCACCGGCGATTCAGTCTGTCCAGAGGTCGATGTTCTGACGCGCGGCTGCGGGGATGGGTTTGCTGTTGGCAATGTCCGCGAACTGCAGCCGTCCCCCCGGGCGCAGTACCCGCCAGATTTCCTGAAACGCCTGTTTTTTGTCGACGCAGAGGTTGATCACGCCGTTGCTGATCACCACGTCGGCCCAAGCGTCCTCGACCGGTATCTTCTCGATCAACCCCTCCCGGAACTCGACGTTGCGCAAACCCATTTGCCGGGCGGAGTCGCGCGACTTGGCGAGCATCTCGTCGAGCATGTCGATGCCGATGACAGATCCGTTGGGCCCGACCTGGTTCGCGGCGATGAAGCAATCGAAGCCCGCGCCCGAACCAGCATCGACGACGCGCTCGCCGGTTGCCAGCCGCTGCGTCGAAAAGGGGTTGGCGACACCGGCAAACGATTCGACGGCCACATCCGGCATGGCATTGACCACGCTGCTGTCGTAGCCGAGACGGCGGGCCAGCGGCCGGCCCGTGTGGAAGTGGAATTGGCCATGGGGATCGATCGCGACGTCGCGATACTTGCTTTTGACCTGTTCCCGCAATTGCACCGGATCGACCGGCAAGTTATCGTTCATGGGACATCTCCTTGGGAGAAAAACCGTTGTAAAGGCCTACTGACGGCTTATATTATGGGCACCCGCCTTACCGAAGTCAATCACTGTGCGCCATTCAACGTCTTCCTGCCCGCCTGCTTCCTCGCCGCTGCCCTCGGTGGATAGCGTGATGCGCTGTGCCGAAGCGCAAACGCTGGTGGCCAGACATGGACGCGACGCCGTGGTGAACATGGTGCGCCAGGTGCTCGCGCAAGCGCGTGCCGAGCAGATCACAATTGCGGCCGGCCCGCCGGTGCTGGCCGAGGTGTCGGCCCGGCTGGCGCTGTCGGCACAACCGAGCTTGCGAGCGGTTTTCAACCTGACCGGAACCGTGCTGCATACCAACCTGGGCCGGGCCGTGCTGCCGACCGAGGCCATCGAGGCGATGCTGGACGCTGCGCGAGGCGCGGTGAACTTGGAATACGACCTGGAACTGGGCGAGCGGGGCGAGCGCGATGCGCACCTCGAACCGATGCTGTGCGAACTGACCGGTGCCGAGGCGGCCACCGTGGTCAACAACAACGCGGCCGCCCTCCTGCTGGTGCTCAACACCCTGGCCATGGGCAAGACCGTGCCAACCTCGCGCGGCGAGCTGGTGGAGATCGGCGGTTCCTTTCGCCTGCCCGACATCATGGGGCGGTCGGGTTGCCGCCTGCTCGAAGTCGGGACCACCAACCGCACGCATCTGCATGATTTCGCCCAGGCCATCGGTCCCGATAGCGGCCTGGTGCTGAAGGTGCACGCCAGCAACTTCGTCATCGAAGGCTTCAGCGCGAGCGTGCCCGAAGCCGGTCTGGCCGCCCTGTGCCGCAGCCGGGGCTTGCCCTTCGTGGTCGACCTGGGCAGCGGCGCACTGATCGATTTTTCACGCTTCGGCCTGCCGCATGAGCCGACGGTGGCCCAGGCGCTGAAGAGCGGCGCCGATCTGGTGACCTTTAGCACCGACAAGCTGCTCGGCGGGCCCCAGGCCGGGGTCATCGCCGGCCGAGCCGAGCTGGTGGCGCAGGTGCGGCGCAACCCGATGAAGCGCGCCCTGCGGGTGGACAAGCTGACCATCGCGGCCCTGGCGGCCGTGCTGCGCCTGTATGCCGACCCCGACCGCCTGGTGCAGCGCTTGCCGACGCTGCGCCTGCTCACCCGGACCCAGGGCGAGTTGCAGGCCTTGGCGCAGCGCGTGCGACCGGCGGTGCAGTCGGCGCTGGGCGCCGCGCACGACGTCCAGACCCTCGACTGCGACAGCCAGATCGGCAGCGGCGCATTTCCAGTGCGCACCCTGCCCAGCGCCGGGCTGGCGATCCATCCGGGCAGCGCGGCGCTGGCACTGGCATTTCGCCGCCTGCCGGTACCCGTGCTCGGTCGCCTGCACAACGGCCGCTTCCTGCTCGACCTGCGCTGCCTGCAAGACGAATACGGCTTTGTGGCGCAACTGCCCCGGCTGGCGGCCCCCTCATGATCGTTTCCACGGCGGGCCATGTCGACCACGGCAAGACCAGCCTGGTCAAAGCGCTGACCGGGGCAGATACCGACCGGCTGCCGGAGGAGAAGCGGCGCGGCCTGACGATCGAGCCGGGCTTTGCCTACTGGCGCTTGCCCGAAGGACCGGTGATCGGCTTTGTCGATGTTCCCGGACACGAACGCTTCATCCACAACCTGCTCGCAGGCGTGACCGGCATCGACTTTGCCCTGCTGGTGGTCGCCGCCGACGACGGGCCGATGCCGCAGACCCGCGAGCACCTAGCGATCCTCGACCTGCTGGGCGTGCGCCGCGGCGCGGTGGCCCTGACCAAGGTCGATCGCGTGCCGGCCGGGCGCGTGGAGGAAGTCGTCGGCCAGACGCGGGACCTGCTGGCGGATTCGGCACTCGCCGGTGTGCCGGTTTTCCCGTGCTCGGCGTTGAGCGGCGTCGGCGTGGACGACATCGCCCGCCATCTCGAACAGCAGGCCCGCGAGTTGCCTAGTCGCAGCGCCGACGGGCATTTCCGGCTGGCGGTCGATCGCCGCTTCCACCTGGCCGGTGCCGGCCTGATCGTCACCGGCACCGTGGTCAGCGGCAGCGTCGCGGTCGGCGATTCGGTCCGGCTCCTACAGGACGGCAGCGAGGCGCGGGTGCGCTCCATCCACGCGCAGGACACGGCGGCGGCGCAGGGCCGTGCGGGAGAGCGCTGCGCCCTGAACCTGATCGGCCCGAACCTGCACCGGGAACGGATCGGACGTGGCGACTGGGTCGTGGCCGGCGATGTGCCGCCGCCCGCGTGCCGCATCGACGCGCGCCTGCGGGCATTGCCGGGACAGCCCGTGGCACACTGGTCGGCGGTGCATGTGCATTTGGGCGCGGCCCATGTGACCGCACGGGTGGCCGTGCTCGAAGGCACGGCCATCGCCGCGGGCGAAAGCGGCCGGGTGCAACTGGTGCTCGAACAGGCCATCGGTGCGCTGCGCGGCGACCGCTTCATCGTGCGCGACGCCTCGGCCCGCCATACGCTGGGCGGTGGCAGCGTGATCGACGTGTTCCCGCCGGCCCGGGGCCGGGCCCGGCCGGCGCGCCTGGCTTACCTGGCCGCCATGGAAATTGACGACCACCCGACGGCCCTAGGCGCACTGCTGGCACCATCGGCGGCGGGCCTGGCGATTGACCGCTTCGCGGCCAATCGCAACCTCCGGCCGCAGGAATCGGCTCTGCTGTACCAGCGCGTCCCGATGAAGCTGCTGCAAAGCCGCGTCGGCCTGCTGGGTTTTGCGCCAGCCCACTGGGAACGCTGGCGCGGCGAGGTGATTGAGGCCCTGGCCGACTGGCACCAACGCCATCCGGACCGGGTAGGCCCCGCTGCCGACCGGGTGCTGACGGGACGCGAAGGTCCTGCGTTACCGCGCGAAGCGGTGCAGGCCGTGGTGGCGGAACTGGCGCGAGAAGGGCGGGTGGTGCGCGAGATCACGGGCGTTCGTCTGCCGGCCCATCGGCCGCAGCTTCGCCCTGCGGATGAGGCGCTGTGGCAGCGCCTGCAGCCCTTGCTCGAAGGCTGCGGGCTGCGGCCGCCGACGCTTGCCGAACTGGCCGCCGAACTGGGCGAGGAACTGCCGCCCCTGGAAACGGCGCTGTCGCGGCTGGCGCACCATGGGCTGCTGATCCCGGTGTCGAAGAAGCGTTTTTTCCCGCTGGCGGCGGTGGCGACACTCACGGAGCTGCTGCAGCAGGAGCAACAGGCCAACGGCAAGGTCACCGCCGCCGGATTCCGCGACCGGTCACACATCGGACGTAACCTTACAATCGAAGTGCTGGAGTACTTTGATCGCGTGGGCTTGACCCGCCGCAGCGGCGATGCCCGGGTACTGATACATTCCCCCGACGAACACGGAAGAGACTCGCACCCCGGTGGGGCGCCCGGACTTCAAATCCGGTGAGAGGCGTCAGACGTCTCTGGTGGGTTCGACTCCCATTCTCTTCCGCCCCCTGCGGGGTCTGGAACATCAGAACGACAACGATGCCGCGCCGGCTTTAAGGCGCTCATGCATGGCGCTGGCACCCTGGATCGTCACACCTTCGATCAGGCTCTCCTGGGTGTAGCCGCGCGACTTGACGCAAGGCGGGCAGGCCCAGACTGTGCCGCCCCGTTTGATGAAGTCATCGATCAGCGCCTTCAAGGGATCCATCGGCTGCACTTGGGTGGAGTCGATCGCGCCTTTGCGGACCAGGTCAACAGCGGCGCTGGTGAGAAACGCATACACCTTCATGCCGGCCGTGAGGCCCCCATTGGCGACCGTGAAGCCGACCGACGACAGCTCGTCGTCGGCGCCATGGGTCATCAAAACGACAAGTTCCCTGGTTTGCTCAGCCATTTGCAATCTCCTTTTGAAAAGTGAAAGAGCAACGGGTCGGTAAATGCGGTTTTAGCGGCAGGCTTTGTCGCCCCTCCACACGCTGTCAACCCACAGCCCGGACAGGATTAAATGCGCGGTACTCAACGCTCAACGGGCCATTGAGCCGGAACATTGTAAGTCGGATGTTTGATGCCCTCAATGGCATCCAGCTGCCGAAATTCAGCTGAGGGATTAGTCCAGAGATCCAGAGGCGGGAGTTACTGGAACAATCCCCAACACCTTGTTGAATGTCGGCCCTGGGTCGGTTTTTGCCCGTCCCGGATGCGAGTATCGGTCACGGGGCTTGTCACGCAATCACTTTTTGGCTGTCAATGTGCAACAGCTGGATAACGCCGGGTATCCGTAAAAAAGCCCGCCGAAGCGGGCTTTTGATGGGCCCTGTCGGACCCTATTAGTAAGCAGCCGGCGCGCTTATCGCAGCGGGCGCTGCCATGGGCGTGCGGGGCGCAACTACAGCTTAACCGCCATGCACCTTCATCATCAGCGGCACGATCAGCAGCGCCACGATGTTGATGATCTTGATGAGCGGGTTAATCGCCGGGCCTGCGGTGTCCTTGTAGGGGTCGCCTACGGTG
>Ga0209702_10008308_pt1 | contig 12154 bp, 9 predicted proteins | sample FRY01_FD_187210 | JGI IMG/M metagenome (GOLD analysis project Ga0209702, IMG submission 187210) | Freshwater microbial communities from Lake Fryxell liftoff mats and glacier meltwater in Antarctica - FRY-01 (SPAdes) (version 2) | ecosystem: Environmental > Aquatic > Freshwater > Ice > Glacier... | reverse complement strand
TCATGTTGTTAGTGCAACGTTTTAGTACCTGGTAGGAAATTACATCTTTTTGTAATTTCCTACCTATTTTTTGTTGCACTTACTACTTGAACTTAGGAAGGTTATCAAATAAGAGATCAAGAGGAGTCAAAGCTGGAATAGTTTGGAATCCTGAAGATTATCAATATTGCAGTGCTATTGATTATTCTAGTGGGACGGGTTTTATTGGAATTGATTATATTTAATAAGGCGTAGCTGAAAGCTACTGACATAAAAGTCCGTAGGCAAAGCCTTACGGACAGGAATAATGGTTTAAACTACGCACAGGTGGTTTTTAAAGATTAGAAAACCTACTTCTTTATTACTTTTTTCGTTGCACTTACATTTCCAGTTCTTACTTGAACAAAATAAATGCCGCTTGCCAAATTGCTTAGGTCGAAGTTTAAGACCTTAAATGGAACTTGTTTGTAACCTTGTAATTTCTTGCCCGTTAGATCTATTAAGGCAATTTCATAACCCTCCAAATCATCTACTGAAAGATTTACTTCGATTTGATTCGGTGTTGGATTTGGATAAACGTTAAAAGCATTAGATAACCAGTTTTCTTCAATACCTACATTTGAAGTGTCCACTACGGCAATTACATTAATTTTATTCACAGTATTTGCTTCTGCATCTACATACCAAATTCTACCGTCTGGACCAATTTTTAATCCCATTAGACCTGTTGCTCCAGTAGTAATGGTCGTTAAAAGAATTGGTATTGCGCTTGAAATATCATAAAGCAAAATATTCCCATTGGCGTAGTCACCAACTATTAATTTATTTCCAATTAAATCTAGACCACAAGGAGTTGTAAGACCACTTGAAATGTAGGTGCCAAAATCAACACCAGTGACTTCTGCGTGAACCGCTAAAGTTTCATTTATTTCAGGAAGGTTAGGATTGCTAATCACTCCAGAATTGATATCCATTCTCAAGACTCGAGCATTTTTATGATCCGCAATATACATCCAGCCCGTTTCTTTATCCAAAATCATATGATTGGGTACTTCGATGCCATCTCTTTCTACAAAAACTTCACCGTAACGATAAACTTCTCCATTATCGTGGTCATCCTTTCCGGGGCCATGATCAGAATTAAAAGCATATTTTACAATTTCATTATGGTAAGAATCATATACAAAATAGGTATTGTATTCTACATGCGCAATTCCCATGCAATAAGGACTGCCATGTAACATATCCAAATGACTACCATTAAATTCCGCTGTAGAAGGATTTCCAATGACTCCATAAATGGACAGGTCACTACTCCATAAAGCTGGCCCAGTAAAGGTTCCTCCATTGTGATTTGCATCTTGAACCCCTGTAGAATTAGCCCAATTCCCATTTTCCCCAAAAGCAATAGCCGTTGGTAACGACATGAAATGCCAAGCGTTCCCATCTTGAACATAGTTCGCTACTTGATTAGATTCTCCGGCATTACCAATCGTGACGGTGCTGCCACCAGAATTTTCCGTTCCCCTATTCACAACCCAAAGTTCTTTTTTTGAAAGTTGCGGATGAAAGTCCAAATCTCTTGGATGGTTAACTTGATCGGATGCATTAGCAATTTCTTCTATTGTGTAGGGCTCTGTAACGTATGAATGTAAAATATTTGGTTGTGGGTTAGAAATATTTACTGGTTTAGTGTTCTGATCATTACTTGAGTTGCCGTCACTCGTTTGACCATTTACATTTGTCACCCAAACAGCCACATCATACCAGCCGGTTGAACTTGCATTCCAAAGCATGGGGTGTATAAAAGCAAGTTCCTCTCCTCTTGCTATATTCAATCCGTTAAGTGCATAGGTCTGAGTTGCTCCACCATCTATAGCATAGTTAAAATCAAAGGAAGTAATGTCATTTTGACCTTCATTCATAAACTCGGCTTTTATTTCAACATCCCCTAGTACGGTATAATCAAATACTAAATTGTGGTGAGCAGATAAATCCAATTGAGGTGGTTCTACTACTTGAAAAGTCAACGAAGTAGATCCGCCACTTCCAGCAAATTCCATTATTTCAAAACCATTTACTTTGACTATAAAATTTGGTCCGCCGTCACCGTAATCATCAATAATATAGATGTCATAATATGCTCCAGCGTTTAAACACCAAGGGCCTAAAGTAACTGTAATATTATTTCCATAGCCATTCCCTGCGGAAGCATCTTGTTGTCCACCACCACTGCAGCCCACTTGTGTGCTGTTTCCGCCGGAGTACAAGGTGCCACTGCCACAGGCATTTCCAGTAGGCACTAAATTCCAATAGGTTTCATAACCCCAATTATCCGTGCTAATTTCTAGAGTGACTTCCATCTCTCCAGAAGGACATTGAGCGTAGTTGAACGTAAAACAAAATGTTGCAATAACTATGGTAAGTATAAGTGTTTTCATAAATTTCAATTTGCATAAAGTTAAGAAAAAACAATCAAAAAGGAAAACACAAGCAGTCAATGGGCTTATTCCACTGAATAATGCAAGTTTAAAACGGTATTATACAAACATCGAAATAATGCGGTTTTGCATAAAAGCAACAAATACGAATACATTCGGCCCTTCCCTATGGTGAGGGAAATTTAAATTTTCCGCCTAAAAATACTGCTTCAAAGCTAGCTTCTCCCTTTCAATAAAAGCCAAATGTTTTTGATAGGCTTCGGTTTGCTCAAATCTTGGTCGATGATGGATCGCGTCTTGCAACTTTTCAATTCTAGATATGACCGACTTCGTATCATTCGTCAGATAAGTATTTACAAATTGCTCCCAGATATAATTAATCGCATCTTTATTCGGATGAAGCATATCACTTTCATAAAATCGATAATCACGCAAATCATCCATCATAATTTCGTAAGAAGGGAAGTAAGCTAGGCTTGGGTGTTTTTGTTCAAGGCTATAAATGGCGGTTCTCAAAATGGATTTACTTAAATTATTTTCTACAAAACCATTTCTTAAGTGTCGCACAGGACTGATGGTTAGTGTGATATTTAGTTCGGGATTGAAAACTTGCAAGCGCTGCAGCATTTGTTCGAAGGCCTCTTCAATTTCTTGAATAGACAATAAGCGCTTCTCAAATTTATGATTTGGGATTTTATGGCAATTCGCAACCACCGCTCCTTCATAAGTATAGACCCATGCCGTTCCAAAGGTGAAGATAAGGTGGGCGGTACTTTTTAAAAAAACATGCGCTTCTTGAATACTTTGGTTGATTTTATGCAAGACCTCATCTTTATTCAATCCCGAAAAATTGGAATGATGAGAAAGGCTGTGTTGCAATTCATGATGTTCTACTAAATCTACTTTAGTGTATTCTTTTAATTCCATAATTTCCTCTAAAGCTCGAAAGACAGCAATAGGATTGAACAAAATACCATATGGATTACTGAGCACCTTAAATTTTCTATAAGTAAGATAATCGGAAATATTACTGGAGAAACAAGAACCCATCAAAAAAACGGGCTGACCATAATCTATGGTAAACGGAGCTTTTTTCGCTTGGTAAGTCGTTCGAAATATTTTCATTATCTAATTAGGGTCACATAACCATCTTGAATACTACGTTCTCCGGTATTCCGATGCTCAAATTCGGCTACCCAAATGTAAGTATCTATCGCTTGTTTCTTTCCTTGAGCTGAACCGTCCCATTCGAAAATATCCATACTTTCATAAAGGCTATCGCCCCAACGATTGTAAATTTTTAAAGCGGTTTGTTTCAATTGAGGTTCGGGCAAAACCCTAAAAACTTCATTCAAATTATCCCCGTTAGGAGAAAATGCGCTAGGCGCTCCGTTGAAAGGCAATAAGACTGGAATAAATACACATTCTGTTTTTTGACAGGCAATCTCATCAGTTACCGTAATACAAAAGGAGGTGCTTTCAAAGGGTTCAACTACCGCATTCCGATCATCGTTAGGGGTCACATAATTCGGGTCCCACAGGAAAGTGTAGTTTGGATTAATTGGACTAAGCACAGCATTTAAAAAGACAGGCGCTCCGATTTCAACCGCCTGCGTAGGACTTACTACAATTACAATATCAGGATTCCTTACTATAATGGCCACAACTTCTTCTTCGATACAACTTTGCCCAAACACTTCCCACCTTGCTGTAGCTAGATATTCATTAAGGCCTTGACTAGTAGGTGCTACATTTAAATCGTTCAATGTAGAAATTTCATCTCCGTTGTAAATCCAAGCAAAATTAGGATTAGCACTAGAAGTTAATGTTGAAGTTAAGGGTGTTTCATCTCCGACACAAATAACAGCTCCTGTTCCAGCTGATAACTGAGTAGGGATAAACAAATCGCTAGCGACCTCTGGAACATAGTTTAAACTAAACCCTCCATCTTCTCCATTTTGCGCTCCGTTATCCAAACTAGAACATAAGTTTGAAGTGTAAGCCCCTTTGGCGCCGCCTAAGACTTGTAGATTTATATTGCTTGGATTAGACCCTTGCTTTACCCACAATGAGCCGCCAGCTCCACCACCACCTACTGCAGGACAATTTGTATTGTCTGAAACATTACCTCCTTTACCTCCATTCAAATTAATAGTAAGGACATCATTATACGTATTGACATCTAAAATAACCGTACCTCCTGCACCTCCACCTCCAGCGCCATCACTAATGGCAGTTAAGGCAGCTTGTCCTTTTGCGGTAATGGTAAAGCCATTAGAAGTAATCGCATTGGCTTTAATTAATAAGATAGCTCCTGCATTAGCCCCAGATGTTCCGGTATTGTTATTACTATCTCCTGCACCTCCAGCTCCACCCATGAGGATTCTATTATTGCTTGTACTTATAATATTCTTATCTCCGCCTAATCCACTTTTACCATCACAAGCCTGTGTGCCTAAGTAGTTTTCAGAACCATTTCCTCCGAAGCCCCCATTAGCTCCACCGCCACCACCAGCGTTATGGTCGTTACCGCCACCGCCTCCATTGCCATTTCTACCTCTTCCTTTCAATTGATTTTCATATGCAAAACCCAGACCTTCCCCTTTAAATCCACCACAATTGTCCCCACTATTGCAAGAATACCCTTGAAAACCTCCGGTGAAAGTATAACAGTCAACATCATTACTTGCACCACCACCTCTAAAACCAACAAAATCTAAAAAAATATTCGCTTGAAGATTCACGGTTCCGGTAGCTTCAAAAACAACGATACCCCCAATACTTCCATCCCAAGGAATCCCAGTTAGAGTTGCTTGAAATTCCACATCATTATATACGGGTACTTTAATGATTTGAATTTTCCCATTTACCTCGTAAGGGTGCAAAAGCGTATTTTTAAATTGAATACCATCGATACTCCCAAAATTAATCGATTTCACTTCATTATATTCATAACTGCCTGCTTCACCATAATCATTAATGTTGCCATTATTTGAATTTGGGCCAAAGGCCAATTCTGAACCTTTCATTTGAACGATGAGCACTTTGTCCCCGATGCTAAAATTATTCTCTGCATTATTCGCAACGCTCATAGCATTTTTACAAAAATCTATAGCTGTAACCGCTACGTAAGCATTAATTACAGGCTGATTTACTATGGTTTGAGCTAACATCATCTTGCAGCACAATAGGGCACAGAACAATATGTATCTCATAGAAAAGTTCATCATGCAAAAGAGGTTCCACAACCACAAGTAGTGCTTGCATTTGGGTTAGTGAAACTAAATCCTCTGTTATTTAATCCTTGTTCATAATCAATTTCCAAATTCTCAATATGTTGTAAATCCAAGGTATCTATAGCTATTTTTACTTCATCCAAAATATAGATGGTAGCTCCTGGACCCACCTCCTTAAATTCAAAAACATATGAAAAACCAGAGCAGCCACCATTCTTAACTCCGATATGCAAAGCCTTATTGTTTGCTTCCAACTTCGCTAATCTTTTAACTTCTTCTTGAGCTGTCTTTGTGAATTTAACAGGTAATTTTTTATCTAATTCGACCATAACTTTGTCCTTTAGTGATTTTATTTTTTAATTTGCACCATATTAAGATACAAATATACATATTATACAGACTATGGAACTAATACTCGACTTATTGAAATACACGCTACCTTCTTTGATTGTAGCTCTTGTTGTATATATAATAATGAATTCTCATCAAAAGAGTCTTTATAAATTAAAGTTATTGGACATGAAGACGGGGAATTCGAAAGACATTGTCCCATTAAAATTGCAAGCTTATGAGCGCCTCACCCTATTTATATATCGCGTTTCGCCTGAAAATTTGATTCCGAGAGTTACGCTTCCCGGAATGACCGCCAATCAGTTAAAAATTGCCTTAATTCAAAACATTCAACAAGAGTTTGAACATAATATAACGCAACAAGTATTTGTTTCAAATGGTGTTTGGGGAGCCACGGTAGCTTTTAAAAATTCATTTGCTAATTTAGTGAGTGCCAAAGCAAAAGAACTTGACGGTGGTGCGGTAGCTTATGATTTAGGGAAATTGATTGTGGAAGAGTATATGAACAATGGAGACTTAATGACTCCAGCTAAGGTAAATGAGGTGATTAAGCACGAAATTCAAACTTTGTTTATCTAGTGAAAAAGTTCTTCCTCCTATCGTCCTCCATTATTTTTCTTTTTTCTTGTCAAACTGGATATTTTGTCACGAGCGTTGAGGATAGTCAACAAAAATTTGACGAAAGCTATACGAAGCAAGACGAAGCAATTGAAACTGAGATTCTACCTTATAGAATCGAACTTGAGGCCTCTATGAACGAGATTCTCGTTGTTTGTGCGAAAAATTTACCAAAAGAAAAACCGGAGTCTCTATTAGGCAACTTGTTAGCAGACGCCAGCATTGCCATAGCGGAACAATACACTCAGTCCAAAATTGATGCAGGCATCATGAATTACGGAGGGATAAGAGTGCCGAGCATTAGTGCGGGGAATGTTACTTTAGGTAATGTATATGAAGTAATGCCTTTCGATAATTATTTAGTAACATTAGACATGAGTGGCCTTATTTTAAATGAAGTTTTACAAAAAATAGCAGCAGGTGGTGGATGGCCGCTAGCTGGAATTCAGTTCAAAATTAAAGATGGGCAAGCCGTGGATATTAAAATTCAAGGGGCCCCTTTAGACTTAAACAAAAACTATGTTGTAGCAATCTCAGATTACCTGGCGAATGGAGGTGATAATTTAGAGATGCTTAAGGAGCTTCCTCAGCAGAACACCAACGTTTTACTGCGCGACGCATTTATTGAATACTTCAAACAAATAAATGCTCGAGGAGAATTGTTAGACGCCGCTATTGAAAAAAGGATTGTAAATGAATAGACGAGGATTCATAAAACATTTAAGTATTGGTGGCATTGCTCTGGGCGTGGCCTCTCTACCTCTTGAACTATTGGCAGGATTGCGTGATGATGATTTTGAAAAAATCTGTATTCTACATACAAACGATACACATAGCAGAATAGATCCTTTTCCTCCGGGAAGCAAGTATGAGGGATTAGGCGGTATGGCAAAGCGAGCTTATTTAATAGCGCAAATCAGAAAAGAGGAAGCGCATGTACTTTTATTAGATGCGGGCGATACTTTCCAAGGAACCCCTTATTTCAACTTATATGGTGGAGAATTGGAGTTTAAGTTAATGAGCGAGATGGGTTATGATGCTACTACCTTAGGTAACCATGATTTTGATGCTGGCCTTGATGGATTAGTGAAGCAATTGCCTCATGCCAATTTTCCTTTTCTAAATGTCAATTATAATTTTGAGAATTCCGAACTAAATGGGAAGGTATTGCCTTATAAAATCTTTCAAAAAGGCAGTATTAAAATTGGCGTATTTGGGGTGGGAATTGAACTAAATGGATTGGTTCCAGATAAGCTGTTTGGAGACATTCGTTACATGGATCCTATCATAAATGCAAATAAAACTGCAAATAGGCTTAAAAATGAGCTTAATTGTGATTTAGTAATCTGTTTATCTCACTTAGGTTTGAAATATGAGCATAAAAAAGTTTCTGACGTAATTTTAGCTCAAAGCACTGAAAATGTTGATATCGTGATCGGGGGACACACTCACACCTTCCTTGATAAGCCTATGATTGTTAATAACTTGAATGGGTCGCCCATAGTGATAAATCAAGTGGGTTGGGCAGGTATTAATCTAGGGCGACTAGATATCACCATGATGAAGGACAAAAGAAAAAATAGAAAAAAATTCATACCTGCTATTTTATCCAAAAAAACAATAGTAAAATAAGTTTTTTTTAAACAATGTTTTTTGCACTTTTACGTCACCAAACAAAATGTGTATAAATATTAAAAACAACCCCTATTATGACTAATACCCACGACAGCATTTGGCGAAATGCATTAAAGATCATTCAAGACAATGTTAGCATCCAAAGTTATAAGACATGGTTTGAACCGATAGTGCCCGTAGGATTAAAAGAGAATGTGTTAACAATTCAAGTGCCGAGTCAATTTTTCTATGAATGGCTAGAAGAACACTACGTAACACTTCTAAGAAAAACAATTCAAAGAGAGCTTGGGGAAGATGCAAGGTTAGAGTATAGAATAGTTGTAGAAAACAGCAACAGTCATTCGGGACCGTATACTATTGAATATCCAAATTACAATACAGGCAGTTCTGAAAATCAAGAATCAACGATTCCGATGGTGATTGGTAAAAACATCAAAAACCCATTTATCATTCCTGGTTTGAAAAAAGTGAACATTGATTCACAATTGAACCACAATTACAATTTTGATAATTACATTGAAGGCGATTGCAATCGTTTGGCCAGATCTGCAGGATATGCCGTAGCTCAAAAGCCCGCAGGTACCGCTTTTAATCCTTTAGTGATTTGGGGTGGTGTTGGTTTAGGAAAAACACATTTGGCACAAGCTGTTGGAAATGAAATCAAAAAGAAATTTCCAAATAAGACGGTTTTATATGTGTCTTCAGAAAAATTCACAAATCAATTTATTGATGCTTTAAAGAATAACGCGGTAAATGACTTCGTTCATTTCTATCAGCTAATTGACGTTTTAATTTGCGATGATATTCAGTTCTTTGCAAACAAACAAAAAACACAAGATATCTTCTTTCACATCTTTAATCACTTGCACCAAAGTGGCAAGCAACTGGTCTTAACTTCGGATCGTCCTCCTAGAGATTTGGAAGGTATGGAAGAACGATTGTTATCTAGATTCAAATGGGGTTTAAGTGCCGATGTACAAGTTCCCGATTTTGAAACTAGAATTGCAATTCTTGAGAAAAAAATGTATTCTGATGGAATTGAGTTACCGAGAGAAGTAGTAGAGTTTGTGGCTTACAACATCAACACGAACATTAGAGAGCTAGAGGGCGCCTTAATATCCTTGTTAGCGCAATCCTCTTTGAACAAGAAAGAAATTGATTTAGATCTTGCAAAGAAAATCATCAAGAACTTTGTGAAAAGCGTGAGTAGAGAAGTTTCTATTGACTACATTCAAAAAACAGTTTGTGAGTACTTCGATATCTCTATTGATAAATTAAAAGAAAAAACAAGAAAGCGTCAAATTGTACAGGCAAGACAATTGTCAATGTACTTGGCTAAGAGTTATACAAAGAATTCTTTAAAAGTAATTGGGAAGCATTTTGGAGGAAGAGATCACAGTACGGTGATTCATTCTTGCCAAGCTGTTCAGAACCTTTTAGACACGGATCCTGAGTTCAAAGAAAACGTGGATGACATTCAAAAGAAAATTCAAATGAATATTGGCTAAAAAGATTTGGTAATTCAAATTTTCCATTATCTTTGCCGTCCGTTCAGAAAATTATTGGAGAGATGCCTGAGTGGCCGAAAGGACTTGTTTGCTAAATAAGCGTACCTCACAAGGGTACCCAGGGTTCGAATCCCTGTCTCTCCGCCACCTTTTAAAAGGAATCAAAACAACGCGTTCTAGTTCGCGTAAAGTTCTTAGAACTTAGAAAATTGGAGTAAGTAAATAGGAGTGTAGCGCAGCTGATAGCGCATCACGCCTTGGGCGTGAGGGTCGCAGTTTCGATGCTCACTCAAATGAATTGTATCAGTATAAAATAGGGGTGTAGCGCAGCCCGGTAGCGCACCTGGTTTGGGACCAGGGGGTCGCAGGTTCGAATCCTGTCACCCCTACTTTTAGAGAGAAGCAGCAATGCTTCTCTTTTTTTTATTTATGCCATATACAATCTACACAACCTGCGTAGTGAAAACAATTATCCAATCGTCCGCTTTGGCAGTGAATCCTTTATGTTTAAATAGATGATAAGCCGGACGTTCTTCAACGGTAAGTGAAGTTTTGCCAACGTATAATTTATCAAGAAAACATTATACAACTTGATCAATTACAAATAGGTGAAAATAGTGGAACGACAATTTATCTATTTGAAGAATATTTAAGTCGAAGTGCGGCTGGCTTTTTTCGGTATGAAACCCAACGTTAAGCTAGCCACTGTAGCGGCTAGTCTTGTTATTTAGTTTTGAAGATAGTGTTTTTCTTGTATTCATTCTATGGTTTTAGAAGCAGATTCGGAGCTATGGTGTGCTAGGTTTTGTTGTAACGATTTGATTCAAATAGCTCATGACAAAGTTTCTCTTCCCTGAATATTGTAAAACACAATACCTATTTAAATATTATCTTTTGCATACCACACGCGTTTCCTGTGGTACAAGCTTCTACAAAATAGAGCCCTGGCGGAATCTCATCAATAAAAAGAATACCGCTTTCTGTGATCTGTTTATTTAAAACATGTTTTCCTAAAGTATTAAAGATTGTTAGCTCCACTGGCGATGATTTAAGTTCAATTTGGAGTTTTTCCGAGGCAGGGTTTGGTGAGATACTAATTAGTTGATCTATTCCGACAATCTCTCTATTCGAGGTGAAGAACGATAGAGATTGAAAGTCTCCAGTTGGACCATTTCCCTTATCATACCCGATTAGTTTTTTCTGGAATGAAGTTTCAAAATATAAAGCTTTATCAATAATCTTTCCTAGGCCAGCTTGATATTGAATATTAAACCAAAAACAATTGCCATCTTCAATACCTAAAGTATCCTGATATACATTTAAACAAGTTGCATTGATTAATTCAGAGGAAATTCTATGATTTGCGTCATAGGATAGTATCAGTTGATTAAGTGTATCAGTTTCATAAAACCTTGTTATCACGAATGGGTGAAAAGTTTCCACGATATGCTCGAATGAAGCCCAAGAACCTGTGTTAACCTCGAGTAAACATTCATAGTGTAAATAGGTGATAGTTTGAGTATCCGTATAAAAGTAGGGGTTTGGAAACGCTAAGTTATCTCTAACCTGTCTATAGATTTTATATTGATAATAGTCAATACCTATTTCCTTATCAAGTATCGTGTGCTGTTCGTATTGAGCCGTATATGGACCGTCAGAGTGCCCATGCCCAATTTGATATTGGAATATATCACCAACATTGAAATTATATATATCCCAAAAATTTAGGTTTTGAGTGCCGTAGATATTTTGAATACCAATTTGATTATAATTTTTACTTCTTAGCGGATCATAGAAATGCACTATTCCCATGTTCTTAGCTATTATCAGTGTATCAAATTGATTAATTAGAATTAGTTTAACGGAGTCCAAAATGGTGTCAAACATTCTTAGCTCAATGGCAATGACTTTGGCTGAATCTATAGAATTATATAACCAAGAATCTCCTATTTGGGATTTGGGTTTAATGTTAAAATTTTCATTCCCAAAAAACGTAAAGATGGAATCAAAGTCATTAACCATGTAATAACCCAAAAAATCAGATCTTTGAAGTGAGTAATGGAAGTTGGCAGACGACGAATCAACTATAGATTCGAAAAAGGTAGTGTCATTACTTTGAGTGGTTGATATAGTTCTCTTGATAAGGTTACCTTGATCTAAAGTAAAATTATAATCCTTAGAAGTATCAATGGGCAACCAATTTTGGGCTTTTGCCTGTAGACCAATTAATGATATTAGAAAAAGTAAAATTCGAATCATTTCATATTTATATTAAGATCCTAAGTTCAAGTAGTAAGTGCAACAAAAAATAGGTAGGAAATTACAAAAAGATGTAATTTCCTACCAGGTACTAAAACGTTGCACTAACAACATGAGTAAATATAAG
>Ga0209702_10008307_pt1 | contig 12155 bp, 10 predicted proteins | sample FRY01_FD_187210 | JGI IMG/M metagenome (GOLD analysis project Ga0209702, IMG submission 187210) | Freshwater microbial communities from Lake Fryxell liftoff mats and glacier meltwater in Antarctica - FRY-01 (SPAdes) (version 2) | ecosystem: Environmental > Aquatic > Freshwater > Ice > Glacier... | reverse complement strand
CGGCACCCGCCCCGCAACCCGCGCCAGAATTCGCGCCACAATATCGCGCGACTCCGCCCCTGTCAGCTTTTGCGCCTCGCCCATCATGCCCAGCACTGTCAGGCCCGTGGCCCCTGCCTCCAGGTAGAAATCCACCATGCGGTCACAGCTTTCCATATCCACCGATCCATCGGGCAGAAAGGGGGTGACAGCGATTACATAAACGCCTTTGGCATCGGCAGTCAGGTTCGTCATAGCGGTTCCTTTACATCGTAAAACAGGGGTTAGCCCCAAAAATCGGCCGGCAGCGCAAGATCAGCCTGTGCCCCGATCCGGTCGATCATCACAGCGGCCTGAAATGCAGCCTCTTTCAGGATCGCCGCCTCGTCCACGCGGGTGGGGCGGGTGGCGTCCAGAACCACCTCGCCGCCGATCATCACGGTGGACACATCTGCGCCATTGGCAAAACACACCAGCCGGTGCAGCGGCATGTTGGGCGGATACAAATGGGCGCGGGCCAGGTTGACGGCCACGATATCGGCCTGTTTTCCCACCTCCAGCGAGCCGATCATATCCTCCATCCCCAAGGCGCGCGCGCCCGCAATCGTCGCCATTTCCAGCGTTTTGCCAATGGGCAGCACGCTTGCATCGCGAAAATGGCGGCGGTGGTAATGCATGGCTTGTTGCATATGACGAAACATGTCGCCCGACCGGTCAGGCGCTGTGGCATCAGACCCCAGCGCCACGGTGGCCCCTGCCGCCATCAGCTCTATCGCCGGGCAGCGCCCCGCGATCGAGGCATTGGCCGATGGGTTATGCGCGATTTTCGTATCGGTGGCGGCGGCGGTTTGAATTTCATCCTCGTGCAGATCAATGCAATGGGACAGCAGGGCATCAGGCCCCAGAAGCCCCAGCTTTTCCGCCCGCCGGATGGACCCGCGCCAATGGCCATCCTGGGTGAACACCAACCCCTTGACGCGCGAAAACGCCCGCACGATCTGCGCCTGTTCGCAGGCGGCGGCGTAATCGCTGGCCGCCATGTCCCGCTCATGCTCATCGCGCAGCACCGGGTAGAGCATGGCAATGCGGATGCGGCCTTGCCCGTGCCACTTTGCGGTGACCGCCTCACAGGTCTGCATCTGGCGCGCGAACGTCACCGGATAAGGGTTGCGATGCCCGCCTTGCCAATCGGCGTAGGTGCGTGGATGCGGCGCGCGGGTAGGGCCAATCGCCACAACCGAACGGGTGCCAACCTCTGTGACGCCCGCGCAATGGGCCGCCGCATAGTCGGGGTCATCGGTCCGCATGATGGTGTCACCGCCCCCCAGCAAGGACACCCCCGTAGTCACGCCAAAGCGCAGACGCTCCAATGCGGCAAGCCGGGCCTCGGCATACCAGAACTCTGGTGGAGAGGCTTGGGTATAAACCTCTCCGCAAATCTCCTCCCACCGGTCGCCGCCATGCATGCCCATGGTGCGGATAAGGCCGTGGCCTGCATGGGCATGCACATCAATCAGGCCGGGAATCAAAATATGGCCTGTGCAATCAATCACCCGCGTGGCGGCGGGGGCGGGGGTTGCCATGGGGCCAAGGGCGGTGATTTTGTCACCCGCAACGGCGATCCAGCCGTGGTCGATCACCTCGCGGCTGGGGTTCATCGTAGCGATGGTGGCGTTTGTGAACAGCGTGTCGGCCTGCATGCTAAACCTCCGGCAGATGGGGCAGGTGGGCGGCGTCAATCACCCCGTCAGCGGGCATCGCAAAACCGGGGTTGTCACCTGCCAGCCCGATCACGCGCAAGGGGTTATAAAGCGTCAGCCACGCCGGATCATCTTGCAGCAGGGCATAGGCTTGCGCCCAGATTGCGGCGCGGGCGGTACGGTCGGTGGTGCTGCGGCCTTGGTCAATCAATGCCTCCACGGCTGGGTTGGCATAGCCTTGCCACCAAGACCCCGCCACGCGACTGTCGATCTTTTCATAGAGCACGCGGTAGGTGCTCATCGGGCTGCTGTCGAACACGCACATGTCGCGGATGTCCTTGCGCCGCACCATATGGGCATATTCCTCGCGCTCGGTATGGATATGGACGTTCAGGGTGATCCCCACCTCGGCCAGTTGTGCGGCCAAGGCGGTGGTCAGGCGCTGGGCCTCATCGGGCAGGCGGGTGGGGCAATCTACCTCCAGCGTCAGGCCGCTGCCATGCCCTGCCTCGGCCAGCAATTGCCGCGCAAGGGGGCGGTCAGGTTTGAGGGCCGCAGTTTTGCCCGCGCCAAAATGGTTGGGGCTGACAAAACCATAAAGCGGTTTTGCGGCCCCTTGCACAACCGTGTCAATCAGCGCGTCCCGGTCCACCGCCAAGGCAAGCGCGCGGCGGGTGCGGGCATCGGCCAAGGGCCCCTGTGCTACGTTCAGAAGGTAGATGATGGCGACAGGCGAGAGAAATTCGTGCCGCATCGTGCCAAGGCTGCGGGACGCGTTGAAATCAAGGCCGTTGGCGACCTGCACCACACCACTTTGTAGCAAGGCCAGCCGGGTGGTGGCATCTGGGACCAGCCGCCATTCGATGCGGTCGTTCAACGGCAGGGGCGCGAAATGGGCAGGCATCCGGGTGGCGGTGATTGCCGCTGCCGTAATGGTGTCCAACCGGTAGGGGCCAGAACCGATTTGCGCGGTATGATCCCCCGCATCCAAGGCACCAAAGGCCGAAGGTGCTGCGATAAACCCTTGTTCTAGCACATCCAGCAGGTCGGCCATGGGGGCGGCAAGCGTCACGCGCAATGTCACGGCGTCCAGCGCCTCCAGCACCTGACCGCCCAGAAACTGCCGCCAAACCGCAGGCGCGCCAAGGGTATAGCCTTTGTCGGGCCGGGCCATCCTCTCAAGGTTTAGGGCAACCGCCCGCGCATCGCAGGGGGTGCCATCGTGGAAGGTGACATTCGGGTGAAGATGGAAGGTCCATGTTCGGGCGTCCGCCGACACCTCCCATCGTGCGGCCAGATGCGGGACAAAACCTTGCCCCAAACGGCGGATCAGCGTGTCATAAATCGCATGCAAGATCGGCAGCTCGTCGCTGGCATCGGTGCAATCATGGGGATCTTGCAGGCCAAGGCGGGCTTGGGCGATAATGGTCATGGGCGGTCCCTGTCTGGTTCATCTATCAAATGGCAGGCCACGGTTTGCCCGCCGCCCACATCTTGCAACGCCGGGCGTTCCGCCGCGCAACGGTCCCAGGCGAAAGGGCAGCGGGTGCGGAAACAACAGCCCGAGGGCAGGGTAAGGGCGGAAGGCACTTCGCCTGTCAGCCCAATCTCCTCGCGCACGCGGGGCTTGATGCTGGGGGCGGCGGACAAAAGCGCGCGGGTATAGGGGTGGCGGGGTGATGTGAACAAAGCATCGCGCGGCGCGTTTTCTACCAGAAAGCCCAGATACATCACGCCCACCCGGTCCGCGATATGCTGGACCACCGACAGATCATGGCTGATGAACAGATAGGCGAGGCCAAATTCATCGCGCAAATCCATCATCAGGTTCAGGATTTGCGCTTGAATGGACACGTCCAAGGCCGAGACTGGCTCATCCGCGATGATCAGCCCCGGTGTTACCGAAAGCGCGCGCGCAATGCCGATGCGTTGGCGCTGGCCGCCCGAAAACTGGTGCGGATAGCGGCCCGCATGTTCGGCGTTCAACCCGACCTTCGCCAATAAAGCTGTGATGCGGGCCGGCACTTCGGCGCGGGCTGCCGCCGTTCTGGTTTGCTCCAGCAAGGGTTCAGCCACGATATCGCGCACCTTCTGGCGCGGGTTCAGCGAGGCATAGGGGTCTTGGAAAATCATCTGCATCTTGGCGCGCAGGGGCAGCAGTTCGGCAAAGCCCATGGCCGCGATATCTTGGCCCTCAATGCGAATTTCCCCGCCCGTGGGGTCATAAATCCGCGCGATGGTTTTGGCCACGGTGGATTTGCCACAGCCACTTTCGCCCACAAGCGCCATCACCTCGCCGGGCTGAATGGCAAAACTGACACCGTTCACGGCATGGACCACAGGGTTTTCCAACCGGATGCCGCCTTTCAGGCGTAAACGGTCCAACAAACCGCCGCCCACCGGGAAATGCATCTTCAGGTCACGGACCTCCAGCATCGGCGCGCTCATGCCACCTCTCCCGGTTGCAGCGGGAAGTGGCAGGCAGACCAAAGGCTGGCGTGGCGTTGTTTCAACTCCGGCTCCTCCTGACCGCAAATGGCCTGCGCGCGGGGGCAGCGGTCGCGGAAATTGCAGCCCAGTGGCAGGTTGCGGATATCGGGCACGGCGCCCGGAATTTGGCGCAGGCGGGGCGCGCGGTGGTCGGGGTCGGGGATGCTGTCTATCAGCCCGCGGGTATAGGGGTGCGAGGGGGCCTCGATAATGTCGCGCGTGGCCCCGCGTTCCACCACCTTGCCGCAATAGAGAACCGTGATGTGATCGGCCATTTCCGACACCACGGCCAGATCATGGGTGATCAAGATCATCGAGGCACCCTTTTCGGCTATCTGGCGGCGCATCAGCGCCAAAATCTGGCTTTGAATGGTCACATCCAGCGCGGTTGTAGGTTCATCCGCGATGATCAGGCGGGGACGGGCCAGCAGGGCAATCGCGATCACCACGCGCTGGCGCATGCCGCCCGAAAACTGGTGCGGATAGGCAGAAAGGCGTTCCGCAGCGCGGCTGATGCCAACGCTTTCCAGCATGTCGATGCAGGCTTGCAGGCGGGCGGGCGGGCCAAGATCAGTGTGCAGGCGCAACACCTCATCCATCTGCCGCCCCACAGTGTGCAGCGGGTTCAACGATGTCATAGGGTCCTGAAATACCATCGAAATCTCGCGTCCGCGAATTTGGCGCAGGCGGGCCTCGCCTGCTGTCACCAAATCCTCACCGTCCAGCAAAATCTGGCCGCTTTCAATTCGGCCGGGGCTGTCGATCAACCCCAGAATGGAAAACCCCACCACCGATTTGCCGCCGCCGCTTTCACCGACAAGGCCCATGATCTCGCCCGCGCCCACCTCAAAACTCACCCCATCCACCGCCTTCACCACGCCTGAAAACGTGTGAAACTGCGTGCGCAGGTTTTCGACTTTCAGCAAAGCGGTCATTTCAGCCTCGGGTTCAGTTCGTCGCGCAGAAAATCGCCGAACAGGTTGATGCCGAATACCAGAACCATGATGGCAAGGCCGGGGAAAACGGATGTCCACCACAGGCCCGAAAACAAGACATCAAACCCGTTCTTTATCAACAACCCAAGCGATGGCTGGGTGATCGGCACACCCACGCCAAGGAAAGACAAAGACGCCTCGATCAATACAAAGGTGCCGACCTGAATCGTTGCAATCACGATCAAGGGCGTCAGCACATTGGGCAGCACATGTTTGCGGATGATCTTGTGGTTCGGCAGGCCCGCCACCTTTGCCGCCTGCACATATTCCTTGCGGATTTCCGAAAGGGTGGAGCCGCGCACCGTGCGGGCATAAACCACCCAGCCCACCGCCGTCAGCGCAATTAACACCTTGTCCACCCCGGTTCCCACCGCCGACATCAAAAACAACGCGATCAAGATGGATGGAAACGACAGTTGAATATCCGCAATCCGCATGATCACGCTGTCCAGAATACCGCCGTAAAACCCTGCGATCAGCCCCAGAACCGTGCCGATTGTGCAAGAGGCGATCATCGCCACCAGCCCGATAAACACCGAAATGCGCGCACCATACAGGATGGAGGCCCAGACATCGCGGCCCTGCCCATCGGTTCCCAGCCAATAGCGCGGATCGCCGCCCACCTGCCAGACGGGCGGTTTATAGCTGTCCATCAGATCCAGCGATGCAATGTCATAGGGGTTTTGCGCCACCAAGAACGGCCCGGCGATCACGGCAAAGGCGAAGCCCGCCATCAGAATGCTGCCGATGATCGCAGACGCGCTGCGCCTGTAATTGTGGAAAAATTCCGATGCGAAAAAACCTGACATCACGGCGCCCCTCATTTCAAACTGATCCGGGGGTCGATCAGCGTATAAACCACGTCGACAAGGAAATTGATGACCACAAAGATGCAGGCGACCAGCATCAGATAGACCACAATCACCGGGCGGTCGGCGCGGTAAATGCTGTCAATCAACAGCTTGCCCATGCCGGGCCAGGAAAAGATTGTCTCGGTGATGGTGGCAAAGGCAATCAGATCGCCCAATTGTAAACCAAAAATCGTTACCACCGGGATCAACGCATTCTTCAACCCGTGCTTGTACAACACATCGCCGCGCGTGGCCCCTTTGGCGCGCGCAAATTTCATGAAATCCTGCCGCCCCACCTCCATCATCCCGGCCCGGGTCATGCGCAGCAAAATTGCCATGGTCGCCAGCGACAAAGTGAGAGCGGGGAGCGCGATGTGGTGCCAGCCGTCCGCAGTCAAAAGGCTGGTGCGAACGCCCATCACCTCTACCGTGTCACCGCGCCCGGAGGATGGAAAGATGCCCCAATGCACCGCAAAAAGGTAAATCAGCACCATACCGACCCAGAACCCCGGCAAGGAAATACCCAGCAAAGACCCCGCCATGATGATCTTGCTGATCCGGCTGTTGGGGTTCGCGCCTGCATAAACCCCCAAGGGAATCGCCACGACCACGGCCAAAATCATCGCCACCACCACCATTTCCAGCGTGGCGGGCATGCGTTCCAAAATCAGGGTCATCGCGGGCTGTCGGAACACATAGGATTGCCCGAAATCGCCCTGCAACATACTGGTCAAAAACCGCCAATATTGCACGGGCAAGGAATGGTCGAGGCCCAGGATGCGGCGGGCCTGTTCAATCTGCGCGTTGGATGCGTCAATCGGCACCACCATGAACACCGGATCGCCCGTAAAGCTCATGATGCCAAAGACGATCACTGACACCACCCACAGCACAAGGGTCATCTGGATCAGACGTTTGAGCAGATATCCGGTCATTGGGGGGCCATTCTTGAAAGGGTGCCCGGCGGGAAGGACCCGCCGGGCAAGAGATTATTCCACGTCCATGTCATAGGCGGACATGAACTTGTCCACGCGCGGCTCCATCATCACGCCTTTGCGGGCGGCATAGATGTCTTGCTCGTAATGCACGGGGATCATGGGAATATCGGCCATAAGGATTTTTGTGGCCTCTTGCAGATAGGCATCGCGCTGGTTCACATCGGGGGTCGAATCTGCCTTGTCTACCAAAGCGTCCACCTCTGGGTTGGAATAGCTGGAGCGGTTGACCTGCCCATAACCTTCCTTCTTGTCGCGCGTATAATACAGCGCACCATACATCGACCCTGCATCCCCCGAAGGCACGTCCCAGCCGCTCATGATAAAGCTGGATTGTTCGGTCGGCACGCGGATATAGCCCCAGAAGTTGGATTTGGGCATGATGTTGAGGTTCAGCGTCACCCCGATTTTCGCCAGCATGGACGCCAGCGCCTGGGCGATTTGACCATCATTGACATAGCGGTTGTTGGTGGCATCCAGCGTCATGGTGAAGCCGTCGGGATACCCGGCTTCCGCCAATAGCGCCTTGGCTTTTTCAATATCCAGCGGATACATTTCGCGGAAATTCATCCCCTCCACATACCCCAGATGCGAGGCGGGCACGAATTGCGTGGACGGTGTGGCAAGTCCGTTCATCACCACGCTGTTGATCGCATCGACATCAATCGCCCGCGCAATCGCTTCGCGCACGCGTTGATCCGTCATCGGGTTTGGCCCCTCGATCGTTGGCGAGACGGCCCGCGTGTCCATGCCCAAAACGATGTTCAAAAGGCTGGGCCGCGTGATGACGGTGAATTTGTCATCTGCCTTCACCCGGTCCACATCGCGCACGGCAAGATCCTGGATCACGTCCACTTCACCCGTCAACAAAGCCGCGGTGCGGGTGGCGGGGTTGGTGATCGGGCGGAAGGTTACGGTTTTGATCTTTGGCGCGCCGGCCCAATAATCCTCATTCGCGGTCAGAACCAGCTTTTCTTCCTTGATCCATGCGCCCAGCTTGTAGGGGCCTGTTCCCATCGGTTCCAGATCCATGGCCTCATCCGTGGTGGCGGAAGAGTATTCCTCATCCAAAATCAGCAATTCGGCAAGGTCATTGGGCAAAACGGCATAGGGTTTGGGCGTCTTGATTTCCACCGTCAGATCATCAATCGCGGTGGCAGAGGCCATGTTGGCGACCAGATCGGGCCGGATGGACAGGCGGGCCTTTTCAATGGTGTAGACCACATCGGCGGCGGTGAAGGCGTTGCCATTGTGGAAGGTCACACCGGGGCGCAGCTTGAAGCGCCATGTGGTGTCATCCACATTCTCCCAGCTTTCCGCCAGACCGGGGCCGAACGACAGGTCCGCGCCACGTTTCACCAGCGGGTCATAAAGGTGATAATACATGATGTTGGAGGACAATTCCTCACCCGCCAGCGGGAACAGGTGGCTGGGGTCGGATGTGAGGCCAATCGTGATGGCTTTTTCGGCGCTTGCACCCCCTCCGGCCAGAAGGGCAACAGACAGCGCGCTGCCAAGCAGTCGGCGGTTGAACGGGCGGTGAGAAAGGGCGGTCATATCAGTCTCCTTGTTAGTGTGTTGGAAAAACGGGGGTGTTTGCCACCCCTCATGGTGCGGCCCTATTCAATGCCCGGGCTTGGCTGTCTGCACCTCGATTTGGTAGCCTTCGGGATCATTCATCACAAAGGCGCGGATGCCGAGCTCGGCACTGTCGCGCGCATCGGTCAAACCCGGCACATTGTTGAACGCGGCCCAAGCATGCCACGCATCCACATCGGGCACGCGCAGGCAGATTTGCACGGTCTTGTCCTCATGCCAGTTCTGCATCCCGCGCGCTTCATCGACCAGCCCGATATGGGCCTGACCGTCAATGCGGTAAATCTTGGACCAGCCCTGATCGATGGCCAGTTCCAGCCCAAGGATATCTTCGTAAAACCGCATGGCCCGGGGCAGGTCGCGGTAATAAACGAACGTAATCGCCAAAACGATGCCGCCTGTCGGTCGTGTGGCGGGTTGGTGTGTCATCTGCGGCGCCCCCTGCGTTGATGTATGCCGATGGTATACAGCCTGTATCCCAAGTCAACGCCCTGCGGTGGTACCGCGGAAATTTTTCGCAAGTTCATCTTAGAACGGGTGGTGCATATGCGAGAAGATCGCCTGCCGCACATGGGTCAGATGCAGCCTCATCGCCGCCGCCGCCGCATCGGCGTTGCCTGCCATCACCGCATCGATCAACGCTATGTGCTCATGGCAGCCGGGCAGGAAGCGATCGGGGATAGAGCCTTGATCATACATCCTTGTTTTGATCTTTAGCCCCTCGATCAAATCCGCCAGCAGCTTTGATCCGGCCATGCCCGCCAGCGTCAGATGCAGCTGCATATCCAGCGCTGTGTGATCCTCAGCACTGGGGCGGATGTCCAGAAACCCGGATACCCGGGCGCGCAGCGTTGCCAGATTTTCAGTCGATTTGCCCGAAATAGCGGCTTTTCGCGCAGCCTCTGATTCGAGAAGGCTGCGGACGTGCAGAATTTCCATGATGTCGGTCAGCGACACAATGCTGACCACAGGCGCGCCACCATTGGACCGGGTGGCCAGCCCTTCGCTGACCAATTGTCCAATCGCCTCGCGCACCGGGGTTCGTGACACGCCCAGTTGATCGGCCAGGTTTTTTTCGGGCAGGCGCGTGCCGGGGCCAAGCGTGCCGTCCAGAATCATCGCCTTGATCTGGCGAAAGGCGGAATCCCCCAGCGTTTGTGATGTCTCGATCATCGGTCCTCCCCTCCCGAAGCGGTTGCGCGCGGGCGGCGCATCACGCCTAGCCTTTGCCGTCGTTTATGTCGTATACACGCAGTATATCAATTCACAAAACCCTGCTTTGGACTGGCCATGACAAAAGCGACCTTCGACACCCTTATTCGTGGCGGTATCACTGTTTTGGGTGATACGGTCAAACAAGCCGACATTGGCATCAAGGACGGCAGAATCGTGGCGATTGGCGATGATCTGCCCCTCGCTGGGCAAGAGCCTGCCGCGCAAATGATTGACGCGCGTGGCCTGATGGTGCTGCCCGGCGGGGTGGACAGCCATTGCCATATCGAACAAATCTCGGGCGCGGGGTTGATGAATGCTGATACGTTCGAATCCGCCACCCGCTCGGCGGCTTTGGGGGGCACGACCACTACCATTTCCTTTGCGGCCCAACATCCGGGGCATAAAATGGCGCAGGTCGTGGAGGATTATACGGCCCTCGCGGCGCGTGGCGCGATTATTGACCATGCGTTCCATATGATTGTTGCGGATACCGGCAACGGCAACCTTGCCCATGATATCCCGGATCTGATCGCGCAGGGCCACCGATCCATCAAAATCTTCACCACTTATGACAAGGTGCGCCAGGATGATAAATCCATCCTCGATCTGCTGGCTTTGGCCAAACGCGCCGGGGCATTGGTGTGTTTCCATGCCGAAAATGATGGGCTGATCCGGCACATGACCGAGAATCTGCTGGCACAGGGCAAGACCGCGCCGCATTTTCACGCCCAGTCGCATCCGCGCATGGCGGAAATCGAAGCGATTGACCGCATGTGTCGCTTTGCCGAATTTCTGGAGGCGCGGATCATGATTTTCCATGTCTCCACTATTGAGGGCGCGCAGATTATCCGTGGCGCACAGGCGCGCGGGGTGAAGGTGCTGGCCGAGACCTGTCCGCACTACCTGTTCATGACCGAAGATATCCTCCACTCCGCCCGCGCCGAGCGGTTCCTGTGTTCCCCGCCGCAGCGCCAGATCGCTGACCAAGATGCGCTTTGGGCGGCCATGGCCGATGGTACGATCAGCCTTGTCACCTCGGATCATGCACCCTACCGGATGGACGCGACCGGCAAGTTCGCCAATGGTGCGGATGCGCCGTTCAACCGCATCGCCAACGGTATGCCTGGGCTGGAAACGCGGCTGCCCTTGATGTTCAATGCGATGGTTGCCAAGGGGCGCATGGGGCTTGCAGCCTTTGCGAAGTTGACCGCCACCAACCCCGCGCGGGCCTTTGGCCTAAAGGGCAAGGGCGAGATTGCGCTGGGGTTTGACGCCGATATCGCCCTGTGGAACCCTGGGTTGAGCCATACTTACGGTGCGAATGATCTGGCCGATAATGTGGGATATAACCCGTTCGAAGGGATTCATGTGACGGGTCTTCCCGTCACGGTTCTGTCGCGCGGCGATGTGATCGTGCAAAACCGGGCGCTGGTTGGCAGGCCGGGGCGCGGCAAATGGCTGGCGATGGCAGGGTAGGCCCGCGCTGGCCTGTGGTTGGGTTTTCCGGCAGGCCGCTATGGCTATTTTTTGGTGCAAAAGCCGGGGGTTTGGTCCGCAGTTTGCTGGATATGAACTGACCCTCAACGGCATCCCTGTCGAGAATGTGACAAGCCTGAATGGGCCGGGATTTACAACGATCAGTCATAACCCGAACTTTGGTCTTGGCGCGCCATTTAGCATGAGCCCGTTCCACCGGTTTACCCAACCGTTCACACAAACGACATCATCGGCCGGATCCATCCGGGTCCAATCAGATCGCGAAGTCAAGCGCGGCTGTCAGCGCGGACCGAGCGCGGGCCGGGCGGAAATCCGCCCCGTGGGCTTGGTGAAGGCATTTGTCCCGGGCTAATCGCAAGGCGCAGGCGGGCTCAAACCAAGTCGAGTGACCTGGCCATGGCTTGTTTCGCCATACCAAAAGCTGTGCGCCGCAGCCTGCGCGACCTTGTCCACAAACCCTTGCTGATTTGCACACTTTTGATCACGCTTGCCACGCCCGAAGCGGGTCAGGCGCTTGATGCCCATAACGGCATAGGCGGGTGGCCATAGTTTGGGAATGCGCCCTGCGAACCGAAATTGATGTATTGGCGGCAAGAGACTTGGTGGTGGCATGGTTTCATGGTAGTAAAACGGAGCTCATGGTGGATGTTGGTGTTGCGCTTGGCCCAAAGCCAAGTCCACCACCGTGACCAGAGAGGTAGCATTCGTCCAATGCATGCACGCGCCGTGAGGCATGCCGGGACCGAAGCGTAGACGGCGCCTTCATTTTCTTGGGTTCCACGGGCGCACCCTTTTGCATCGTCGTCGCCACCTCGAGCTCGCGCAGCATCCTCCCCG
>Ga0209702_10008305_pt1 | contig 12163 bp, 7 predicted proteins | sample FRY01_FD_187210 | JGI IMG/M metagenome (GOLD analysis project Ga0209702, IMG submission 187210) | Freshwater microbial communities from Lake Fryxell liftoff mats and glacier meltwater in Antarctica - FRY-01 (SPAdes) (version 2) | ecosystem: Environmental > Aquatic > Freshwater > Ice > Glacier... | reverse complement strand
AAGATTGCCAAGGGAAGAAGATTAAAGCCTATTGAGGCTCATGACATCATGTGCAAGGTGGGGGAGGTAGTTGTAGTTGGAGGAGTACGCAGATCAGCCCTAATCTCTCTTTCCAATCTAGATGACTTTGAAATGGCAAAGGCAAAGTCTGGTCAGTGGTGGGAAACAGAGGGCCAGAGAGCACTTGCAAACAACTCAGCGGTCTATAACTCAAAGCCAAACACGGCTCAGTTTCTTCGGGAATGGCGAAATCTATATGAGTCAAAATCAGGAGAACGCGGTATCTACAACATGGACTCTGTTCGCAAGCATACCGACAAGTTTGGAAGAAGAGACTCTTCAAAGGTTGTAGGGACAAATCCGTGCGGAGAAATACTTCTTCGAGCAAATGAATTTTGTGTAACTGGAAGTACTCCAATTATAACAAAATCAGGAATTATCGACATAAAAGATCTTGAAGATAAGACTGTTGATGTTTGGAATGGGGAAGAGTGGTCGGAAGTTACGGTAGTAAAAACAAGAGAGAATGCTAGTCTGGTTAGGGTAACTATCTCAGACGGATCAACCTTAGATTGCACCCCAGACCACAAGTTCTCCGTCAAGGACAGATTTTCAGATAAGTGGAGTCAGGTAGAGGCAAGAAGCTTAATGTCATCGTCCAGATATTCCGTTCAGATAGAGCCGACAACAATTGTGCAAGATGATGATGGAATTAATGTTGATGAATCATACACTCTAGGGTTTGCGGTAGGAGATGGATGCAGTTACGGAGGAGTAGTTTTTGTTGATTTATATGGAGACAAGGACCAGAGCTGTCCGGTGACAGGAACAAGATATAAGAAATATCTTCCCAAAAAATACAACCTGAGCCGTCAAAGAGTTAGAACAAATATAGATCCTGAATTCTTTGGTTTTATAAGGGATAATTTTAGAGAAGTATCCACTTGGAATAAAAATAGTGCCCTAAACTTCATTGCAGGTTTGGCAGATGCAGATGGATCTGAAACGGGAACGGGCGGAATAAGAATATACATATCTGCGGAAGATAGAGCCAAGGACTTACAGCTAATCCTTACTAGGTTTGGAATAAGGTCATCTGTAAACTTGCTAGCTAAAGCCGGGAAAAGGACCAATCTCGGAACAAGAAAGAGAGATCTCTGGTATCTGCAAATTACAGATCCAAGAGACATCCCATGCTTTAGACTAAATGTGTCAAAGGGTCATTCTGCAAGATTCAAAGGTAAGTATCAAAATGTAAGGTCTGTCGATATCCTTGATACGACCGAAGATGTGTATTGTTTTAATGAACCCAAAAGACATATGGCTGTTTTTGGAAACATTCTGACATATCAGTGCAACTTAACGGAGGTGGTAATCGACGAAAAGGATACAGAAGAAACCTTAAAGGATAAGATTCGACTCGCCACAATCCTAGGTACCTGGCAGTCTAGCTTGACAAACTTTAAATATATTCGCAAATCCTGGAAGGATAACTGTGAAGAGGAAAGGTTGCTGGGGGTATCTTTAACTGGAATCTTTGGAAACCCAATTACAGGAACAGTACACAAAGGGCTGGGAGATATGCTCGATAGGCTCCGTGAATCAGCTGTTGGGGAAAACAAAAAAGAAGCAGAGGTCCTTGGAATAAATGCATCGGTTGCCATTACGACCGTAAAGCCATCGGGAACTGTATCTCAGCTTACAGGAGTTTCTAGTGGAATTCATCCCTGGTATTCAGAATACTACATCCGTACCGTTAGGGCAGACAACAAAGATCCATTGACAGCCTTTCTTAAAGACTTCAATGTTCCTAATGAGCCAGATGTAATGAAGCCAGAAATGACAACTGTCTTTTCTTTTCCCATAAAGTCCCCAAAGAATGCGGTAGTAACAAAAGATGTTTCAGCAATAGAGCATCTTGAGATCTGGAAGGTATACAGAACCCATTGGACAGAACACAACCCTTCTGTAACTATCAGCGTAAAAGAAGATGAGTGGCTAGATGTTGGAGCTTGGGTATTTAAAAACTTCAACTCTATCGGTGGAGTATCGTTCTTGCCAGCCTCAGAGCATTCTTATAAGCAAGCACCGTATCAGGAGATTACGAAAGATAAATACGAAGAGTTGTTGTCTAAAATGCCAAAAAACATACCCTGGCAATCACTCCCACTATATGAACTAGAGGACAATACTATTGGTTCTCAAGAGCTTGCCTGTGCTGCTGGAGCTGACTCATGTGATGTTGTTGATTTAGTTTCTGCTTAAATAGGTTGGTCGGTAAGGCGGGATGGCGCATGAGGCTGTCCCGCTTTGCTATAATTAGGGAGGAGGTCAAATGAGTAACGTTTCTAATCTTTATGCAGCAAAGGTTTACTCAGAACACCCCATAGCAATTTGGCCTTTAGACGACGACGTATCTTATGTTTCTTTAATTACAAATCAGCAAAGAGGTTTCGAATCAGACCTTCCTTACGCAGGGTGGTCGATCTTAAATGGATCAGCAAATGATGGATTGTCTTTGCCAAATGAAGGATCTCCATTTATCAGCAGCATCTATTCAGGAATTCAGGGAAGCGTACCATTGGTAAATGGAACAGTCATAGAAGCAAAAAGCCCAGACCTGTTTCTGTTTAGTAACTGTAGCCAAGAGCTAGAAACATTTTCAATTGGGATGTATCTGTATCAAGACACCATATACTCGACTCAGCATGAGTTTGGATATGAGTACTATGACGACGGAACCTCTTCGTGGGTTGAGGTTTTAAGTGTTATAGAATCCCTTCCTAGCAAAGGATGGATACACCTTCAGGATACCTTTACAATTCAGGAGTTTAGCCCAGACTTCTGCCGATTGATATTTAGATCAACGGTGGATTCTGGCGGGACGGCAGGAGACTATAACTTTATCTTTAACGGAATAACTGTCGGTCAGTGGTCGGAAACAACCTCTTCAGAAAGCCTGGGAGCCACAGTAGAGAGTCCCCCCGCGTCTTCTGGTATGTCTAACAACGTTGTTCCCGCAGATCAATATGGAATTCTTTCAGGAAAAGCATATTATGCTGTTGAAAGCGGAAAGCTTTTGGCAAAAAATGAGGGAATTCCTATGATTTTTGGATCTGAGAATGTAACAAAGATATACCCATCTCTGGACGGAACGCCTTCTCTTATTTTTCCAAACAAAACAATGCTTTCGGAAGACGGAAGGTACAAAAACCATACCCTTGAATTCTGGTTAAAGATAAGACCGATAACAAAAGAGTCAAGAAGAATCATAGGTCCCATAGACACGAACGATGGGGTTTATGTTTCTGCTGGATTTATAACTCTGGTTCTAGACAACAATTTTGTGTCTCACAACGTTTCTAGCTGGTACAGGCCCATGATCATTCATATATCAATAAAAAATGATACGGCATCCATGGTAATCAATGGAGAGCAAGTAGGGCAGATTAACATAGATAAGAAAACAGTTAGCCTCTCACAGAGTGAGTGGATGGGGGTGTATAGCTATGCAGATATAGATATTTTGGAAATCGACTGCCTATCCATCTCACCATATGCAATCCCGCTTCAGCTTTCCAAAAAAAGATTTGTTTGGGGGCAGGGAGTAGATCCACTAGAACTAATAAATGACGCATTTGATGGAGAGGAGTCGATTGTAAACTTCTCCAACTCAAACTATACGGCAAATAAAATATATCCAGATGTGGAAAGGTGGGATGCGGGTTACTACAACAACCTAGTTGCAACAACAAGCTCTATATCTGTTCCAGAATACTCCCTACCAGATATATACTTGGGGGGCAGAGAAACTACAGAATGGTATTCAGACAACAAGGCATTAAACAGTCTTTTATACCCAACAGGAGACCACTCTTTATTTTTTACCTTTAGGCCAAACATTGAGGTCGGAGCATGGGAACCAACCCTAGGAACAAACTGGACAGAGCCATCCTACTTAAACTTTCAAGACCTAACCTTTCTTGCAAATCCACTAAGCGCAATTTATGGAATATTTGAGGTAGAGTCTGAAGTTTTATCAAAAAGACCACTCATTCATATAGTAAACACTCTAAACAACAAGAGATTTGAAATAAACATAAATGGGTACGATGTAACCTATGAGTTTGACGGACAAGAACTTCCAGGAACCGCATTCTCCGTATTAAACGAACACTTTGTCGTAGGATTTAACATCCCCCAACTTTCAGAAAATTTTAACTACGAGCTTTCATCATTCTTTAGTTCCCCAGAGGTGCTTAGCCTGTACATTGGAGGCGACGGAGTAAACACCTTTGAGGGGAAAATTTATAGAATTGGTTTCGCAGATCAAAAAAACTTCTCTGAAATATCAGAATACTTTCAGGAAAGTGGAATTTCAGATAACTCTGCTCAGTCCCTGATTGAGCTTCATTACTCATCATATACCCTGTCACCATTCTTTAGATATGGAACATACTTTTTGGATATATCAGTTTCTTCTGAGTGGGAGGAGTATTTTCCGCTGTCGTATTTTGCCTCATACATAACAAAAAGAGATGGCTCTAGGGTTTATGATCTAGATTACCTGCAGCTTAACTTTGGATACCCGTCCCTCATAGAGATTGTTCAGGAGCTGGTGGACAATCCGGACTGGGTGTATGAGCAAATCTTTGAAGCATACAACGATCCAATACAAAGAAGCTACGAACTTCTGGACAATGAAATTATGAGTGGATATGTAACGTACTCAGATTTAGCCTCTAACATCATTACGGAGTATAGAATAGACACAACACAGTCATCGCTAGATGCATATGCTACTTTTCAGTTAATTGCAGAGGGGGCCAATGAGCCACTATCCAGCTTCATCCATTCAAAAAACTTAACAGATTCTTACACCGTATACGCCAATAAAGAAAACACAAACCTGTCCCCTTATAGGGCGTACAAAACAAAATTTGGGGTTGTCGATGGAACAATTATTTATCCTCCCAAGGACATTAGTTTTGAGGATGTGGCCCTTGTCATTCATTTAAAAATTCAACAGGACGGAATAATAAGCAACCCTCTAAGAATCAAAAGCCTTGAGATTACATCCAGGGCTCTTGACGAGGGCACTCTGACACCAATAGGGACGAAGACCGGAAACCCAATGTATCCATACGTTAGAAACGGTATCTACTTCAGCGGTAAATCAAAAAACCCGGTAATGATCAACAAGGACAACCTCCCATACCTATACACAACAGAAAACAGCGGAATAAGGGTTTTAGAGAGGGGACAGGATAGGGAGTATGGAGTATCTATACCAATAAATAGGTCCAAATCAGAAAGCTATTCGCTGGGAGCATTTCAGTTATTTTTAAAGTATGAACAGTTTAGCCCAGTGCCCACTCCTCAGGTATTTTTTAACCTTTTGGGTGGAGACTCGTCTATTGAGTTTTTGATTAAATCAGACTTAACGGCAAAGAGATTTGAGATCATAGCAAGAGATAGACTAACAAGACAAGACTACCCAGGAATATCTTTTTATCAAAATGGAATAAAAACAATAAATCCATATTTATCTAAAAATGAGTGGAATGTAATCTCTGTGATTTTCGAAAATCCAATAAACATGAACGGAAGATCTGGGTCCCTGAATCTTCTTTCTGGATGCACCTACAACAACGTATCTTTCTTCAAGTCAACGGGACTCAATCAGTTCGGGGTGATTATTCCTAGATTGTGGCAAGACGTTTATTATGGTGACGAAGACCAAATACCTGAAAATGTTGTTGACTGGGGGCAGGTGTACGATGAAAATGGAAACTTAGCCAACCCAAACGAATGGAAAAATTTTTACATTCTTCGAGAAGAGTTACGGTTCTCTACCACTCCAAAAGAAATATACTCCACATACATGGGGACAAACATCGTTACTGTGGACGACAATACCGGAATATCAGTTGCTCAAGACGACTTTTCGGTCTATGCAGACCAAACTTGGTTGAGTATAGTCAGTAAACCAGGATAATCTGCTATAATTTAACCATGAGTAATACAAAAAAATCAAAACTTGGTAAGTCAAAGGCCACAGTAATAAACAAAGCCTATGATTGGGGTTTGTATTTCTGGAAGTTGCCTACTGGACATTTGTTTCACGACGGTCATGGCAATATGCTAAACATCCCCGCAATGAGGAATGATATCTCAAAGATGGCAGAGCTTAGAAAAGCAGCAGCTGGTTATGGTCAACCAGAAGGGACACCCTGGTTCTACCCAGGTATCAAGAGAACCACAGATGATCAGTATGCAGAGCAGCTGGATAGAATGAAAAACGGACTGATTCCAAACATAAACGATATGGGTGCAGTGTATGACGCACAGCAAACCCTAAAGAAGCATGGAGATGAAGGTTAATGGAAGATCAAAGAATAAACATTTCCTATTCGGATGAAGTGGAAGAGGATAGAACTTTTCAAGAAAAGGACATATTCAACAAGTCCTGGGATGAACTAAAAGATCTTAATGGAATAAACCTTAACTTTAAAAGAAGGACAACCCGATCAGAGAACAAGATAGATAAAAGATATTACGACATTCCAAAAGATCAGGAAGGTCGAGTGTCTGGAAAGTACGCAGAGGATGCTGGGGTTAGGTCAAGGGGAGCAGGAGGCACAGAGTCAAAGCAGCTAAATCCAGGAGAAGTTTTTAGAAATGGATATGGTCTCTTCGATGTAATTACTCCACCGTACAATCTTTACGAACTTGCCAATTTTTACGATAGCAACTTTGCAAACCATGCCGCAATTGATGCAAAAGTTTCAAACACGGTAGGTCTCGGGTACAGGTTTGAAACGGCAAAAGACGTTATCCTTCGAATGGAAGACATGGACGTTGAGAGTGCTAGACTAAAGGCTAAAAAAAGAATAGAGCGTATTAAGGGTGACGCTATGGAGTGGCTAGAAAGCCTAAATGACGACGACAGTTTTATCACTACCATGGAGAAGGTTGATTTAGACTTAGAATCAACAGGAAATGCCTATTTAGAAATAGGAAGATCTGTAACGGGTGAAGTTGGGTATGTTGGACATATTCCTGCAACAACCATGAGAGTCAGAAGGCTAAGGGATGGGTTTACTCAAATAATCAGCGGGAAGGTTGTTTATTTCCGCAACTTTAACGCAACAAATCAAAATCCAATCACTGATGATCCAAGACCAAACGAAGTTATTCACTTTAAATCATACTCACCCCTAAATACATTTTATGGGGTTCCTGATATTATATCTGCCTACCTGTCCCTTAAGGGAGACCAGTTGGCCTCACAGTACAACATTGATTACTTTGAAAACAAAGCCGTTCCAAGATATATTGTCGTCGTAAAGGGGGCAAGGTTAGATTCAGAATCAGAAGACAGATTGTTTAGATTCTTGCAGACTGGGCTAAAGGGGCAAAATCATAGAACCCTGTATGTTCCTCTTCCAGCAGATCAGGAGGGAAACAAGATAGACTTCACAATGATTCCCGTAGAGGCAAATGTTCAAGAAGCGTCGTTTGACGCATACCGCGAAAAGAACCGCAACGATATCCTTATGGCTCACCAAGTACCACTCTCTAAGCTTGGAGGGGTTGATTCTGGAGGATTAGCAGCAGCAATGTCCCAAGATCGTACATTTAAGGAACAGGTGACGAGACCAGCACAGAGATACATTGAAAAGATGGTCTCTAAGATCATCAAGACTAAGACAGATCTAATCGATCTTAAGTTTAACGAGTTGACTCTTACTGATGAAGTAGCTCAATCTCAAATACTCGAAAGGTTTGTTAAGTCTCAGATACTCCTTCCAGACGAGGCAAGAGAGAAAATTGATATGCCAACAAGATCAGATGGCAAGGGCGGAACACCCTTAGAGCTTTCTGCAAGGCAGGGAATAGACGCAAGGGCAAACGCCTCTCAGAACAGGCAGAGAGACTCTGAAAGAACAAACAACAACTCTGACAGCGTAGCGACCACTACGGGAAGAAATGCTCAGGGTGAAGGCAGAAAGGTATAATTGTAACAGTTTTATAAAATGCTGTTATAATATAAACAATATGAATAAAAGTTATGTGAATGTTTGTTCTGCCACCCCAAAAGGTGTTTCCGGTCAAACACTCTCGCTAAGTTCACATATCTGTTCAGGAAAAGATGTGCTGTCTTATGTCTAGAATAAACAAGGCAAGTTTTAATCTTGATAATAAAGAGCTAAAGATGTCAATGCCATTTTCAAAGATAGACATAGAAAAAAGAACGGTATCCGGTTGGGCCACGACAGACTCTGTAGACCATCAAGACGATATAGTAACGGCAGAAGCGTCTATCTCAGCATTTACTAATTTTAGAAACAACATCAGGGAAATGCATGATGAGAAAAAAGCGGTGGGAAAACTTATTTCTTTTAAACAGGATACCTTCTACGACCCAGAGACAAACAAGTCGTATAGTGGAATCTTTGTTTCCACATACGTTAGCAAGGGTGCTCAGGACACATGGGAGAAGGTCTTGGACGGAACTCTTACAGGTTTTTCAATCGGTGGCAGTGTAAAGGATTACGAGGATACTTATGATGAGGGCATGGGTAAGTCAATCAGAATAATTAAAGAGTATGATCTTTTTGAGCTTTCTCTTGTGGACAATCCGGCTAATCAGTATGCTAACGTCATTAGCATTGAAAAAGGTCATGCTGGAGGGTACCTTTCTAAGGCTCTCATCGAGAACGTGTTTTGGTGTAATAGTGACAACGTAGTTCAATTAAGTTCTGACAGTTTGTCAAGTTGCCCTAGATGCGATAAGGGCATGAGCAATATTGGTTTCGTTGAGACCAATGATGCACAAAAGACAGAGGTAGTAAAGTCTATTCTTTCTACTGTCAAAAATGATGCAAAGGAGGTAAGCAAAATGAATAACGATACAGTTGAAACAGATCCTACAGAAGAACCAGCGGAAGCTGTTGTAGAAAAATCTGTTGACTCGGAAGTAGAAAAATCTGAAGACTCCGAAGTTGAAAAAGCTACCGTTGAGGCCGAAGTTGAAAAAAATGACGCGGAAGCCGACATGGTTGAGGAGAAGTCCATGAGTGAAGAGGAAGTGGACGACGAAGATCCGATGGAAGCAGAGAAGTCAATGAGTGCTGATGAAAAAAGCAAAGACGAAATGTTGGAGCAAACAAAAGCACTGTCTGATCAAATCCATACCACATTCAGCAACCTTGCTGACACAATGAAAGTTCTTAATGAGAAGGTAGAAGAGCTCAACAAGACCGTTATGGGAGTCAAGGAAGATGTCAATACAGTAAAAAATGAGTTTGGAAAGCGTGTAGATGCAGTGGAAAAAGATACTGCTTTCCGTAAGTCTGGCGACCTTGGAGAGGTTGTGCAGGAGCCAATTTTCGAAAAGGCTAAAAGATCGCTATGGGATGGACGTTTCCTCACGAAGTCCGACCTATTTAACTAAAAACAAGAGAAAAAATGGAGGTGAAGTACAATGTCAGAAGAAATCTTAAAGAATCAGCCAAGTGAAGCCGGTGAATACGGAGATCCCAACCCAGGTTTGTTCCAGGGCCAAGGAGCTGTTGCAGCAGGTGGAATCGGCGGAGTAACCGACCCATCCGCTGGCGTGGTAGGAAATATTCCTAACGCCAACTATGGAGTAACAACAGGACCAAACGCTGTCAACCCAACAGGTGTTGCTGGCGGTATGCTGAACCCAGAACAGGCTCGTCGTTTTATCGACTATGTTTGGGATGGTAGTGTTCTTGCTAAGGATGGCCGCAAGGTCACAATGAGAGCAAACACGATGGAGATTGAAAAGGTCAACGTCGGTGAGCGTGTTATTCGCGCTGCTTCTCAAGCACTTGGAGAGTACACAAACGCTGGAGCAACTTTCACAAAAGTTGAACTAACCACAAAGAAGATTCGTCTTGACTGGGAAGTTTCAACAGAGTCGCTGGAAGATAACATCGAAGGTGGCGCACTTGAAGATCATCTCGTTCGCATGATGACGAGTGCTTTTGCAAATGACATCGAAGACTTGGCAATTAACGGTGACGGTGGATCAGACCCATTCCTAGGAATTATGGATGGTTTTGTTAATCAGGTCACTACAGGTGGAGACGCTCATGAGGCAGTTCTTACTGTTTCAGCAAATGCATGGACACCAGAAAAAATGCAGCAGATCATCTATGCATTGCCACGCAAGTATCGTGCAGTAAAAAGCAACCTCAAGTTCTACGCTGGCACGGATACCTTCGCGGGTATCGTTGCAAGCAATGGAACTCTTGCTGACGCAATTGCAGCAGCATTTGATCCTAGAGTTGCTGGTACTCCAGAACGCAGAGAGAACTATCTCAGTGGTGCAGGACAGACCATGGGTGGCGCTAACGTAACCCGCGTTCTTGGTATCGACGTCATGGAAGTTCCTTACTACCCTGCGGATTATGTCGACCTGACATTCCCACAGAACCGTGTATGGGGATTCCAAAGAGACATCACAGTCAACCGTGAGTACAGGGCCAAAAAAGACACAATCGAATACACAGTGTTCGTTCGTCTTGGCATCACATGGGAAGAACTGGATGCAGTAGCTTACGCAGACGCGGCAGCCGAAGTATCCTGATAGTCAATATAGCTAAGGGGGGCGGGTATCACACTCGCCCCCCTAAGTATATTCTGATATAATTAAACTTGAGAAGGGTGTGAAAATGTCAAACTTTGAAAAAATGACCGTTGCTCAGCTTAAAGAGTATGCCAAGGAAAATGGCGTAGATCTTGACGGAGCAAAAACAAAAACAAGCATCGTTTCCGCGTTGGCGGGGGTAAAGTCAGTTATTAGTGAGTCGGAAGACAGGAGTGTGATTAGCTCAGAGGATGTTTCTCCCAAGGGTGGGTTGAAAAAGTCTCCAATCAAAGTGGATAACCTGGGAGTAATCACAACAGCAACAGCAGATAACTTTAAGGACAAAGTTTTTAGTTCAAAGCCAAAGATAGAGGAAGTAGAAAAGGTTGCAATTCATTCGGAAAAAAACATGAATTGGAACGGTATAGGAAGAGTATCCAAGGGATATAACATTGTTACAAAGGAGGCAGCCGATATGTGGCTTACCCGAAAGGGAGTTCGTGAAGTAGAACCCGAAGAAGTAGCAACACATTACGGCCTATAGATATGGACCTATTAAGACAAACACCATTTAACTTCTCAATAAACTTTTCAGTGCCGTCTGAATCAACAGACCACCTTCTAGAAATATATGGAAGCCACGGAAACGCAATTGTTTCTGAAGTTCTAACCTCTAGTGCATCTGGAGTGATTACATACGAACTCCCCTTGGGATTTCAAAAGTATGACGATTCGTACCCAGTATATGTCTACACGATAGGCGCAGATGACCTAGCAGATGAAACGGTAGTTATAGATACACTTTACATATACAGGCCCTACATCGACCCAATAACGAGTTCAGAGGGTACAGACTGTGATGCAGCTGAATACGCTCAACTAGAAAAAACAGCAAGGTTCATCATCGATACCCTTGTTGGGGGATTCTACTACGAATCAAAAGCTATCGAGATGACTGGACTTGGACTAGACTATCTACCGCTACCAAAAAAAGCAAGTAGGATAAACCAGGTTTACCAAAACAACATTGCAGTATACAACAGGACAACCCCAATACCTAATCAACTCACTTATGTTATCAGCCCAGACAAAACCGCACTGACCATAAACCTTGCGGGGAGATACGACAGGAAAGAGTCTCGTTCGAGCCAGTTACCAGTAGCATCATCCGACTCCTTGATGCTTTCTTCAGAAAACTATGATCAAGTTATATCCCTAACTGGTACTAACAGCGGATCGTTCTTCCCCAAGGGGGATGACTTCATTGTTTACGGAGAGTGGGGGTGGCCAGTAGTTCCACAAGAAATAAAGGAAGCGACTAGAATTCTTGTTGATGACATTAAGTGTGGAAGACTTGCTTATGTCAGCAGATATGTAACAGAATATGAAACAGATCAGTTTAGAATAAAGTATGGAGATCTTGCATCAAGAGGATCTGGGAATCTTATTGTTGACAAGATTATACAAAAATACTCTATCCCCATCTACAGGATAGGGGTGCTTTAATTGCTTTGTGATCCAGAAGTATTCTATTCAATGAAC
>Ga0209702_10008304_pt1 | contig 12167 bp, 15 predicted proteins | sample FRY01_FD_187210 | JGI IMG/M metagenome (GOLD analysis project Ga0209702, IMG submission 187210) | Freshwater microbial communities from Lake Fryxell liftoff mats and glacier meltwater in Antarctica - FRY-01 (SPAdes) (version 2) | ecosystem: Environmental > Aquatic > Freshwater > Ice > Glacier... | reverse complement strand
GTGTGTGGGTGCTGGGGCATCGCGATCCGATCTGGATTGTCCTGCCCGTTACTTACGGATCGACCCCCGATTTCCTCTCATTGCTCTGCCACGTCGCGGTGCCGGCTCACGCCGCCTCGGGCACCCGCCCGTAGACATTGAGGAACTCCGGCTCGCCGTAATCGCCCGCCTCCTCGTCGGCCATGACGCGCACGACATGCGCGCCGACGATCGCGCCGCTGCCCATCGCCTTTTCGGCGCGGCGCTCGGCGTCGGCGGGGTTGCGGCAGGCCACCGCCGGGCCAGGTTTCAGCCCGCCGCGCTTTGCCACGACGTAGGGCTGGAAGATGATGCGTTGTGCGATCGACATGGTGAGCCTCCAAATGCGCAATGTGCGTGATGACGAGGTGGTGCGTGCGCCCTTCAGGACGCGCTGGCCAGGGCCTCGGGGTTGATGCGGCGCCAGAGCGGGATCAGCTTCTTCTTCACCGTGCTGGTGGCTGGCGGCTTCGTGGCGTGCTCGGCAAACCACTTGTCCATCTGCCGGACGAGGGCCCCCTGCGAGGCAGGCACCCCATCGACATAGACGGTGTGGCAGACCTCGACCCAAAAATCGTCCCAATCGAACTGCGGCCGGGCGCCGCGGCGCGTCGGGGCGAGGTCCGGAAACGCGGCGGCCACCGGGGTGATGCCATGCGCCGTTTCGAACCGCACCACCTCAGCATACTTCAACACCAGCGCCCCGCGACGGACCAGAAAATACACGTCGACCCCAGGCTGGCGCGGAATCTCGAGGTAGTGGTTGGGTTCCGTGCGGAAGTGACTGACCTTGCGCTGGCCCTCCTCGATCGCGTGCCACCCGTCCGAGGGCAGCAGATCGATCGGTCCGGTGTGGTGCCGCGATCCCAAGGGAACTCGGATGCAGTTTCCGGCGGCGCGCTCCTCGAATGTTCCATATTCCAGATGCAGCCCGGCGAGCACGGCCGCGATCGTGAGTTCGCCCGTCACAACGTACGAGGCGATGTCAGGCTCCGACATCTGCCAGCGCGCGCAGATCTCGTCGAGGCGGTAGAAGGGTTTGCGGGGATTGGTCATGTCTCTGATTATCTTTCCCACCGGAATCCATTTGTGCGCATGCGGCGATAAGCGATGACCACCCGAGGGATGTCGCGCTTCATGTCGGGCGGCAGCCGGTTCGCCTCGACGAACAACTCGTCGATCTGCAGGCCGAGGACGGCTGCCGCCCTCTCGATCAACCCGTCGCTGGGCGGCTTCTCCTGGTCCCGCTCGATGCGCGACCAGTAGGCTGACGAAACGTCGATCCGCTCGGCGAATTCGTTCAGGCCAATGCCAAGTTCGTGGCGCTTGGTCCGGATCACACTGCCGAAGCTCATCGCGGGCGGCCTCCGATCAGACCGTACTGGTCGAGCCGCACGGCGATGAAGCGATCCGACACGCCGAAGTCCCCGGCCAGTGCCGCGATGACGCCGGCGACGGCCTCGGGGGGATTGTCGCGGGCCAGCACCGGGCTTGCCGGGCGCCCACAGTTGAGCGCGCGCTTGAGCCGCAAACCCTCGCTGCGAGCACGGGCCAGGAGTTGGGTGTGCAACCGCGCCGGCGGCACCAGCAGTGCGCCCATGAACTCGTTGGCGCGCCGCTCTGACGCCTGTGTGGCGCGGTCGAGCGTGGTCGGCATGGTCACGCTGCGGAATCGCCGACCCGGCTGGTCCAGCATCGCCGGCACGTCGAAAATGACATGGCCCAACTCGTGCGCCGCGGTACTGGCGGCCAGTTCCGGCCGATCGCCGGTCATCTGCCGGTTGATGAGCACATAGACCACGCCGGGTTCATCTGGCTCGACATGGCAGGCGCCGAGCGCCGGCAGGCCGGCCTCGTCATACAGCTCCGACGCAAGGTGCCAGACGACCGAAACCGCACGGCGATTGGCCTCGATACGACCGACCGCGCCGGCAAGGTCGCCCGCATTCAGCACCAGTTGATCTGTGGCAATGCCGGGCAATTGGGCGCGCACCTGCGCCGCGACAGCGCGGATGGTGAGGAGCGAGAGGCTTTTGGGGGCGCCAGTCTCGTGGTGGTGGGGATAGCTGACCTGGATCGGCACGAGGATCATCCTCCTAGGGTGTTGTGCGCTGTAGCAACGCACATGTTCACTCTATGTTCCAAGCGTCCGGTGAGTCCAGAGCAATCTGCATCAGGGGGTGCGTAATTCAAAGTCATAACGTAGTAGCAGCGGAACCTTCGCTGGAATACGTATAACCAATTGAATTATAGCAGGTGATTAATTCAGAACCGCCAATTAATCACCATTAAGGACCATTGTTCCTCCACCCTGGGTCCACGGACGTGCTCGGTTGACTGCATGAGCAACCCAGAACAGACGGACGTGGGCGACATGGAACAACAACGCCGGTCTTCGGACATTATCCCTGGTGAATGGGATCAACATCTTATCGCGGGTGCCTCAGATACCGCCACACATGTTGCACGGAAAATGGGCCGTCGCGGGGGCATGACGCAGTCGGATCAGGACGACCTTCGCCAAGACATCCTGCTCGCCCTGCTGTCACGCGCTGACCGCTACGACAGCCGACGCGGTGCGCAATCCACCTACATCAAGTTCGTGGTGCAGAACGCGGTGGTCGATCGCATCCGCGCCGCGCGCAGCCATTTGCTGCTGATCAATGCCAACGCGGCGGTGCCGGACATCGCTGCGCCGATCGATCCCGAGCAGCACCTCATCCTGCGCATCGACTTGGCGCGCGCCCTGGCGAGCCTGGCGCCCCCGCTCCTCCGGGTTGTCACCCTGATCGCGCAGCTTGGCTCGCCTGCCGAGGCACACCGCGCGAGTGCCATGCCGCTGTGCACCTTCTATCGGCACCTCGCCGAGCTCCGGATGCAGCTGCGTGCCGCCGGGTTGGCGCCGACCCCCTGACAGAAAATCGGGGGTCCATCCGTAGATAACCAGCAGACAGAAATCCATCACCGCGGAGACACCATCCATGCAACGCGCCGCCATGGCAGGGCCCAAGCTCGCCATTTCCCCTCTCCCCTACCGCGCCGTCGTGCCGATGCTCGACGAGGCGGCCCTGTGTGCCTGGTTCGGCGCTGCCGCCGCCGGCGACCGCATTGAGTACTGGCGCGGCTATCTCGCCATCGACGCGAGCCCGCTCGGGTCCAAGCTGGAGCCGGATGACCGTCGCCAACTGGGCCGTGTCTCCGCCCGTGCCTTCCGGCTCGCCGAGCAGGGCAAGGCGCACCTGTTCCAGCGCCGCCATGGCGAGGCCGACTACTCCTACCTGCTGGTCGTTCGCCCCCGCCCGCGGCCCGTTCGGGCCCGTTTCACCAGCGCTGTGTTCGGCACTGCCGGCGCAACCACCGCCGCCGTTTCCCACCGCATTCTGGAGGTCGCGTGATGAACCACGCCAACACCAACCGTCCGCGCCTGAACGACGTGCCGCCCCTGTCGGTCGACGAGGTGCTGTCGCTGCCGGTGCTGGTTCTGGGGCGCATGACGCCATGAGCATGTTCGCACCGGTCGGTCCGCTCGATGTCGCAGTTCCGCTCAGCCTACCGTCTGGCGGCCTGGCGCTGCACGGTATCGCGCATCTTTCGCCATCCAGCATCAACGCCTATGTCGCCCAGCCGGCGGCTTGGGTGATGGAGCGGCTGCTGCAACGACGCGCGCCGGTCGGCAGTGCTGCTCATCGTGGCACGGCCGCCGAGGCCGGCATCGTCATGGGGCTGCTCGATCCCGCCGCCGCCATTGCGGACTGCGTGGCGCAAGCGCTGGCCGAGTATGAGCGGCTGACGGCACTTTCCTCCGACCCCTCCGTGACCAAGGAGCGTGACGGCATCCCCGGCATGGTCAGCATCGCCATCCCGGAGCTGCGGCAATACGGCATCCCGCAGACCCAGCTGCGGGTGGATCGACAGATCGAAGGGATGCCGCTGCCGCTGGTCGGCTACCTCGACCTGCACTGGCCGGAGCACGGGCTGACGCTCGACATCAAGACCACGCATCGCGTGCCCAGCGGGATCAGCACGAACCACGCGCGCCAGGTCGGTCTCTACGTCCACGGCACCAACCACGAAGCCCGCGTCGCCTACTGCTCGCCCAAGCGCATCGCCGTTTACGCGCTGACGGATGCCGCGCGTCCCGTCGCTGAGGCCGTGGCAATCGCCCAGCGCATGGACCGCTTCCTCGCCATCAACCCCGATCCACGGGTGCTGGCGGCGCTGCTGGTCCCGGACGCCGACCACTACTTCTACGCCAACCCCGTCGCCGCTGCGCATCGCCGTGAGGTCTACGGCTTCTGAGCCGCGGCCAAGCGCGGACGCGCGGTGTTCCCGTTCGACTTTCTCTCCACATCCCCAGCACAAAGGGCAATCCCATGGCCTTCATGACAGCACCAACCAGCAACGGCAGCGGCGAGCGGCTGCCGATCCTCAAGTTCGACGCCCGCGCCGGGCGGCTCTTTACCATCGACCGGACGCAGGCGCCGGACGGCTCCTGGCTCAATCAGCAGACCGACATCACCATGTCGCAGCCGCCGTTCTGCGTTGACTTCGGCACGCTCGAGGTCGGCTGGGCGCATTTTGCCGCTGGTGGCCCGCCGCTGTGGGCGCTGGCGTTCTACGGCCAGCCGCAGACGGTGCGTCCGGCCTCGCCCGGTAACGACGACCAGAACCGCGCGCTGCAGTTCAAGTCGGCCTTCCGGGTCAAGGTCGCCGGCCAGGGCATCGGCGGTGTGCGCGAGTTCGGCGGCAATAGCGGCGCGCTGATCACCGGGATGAACGATCTGCACACCCGCTACGAGGCATCGCCGCAGGCCGGGACTGGCCAGATCCCGGTGGTGCGCATGAGCAGCACGATGGCGATCAAGAGCGGACAGAGCACCAACTACATGCCGGTCTTCGAGATCGTCGGCTGGGCGGAGCGGCCCAAGCTGCTTGGCGAGCGGATGGTGCCGGTGCCGGGGCGACAGATCTCGGCGCCCGGTCCCACCAGCCTCCCAGTGCCGCCACCGGCGCCTGTGCCGCGTCCTTCACCCGTCATGGCTCCCGTCGCGGCACCGGCGGTGGTCGCCGCGCCGGCGGCGCCACAGCGCGCTGCGGCCCTGGTGGACGACGATTTGCCCTTCTGACCACAGCCACCACGGCACCGCCCATGGGACCGTCGCCTGCCACCAGCGGGCGACGGTCCGCAGCTCCCCTCAGTCGCAAGGCCGTTTCATGCCGGACGACGTGCCACCGATCACCCCACCCGATGGTGCTCCAGGAGGCCATCCGTTGGCCAAGGGGAGCACCCTCACCTGGGCGCGCTTCTACGCTGGCCTCGGTTGGTCGGTGGTGCCCGTGCGCCCCGGCGAAAAAGTCCCGGCCGTTGCCTGGTCGGGCTTCCAGCAAACACGCCCGTCGATCGCACAGCTGGATGACTGGTTCGCCATCGGCGGTTACGGCATCGGCATCGTCACAGGGCAGATCAGCGGAATATTCGTGCTCGACTTCGACGGCGAGGATGGTCAGGCGCTGCTGAACAGCCTCGAGCGCAATCATGGTCCGCTGCCGCCCACGGTCAGTGCGCTGACACCTGGCGGTGGCATCCACCTGCTGTTCCAGCACCCAGGCACGCCTGTCACCACGCGCCAGCACATACGGCCGGGCCTCGATGTTCGCGGTGACGGCGGCTTCATTGTCGTGCACCCCTCCGTGCACCGGAACCGCCGCCGGTACGAGTGGGATGCCGACGCGCACCCCGAGGATGCCGCCATCGCCGCCGCGCCGCAGTGGGTGCTCGATCTTGTGGGCCGGGCTCCCGACCCTGCCAGCCCAAGCGCGGCGGCGCCAGCCGTCCGCGCGCTCCAGCCCGGTCCCCTCGGCCTGCCCACGAGCATCATTGCCGATGGGCGTGAGGCCTACATGCGCGACACCATCCTCGCTGTGCTCCGCGCCCTGCGCGATCAGTTGGGGCGTATGCCCATGGCCGAGGAACTCTTTGCCGAGGTCTGGCCGCAATACAGCCGCAAGGTCGATCTCACCCGTCCCGGCCGCGGCGCCGACGAGGTCATGGCCAAAATCCGCTACACGCTTCGGCGCGTCGCAGCGGGCGCTGTGGCGAGGCTCCAGGCCGCGCCCGCCGCGACCGCACCTCCCCCTGCAGCAACCGCTGAAACAGCGTTCCCGGCGTGTTCCGACGTGTTCCCGACCCTGGATATCGCCGCGCTATCCTCCCTGCCGCCGGTCGAGTGGCTGATCGACGGCATCCTAACCACCGACGGCTTCGGCATCACCTACGGGCCGCCGGCCAGCCTGAAGTCCTTCCTGCTGATCTCCTGGGCGTTGCACATCGCCAGCGGCACGCCCTGGCTCGACCACAAGGTCCGCCAAGGCGGCGTGCTCTACGTCGCCGGCGAGGGCGTCCGCGGCATGGGCCGCCGCATCCGCGCCTGGATGCGCCATAACAAGCTGGACGGCGTGGACCTGCCGTTCCGCCTACTGCCGGCCAGCGTGAACCTCACTGACCCCGAGCAGCTGGCCCGCCTCGTCCGCACCGCCGTCGCGGCCGCCGCCGCGGAAGGCACGCCCATCGCCCTGGTGGTGATCGATACCGTCGCCCGCGCCATCCCCGGCGCCGACGAGAACAGCGCCCAGGACATGGGCCGCTTCGTGGCCGCTATCGAGTACATCAAGGCCCAGGTCGCCTGCCATGTGCACGGCGTGCACCACAGCGGCAAGGATCCCGATCGCGGCGCCCGTGGCTCCTCCGCGCTGCTGGGCGCCGTGGACACCATGATCCGCGTCACCCGCGAGGAGGACCAGGTTACGGTCGCCGTCGAGAAGCAGAAGGACGACGACGAGGCAAAGCCCATCCACCTGCAGATCGAGCGGGTCGATCTCTCACACGGTCTGACCCTGGAGCACTCGCTGGTCCTGGTGCCAAGAGGCGACACGGCGTCGCCGACCACCAAGCCTGCGACCGCTCCGAGGGACATCTCGCAGAGCCAAGAGGACCTCCTCCTTGAGGTGGCCGGCATGGTGCGTCCCGGCGGGCGGATGTTCCTGGCCAGGCTGGTAGAGGCCCTCGGCCGGCCGAGGGGACGCACGTACGACCGCATCAACGCCGCCATCCCACTGGCCCCCAACGCCGTCGATATCGAGTGGCACGGCATGCCGGTGCGCCTCTGGCGCACCCGCACCGGCCTCGCCGCCAACAGTCCCGTGGAGGTTGTCTGTGCCGAAATTTGACCTGTGTCCCCGTGTCCCGAAGCCCCCCTTGGGGACACGGGGACATGCATCATATCAGATACTTACGTCGCGTCCCTTGAGTGTCTCGAACGTTTCTTCATGGGGCATAGATATTTACTCGTGTCCCGGTGTCCCCCCCTACGGGGGCAGGTCCCTGGTGGGACACGCCCCTACGGGGGACGGGGGCACCCCCACGGAGGGCGCACGATGACCGGCGCTCGAACCACGTTTTCACGCCGTGTGCCGAGCTACATCGACAACGCGGCGGCGGTGATCGAGCAAGACCGCATCACCGTGGCGGTGCTGTCGGTGGATGAAGTGGCGCGGGAGATGGAGCGGCACTGGGGCGTCGGTCGGCTGGTGCGGCTGGTGAGCCCGGCGACGCTGTTGCGCTTCCGGCAGGCGCATGCGCTCTGGACCCAGGCCTACAGCCACAATCGCGATGCCGCTGAGACCGAACGCACCAGCGCCATGATGATCCGCGCCTGGAAGGCGTTGGATGCCGAGGCTCGTGCCGCCGGTCGTGCCGCACTAGCGCCGACGGTCTGGGAGGGTCGCACCGAGGACGGGCGGGTGCTGGTGATCACCCGCACCAGCGAGGAAGCGTTGGCGGTCGCATCCGCCCCTGACGATCGCGCCCGCATCGTCTGGACCGTCGACGAACTGGCGCGTTGCGTCGCTATCTTCGAGCAGATCAGCGACATCAAGCGCTGCTTCCCCGGGGCGATCGTCACTGCGGTCTCGCCCCGCCACGACAGCTTCGCCAACGATTGGGCCACCAGCGACCCATTGGTCGAGGTCCTGCATGACGACCCGCTGGCACCGGGCGGTGCGCCATGAGGAATGTTCCGCGCGCAACAGGGCCGCCGCCGCGGCTCATCCGCTCAAGGCGGACGACGACGGCGAGCTCCGCCAAGAACCGCGCGGTCGTCGCCCTGACCACACTGTTCCCCCTCTCAGGAGATCACCATGGCTTACTCGACTCTGATCGCGCCCGACGCGCATGCAAGCCCCGCCATCGTATTGCCGGCAGCCCCGCCGGTGCTGGTCGGCACGCCCGCCGTGCTGGCACTGGACCTCGGCGGCGCCACCGGGTGGGCACTGCGCACTCGCGATGACCACATCACCTCCGGCACGCTGGAATTCCGCAACGACCGCTGGCAGGGCGGCGGCATGCGATTCCTGCGCTTCCGCCAGTGGCTCACCGAAACCAAGCATGCCGCCAGTGGCATCGACCGCATCGTCTACGAGCAGGTTCGCCGCCACGCCGGTGTCGACGCAGCACACGTTTACGGCGGTTGGCTCGCCATCCTCAGCGCCTGGTGCGAGCACCACGAGATCCCCTACGAGGGCGTCCCGGTCGGCACCATCAAGCGCTTCGCCACGGGCCGCGGCAATGCGGACAAAGCCGCGGTGATCGCCGCCATGCAGGCCCGCGGCTTCCACCCCGCCGACGACAACGAGGCCGACGCCCTGGCCCTGCTGCTGTGGGCGACCTCCAGCACGGGAGGGCGGGCATGAGGCTGCACGGTGCGCCGCAACCCCCACGGTCGTCTCTGGACCTGGCACGCAGTCCAGCCACGGCGGCCGACCTCGACGCCATGCGCGCACGCGCCCGGCACGAGCACCGTGTTGCCGCCATCCCGGTGGAAGACATCACCGATCCCTGGCTCCGCCAGGCCCTCACCAACGAAGCCAACCGGCGCTGGGAGCGCCGACAGGGAGGGCACGGCCATGGCCGGTAACCGCAATGCGAAGCGCACAACGCCACCCCGAGACGATCTGACGAAGCCATCGAAATGGCGGCTGCAGCACGATCCGGTCACCGAGCCCATCCGCGGCTCCGACCCGGAGACTGGCCGTCCGATCACGCAGCGGCGCATGGTCGACACACTGGGCCAGATGCTCGCCAATGGCAGCATCTCGCCGGCGATGCACGACGGAACGTGTCAACGACTTTGATCCAGCCGGGTTGGTAATTTAAGCTCCTTTTCGTTACCCCTGTCGATTGACGGTTGATCCATCGTCCTGCTTGGGTCCGTGAGGCGTTACGTAACGGAATGCAGTGGGAGATGTCCCTGAGGCGTAGAGCAAAGGGGGCTGCGACTGTCGTTCACGATTACGTGATCTGGACGGAGGAAGGCGCGGGATGGTTCAACGATCCGAACCGGACCGGAGCTTGCGTTCAGGCGCGGCGTTTTGGTGCTGGCGGATTGATCCAGGCGGCGGTTGGTTTTTCGGGCGGTTTCGGTGCTTTGTTGACGAAGCGCTCCCGGTTTTCGGCGAACGCGCGGTCGAGGGTCCGCTGACGCGCTGCATGAACGGCGTCGGCCTGGCCGTAGTGCACCTGGTCCGGGGTCATCAGACCGATCCCGGCGTGGTGATGATCCTGGTTGTACCAATTGAAGAACTCACGGCAGAAGCTTCTGGCGTCCTCGATGCAGCCGAAGCGTTGGGGGAAGCGTGGCTGGTACTTCAGTGTTTTAAAGTGGCTCTCGGAGAAAGGATTGTCGTTGGACGTGTGCGGACGGTTATGCGAACGGGTGACGCCCAGATCGGCCAGCAGGAACGCGGTGGCCTTGGCTTTCATCGGCCCGCCGCGGTCGGCATGAAGTGTGAGCTGCCCGGGCGGCACGTTGTGTTTGGCGATCGCATCGTCGAACAGCGGTTTGAACAACGTGGCGCTTTCCGCGTCCGCCACACACCAGCCCACGACGCGGCGGCTGAAGATGTCGAGGATCACGTAGAGATAGAAGTAGCTCCACTTCGCTGGTCCCATCAGTTTGGTGATGTCCCAGGACCAGACCTCGTTGGGCTTTTCCGCCAATAGTTCCGGTTTCTGATAAACCGGATGGCGCAACTGCTGACGGCGTTCACGAACCTCGCCGTTGCGATCGAGGATGCGATACATCGTTCGGATCGAACAGCGATAGACACCTTCATCAAGCAGGGTCGCATAGATCTCGGACGGCGCTTGATCAGCGAAACGGGGGGCGTGCAACAGATCCAGCACCACCTGTTGTTGATGAACGGTCAGCGCCCGGGCGGGCCGTGGCCTTGAGCAGGCGAGCGCTGGCGGCGCGGTCAGGCGTTCTCGCCCGCGATGCACCGTGGCGCGCGAAACCCCGAGGGCCGCGCAGACCGCAGCGGTCATGCCGCCGGCCGGGGCGAGTGCCACGACAGCCTGGGTCAAGGCACGCCGCCGTTCGATGTCATCGGAATGCCCAGCAGGTCCGCAAGTTTTTTTTGGACCGCGATGATCGCCTCGGCCCGGGCGAGAGACCGCGTGAGGTCGGCGACATTCTTTTGCAACATGGCCACTTCAGCCACCAGCGGGCTGGGTACGGTGGTTTTGGGGCCACGTTTGGCGGGGCTCAACGCACCGAGGCTGCCGGCGTCGCGTTGACGGCGCCAATCGCAAAGGGTTGAGGAGTAGACGCCTTCGCGGCGAAGAGCCGCGCCGATCCCCCCGGTCTCGGCGGCGCGATCGGTGGCCGCGAGGATGCGTAGCTTGTCCCCCGCGGTAAACGTCCGCCGGCGCGGCCGATCCGATAATTCGGGAGACACCGAGGCGGGTGCCGCCACGACCGTCGGCCTACGGCCTCCGTCCGGGGCGGCACCCGCCTCGGCGTCGATCTGTGTGTGGAGCATGGGCATGAGCGAGGCGATCCTTCCGCGTCCTCAGGGTCTAAACTCCCGGGGGGTAGATGTCTCACCGTTGTTGGCACGGAGGGTGCTGGCGGGGGGGTGTTGGCCAGGAGGGTAACAACCTCCTTACGGGCGTCAGCCATCTTGGTTGCCTCAATGGCGGCCATTGTCTCCTTGAAGGCTGCATCGAAATCAGCAGCCCACTCCGGGCTTTGGTCACGCTGCCTACGCACGTCCCGATCCACGTCAGCCACCTTGATGGCCGCGTTGATGACCCGCTTTTCCCGTTCGAAGACCAGCTCCCCAGGACCCGACGCAATTTGTACCGCCCCGGCAATCTCGGCGCTACGGCTGATGTCGCTCAGGAAGCCGCCGATCGAGTTGAGTATCCTGGGAACAGTCAGTTGGGGCGGTGGTGGGACCACCTCGGGAACCGGCTGAGGTGCGCGGCCCTGGGCAATCGCGGCCCGGACCAGACGGATCGTCGCCAGAGCGTCCCCGAACACGGTTTTCGCTGGGATGCGGATGACCGAATAGCCCAGGTTGCGCATGAAAGCGTCGCGTTTCTTGTCGGAGGCAATGGCTTGCGGGGATGAGTGGTAGGCGGCACCGTCGATCTCGATGACCAGCCATCCGTCGGCCAGGAAATCCATCCGGTAGGGCGGCAGGTCAATCTGAAGGTCGAGCTTCAGTCCCCCGCCCTGAAGTGCTCCGTGTTGCGGCTTCAGCCCGTAGGCGGCGATCATGGCCAGCAGGAAAGCCTCCTCCGCGGGGCTCTCGCATTCCAGGATGTAGGCCTCCTCCCAATCGTGTTCCTCGGCCGTGATCACGACACGGCGTGGCGTGGCGCGGGTGCCCTCTGACCTGCGCGGCACCTCCTCGCTGGATGTCAGCCCCTGCAAGACCACCCATCCCAGCACCGCGGCCGGAAGGAACAGCAGGGGGAAAACGAATCCGCCCAGGACTAGCAGCCCCAGGACGAGCATGATGCCGACACTCGGTAGTTTGCTGCGCATGATCGCATTCTGCGGGGGGATGCCTGGGCCGTTGGCGACCATCCCCCCGAGGTTGACCTGGGCGGTGGCGTTACCCTGATTGGCAGCCAGGCGGAACCACTTGATCGCCTCCGCGTCGTTCTTCGGTACACCCTGGCCGCTGGCGTACATCCCTCCGAGGCCGCTCTGGGCGCGGGCTTGCCCCTGATCGGCGGCCAGGCGGTACCACTTCATCGCCTCCGCGTAGTTCTGCGGCACACCCCGGCCGTTGTAGAACAT
>Ga0209702_10008303_pt1 | contig 12172 bp, 13 predicted proteins | sample FRY01_FD_187210 | JGI IMG/M metagenome (GOLD analysis project Ga0209702, IMG submission 187210) | Freshwater microbial communities from Lake Fryxell liftoff mats and glacier meltwater in Antarctica - FRY-01 (SPAdes) (version 2) | ecosystem: Environmental > Aquatic > Freshwater > Ice > Glacier... | reverse complement strand
AACACCTTGAGCGCCTGTAGGCCCGGTGACAAGTGAAGCAGCACCCGTTGGGCCTTGAATTCCGTCAGGACCTGTTGGACCGGTGACGAATGAATCAGCACCTGTTGGTCCCGTTGGACCAGTGACTAATGAATCGGCTCCCGTTGGGCCAGTGACAAGTGAAGCAGCACCGGTTGGACCCGTTGGGCCAGTGACAAGTGAAGCAGCACCTGTTGGACCGGTGACGAATGAATCAGCACCTGTTGGTCCCGTTGGACCAGTGACAAGTGAAGCAGCACCCGTTGGGCCAGTGACAAGTGAAGCAGCACCGGTTGGACCCGTTGGGCCAGTGACAAGTGAAGCAGCACCCGTTGGGCCAGTGACAAGTGAATTTGCACCGGTTGGACCAGTTGCACCTTGAGCGCCTGTTGGGCCAGTAACAAGTGAAGCAGCACCTGTTGGTCCCGTTGGACCAGTGACAAGTGAAGCAGCACCCGTTGGGCCTGTAGCACCAGTCGCTGAAGCAGAACCGGCTGCGCCTGTTGGCCCTGTTGGTCCTGTTGGTCCTACAGCACCTACAGGACCTCGCGTGAGCGCAGTTGTTGGAGTATATGATCCAGTGTTTAGATAGCCAGTGATCGCGGAAAATATGTCAACATCTGATCCATCGCCTGTAGGAAGAAAAGCATTGAACGATATTGGTGCGACACCATAGATGTCCACATTTATTGTATACGCCCAGCCGGACGGAAATAGGTCTGTATCATCTGTGCATGGCAGTGTTGTGCTAAACGCACCGCCTGCATTAAGAGTAACAGGTATTGCAGACGCGACTATGACAACATCGCCTGCGTCGACCACAGTCACAGTGGGAGTAAACGTGACAGTGCCACGTGCCGCTACCCCCGATGGGGTTATGTAGCTTCCGAATACTACTCTAGTTGCAATACCGACAGGCCAAGCCATACACACTCCAATTGCTGTAGCACAAACGTGCTATAGCATACGCACAATAAACAGTTCTTACGTGGTTATATTACGATACTCTGGACTGTGTTATTTTCTACAAATGCACTAGAAAACCCAATTGCATGTTGGCTCTTACTAGCTTCTTGCGGTTCTTTACTCGCGTCTAGCGCGCGTTTGGCGGGGCTACTGTTTTCCGTGCTGTCTACAAGTTCTGCCATTGCTGCATAGGCGGCAGCGTCAGCCCAATGCGTGCGTGAGTCGACTATGGTAGTTGCTCTGACTAGGTTATACGCACTCAGCATTGCAGCAACTTCTGACGGTGGAACTGGGAGTTCGAGATCAAGAATTCCCTGCCAAACATAACCAATTCTGGTTAAGTCAACGTGCCTGTTTTCACCAACATACTCTATAAGCAGCGTATGGGCGTCCTCTAATAGTGTATTTTTACTCGCGCCCTTTAGAGTTTTCGCTTTTGGTGTTGCCATATACGCACAACAATATCATTACCAAAACTCGTGACAGCTAATCAAGCCACACAGTGTACTCTGCTGTTATTCTGGCCTTGTCTGCGTCTACAAAATGAAGTCGCTGTGACGGTTTACCTTTTGCGGCGATAACCTCGGCCGCATAGACGCTGTCGGATTCTGGAGAACCAGACACGAATATTCTTCCTCCGTTTGCCATTGTTAACGTTGTTGGAGTATGGAAGTGACCAATGTACACATCTTTGAACGGAGCAACGACTCCAGTTGCCCACGAATTACACTTCCTAAGTATCCCGTTAAAAGAGTTGATCTCATCACCGTGGACAAGCAGAGCTTTGTAGTTTCCTATCGTCACGATCTGGTGCCAGTCATGCGAAGCTTGCCAAGTCACGTTTTTTAGATCTTTTACTCTGTCTTGGCAGATCCGATACGAGATAGCGTCAATATTGTCGTTTGCTGGAAGCTCACCCTTACGCCCAAGTCGACCGTGATTCCCGTATTCGCAAACTACATGTACTTTATCGAAATAGTTTGCGAATGTGCGAACCATCATCTCTTCAATTCGCGTAGCTTCAAATAGCTGCTCGAATAGATGAGCTTCAATTTCCCAAGCTTGCCCCGGGAAAATTGTGATTCCTTCGACCATGTCGCCACCAAACATCAACGTGCACTCGCGGACCGGGTGATTAGTCCTCTGTAGCTCTGTTAGCGCAATCACTTTTTGTGTGAATTGCGTTAGCCGTTGTGAGCACTTTTCAACTCCGTAGCCTACTGTTTTCTTGCCAAGCTGCCAGTCAGTTGTGTGCACTAGCGCTACTTCTGCTTTTCCTTTTCGCTGGTCTTTTATCCGAGGCTTTATCTGCACTGCTCGACCAGGCCCGGTGGCGATTGCCGCGTCGCGCGCCGCAGAATATACTGCATCTATAATTACATCAGTTGCTCTTTTTGCGCGGTACTCCGCTTGTTGAGACTTCTTTAAAGCGGCTCGAAGTTCGGCGAACTCATCCTGATTGCGTATATCATCAGACAGACTCATTGAGTTTTGTCACCAATTCTCCGCGACGATAGCGGCCAATAACACTTATTGCTAGTTTAAATCCTCGTTTATTGAGCGCCTTTGCGATACTTGACGCGGGAATTCCGTGATCGTCAAGCGCTTTAACTAGATCTGCGGCATCTGCTTTTGATAGCTGCTCTTGTATCTCGGCTATTCGCGATCGCGTGCCTCTCTGTGATTTTTCTTTGTTGATCTCTTCAAACAGTGATCCCATAGTTCCTTCCACGCCGCGGATGTTCTACATACAAACGTATCATGTATTGATACATGTACAGTATCTGTTGCATCATTTTACGATATTATTAATAGAACACATCGTAAACAAAACACAGATTTTTTAACGCAGCTTGCTATTTCGGTGACTGCATAGGATATAGTCGATTTCACACGAATTCTGGTAATACGTAAATCTCTCCAAAAAAAGGCATACAATGTTAAAGCATTCTCTACAGGCTACGTACAAATGACAACATTGGAATCAGCAACTGGTCGCTTAGGGCCCGCAGCACAGTGGTACGCGAGCAAAGGCTGGAAGATTATGCCGTGTCACGGCATTATAGATGGCCGTTGTACCTGCGGAGGTACACACAGTGAACCAAAAGATGTTGGCAAGCATCCGAGCATTCCAGAGTGGAACGTCAGAGCAACAAATGATCTAAACACCGTTAGTTCTTGGTGGCCAGAAGATGGCGAAAACAACGTAAGTGTGTTCTGCCGCCCGAGTGGTTTTATGGTAATTGATATTGATCCGAGGTCTGGCGGACCTGACTCATTCGAAAAGTTCGAGGTGCTAGTTGAAGGCGCGCTTCCACCAACAGTTGAAGCAACCACCGGGTCATATTCTATGGGTGGGAAAGTTTCGCGCGGGCGGCACCTATTTTATAAGTGCGCTGAATCTGAAAATCTTGTTGGAAATCTGAAAAAAGCCGGACTAAACGGAATTGACATTAAGCACAACGGCTACGTATTGATTGCCCCATCACGACATTTCTCTGGCGTCTGTTACGAATGGGTCAAAGGTAAGGCACCTTGGGAAACTGAGATGGCGCAGGCACCAGAAGAGCTTCTTGAAATGCTTCGAAAACGTTCACAGAAATCAACAACAACACTTGGAGAAAGCAACTGGGGATTCGTCAACGATCTCGAATGGGATGGCGAGCGAGTTGACGTAGAAAAACTTCTTAATGACGGAATTGACGAGGGATCACGAGCGGTAGACATATACTCAATGACATGCGCTCTAGCAAACAAGTTTCCAGTGAACACTGAAGCAGGCAGACTGGCTGTTGAAACGATGATGATTCGGTTCAACGCCGAGAAAGTCCGCCCGCCACTAGAACTTGAAGGCCCGGGCGGACTGCTTATGCACGTCAACCGCGCGATTCAGTTTGTCATCAATAATCCAAGAACAGAACGAATTTGGCCAGGGCTACAAGAGTGGGCAGCAAAATCACAAGAAGAAACTCGTGCAACGTTTCCAAAGAAAATGGACAGCGCAGCAAGTAAACTGCAGAAGCCAGTGCAGAACAGCGCGGTTAGAGCAACATCTAATCTGCCGGGCACAGTAGGCGGAACAGTACTGTCGTCAATTGAAGATGGTGATTCACTAGCGGACGCGAGCAACTTATCAAATATCGATGTACCGAAAGACCCTGATGCGCTTCGTGAAGAGGACGGTGGTCAACCTGGCAAGCGCACGCTAACTGACGTCGGCAACGGTCGCCGTCTCATTGACTCGTTTGGCGCCGCTGTTCGATACACGCCAGGGCTTGGGTGGTTTCATTGGAATGGCGGATACTGGAAACCAGATGTTGAGAACCTTGAGATGCGTGAACTCTCAAAGAAGGTTGCGCCAATTGTCGCGAGTGAAGTTGTCCACTATCTTGACGATGCAGACAAGCAATCAGAAGTCATTAAGTGGGCACAACAGGCAAAATCGAATTCGCGTATCAACAATCTACTTGATAGCGCAACATCGGATCCTAGGGTGCTTATTGACGTCGAGTCGTGGGATAGTGACGAAACATTGTTGGGTGTACTAAACGGAGTAGTTGATCTTCGCACTGGTGAGCTACTAAAGGGTAGGCCAGACCTATACATCACGCGGCGCGCCCCCGTTGCGTACAATCCAGGAATTACAAATGTTCGTTGGAACCAGTTTATCGACTTTGCAACTGGTGGAGATAAAGAATTACAAGAATGGCTACAGAGAGCAGCAGGCTTCTCGCTTACTGGGTTACGGACTTATGATGTAATGTTTTTGGTGTACGGACCGTCAGGATCTGGTAAGAATACTCTGGTCGAGGCTCTAGTTAAAGCGATGGGCACATCTCAATATGCATGGCCGCTCGATTCGAGTATTCTCGCGCAAGGCGATGGTCAAGTGCACGGTTCCGATCTCTATCACTGGGCTGAGCTGCGTGGTCGAAGAATGGTGTGGGTTGATGAATTACCAGACGGAGAGCGTCTCAAAGAGAACTCAATTAAGAAGTTGACAGGTTCGAGTGAGATATCTGCGCGCTCACCAGGTGAAAAACCATTCACGTTCCAATCGCGAGCAAAGCTGTGGGTAACAACGAACCACAGGCCAATCATCACAGATGATGCTATGTGGCGCCGTATCCGTCCAATACCAATGCTACATGTTCCAGAAGTTCCGGACCCAGACCTCAAGCATTACATCTTTGATGCAGAGGGGGCACTGCCTGCTGTTCTTTCGTGGGCTGTTGAAGGTGCGATAAAATTGCTTGGCTCGAGTGCGCGTGATGGCCTTGGTTGGTGCACGGCGGTGGCGGATGCAGCAGAGATTTACCGCAAGAACGAAGATCGCATCGGGTTCTTTCTTTCAGAGGAAACGAAAGAGTCAGAAGGAACTACAACGCCAGTCAAAGCGTTGTATGCAGTTTACCGTGGGTGGAGTGAAGAGCGTGGCGAACGCGCGATGACACAGATCGCATTTCAACGCAAGCTCACTGATCGTGGACTTACTGTTAATGGTCTTGGGTCGCGCGCGGAAATAGTTGGACGACTACTTCTTCCACGCATCGTCCAGTCATCAGAAGTGGACTGGAGCATCGCCCAGAGGTTCGCACGATGAGATTATTTTCACGCAAGATCAAAGTTGTTATTAGAAATGAGAACGACAAAAAGATTGCCAGTGTCAAACTCACTAAAGCAGAGTACGAAGAAATTGCCGGCGTAGCTGCCGTGCTTGGTGTAGACTTTGGTGATTACATATGCAAGCTAATTGCCCGCGCTGTTCGAGACACTGACGTGTAGTTACATACAGGTTTTGTTGCCATACGATGCCTTTGGAGAGAGGCGCCGTAGCAGACTAAGTTAGGCGATGAAGTTGCTCGCCTGACTTAGTTTGTTTACAGCCGCGCCGGGGAAACCGCACCAAGGCACTCCGCCATTGCCACCCAGCATGGGTTATATTTAGATTCATGGCAGCCACCAAGCTTTTCCGCGCGTACGACAGGTTCTATAAAGCGCCGTCAACACCCCTGTCTCTCGACGACGTACCGGATACACAGGAAATTGATAACGTTGTTCTCGAGCTCGCGCGCGAATATGGAACCCCAGTTGCTTACATCCAAGAGCAAGACGGCCGCGTGGTCCAAAACATTTTCCCGATCAAAGCGTCGGCGACGGAGCAAATTTCTTCATCTTCAGATGTGACACTGCATTTTCATACAGAGAGCGCGTTCCACCCACTTCGGCCGTCTGCTCTTTTATTGTATTGCGTCCGCGGTGATCCAACAGCCAAAACCACATATGCCGAGCTCGACGACATTTTTCCTCTCCTCTCAGACGAATCTGCCACGACACTCACCGAGCGCCTGTTTTTTACATCTGTAGACCTCAGTTTCAGAACACACGGCGAGGTTGACCAAGATGTGTTGTTGGCCGTGTTTCCAGAAGACACTGACGATTGGTCCATGATCTATGATAGTTCAGCTATGCGCGGAGTTGGCAAAGATGCAGAAGCAGCATTAGAAGATCTCCACGACGCCATTGCAACAGCGACAAAAACGATTGTGCTCGAAGCCGGTGATGCGCTTCTTATAAACAACTCGAACACTGTCCACGGGCGTCTTCCATTCACGCCACGCTACGACGGGACGGACCGTTGGTTGAAAAGGTGCTTAATTCGCAAAGGCGTGCCAGTACAATACGCCCACGATGGTATTATCCGAACAACGACGTTTTCAGCGCCAGGTTAGTGTTTTACTGGCTCGAGTGACAACGCGCTTTAGAGCAATATCACGGCACGTTTAGCGTGCTATATTTGTATACATGTTAACCGCCATTGTCCAATACACGCTGATCACGTCGGGCATTGTGGTTCTCATTGTATGGCGAAGCACGCTACGATCAAACGATCACAATAACTAATACTAATCGACTAGGAGACAGCCGTGAGCAAAGTAGCCTGGAACTATATAGTTCCTGTTGTTCTCCCAGCTGACTTAAAAGGCGTCACTCCAGGGAAACTACCAGAGGCCCTACTAAGACCTGCCGCCGGTGGAGGAAAACTGCACCGGCTCGCCGCCGCCGCCTGGAATGCGATGGTTGCAAAAGCCAAAGCCGACGGAATTGTCCTCAAACCGACGTCATCTGGAGACACATATAGAAGTTACGACCTACAAAAAGCGGGATTTCTAAAACGCTACCAGTTGGCGCTAATTGCAGGAACCAGTACTAAATCGTTTGAGGGAAAGACTTGGTACCTCAAAAAGGGCATGGCGATGCTTGCTACGCCGGGGAAGAGCCAGCACAATCTTGGTTTGGCTGTTGACGTCCACTCGGCATCAGAAGCAAAAAGATTAAATTGGCTAATTGCAAATGTAAAAGACTTTGGTTTTTCATGGGAGGTTGTCCCGTCCGAACCCTGGCACATTCGCTACGTTGCCGGTGATAATGTTCCAGATGCTGTTACGGCCTTTGTACTAGCGTCGCCCCTAGCACCGCCCCCGGCCCCTGCACCGGCCCCTGCACCAGCAGCAGCGGCGAAGCCGCCTGCTGCCACCACCACGCGCACCGGCCCGCCGCCATACCCCGGTGTTTTGCTAATGGTTGGTTGCTCAGCAGGCGCTGCTGTAAAAGCTCTTCAGAAAAAACTAGGAGTAACTGTGACAGGAACATTTGACAGAGCGACTGCTGTAGCGGTCAGAAAATTCAAGATGGCAAATGGTCTTCCACCAGACGGTGTTGTCGGACAAAAAGCCTGGCGAAAGATTTTTGGGTAGAGCCGTGAACACAGAAGTTATTGTCGCTCTAGTGGGCGCGGCTGCGCTCGTCGTTACCGCGCTTATCCAGAGCCATCGCCGTAATGACGCAAACACTCGCCATTGGGCTGAGAATAGACGCGACCACAGCTTTGTTGTCGACAAAATTGACCAGATGGGCAAGGCCCTTGGTCACTCAATCGATCGCGTCGAGGAAGTAGCGATTCGCACTGAAGAGAAGTTCGACTTACATATCAATGACCACCTCACCGGCAGGCTAGACTAACTGCATATGGGAAAAGCTAAAAAGCCCGGTGGTGGTGGGATCAAGTCTCGCTCACAGGAGCGCACGCGGCTGAACTATTTGACGGGCAGTGTTGAAACTGTCCCTGGAACCAAGGCCGGAAAAAAGCGCCAAAAGCTCCAGTTTGGGCACCCTCTACGCACTCATGATTTAAGAGCCCCAGCAAAAGAAAAACGGAAATCAAAACCAATCTTCTAAACGACATAAGAGCAGCTTGACAGCAATGCCGTGTTTTAGAGAAAGGTTGATAGTGACGGCTGGAAATGTGTGTTCTAGCACTCTAATAAAGCTTAGGCGCTACCTAGGACCGGTGCCCGCCGTTGCGGAGGTGGCGGCGGGCATTTGGCTACATCGTGGTATACTTATTTATGGCTTGCGTCTATGTACTAACGTCATCACAGCAACCAACAGCAGTCAGGTACGTTGGTATCAGTAAAGACGACAACCCAACCGCGCGAAAATGAGTGCTGCCAATTCGGCAAGAGTAAAGACACCTGAACATCAGGCGAAAATTACTGCCTCTCTTCGTCGCCGAAGGGCTGAAAAGAAAGCCTTACATATTCCAATTTCCTAACCCGCTCTGAGTGTTGTCTATGATCCACCTAGCGAACTTCACATTACACTCGGGGTTAAATAAAGCTTCTAAATCTTTTCGTTTGTTGCCCGTGTCCACACCACACACTAGACGAACACTTCGAATCCATGATGAATTCACTTGAATAATTCCAGAATCCCACGATTTGTCATTATTCAGCGCCCAAGTCATGTTCCCTGCCTTGTCCCATGTCGCATTGATTGCTACGCGGCGGCAGCGTGATTCACGCCACGCAATATACGAAAATGTTTCTACAGGCAGCCCATATTTAGCGAATAGCGGCTCCCACTGCGGACATCTCTTCGTTGGATCTTGCGGCACTGGTTTGCGTTCCCCGGCATGAATATTCCGGACTGGCGCCAACTGCGGTAGCGGTTGTGACACGTCTACAAATAGTTTCTGTGTTGTTGCAGGCACCGCGGCTATAACAGTAATGTCAGCTTTTTCAACCAAAACTACATCTCCTGAACTGGTTGCAATATCAGCTGTAAAAGCACCAGCGACTGCGCCCAGACTAAAAAAAAATAATGCAATAGCGCTAAATATTTTCATGTGTGCTGTCTCCTCAATGGGGGGATTAGAAGCGCGGGATGCGCAAGGACAGTATGTGTGAAGTAAATTAATTGTACCACGAATACGCACAAAAGTATCCTAGTACTGCAAAAACAAGTCAAACTAGTTGCTACATATAGAAAAAAATGTTTCGCACTTTCACGTAAAATGTGCTTCCAGCGTGTAGAAACGTGGCTATCACATATTTAGTTTGATGGTACTATTCTATTGCGTCGTGCGACACAACAGAAGCACAACACACGAATAGGAGCAAGCCCCATGCCCGCAGGTATTACGCATTTTCTTATTGAGCAAGGCGCAACATATAGCCAGGGGCTTACGTGGAAAATAAACGGAATCCCAGTAGATGTAACTGGATACACGGCCCGACTTAAAGCTCGGTACGCAGACCTCTCTAAAAAGCCCGTGATTATATCAATGTCTACAGCTTCGGGACAAGGCATTGCTCTAGGTGGAAGCGCCGGAACAATTACCCTCTCAATGAGTGCTACTGACACAGCTAACTTGGCGCCTGGAAAGTACAACTACGACTTAGAACTTGTTTCTGGTGGCGGGCTAGTCACGCGGTTGCTTAAAGGAATGCTAATTATAGACGCGGAAAAGACGTACTAATGACTGGCATCGTGTACGTTGATGGGACGGTTACTACTGTAGTAGTGGTAGATGCAGCGGAAGTTGTTGTAATGGTAGATGCAGCGGAAGTTGTTGAGGTTGTTGTATCAAATCTTCAGGGGCCGCAGGGTGTGTTAGGCCCGGCAGGCCCGATAGGCCCGACAGGAGCGGCTGCGGATACTCGCCGCCATGTACACACTCAAGGGGTGGCTTCAACCGACTGGGTTATAGCCCACACACTCGGCGGGAAGCCGTCAGTGACTGTTGTGGATTCTGCCGATACACACGTTCTGGGTAGTGTACTATATGACAGTAACACTCAAGTTACCGTGAGTTTTACGGCGGCTTTTTCTGGTTTCGCATATCTGACTTAAGGCAGGGCTCATGGCACTAAAATTTGTAACAAATATAGACCTCAATCAAAACCAGATTATTAATGCCACATTTGAGGTTTTGTCGTCCGCGCCTGGGTCTGGGAACTTTGAAGGGCGGATGTATTACAACTCCACGACGGACTCGATTCAAGTCTATGGCAATGGCGCGTGGCGGAAATTTGTAAACGGTGTTACTGCTGGCGGCTCGTACACGGACGCAATCACAATCAGCGAATCTAATGGCGCAGTAACATTAACCTTAAATCTTGCTTCAGCCAGTATCGCCGGCTTGATGACCGCGGCGGACTTTACAAAACTCGCCGACGCCACGGTTGACGCGACACCAGGCAAACTTGTTATTCGCGATGGCTCGGGCAATATTTCGGTTGCCACCCCAACACAAACAGCTCACGCCGCGACAAAGGGTTATGTGGACGGTGCCCGTCAGGGCCTTGATGTTAAGGCATCAGTAAGAGCAATTTCTACAACGAATATCACCCTGTCTGGTGAGCAAGAGATTGACGGAGTGAATGTCGTTGATGGCGACAGAGTCCTCGTGGTTGGGCAGACCGGGAGCATCACTAACGGTATTTATGATGTCGCCGCTGGGGCATGGTCGCGTTCGGATGACGCTGACTCTAGTGCAGACGTTACTACGGGAATGTTCACCTTCGTATCTGAAGGTACGATATACGCCGACTCTGGTTGGGTTCTCACCACGAACGATGCGATTGTTCTTAACACAACGGCGCTGTCCTTCACGCAGAACTCTGGTGCCGGACAAAGTATTGCTGGTAATGGTTTAACGAAAGACGGCAACAGTATTGATGTTGTTGGCACCGCCGACAGAATCACCGTTAACGCCGACTCTGTTGACATTGCTTCAACCTATGTTGGACAGTCGTCAATTACAACCCTTGGCACGATTACAACAGGTGTATGGACAGGCACTGATGTTGCGGTAGCAGACGGTGGTACTGGTGCTGGTACAGCGTCTGATGCTCGTACAAACCTTGGTGTAGCAATTGGTAGCGATGTCCAAGCGTACGATGCCGAACTTGCAGCGGTTGCTGGTCTTGTTTCTGCCGCTGACAGGCTCCCATACTTTACTGGTAGTGGCACCGCATCTCTTGCAACATTCACGGCCGCTGGTCGTGCGCTCGTTGATGACGCTGATGCAGACGCCCAAAGGACAACCCTTGGTTTAGTCATTGGTACTAATGTACAGGCGTGGGATACCGAACTAGATGCAATCGCAAGTGTTACTTCCGCGGCAGATAAACTTCCGTACTTCACAGGACTTGGTACCGCAGCGGTTGCCGATTTCACCGCTGCTGGTCGTGCGCTTGTTGATGATGCCAGTAATGCCGATATGCGCAACACCCTCGCCGAAACATCGGCTACCAGTCTCACAACCAGCACGCCAAGAATCGCCCGTATTGCCCAACAGGGTTCTGCGGCAGATATTGATGGAACATCCACTACGACGGTTACCCATAACTTTGGAACGACATCTGTTGTTGTTCAAGTGTTCCTTGTGTCGAGTGGCGAAACGGTAATCACGGATGTAACACGTTCTAGCTCTAATGCTCTCTCGGTAGTAATACTGGGCGAAGTTGACTTGAATGCTTACATGATTGTGGTAACTGGTTAAAACACACATAGCACCTTGAGGGGTGCGAATTATTTAGAAAACAGTTGAGGCTGAATTCGCATGGCAAAATTTGTAGGTACACCCGTAAGCGTTATTGACTTACTGAACGCCGGGGATGTCGCAGTACAAACACGGGTTATCAATGACACCCAAGCCAGAGTGCGAATTGATGCGGGCGGAAAACTTACTTGGGGTTCTGGGTCGGCAGCCGGGGATACAACTCTCTACCGAAGTGATGCCGACACCCTTACGACTGATGATGTTTTTAATGCGCTTGCTGGTCTTGTCACCCTAACTACTGCTGGTGTGCCAACCGAAGCCTTAGCAAATGGTGCTATC
>Ga0209702_10008301_pt1 | contig 12174 bp, 13 predicted proteins | sample FRY01_FD_187210 | JGI IMG/M metagenome (GOLD analysis project Ga0209702, IMG submission 187210) | Freshwater microbial communities from Lake Fryxell liftoff mats and glacier meltwater in Antarctica - FRY-01 (SPAdes) (version 2) | ecosystem: Environmental > Aquatic > Freshwater > Ice > Glacier... | reverse complement strand
AACGTTTCCTGATGCACTTTGTTTTCGTCGAGCGAAACGTCAGCCGTTTGGCTCTTGATACTTGTTCGATGTCGATACCAATGGTCCATGCGAGTCGTCGGTCGCTCCGACTTGAAATCGCCGATTCAGGAGGTACACCAGGAGCCGGAATTGCTGGGCGGGAAGCCTAATGGTAGAACAGATATCTGAGGTCGATACTCACATCGTCTCATCGTCGAGTGTCAAACCCAGCTCCCGAGCCGCACTACGCCCACGCCTTGTTAATGCACTTGCATCAGTGACTTCAGGCTCCGTGTGAAAAATGCAGAGTTCAAGGGACTCCAACCTGTCTCCGACAGGTGTATCGGCCCTACAAAGGCCCGGAGGTGGCTGTACTTGCTGTGCGGTGCATTGACAGAACCTGGCATATATGTGTTCCGCCTCAAGAAGCCATTAAAACGAACACTGGTAGGCTGATCCCTGAACGCGTCGCACAAATCAGCCGATCTTGAATCCGCATTTCGATGAACGCCGACATAGACTTTTGTTTGGAGCAGCACATTGGACAGAAACTGGAACAATCTGGGATCCGTTAAAGCGATGAATGACAAGGTCAGCGGGACACTGGTGTTTCAAGGCACTCGGGTTCCGGTCACTGCGCTCTTTGAGAATCTTCGTGATGGTGCTACTGTCGATCAATTCCTCGAATGGTTCCCCGGAGTCAGCCAGACGGATGTGGAATCGGTCCTGAACTATGAAGTCTCGCTGCTGACAAATTCAATGGATTCATCGGCACGGTGAACTGTCGATGAACAAGACCATCCTTCAGCTTCGACCCGCCGCCTACGGTTCGAGATAACAGAAAAAACACGCGATAATTCTGGTGATGGGCACTGCTCCAGGACCGTATCTGCAGAGTTTAGTATCTGTGACGGGGTGCTGATGGTAAAATGCAGTTCAACGTTGGTGAACACCGTGGACGGGACGCCGCAGCGGTGAACTATCAGCCCGACGAATCCTGTTTGATGGGAGAACGACGCGTGAGCATTACGATTGACGCACCGTTGGAATGGGTGGAGTCCGTGGGAAGTCTGCGACTGCCACCCAAGGCAGACCAGCGATTGCAGGAATTGATGGATCGCAACAACGATGGACTCCTGACCGATACTGAACGCGAAGATTTGGAATCTTTGGTTGAACTCAGTGAATGTCTTTCTCTGGTTCGAGCCGAAGCGATCCACTTACTCGGGCGTAAACCTGAATGACCTCGTGGAGCGAGATCATTCGGACAGTGGAGCGACGCGCCGCTGGACGATGTGAGTACTGCCGGATGCACCAGTCGCTGCAAGGTGCAACCTTCCACGTCGAGCACATCATCCCGCGTTCTCGGGGTGGAAAATCAGAAATTCAAAATTTTGTATGGGCTTGTCCCGGTTGCAATTTTCATAAATCGAATCGAGTGGAAGTGACTGCACCCAAGGGTGAAGAACCTGTGCCGCTTTTCCATCCCCGTCGGGACGTCTGGGACGAGCACTTCTGCTGGGAGCGGCATCAAATCGTTGGACTGACTCGGATCGGTCGGGCAACAATTGAAACTCTCCTGCTCAACCACCAAGCTTACTCCGCGATCTTCGTACGCGGCCGCGAAGTCAAAGCAATAATTGTTCGCCGCTTCGTGGTTCCGCTGCCTACCGTCTGAGTCTTCCTGTCGCCGCAAGCTCGGCGAATAGCATTCCTATTGAACCGAGCGATGCAGCCAGGAGAAAACTTGGCTGACCGTTCCCCCCGATAATTTGAGGAAACGCAGTCGCTATGGCCGCGTAAAAGAAGAACGAGCAGTTCAGGCCAGCGAGCCATCGAAATAGTGAACGCATTTTGGGTTTATTGAGCTCATCGTCCATCCGGAACTTGCAAGAATAGGGTGGTTCAGCTTCGAGATCGACCAACCGGCCTCGTTGAGCGGAGAAGGTCCAGCATCACTGGGCCGGCGGTGAGAGACTGCGCTGCGACGACAAGAATCAATAAAAAAAAACGGGTTCAACTTGGCAAGCAAGTTGAACCCGTATTCGCTGAATCGGCGTATCGTGGTGAGCGATCTCGACTACTTATTGCTGACGATCGCTGGCTTGTCGGCAAGCCGCTCAGCACGATCAAGATCGAAACGGTCGAGGTTCATAACTTTCGTCCAGGCACAGACGAAGTCGTTGATGAACTTTTCCTTCGCGTCTTCGCTGGCATACACTTCGGAAACGGCTCGGAGTTGAGAGTTTGATCCGAACACCAGATCAACGCGGCTGCCAGTCCATTTCACATCGCTCGACTTATAATCCTTGCCTTCGAAGAAGTGTTCGCACATCGGCGACACTTCCCATTTGGTATTCATATCCAACAAGTTCACGAAGAAGTCGTTGCTCAACGTTCCCGGCTTTTCCGTGAAAACTCCGAGTTTGGCCAAGGGTCCGCTGCCAACATTGGTGCCGAGCACACGCAGGCCCCCCACGAGTACGGTCATCTCGGGTACCGTCAAAGTCAGCATATTGGCGAGGTCGATGAGCGCTTCTTCAACGGGGCGATCAAGTCCGTTCGACTGAAAATTGCGAAAGCCATCGGCCTGGGGTTGCAGCGGGGCGAATGACTCCACGTCGGTCATTTCCTGAGTCGCATCCGTGCGACCTGCCTTAAACGGAACTTTCACCTGGTGGCCCCCCTTCTTCGCCGCATCTTCAACAGCTGCGCAGCCGCCCAGCACAATGACGTCGGCTAAAGAAACTTTCTTCTTGCCCGACTGAGCTTTGTTGTAGTCTTGCTGAATCTCTTCCAACTTCGCGAGGATTTTGGCGAGCTCGGCAGGCTGATTCACTTCCCAATCTTTCTGCGGAACAAGTCGGATGCGGGCACCATTGGCCCCGCCACGATTATCGGTGCCCCGGAAACTAGCCGCCGACGACCACGCCGCGCCGACAAGGTCGGAGGTCGAGAGTCCCGACCCCAAAATCTTTGTTTTCAGGTCAGCGATGTCCCGTTCGTTAACTAGCTCGAAATCAACTTTCGGCACAGGATCTTGAAATAACTGCGGTTCGCGAAGTGCATGGTGCCAGCAATCAACATGAAGATCGCCAGCGCGTACTTTGAGATAACTTTTGTCCGGGTCATGTCAAGTCATGAAGTTTTTGCTGAGAGTAACTGATGGACACAGATATTACGCCCTCGGACTCGGCGTGTCACCAGCAGGGAATTGATTCCGAAGTACTACTTCGGGTCTTCACCACGCAAAACCAGAGCGTCTCGTTGCCGACGCAGTATCGTTCGGCTGGGATTCGACTTGACGTCGCAATAATAGCAACGCATACTCGTTACAACACTTGAGGAGAAGGCTGCTTGTGCATCGCTTTGTAAGTATCATGACCGTTGTGGCACTCCTGCTTTGCACGTTTTCGTGCGCGAGCGGGATGTGTTGCGCTGCGTCGAGCGCCAAGCAGGATACGCCTCCACCGATTGAGCGATGCTGCAAATGCTGCAGGCCATCTGAACCTGCATCGAATGCCCCAAACTCAGACGACAAACGGTTGCCTGAGCCCTGTTCTTGTCAGGGAGTTTGTGCTGGCGCGATTGTCGCAAAAGCAGATACTCTGCTGACAGCGGCAGTATCTTGCGGCTTTCCTCCGGCGATTGTTGAATCGCACGTGTGTTGCGCAACGCAGCATGGCAGTCAGTTGAGTTTCACTGACGATCCGCGTGATTCATGTCACGGCGGACGCATTCTTCGGCTCCACGTTTGCTCCTTGACGTGTTGAGCGCTGCGCTCTGATCAGTGCCAGCCCGATAGTCGATTGCACTTGCAGTCCGATTCGAATTCGCCGCGCAGGGTATGTATCCCGCGAGATCTGACATCACGGGCAATGTTGCCCATATCTACCTGAATATCGCCGTCGCGAAGACTCACGCCATGCTATTCCGCTTGCTCCCGTGGGAGTATGCCATCCGAAATCTCTTTCGACGTCCGATCCGGACAGCCTTAACGCTGTTTGGTTTGACGATTGTCGTGTGTCTGGTCTTTGCGGTTGTGGGATTCATTCGAGGGCTGGAACAGTCGCTGATCGTCAGCGGAGATTCTGACAGTGCTTTGATATTTTCACTTGGCATGGGTGAGAATCTTGAATACTCGTCGATCCCCATGCGAACCACCGACTTGGTTGCGGCAAGCGTGGCAGGAATCAGGAAACGATCTGACCAGGCCTATGTGTCGCCGGAATTGTATCTGGGGTCTGAAATCACGCTGCCGGAATCGACACACCCGGCAATGGGAATTTTGCGTGGAGTCACACCGACGGGCGCCCTTGTGCGACGAGCCGTTGAAATCGAAAACGGCGCATGGCCGGAAGCGGGTGAGATCCTGATTGGACGACTGGTCGCAGCAAAGCTCGGTGTGGCCACAGAGAATCTGCAGGTTGGAAGCAGCCTGTCGTTTGAAGGGAGAGCCTGGAAGATTGCCGGGATCTTCTCCGCCGGAGGTTCCGCATTCGAATCAGAAATCTGGTGTCGACTCGATGAACTGCAACAATCGCTCAAACGTCAGGATCTGAGCCTCGTTGCGTTGACGATGAACTCACCGGATGACTTTGTCGAGTTGTCTCTGTTTTGTCGACAGCGGCTGGACCTGGAACTGCAGACACTCCGCGAAACAGAATACTACGCCACGCTTCAGCGAGATTACGGCCCCATTCGCAAGCTGGCCTGGCTGATCGTCGTGTTAGTCGCAAGTGCCGGTGTCTTCGGCGGGCTCAACACAATGTATGGTGCTGTTGTGGGACGGATTCCGGAACTGGCGATGCTGCAGACAATTGGCTTTGTACGACGGTCGATCGCGGTCAGCCTGATTCAGGAAGCCGTGCTGCTTTCGGCAACTGCGAGTCTGCTGGCGACCGGGCTGTCGCTGGCGTTGTTTAACGGCCTGTCGGTGCGGTTCACCATGGGTGCCTTTGCGCTACGCATCGACAACGAGTGCGTGATGATCGGATGCGGAGTGGGACTCCTGCTCGGTTTAGTGGGAGCCCTTCCTCCGGCAATTCGAGCGCTGCGAATGCCCATTGTGACGGGCCTGAAGACGGTTTAATGAGCGTTGTTTGTTAACGAGCGTTGTTTGTTAACGAGCGTTGTTTGATTGTTGAGTTTGTCGTCTTGAAGACCATTTTCTTTAAAAGGACTTGTCGATGAAAAAGCCCCAAATCATGTTTCTTTTGTCTGCTCTGTTTCTGAGCGTCGGATGCATGGAAACTCCTTCGGCCGGGACGACGGCAACCGAATCGAAGCCATCTGACACAACCGCAGCCGCGCAGCCATCGGCTGCTGGAGCGAAGTACGTTCTTGCCGCCGAGCCCGCCGGAGCCAAAGACATTCTCGCGGTTCGGGAAGCATCAAAGGATGGCGACGACGTTGTGCTCGTCGGGCGGATCGGAGGCTCTGAGAATCCCTGGGTTGAAGGAACGGCAGCATTCACGATCGTCGATCTGTCTTTGCAGGCCTGTGTTGGCGAAGGTGAAAACTGTCCGACTCCCTGGGACTACTGCTGTTCGACTGACAAGCTGCCGACATCCACCGCACTGGTCAAGTTTATCGACGATCAGGGCCAGATGGTAAAACAGGATGCCCGTGAACTCATGGGCCTGAAGGAACTGCAGATTGTTGTGGTCCAGGGAAAAGCCAACCGCGACGAGGCGGGAAATTTGACGGTACTGGCCAGCAGCTTGTACGTACGAAAGTAACTTCATGAACACCGTCGACCTTTCTGGATTGGCAGTGAATCGTCAGGCGACTTTGGCTGTTGGACTCAAGCGAGACCGCAGGCAACTGTGGTCTCGTTACGTTCTGCCATCGTCGATCCTGCTGGGATTTGCTGTGATTTTTGTGCGGGCTTCGTGGGACAGAATCTTCCCGCCTCAGTCTGTCGTGGTCATTCCAGTCGTGGCGATACAGTCGACGGTGCGCGAAGGCGGGATGCCCTCGTTCAAGGCTGCTGGCTGGGTCGAACCTCGTCCGGCGCTGATTAAGGTACCATCACTGATCGCAGGCGTTGTCAAGGAAGTCATGGTGGTTGAAGGAGACCTCGTGACCAGTGGGCAACCGATCGCAAGATTGGTGAGTGAGAACGCTGAGCTGTCCTACCGGAGAGCTCAGGCGGAAACGAAGAATCGGAAGGCAGAACTGGAACGCAGCAAAGCTCAGTTCCGGACCGCAACAATTCGACGACAGGAGCCACTTCACCTTCGGTCTCCTCTCGCTGACGCTGAGGCGGGATTGGCAAAGGTCGCGACGCAGATCGCAAGCCTTCCATTCGAATTGCGTCGCGCCGAATCACGTCAACGTTTTGCGAAACTGGACCTCGAAGGTAAGCAGGCGGCCGCCGCCGCGATCACTGGCCGGGCGATCCAGGCCGCAGAAGCGGAGTTCAATTCTTCGAATGCCCTGGTGGAAGAACTGATGGGGAGGAAATCGTCGCTGGAAAACGAATCGAAGGCGTTGCGTCAACGCCGAGACACGCTGCAACGACAGTTGGAACTGCTGGTCGATGAAACTCAGGCCGTCGAAAGCGCGGAATCCGCCGTCAGAATAGCAGAGGCTGTGCTGGAACAGGCTGACGTGGATGAAGCCATCTCGAAACTCCGGCTGGATCGAACTACTGTCCGGGCTCCTGCTGATGGTCGGATCCACAAGATTCTGCTGGCGGCAGGTGCCACACTCACAGGCCGAGAGCAGTCTGGTGAACCAACCGGTGATGCCATCGCCACGATTTATCAGCCGAGCATGCTGCAGCTTCGTGTGGATGTTCGATTCGAAAACATTCGTCAGGTGTCTCTGGGCCAATCCGTGGAAATTCGCAGTCCCGCCGCAGATGGTGTTTTCTCCGGCAGCGTGATTTCGTTCGGTTCGGAGGCCGACATCCAAAAGAACACGTTGCAGGTTCGGGTGGCCATCCATGAACCTTCCGAAGCTTATCGCCCGGAAATGCTGGTGGATGTGACATTTCTGGAGCCAGAACGACAGGAGTCTGATGACACACGTTCTTCTCAGCTGCGACTGTTTGTGCCTTCCGATTTGATTCATCCTGGAGACACGGGACAAGTTGTTTGGATTGCCGATCAATCCCGACGAGTTGCTGTGATGCGATCTGTCGAATGCGGTGAACAGACGAAGTCTGGTCTGACCGAAGTCCTGAGCGGACTCAATCTATCGGAAAGACTAATTTCCGGTGACATAGCAGGGCTACAAAGCGGGATGCGCATCCAGATTATCTCGGAAGCGGAAACATCGAAGTCGCCGGTAACCACTCCGCAGACAGGCACCGAGACACAACCCACCGTAACTTTCAGGGAGAAATGAACAATGGCGTTGGTCGAAATTCGTAACGTCACAAAAAAATATCACAAGGGCGGTGAAACCATTGCGCCTCTGGACGATGTTTCGGTGGACATACAAGCCGGCGATTTTGTTTCGCTGATGGGTTCCAGCGGCACAGGCAAGTCGACGTTGCTGAATCTGATCGCAAGTATCGATCATCCCGATTCGGGCACTATCACCGTCGATGGGATTGAGATTACGCGTCTGTCCCGAACACGACTCGCGCACTGGCGTTCGGAAAACCTCGGTTATATTTTCCAGACTCACAATCTGGTGCCGGTACTGACGGCGTTTGAAAACGTCGAACTGCCATTGCTGCTGTTACCAATGAATGCGGCCGAGCGACGAAGACGTGTGGAAACAGCGTTGAGGGCGGTCGATCTGCTGGACCGGGCCAATCACTATCCCGGTCAGCTCTCTGGTGGTCAGGAGCAGCGTGTTGGTATCGCCCGGGCGATTGTTGCGCATCCCAAGATCATCGTGGCCGATGAACCGACCGGTGACCTCGATCCGGTGACGACTGAACAAATTTTGGACTTGTTGCAGCGGCTGAACAAGGAACTGGGAATCACGATGTTAATGGTCACGCACGATCGAGTGGCTGCCGGAATTGCTAGCCGAAAGTTCACACTGGATCGCGGCAAACTGGTGGAAATTCCTGCCGTGGCAGACCTTGCAGGTGTTCGGTGAGTTCTCGTTTCCCTGCTATGAAGGACTTTCCATGTTTCGCTTCCTGCCTTTGATCCTCAAAACACTCTGGCGACATCGCTCTCGAACCGTGCTGACAGTCATCGGTTCCGGCACGGCGTTGTTTGTGATGTGCTTTGTCGGAGCGATGAACGACGGCATGGCGAATCTGCTTCAACAACAGTCAGCGAAGGAAACACTGATCGTCTTCCAGGCCAACAAGTTCTGTCCGGCCAGCAGCCATCTGCCGCAGGATTATGAGCGACGCATTGAAGAGTTGCCGCAGGTCCGACAGGCGACCCCCATTCAGGTCTTCACGAATAACTGCCGGGCCAGTCTTGACGTGGTGGTCTTCTACGGTTTGCCTGCCGAGGAATTGCGGCAGGCGCGGGGCTTTGACCTGATAGGCGGCAGCTGGCAAGAGTTTGAGAAGCATCAGGACGCGGCAGTCGTAGGCGAATCGGTGGCAATCCGCAGACGCCTGAGAGTTGGGCAAAAGTTTTCGATCGGTGAAGTCACTGTCATGGTCGCCGGGATCTTCCGAGCCAGGGAGCCCGCGGAAGAGAACTACATCTACACTCATTTGGCTTTTTTGCAGCGAGGCCGGGACCTGGTGGGAACAGTCACGCAAATCGAAGTACTGCTCCAGCCAGGTGCTGATGTTGATGCGACCTGCAGTGCCATCGATCAGCTCTTTCGCGGGGGCCCAACCGCCACGCAAACGCGACCCAAAGGAATCTTTCAAGCGAAGAGCCTTGGCGATCTGACACAGATCCTCGGCATGGCTCAGTATCTTGGTTACGCCTGCGTCGGTCTGGTGCTGGCACTGGTCGCAACGACGACGATCATGTCCGTGCAGGACCGGATTCGCGAACACGCAGTGCTGCAGACAATAGGATTCTCCGGGTTCCGAGTCTTCGGCCTTGTCTTGAGTGAAAGCACAATCCTCGGACTCACGGGCGGAATCCTCGGCACAAGCTGTGCAATGGGCTTCCTGAAATTCAGCGGACTGTCGGTCGGCGCGGAGGCCGTTACGATAGCGTTTGTGCCATCGATCGATGTCGCCATTCGCGGCCTTACCGTGTCCCTTCTGGCAGGAATCATCGCTGGTTTGATCCCCGCGATTTATGCGGCACAAGTCGCAATTGTTCCCGCCCTGAGAAATCGAATTTAGATGTTTTTGCTGCTGCAGTCCGACTCGCCGAATGTCATATGGTTTGTGCCTTTGCACCCTTCAGTGGCGCACACCGAAGAAGTGAATAACCCGCGTTGGACGCTTCAGTCTGGGCGACCGACGCAGCGAAACTCTCGTGGACAACCTGTTGATCCTGTTTTTGCCTCACTAAACACAAGCACACTGACGGCCACCGTAAACGCTCAGGAAAGCACCTCATTTCAAGCAAATCATGACACGCGGCGATGCTTCTCGTTAACTTTTCTGTTCACCAACGCAGCGATCCCCGGCAGCGGGGCTTGACGTGAAATGACGAATGACTGAGGTGTTTTAAAGCGTCCGTTCAAGTATGCTGAAGGGATGCAACGAAGTCGGTTATTTTCGGTCGTTGTCGTGAGTCTGGTGATCTTTCTGATTGCCGCCGCTGTTCTTGTGACTCCCGGCTTTCGCCACACGCATGAAGGCGATGAGCACACTCACACGCATGCGGGCTCGCACGCTCAGAAAGATCCACCGTCGCGATCGATGTCACATGAGAACGCTCACGTCCATTCGCACGGCGGCAACCGGCATAGCCACAGCCATGGTCAATCGCATTCTCACAGCCATTCGCAGCTGACGTTCATCCATGGGCTTTACAACGCCGAAGCGCTCAAGGGCAATATCCACAGTTCGATGACTGGCGATCTGCTGGCTGGGGCGCCGCTGGCCTCGGGCGGCGAGATCCGTTCCGAGACCAGTTTCGATCAGTTGATCGCCCAGCGATACGGACAGTCGACGAAAGTCTCCAGTCTGGTGCTGGGTTGCGAACGCTCAAATCCAGGACTCCACAAAACTACTCGAGGCTCTACAGCTCACATATTTCCTGGAGTTCGCCGACCACGCCGATTCCGCTCGAATTGTATCCGGCCCTGGCCTTTGACCGGCTGTTCACCGACGGCGCGAAACGCGGTGATCGCAGCGTCCTCGACGCTGTCCTGAGCTAAGCGGGTCGTGTTCGGGGCAAAATCGGTACGAGCGATCAACGCAAGCTCGATGAGTACCTGAACTTGGTCCGCGAGATCGAGCAGCGGGTCGAACAGGCCGGAAAGCAGGGAGAACTGCAAGGGTGGAGGCCAACACTCGACATGCCCAACATCCAGCGTCCCGCCGACGGCATTCCGCAAAACCTCGCCGATCACATGCGGTTAATGTGCGACATCCTCGTGCTGGCTTTCCAGACCGACGCCACGCGTGTTTGCACGCTGAAACTCAATAAGGATCACAGCTATCTGCAGTTCCCGCATCAGGGTGTCGAGGTTGGCCATCATGAGTTGTCGCACCGAAACGACGCCGATTACCTGAAGGTCAATCAGTCGTTTCTCGAACAATTGGCGTACATCGCCCGCAAGCTCGACGCGATCCAGGAAGGCGAGCGAAAGTCGCTCGACAACTCGATTCTCATGTTCTGCTCCAGCATGCTGCACGGCGGACACGACGCCACCAAGCTGCCGGTCGAGTTGCTGGGCGGCGGAGGCGGGCAGCTTCAAGGCGGGCGAGTCCTCGACTACCTGGACAAGCCAAATCGCAAGATGTGCAGTCTGTATCTTTCATTGCTGAACAAGTATGGTATCCCACTCGACAACTTTGGCGACTCGAATGAACGCCTCGCGGAAGTGTAAATCGTTTTCCAGGGTTCACCGCGAAACCAAAACCAAAAGACTCAAGGAAATTCCAATGCGCCGGTTCCGTTGTTTGATTGCGGTCTGCTGTCTGATGGGAATCGCACCATTCGTCGTGGCTGCGGAGCCAGTGAAGGTTGGCATCCTGGGGTTCGACAATTACCAGGCGACCGAATATGCGGCGTTCTTTAATAACCCCAAGGCTGAGGGCGAACTCGCCGGGTTACGGGTGACGGCAGCCTATCCGGTGACAAGTCCGGATTATCCGATGAGTGCGGAATTCACGGCAAAGTGGCAGGCGCAGATGCTCGCGCTGTACAAGGACGATCCGAACGTCAAGCCGGTTGAGATCGTCAGCTCGATCGATGATCTCCTCTCGAAGTGCGACGCCGTGATGATCTGGAGTCTCGACGGGCGTAAGCACTTGCAGCAGGCGACAGCAGTAATTAATGCCGGCAAGCCACTGTTCATCGGTCGGCCAGCCGCGTCCGAACCGCAGGACGCCGTGGCGATTTACAAGCTGGCCTTGGACGCCAAGGTGCCGTTCTGGAGTTGCTCGCAGCATCGGTATAGCCCAGGGTTCATCGGCATGCGGAGTCATCCGGAAGTCGGCAAGGTGCTCGGCTGCGACGTTTACGGCGGATTCACGAAAGAGGTCCCGGACGCCGATAAATTCACCCGTCCGTTGCACAGCATCGAAACGCTTTACACGATCATGGGCCCCGGTGTCGAGAAGTTGTCGTGTGTCTCAACAACCGCGGTCGAAGTTGTTACGGCCACTTATAGAGACGGCCGCGTGGCGACGTATCGGGGCGTGAAAGAAGGGGGCGTGAAGTACAGCGCGACGGTCTTCGGCGACAAAGGCGTCTCGACCGCCGGCATTTACGGCCACGGCATCCCGATAAACGGGATCGTGCCGACAAACGACGCCTACATGGGCTACGGCGGGCTGGCTATCGAATTGGCGAAATTCTTTAAGACAAAACAAGTCCCCGTTACCCCCGCCGAGACGCTGGAGATTTTTGCCTTCATGCAGGCGATGGAAGAGAGCCGGGCACAAAGCGGCGCTGTGGTGCCGCTGCAGAATCTATGGGACGCAAAGTAGTTCTGGAGGAGCCGCGGGATCGCACCCCCGCAGTTGCTGATATTTGGTTCATACGCTGGTGCTTGAACGAGGAGTTCCGCATGAACAGATCATCGCTGCGGCCCAAAAGTACTCAGCAGATCTGATCGTGATGGGAGCAACCGGGCGTTCTGGACTCGTCAGAGATCTGCTGG
>Ga0209702_10008300_pt1 | contig 12174 bp, 11 predicted proteins | sample FRY01_FD_187210 | JGI IMG/M metagenome (GOLD analysis project Ga0209702, IMG submission 187210) | Freshwater microbial communities from Lake Fryxell liftoff mats and glacier meltwater in Antarctica - FRY-01 (SPAdes) (version 2) | ecosystem: Environmental > Aquatic > Freshwater > Ice > Glacier... | reverse complement strand
CACATGCACGCGAATACGGTATGTTGGAAGGTCTGTCCACAAAATTTCGCCCCGTTGCCGCGGGCAACGAGTACCATCACTGGCTGGACATGCACAACCGGTTCGAGGGGCTGCTGCTCGCCAATCCAGCGCCGGCAACGACCAATACAACACCAACAACGGCGAATACAGCGCCGACAGCGGCTATATAAGTGGTGAAACAATTCCTCTCATCTCTGATTCCCAAAATAACCAAAGTTCGCACGTTTCGTAACGCCATTTGAATTGTTTTCCCCTCCCTATATAATACATGCCCTCCATCGCGCGCTGAATTTGGATTTCGATCAGCTCTTACACACATTGGCAAAGGTATGCAAGAAGGTTCATCCGACGAGGAAGGTCCCACCCTGGCCGATACAGGAGAGCAAGTTCCACCACCCGCCACAACCTCGATGGCTGTGACGCACGGCGATATTCTCGGGCACATCCTGAATGTGCAAGATCCATGCGAGGCGGTTTTTCGGAGTTTTGCCACGATGCGGCAAGTTTCGCATGAGTTCATGTATGCGGTGGATGCAAAAATGACCAACAAAGGGTGGTTGTCGCCGTTTACGCGCCGTGCTGCAGAATTTTGCGACGACTTGCAGCCAGGTTCTGTGCTGCCCGAAGGTACAACTCGTGGCGCAGGCTTGAGACGTTTGCTGGTACAGGAACGATATGGCGAGATCGCCCACGGCATGCGCGAATTTGCAGAGGATCGCGTCACACAACTCTTGATCCTTGAAATGCTGGAAAAGAAGCTGCGAACTACAAACACGTTTCACATACATAATCGCATTTTAGCCAGCACCACTACAAATTTCAAACTGCACTGTGCACTGGCACGCACGATTCGTGTGCATTTCGGCAGTAGCGTTGTAGTGCACCGTGCCATAGCTATTATGAACATGCTCGCCGAGAAGGATGCCGATGACAATGATCTGCATGTATCTGCGCCTGTTTGCGCCTACGTTGTTGAGACCATGCTTGAAGTGATGGAAGCGTACGCTCGGGTATACGTTTTTCTGTTCAGACAATGTCTGTACATTATGCGGACCGTCACAGCGTATCACGTGCCGCAAAACGTGCAAGGCAAACTGTTGATACAAGTCATTTCAAATGTGGTGCAGGCCCGCCTGCAGTATACGTCGATTGTCGAGCCAGGAATATTTTTGATAGCAAGATGCGTTGGCAAACTTGACCTGTCGAAACAAGGCGACCGTGCTTTGTTACTTTCATGTGATGTTGCCAATGTTGCAAACGTGATCCTCGACTGTGCATCGGAACACCTGGAAACGGATCCAAATATCCTGCGCACCAGCTTGGACGCTCTGTCGTCCCTAAACACCGCCACAGCCAAGGTCGAGTGGTTCCGAACCGTCGCAGACCAAGTGGAGCGCTTCCGACCCATAATGCAGCCTGGTCGCACGCTCGAGTTGGCGGTGACGGCGCTGATGGCGTTTGGGAACAGCGTCGAAATGGTGGAACAGGTCGTGCGTGTGGCTCTCTCTGTCATTGACTACTACTGGGAACCACAGGACCCCCCGGTCGAGCAGCCCAACAACATGAGCAGGACGCTGTTTCCGGGCACTACGTTTATTCCGATTATCGTTTTGGCCATGCGTTCGATGCCCATTAGTGCCGTGACCAAGTCCACGTGCACTTCGCTCTTTGAATTGCTGCATAAAGTGTGCATAAACCATGCGGTGCACACGAAATTCGCGATCGCGCACAGGGTGCTGCCGTTTCTCACGGCGCACTATGAGGCCACCGTGTTCGTGCACAACATCGACGACGATTTTATTTATCGACGCGACCGATTGCAACAGTTGTTACTACCGGCTCAGGCGCCTTGAGCAATTACGCAGCGGGGTTGCCGTATTGTGTGTAATGTCCGTACTTTCCTAAATATGACCACAGGACATGTGTTTGCGAGCGACATTTGTATTACACACCGCATCTTCATGTGCCTGTACGTGTTTCAATCAATTGTGCTATATATATGAGGCCTTTGTGTTTCGACAATTCACATCTCGTGCACAACATCTGTCGCACGGAATGCAAGCAGAACAACCTGTGTCTCTTCGGGCCATCTTCATCAACCACATTCGTGATCAAGACCCGTCGGCAGCCACTTTCAATCACTTGCGCGACTTACGTCTCGTCTGTACCGAAGCACGAAACCGCATTGACTTCCGATTGCACGACGACAACTGGCGCGCCTCTTGGCTTCGACGTGCACACGAGTTCTGCAACGATCTGCCCACGGGGACGGCGCTGGTGCCGGGCACCCCCCTGAATGCAGGAGTGGAGCGCATGATCCGAAACGATCTGATGGCAGAACTCGTCACTGGTATGAACGAATTCAAAATGGACGCCACTACCCAACAAATGTGCATCCAGAAGTTGCAAGCTATGTTGGACCCCCCTTATGTGCCTGGCACACCCTATCCTCCTTTCATGCAATGTGCAACATATGTCGGCTGGGCGCGGAACACTCCAGGTTTATTTCGCTCGATCATCGGTGCTGTTCGAGCTCATCCAATGAACATGATAATTCAGTTGGGCGGCTTGGCGTTGATGACTAAATTGATATCAAGCACAACTGGGCCGCAGCTCGTGCCGTATGTGACACTCGAACTCGCAGATTACGCAATCGCGACACTCATCGAAAATGTGCACCTGAATATGAATCGCCCGGCGTTGGCGATTCTGAGTCTTGACACCCTGCGTTTATTAATCCACATGCACTCGTCCCAAGGCGTGGCGGATGTGCATTTCCTCACCTCGGGTGAGCATGCCATCCCCGGCTTTGTGATGACCTTGATGCACATGAATCAAGCTTACGAAATGTTGGTCTGGCGATCGACGAGCCTCATGCACGAACTGCTGGAGTCCGCTCGACTACCGCAGTACACGGCCATGCTGCAAGCTTTCGATGTCGGTCAGGCCGAAGAATACATGCTTGCCAGCATGACGCACTGGATGCACGATGGCCGACTTCAATCCGTGTGCTTACACTTGCTCCACACCTTATATCAGATGTTTCCGCTGCGTGTGACACGACCCACAGACGTGCTCGCATGTTTGCTTCGAAATCTCGCGTCACACGGAACCAATGCGGATTTGCGTGACACCGCAATCAACCTGATGAGTACTATCGTCGAGGGATTTTGGAGCCCGACAGCGCCCATTCGCGAGCTCTTGCACGGACAAATCCGGCCTTGTGTCAGTGATATTATGCAGGTTGTCGCTGACTCCTTGCGTAATGCGGATCCGGGTGATCCGTTCAGTGGCAAAAGCAACTGTATTACGTTTTTCAACGTGCTCTCCACGCTATGTGAAAACCACCCGCAGCAAATTGCCCTGGTCAATCAGACGCAAACCCTGCCATTGCTTCACCAACAATTCCACCTACCACTCGTGCAATTTGTCGACGGGCCTTGGAGGGAAGCATACACTCGCTTGACAGGAATTCTGGCAGGGCGCTGAGCAAGCATGCAGTGGGGATGCCGTATTTTGTGTTATGTGCAAGCTCATCTATGCATCTCAAGACTCGTGTGCTCGGGAACGGCCTACACATTTCTGTGGCATGGTGCAATGTCAACCGTCTTTTTTCCCGACTGTTGTAACTCTCTCAGATACCTTGAGTTTTGAATAAATATATATATATATATGCACAATGGCCTTGGTGTCTGTACAAGACTCATCTCGTGCACCACGTCAGTTGCACGTGATGCAAATCGATCCTGTGACTTGTCTGGCGATTTTCCACAAGCACCTTGCTGCGCAAAGTCCGTCGTCAGGCACTTTTGATTACTTGCGCGAGCAAAGTCTCGTGAGTCGCGCTACAAATAACCATGTACAACACCTCCTTGGCGACGACAACTGGCGCGCGTCTTGGCTTCGACGTGCACACGAATTTACGAGGATTTGTTGCAATTCGAGCGGTGCAATGTTACCATCGTAATGAACCACCACGAGCCGGAATCTCTCTACGCGCTGTATCAAGACAAGGTCGCGCGTCCCGACAGACATGCCGCGTGGATGGAGTTTTCCGCGACACGTCCACTCGCAAAAATGTGGACAACTCCAAGTACATGCTCCTAAATCGTGAAACGTTGGCCGACATTGCGAAGGCTCGTTGGTTTGTTTGCTTCAGTTCTCGTTGAACACGTGTCTCGATGATACATGCAACATGACAAGATCATGTCATCTTGTGCGTGTCGCTGTGGGCTGGTGCATGCATGTGTATCTAGCAAAGAAGAGGTCTTAGGTAACGTTTGTGCAATAAAAATATGTGCGTCGCCAAATTCCTTAGCCACTACACACCATCACATAGTGGCGAACTACCACACACTATATAAGTGTCCTCATTTTGACCTCATCTTGTCCTCATCTTGTCAACGAGAATTGTCAACATACAGAAATGCAAGATCATGTTGAAACGAACTTCCGGCGTTGCAATCCATCGTTTGGAAATGCATGCACTCACGAGGCTCTGCGCCGCGGGGAGTCAGCGGGGATTTTGGACACCTTGGAAAGCCCACAAGCACTGTTTGAAAAGCATTTGAAAAGCCTGCATTACACAGACCTGGCACACCGTTATGTAAGAATTGAGCAAGCGAATGGGTGGGAGGAAGGACTTGTCTTGTACAACAACAAGTTGCTGGGTGCGAGGGTAGAGTCCGTGGATGAGGACAAACAGACCGTGCAGGTCCGACTTTGTCTTGCACCTTACGCCAAAGGAAAACCCACATGCTTCGAGCCAGCCATAAGTGTGCATGCAAAACAAGTTGCGTTTCGCCGTACGATAGATCCCAAAAGCGTATACTTGAAGCTTGATCTGGTGCACGCCTTGCGAAAAACAGGCAGGTGGATGCTGTATGCTGACATTGTGAAGGCAATCCAAGACAAGAAAGTGATGAAACCCTTCGACAATTATCACGTAGACGCTAAGAGAAAGGGTGAACCCAACGGAAGTTGGACCGCTGTGCGCGGGTTCTGCAGTGCATTCGGTTGTTGTGATGGGTTAGTAGTACTGCGAGGCAACACGAATATAACCGAAGCGTCCTCGCTTTTTTTCGATGAAACCCCCCACGAGGACTATCTGACAAAGGTATACATCGTAGACGTCACGTTCTATGAGGCATTATCATTGCAGAAAGCGCTCACTCTTCCCTCCGTTCTTTTCCAAACATATGCTGGCGACTGGTTCCGTTATACGGGAGATGCCTTGGACGGCCTTCTTTTTCGAATCAAAGACCTTGATTGGGACAAACCTGTGCCTACTGTCTACACTGACGAGGCTCTGCGCCTCACACAATCAGCGGGGATTTCGAACGTCTTCAAAAAAAGCCCAGAAGCACAGTTCACCAAGCATCTGAAAAGCCCCGATTACACAGACCTGGCGCACCGTGACAAAATAATTGAGCAAGAGAATGGATGGGAGGAAGCACTTGTCTTGCACGAAAAGCAGTTGCTGGGTGCGAGGATAGAGTCTGTGGATAAGGACAAACAGACCGTGCAGGTCCAACTTCATCTTCCACCCGGTACAAGATTCAAAACCGCATGGTACGAGCCGGCAATAAGTGTGGATGCAAAAACAGTCGCGTTTCGTTGTACGATGGATCCCAAATGCATATACCTCAAGTCCGATCGGGTGGCCTTGTTGCGGAAAACAGGAGAGTGGATGCTATATTCTGACATTTTGAAAGCAATCAAAGGCAAAAAAGTGATGAAAAAATACGACAAAGATTGGAAAGACCCGCCGCACAAAGGTGATGCTAAGATGGCGTGGGACTATGTCGAACCTGACGGAAGTTGGAACCAAGTGCGCGATTTCTTTTTTGCATTCTGTGACAAAACAGCGCTTGCATTATTGGGAGGCAACACGAACATAAGGGAAGACAAATCATATTTTACCGGGGAAAACAAACCACAACACTGTCTGGAAGAGGTATGGATATACCACATCAAGCCCGTGAAGGAATATCCAGACCACAAAGGCAAGCAGGCGGCGAAATATTTCATTCCCTGCCTTGTTTTCACAACCAAGAATAATTATGACGGTCCCGAACCCTGCAGGTTCAGTTTCACAACCAAACACAATACGGATTTGGATGGCGTGCTTTTTCACGTCAAAGACCTTGATTGGGACAAACCTGCGCCCACGGATGATGCTAAAAAGCACGAGCACAAGGAACACATGCATACAAAGGCGCCTACGGATGATGCTAAACAGCCCGAGCACAAGGAACACATGCATACAAAGCCGCACACGGATGATGCTAAAAAGCACGAGCATAAGGAACACATGCATGCAAAGGCGCACACGGATGATGCTGAAAAGCACGAGCACACGGAAAAAATGCATACAAAGGCGCCCACGGATAAGACTAAAAAGCACGAGCATAAGGAACACATGCATGCAAAGGCGCACACGGATGATGCTAAAAAGCACTAGCACACGGAAAAAATGCATACAAAGCCGCCCGCGGATTAGGCTAAAAAGCAGCGATGTGAGACATCGTATGTAAACATGGTCCATGTCTTGCAGCAGAACACAAAAGTTGGCACAAAGTAGGCTGGCACCTCACTTGCTCAGTGCCACGCAAAGCCGGCCTCGTGTGAAGGTGATTATGCCTCTGCTGGTTTCATCCTTGTGTGGTATGCCACCGCGTGAATCGACAAACAAGAACAATTGTACCTCTGTTTTCGTCATGCTGTCCTTGCTCTGTCAAGACCACCCTGCGCAGATTGCCCTGACCAATAAGATGCCGATCGTGCCATTGCTCTCAGCAACATGCTGCCATGACATCGATGATGTAATCGCCCATCCTGACGTGGACGATTGTTGGACTGATGCACTCAACCACTTCACACATCCTGCAAGGGTAGGACGCAAGACTCGTGTGCTCGGGAACGGCCTACACATTTCTGTGGCATGTCGCACCGCCAACTATGTGTCGCAGCGCAATCACCACTGCTGCCGCTGCATATCAGAACGTAAAATATACCGAATCTCTGTCTCGCCATCAAAACGCACGCTGTACATCTCGTTCGACGGATCGTACATGCCCTGTGTGTAGTCGACAATGACACCGCGGTGCTTCTCACGCAAGCCGGGACTTGTAAACGTCAAGTCTGCGCCGACTATCAACGACACCCGGTCGTTCTTGCGAAACGCGTACATTTCACACGCTTGTCGTAGGCACTCACAAGCTCGTACCAGCTTATATACATCGCAAATGCAATTGTATCTGCACACGCACACAATTGCCGCCACAGCACATCTCTAAATAGATACCCACTTTCTGTGTATTAATGAAAGGACCATTGTTGCTGGCGTACCCTCATCCAGGGTTGCACGGTCGTCGTGCCACTCTTGCAATGCTCACGTGCATCGACTGCGACACCATGCAGTGCATCACTGCCGAAAATTGCTACAACATCAGTAAGAAGGGTCTTGTATGCAACGACTGCCACTCCCGCGTCGTGCTGTTGTTGGAAAGCCGATGCTCGGGCATCGGGAAAGACGCACCGTCGCATGCTCGTTTTTTCCGTCACGTTGTGCCGAATCCCACTTGTGCCCACACTCTTCGACATGCAGCGACGGCGACACTGCCGCCGCCGCCCTTGCCGTGCGACGGCGACACTGCCACAGCAATGAAGACCCAGAATGAAAAGTGGAAGGAGCAGTGGGAGTGTCTTCGCCCGAGTGCGTGTATTGCCGCGGAGATGCACGAGCGCGCCGTGGTTCTACAGGACAGAGACTACCCTGACGAGCCTGCCATTACTGTATTCGACGGCACACGCGCTGAATTGTTTGCGTACAGCACATTCAAACACCACAAACTGCCACTTTTTTTCTGCACAGATGACGCATTTGAAGCCGCGAAAGACACCCCAGTATTGGTACATTGTAGTGACAATCGGCTCATGCAAACGTGCAGCGAGTCGATTGTGGTGCTGCTTGGAAAACGTCAGCTGAGAGTGCGTTTTCTTACGCCGATGAATGAAACAATGCAGTTTGCAATGCGCGACTACTTCAAGGGAAGACCATGGCCACCACGACCGCCGCATATTGCAACAGTTGTGCAAGTCGAGGTCCCGTTGGTCGTGCTCAGCATGGAGGGCCGTTTATTCATTGATAATGTGCACCGCGAAGCCTTCAAAGTTTTTCCATGTCAGCCTCTAACAGTGTACCAGGCCCCGGCAGGTGCAGGCAAGTCCAGCGCCCTCAAGCAAGCAATCTGGGCGTGGAAAAATAAAAAGGTCCTAGTGTTGGTTTTCAACAAAGGCCACCAAGAATCGCTACAGCAGGAGCTCAAATCGCGAAAGGGGTGCACGATTCGGACACTAGATGCTCTAGTCGGGAGCGTTATGCGGTGTCGCTTCCAGGCCACTTATGAAGAGGGAATAAATTGCGAGGAACAAGAACGCAACGCAGTGGAATGCAACGATACTTTTGAAAATAATATGGAAGACACTGACCCCACGCTCGACTACGACGAGAGTGTGGCATCGGACGGAGACGTCCCAGTAGATGACGACATCACCGTCGACGCAATGGACGTGAACGATGATATCGATGAAGTGAGTGATGTCGAATTCGATACCAATTTCAATGATCAGTCTTTCAGCACCAAACACTACAAAAAGTGGGATTCGCGTGAACATCTGCGGCACGGAGGGGGTTGGTGTGCTGCGTCTCTGATTCAGAATCGCCTCGCGCATCCAAACGCTGTGGTACATATTTGTAAGCAACACCAACGATTGTCAATGAAACACCCTGATGACAATGTCACAGCGTGGGCAGGACAGCTCGATGTTTTCCCATTGAAAAGAATAGTCGACGCTCAATCGAATTTCGCTGCTCGCCGCTTTCATGCCGACAAAAAGGGGCTTCTACGTCCCCTGTTCGCCAAATATGACGTGGTGATGCTCGACGAGAGACAAGACCTCGCCACGGCTCAAGAGATGCGATTGATACTGCAATCGGGGTGCCCTGTGGTTGCAGTGGGTGACAGCAATCAAGCCATCAACTCGTTCAAGGACCAAATCAACACATACGGTTGCGACAAGCGGGCCCCGTGCATTTTTCCGGGTGAAATCACCGTAAACTTTCCGACAATTCCATGGTACACTACCCATCGTCTCGACCCGCTGACTGTCGCCTTTGTGGAAGACATATGTAACATACGGATGGTTTCTAAACGGTCGGATGCTGGCATCATACTATGGGGAACGAGGATCTCGCAGATCAACACGTTGATTATGGCCAGAAAGAATGAAAACGTGGTCAAGCTTGCTATCTTGCACCAGCACGCCGGTATCCGTGTGCTCTCAGGGGCCAGGATTGCTGGGCTCTTGAAAGGTGCCGGTGCTTCTGACAGTCAATACGGCATGGCAAAAATCGCCAAGAAACTGAAACAGGACGGGCAGCTCAGCGCCGTCATCAAGATGCTCATCCAGCGCGACATCTCGTTGACGGACTTGAAGGGCAGCCCAGTGTTTGCTGTTGCGTGTCTGCACGGCGTCAAGGGATTCGAGACCGAAAACACTGCAGTTCACAGTGATTTGATTGAGGCATCGAAGAAGGAAACCGAATCCAACTGCGTCGAGACGTGTGAGAGAAACTGCCTGTTTGTGGCAATTTCTCGCCACACAAAGAGCCTGACAATTATGATTGACATCCCAGTCCCGGTCGTCGCAGCGGACAAGGTCAAGATGCAGACAACACTTGATCTGTCCGCGTTTGCATACAAAAACACATGAGTTGGGTCGTGACCGAAGGAAAACAGCGACACCCAGAGCAGCATTGTGTGTGTGTGTGCGAGAGAGGGAGAGAGAGTGAGGGCGAGACTGGGGTGTGTATGAATACAAGTGCAGCAAGTTGGTACAATGAAAATGTATTACAACAGGGGACGAAACAGAGTTCGGGTTGTCGAGATTCAATTTATTTGACGCGAGCAACAATGTGCACCGACAACGATGACAGCATGAACGAAGATGACAGCATGAACGAAGAGGATGTGCATGCTTGCATGACCGCGCGTGCTGTGCACACTCGATCAATCAGGCGGCTTTGTGCTTGCGCGATGTTTTCGCCTTTTTCCCAACCTTTTTGATAGGGACCGAATCGCCCATACGACCGGCTGTGCAGGCAACCTCCGGATGCTGCTTGCGTTCATGTGTGTGTGTGTGTGTGTGTGTGTGTGTGTGTGTGAGATGTGCTGTGGTGGCCACGCTCATGGCTGCAGTTTTGCAAACGATTTTTACTTTTGCTACTCACCTTCTTGGAGGCTTTCTTGCGAGAGCGCGATTTTTTTGCAGGAAAGAGAGTGAAATCGGCGCTCAGCCCACTGGCGAGGGTGAGAGCGGTGATGTCGGTCGTTCCGTGTGTGTGCAGCAAAGCAGCGCTAATGTCGACATCGAACTTCCGCGCAGCACAACGTGTCTTGTCTTGCATGTTCTTGTCTTTTGCAAAACGTGGCTCTTTATGTCTTTAAATAGGGAGATGGTGTTCATTTTGGGGGTACCCGAGCCCTAATTTTCGATTTTCGGCGTTTCCGAGTAAAACGCACGTGCACCAAAAAAAAGCTGAATATTGCATTTTCGTACACTGCATGACCACGAAAAATCCCGAGTGCAAGCAGGAGCACCAGCGTGGCACGAGCATGGACATGAAGTGCAGCCAGTGCCAGCGCAAGAATTGCCGCCTGCTATGGGCACATGTTTTGCAATAGAGAATGCTTTTATTGCTGGTGATACAAATCGGGCGGGATGTGTATCTCCGACACCCTTTGAATATCACTTAGCATTATTGCCATGTGAAGGTTCAACATACATACGATCGCGCGATGTGCATCTATATGTTTGAAAAAACTCCATAACTCTGTAATATCATTTCGAAAGGCAAATGTACGTAGCATACACATGTCGCCACGGGGCAAGTCTTTGCCATATCGGATGGGAAACAACTCAATTTCGTTTTCGATGGCGTATATCGCACGACGATGGAAATCGAGGTACTTCCTCATCATATCGTAATCGAAAAATCTTCGCACCACACCGTACATCTCCCCTTGCCATTGTGATGGCATTCCATACGTCATTTTTTGATTCTTTTGTTGCAATTTGAATCGATCGTTAAACTCGAATGGCTCTAGTGCTTTATTAAACCAAAACATATACACCACCTCAGCCTCATCTTTGCGTTGTTTGCCAACAGAAACAAAAAGTTCGTCCTGTGCGCGAGAAGAAGACATTTTCTTGCCGGCGACAAAGCGGTGGACTTTATATAGTACGCGACAGCGCTAGACTTGATGACTTCGCGTCTCAACATCTTGGTGTAATATCGAACCAGGTGGTGTTCATGGGTCCTTCGTACATGCTTGCATCAGTTGCATGACCCTGCTGTTGCAATTGGAACTGGGTAGTCCGTACGGAACATACTAATTTCAAACAATCACGAATTCTTGAAAAATATGTTGTTGTATGCGTGTGGTGCTGTGACGTCTATGTGGACGCGCGCAAACGCTCGATGAGAGCGTCAATCGTATCCACGGGCTCCATGTCGACGCATGGCGCTCCGCTCACGCAACCAGAGTAGTACAAAATGTAATGGCCAAACGCACCATGGTCAAACGGGTTGTACTCCGCGTCTTGCCAAATCTCACGGCAAATGCTGGTCATGAGCGCATTCTTTTTGCGGTTATACATGCCTTCCTCGTCGAAACAAAAAGCAATGTTTTTCTTCTTGACGACCTTATTGTTGTTGGTCACAAGGAACTGCTGAATGGTGGTTTTGTCATCAAAGTAGGATTTGGTAATCTGCTTGAACGGGTCTGACATTTGCAGGTCGAAAACCTGGATGTCTTCCTTCGAGGCACAATCCACTGGAATCAGCCAAGCAATTTTAGTTTTCTTGGCTTTTTTGTGCGCCGCGGCGTCTTCAGTGTCATTTGGACGCTTCTTTTGCACAATACCCTTTTCATGGGCGGCGTGATCCTGGGAAGTCTTGGCGTCGGCAGTTCTTGGCGTCGGCGGTGTCGGTAGTCTTGACGTCGGCGGTGTCGGTAGTCTTGGCGTCGGCGGTGTCGGTAGTCTTGACGTCGGCAGTGTCGGTAGTCTTGACGTCGGCAGTGTCGG
>Ga0209702_10008297_pt1 | contig 12181 bp, 15 predicted proteins | sample FRY01_FD_187210 | JGI IMG/M metagenome (GOLD analysis project Ga0209702, IMG submission 187210) | Freshwater microbial communities from Lake Fryxell liftoff mats and glacier meltwater in Antarctica - FRY-01 (SPAdes) (version 2) | ecosystem: Environmental > Aquatic > Freshwater > Ice > Glacier... | reverse complement strand
TGCCATACTTAGAACCTTTATGAAGATGTGAAAAAAAAGTATTTTTATTTCGAATCAATTCTCCTCCAGAAAAAATTGCTTTAAATCCAATTTCTTGCGCTTCACCTGTAAAATCTCCATAATTTTCACTATCTAATGGGCCAATAGTACTATCCCAATAACTTTTATGCATGAAATAACAACTTCCTTGAAGAGAAGGTGTTTTTTCGATCATAATATCTTTTTTATCAATACATTGTTGTGTCCAAATTTCCCCATGTAATCCACAAGTTTTATCATTTGATTTTTTATAAGGATAACTTATAAACATGTGATCAATATCACAACGCCCATCATCTATATTTTCCCATTTATCAGGATCAAGTCTTTTCCTTCTTGGTATAACTACCCAATCTTCTTTACAATCATCCTTTAAAATTTTGTCATACTCAAAACCTACCATACAATGTTCATCTATTTTCATAATAAACTCACCTTTAGCAAGCGCCACACCCTGATTGATACTTTCGCGCATCCCTTTATTATCAAACTGCGTCCCGTGATGGATTATTCTAACTTGAGGATGGTCTTTAGGCATTGGGTCATGCCATAAACCGTCTAAAACAACGATGATTTCTATTTCACCTTCTGCTTTTTCTATTAAATCATCAATCGTTTTTTGAAGAAAACGAGAATCTCTACTAGGAATTATTATACTTAAAAGATTATTCATATTATTTCTTTTGCCCTGGTCCTAAATCCTTACCTGAAACAGCATCTTTGACATTAACTTCTAATGTTTTCGGAGTTTCCTCCTTTTTTTCTTTTTTCTTATTCATTCTCCTATTTTATCATAGTCTATTTTATTGTTTTGGGTTTATATCCAACAGGGGGTTTATTCTTAAGTGGAACTCCCCCTAAAGGATATTGTCTTCCTGAATTATCTATATGTGTGATTAAAATATTTGTATCAACAAGAAAAGGATATTTCTTTTTTTGAAATGCCTGCCAACCTGCTTTTTTGAAGATATCGTCTCTCATTAGGCGTTTGCAATTATGTACAATAAATTCTGTTAAATATGTGTTATCATCCTCAACTTCGATATTGTAAACCATACCTTTAAAATCTTCATCTTTAATATTTAACACTTTTACCCAAAAGAAATCATCATCTATAAAATCAATTCCTTTAATTCCATTTTCAATTTTATCATTGATTTCAAAGTCTTTTGCTAATTTACTATTATTCCCATTTCCAATATCAAGTACATATCTGTCGTGACAATTTACAATTCTTCCTTGTATAACAGATTGACCTTCTTCAAAGATTTTTCTGACTCGTCCATGATAACCACATTTTACCAGTAATATCTTTACAGTATATGCAAGATCTAATGAAATAGTTGTCGCTGAGAAAGTTTTATTATGATAATGTCCATCTCCTTCAAAATATCCACGCAACAATGCCATAATAAGTGGTTTTGATGTAGAACGTAGGTCAGGATGAATTTTTTTTGTAAGTGCATTTACTCCAAATAATTCTTTCATAAGTTTTGACATTATAGCACTCCCAAAAGATACTGATATAGTTGCTTCTCGTTCTAATATTTGTGGATACAAACCAAATTGTTTTTTTCCAATTTGTGCGACAAAATCAACAAAATCTCTCTCATGTTTTCCAAAACTAAATACAATGTGATTTCCAGATGAATGACCTTCTGCTATATAAAGTCCGAAGAAACGCATAATATCTTTTGTTAATACAATCTTTTTATGTATTGATGTTGATTCCCCACGTAAATCAAGTTTTACATAGTCTTTTGGTAATTCTATATTTTTTAATTCCTTATCTTTTTGTAACCTTTTTGATTCCTCAATATCACGTAAAACGACACCTTGTTTCTTTAATATTTTTGAAATTGTTTTTTGATCAACGCCATAAGCAGTAGCTATTTGGCAAGAAGAATATCCATCTTTATATAAATTAGATGCTATATTACCTTGTCTAATCTCTTTAAATCCATTTGGACAAAACTTTCCATCCACATAATCAAGTACGTTTAGTTTTTTAACAGATTGATCTTCAATCCTAGGGAGAGCAACATAGTCTCCTTTTTTAATATTACCAGATGGTACCCATTGTGTCTTTCCATCTTTGTTACGAACATAAATTTCGTGATTAGGGGTTATTTTAATAGGATTACTACGTCTTGCATCTATCACTACTAGTTTTCCTAAATAAGAACGTTTAAAAAGTTTTGAAATTGATTTTAGTTTACCTGTATGAGTATAAACTTTATCTCCAACCATTATGTCTTTTATCTTTTTTGTCTGTACTCCATGTATTAATGTATCTCCAGTAAGACAAAAGTTCAAATCTGTGGTACCACGTGTATAAGAAAAACGATCCTCTCCCTCTTTTTCTTGATTATCAAAACCTGTATTATTAAAGTTATAATTAGGTAATTCAAAAACCTTTCTAGTCATTTCGTTTCCTACCATATATTCTTCGCTTTCATTCCAAAGGGCTCTTATAATTGAGCCGTGAATGATTGTCAGACCCATTGGAATTCCATCGGCCCAAATTTTGTCACCTATCTTAAAATCTTGAAAAGAACCATTTCCTCTACCTCTATAAACTATGGGTTCAGCAGGTTGAGATTTTGTGTAATATAAACCAGAGATAATAGGAATTTTTCCTTCTATCATATATTCGTTTAATCTAAGATATGTGTTTGGGGGGAGAATATTATCTTGTTCATGTGAAAGGAACCATTCATAATTTCCTTCTACAACTCTTTTTGCCATTAAGTTTTCAGCATCTGGTAATTGATATTCTAAAGGAACATAAGTAGATAATTGGTGTGTAGCTTCTACTGTAGACCAATTAGTAGGAATTATTTGAGAATATTTAGCTTGTGTCCACTCTACTCTAACAAGCCCTGTTGTCGGTATACCGATAAGAATTCTATTAGTCCAATTCCCTTGGTTTTTATCTAAACCAAGATTTTTTTCATATTCTATTTGTTTCTTGACAGAATAATCATTTGGTTTTCTTATTACTTTTACATTTTTAGTTTTTTCCATATTATTTAGTTAGTTTAGTATTCTTTGATAAAATTTTAAGATATTCTTTATCAACATTATATTCTTTTAAAATTTCTCTTTTCACTAATACAACTTCAAGATTTCCCGTCACGTGCCAAGTATTTACTTTGATTTTAAATGGAAGAGGTGAGTAAATGTGATATAAACCACCTTGATAGAATTGGTCATTAGGATCTAGATAACAAAACAATTCCTCATTAATTGGAGAAACATGTGTTGGATCTCTATAAAAACCAGGACTGGTTGCATATGGAGCAGAGATTAGAAATTCTCCCCCAACTTTTAAAATACGCCACACTTCATTAAAAAAAGACAGCATAATACCGTCTGCTTTTTGGATATGTTCCACAACATGAGAGGCAACAGCAACATCAAAAGATTTGCTAGGAATTGCCCAAGGGAATTTTTCCAAATTTTGGACAAGATCTACACAGTCAAATTTTCTTCTATCTATACCAAACCAGTCTTCTCCTTGTTTGTTATTTCCACAGCCAATGTCCGCCCGCGCCAACTTTCTCTTTGATAATAAATCTCTAGTGGTTTTTGATACTTTCATATTCATATATAATTTACTTATTAATTATTAATATTATAAAGCACAATTACTTGATAAGCAAATACATACAATTTAAAAGACGATACTTTCATATCGTCTAATAAAACATGATGTTGCAAGGAATACAAATATAAAAAGATATATACATTTGTATATATCGTTTTATAACACATTTTTTACGCACTGGCAAATCTAATTTGGTAGCTCGCGTTTACATTTTGATTTGTCTTTGACTTGTTACTCAAACTATGTTATAGTTCGGGGTTGATCTTTTCAGCCAACCTCTATATGTCGCCATATAGATCAGACTATCCATTTTCCCTTAGATTAATAATCTAGTAGGGAATCCTATTATAGTCGTTGCACGTCTCTCCAACTCGGAGATTTCGCTCAGGATTGTCTCAATGAGAGTTTCCCTGAATTTAAGGAATTTTTTAACATTATTACTAATGAAAGTGCCACAAAATCTAGCACATGTACTCGAAGCGAAAGTGTTCCCAGCAAAAAGAGTTCCAGCATTTGCTAACGATGTCAAATAAGTCTCAAATAAACCAATATTTGAAATATCTGCTGAAGCTGTTAAGAAACTATTCGCTGACGCAAATGCTGCTGTAAACTGAGCTGTACCTGAAGCAACTACTGATGTAGAAACTGCTGCACGCGAGTTTGTTGTAGCATTTGTACTCCTGTGGAAGTTTTCACCAGCTAATACAGTTGCATCTGATGCTGGAACACCACCTGTCCCCAAAGCCATATGAGTAACGGCTTTACCTGTTCCTGATGTTAACCAACCAACAAGGTATTGTCTAATACCTAAGTTTGTGATTTGGTTCTCTTGCCACCCCGAGTCTCCGACTACACCCAACCCATCTTCTGTTAGTTGTACTCTAAAAAAACCCTTGACTTTTAAACCGTCGGAATGACTTTTATTTTTTGTCATTTATTTTTTTTGTAGTTTTAATAATAAAATACTAATCTAGATTAACATTTTTATGCATGTCGACACTTGCACAAAATATAACTCGTAATTTTAATATTCATAATAAATTATTCTTAACAATTTTAGTATACAACATTAATATACTAAAAAGCAAATTATTAAAAACCACAACCGTAACAAGTTGTGGTTTTTCCTATTTTGATAAAATGCAATTTATTTTAGTACGAGCGCTAACACCGATACAATAACTGCTGATAATATTATTCCCATTACATATTTTAGAACTGTTGCTGTCCACATTGGAGCGAATCTTTTTTCAGATGCTAATATCCACTTCTCTATCCTATCAAGGATTTCCTTATGTTCGTTTTTATTATCACTTAATGCTTCTTTGATGTATTCAATATCTTTTTTGATTCCTTGCATGCAAATTTCTATTTTATTAATTTCCTTATCCATAATAATATTTATTGCTGTGGTGAAGGTGAAACAGAAGAAGATGGACTTAATGAAGATGATGGACTTACTGAAGCTGAAGCAGAAGCTGATGGACTTCTTGAAGCTGACGGACTCACTGAAGCTGATACTGATGCAGAGGGGCTTTCAGAAGTTGATGGGCTTACTGAAGCTGATACTGATGCAGACGGACTAACTGAAGCTGATGGGCTTACTGAAGCTGATGGGCTTACTGATGAACTTTCTGAAGCTGAAGGACTAACTGAAGCTGAAGGACTGACTGATGCAGAGGGGCTAACTGATGCCGAAGATGATGCTGATGGACTAACTGAAGCCGACACAGATGATGATGGACTTACTGAAGCTGAAGCTGATGCTGAAGGACTTAACGAAGCTGAAGGGCTAGCTGATGCTGAAGGACTTGCTCCTGTTTTATCAATATCAATATCTTCTACTAATCCTAATGCTTCACCGACTTTAATAGAGAAAGCGGAAAAATCAGAATTTGTACCAACCGCTAATCTATATGTTTGAATACCTGTTACATTAATAGAATTCAATAATGTTGAAGATGTTGAAAGATTTTCTACATAAAGACTCATCGGGAAACCTGTGACATATGTTTCATTAACATCTGCTTGAAGATTCCCATTTATATAAAACTTAACTGTTCCTGCTTCCCACTTTACTCTAAACTCGACATCTGCTGATGTCCAAGCTGTTTGCCATGTTATTGTTGTTGAACCAGAACTTGTTCCGTCTGAAACCTTTGCTGAGATAACAGAATCTGATATATCAAAATAAGCATAGGCATCTTTGTTGTATTGTCTTAGACCGAATCTTTTATCATCTCCTAAAGCTGGTGCTGATAAATTAAGGCTGAACACCGCGTCACAACGCAAAATGTCTCCATAATGAATCATGGATGAATCAGAAAGACTTAGTGTCGATCCACTTACGACTGGTAGACCCCATAAGGTTCTCCATGATGTTGTTGAGTATCCTTCCCTGACAGGATCATAGTATAGATTTGTATATTTATATGACATGATGTTTTGTTAATAATTTACTAATTATTCCTTAATTATAGCACAGTACCTTTTCTATATTTGTTATTTAAACCTTTTTTACTTTTTACTTTTATTCTTTTTAACTGTAGTTAATGGAGTAATACCTGTAGAAACTTTTGCTGGACCTTGACCAGGTGATATTTCCATTTCTTCTTCTGAATCTTTAGTTACTTCTTCTAAATCTGGTAATTCATTAGTAGTTGGAATTATAGTATCTTCCTTTTCCTCTTCCTCCTTAGCGGGTTTTACGAGATCAGAAAGGATATCTTTTAAAATTCCCGGATTAGCCTTGAGAAACTCTGGAATCATTTTAATTGCCTCATCTTGTATCATCTTTTTTAATTGAGGAGACATATTAGCTTTCGCGGTACCTTCTTTTTTTCCTGCGTGCCCGTAGATAATTTCTGTAGTGACATGCGCTGGTTCCATATTTACTCTTGTATCAGAGTAAGGATCAGTTTCTTTTTCTTTAACTTCTACAAAATCAAAATCGTAAGATGGATGATTTCTTAATAATTCTACAATTGAATCATCTTTAATATCTACTACACCATCTTGAAATTTAATGTATAAACCTGATATTGAATGTGTTCCTAATGCTCTATTACCCTCTATCCCTGGTTTTAGAACGATCATATAATTTGAGTTCTTACTAACAAATTTTGTTGACATAATATTTTTTATTCATAATTATTAATTTTTTTGGCCTTAATTAGAGAGAGAATTTTTCTCTCTCCAATAAAGCCAAAAAGGCTCTTAAACAAACTATTCCCTAACGTAATCAACCTGTAAGAAGTTGGTTGTTGCGCCAGTGATTGCGGAATCATTTAACATCACAATTAGGTCGTTACCATAATTAGCCGTAATAGGCGAATCAGTAAGATCAATTGTTGTAGCTACATTATCCACGGTTGTCCATTGATATAGTTGAGTTTCTACATTTCCGACTGGGTCGTATTCATAGACTCTCAAACCATTAGCAGTAGCAGCACTGATATTAGCTCGATATTTAATTCCATTTATCTTAACACGGTGACTCCCACCTGGAATCTCTGTCTTAAGAACTGCATCGTCGTCTCTCAATACACCTCTATCAGCTGAAACCCTGTAGAACATTGAGTTGTTGACACTTTGGTCTATGAAAACTTCATAGATAGATTCACCTCCTCTTGTAACTGCAGTGATAACACTGTCTGGTAGTAAGACACTAGATGCTGTTGTTGTGGCTCTAAGCCCATCAATTATTCTCGCTTTCCAATACAAACTATAACTTGAGTTAATTTTATCAACCAACAAACCAAGGTTTGTATAAGTAGTGAAAGCTAAGGATCCAGTTGTATAACCGGCGTCAGCTAAGGTTATCCCAGTAGCTGAGACAAGAGTAACAACAGGAGTAGCGTTTGTCGAAACATGTACTATCTCCAAAGCTAAACTTTTGTCATCGGTAGTTATACCGGACATTGTTCTGGCTTCGTATTCTCTTGCTTGTAATGATTCTAAACTTGACATAATAGTTTTTTGAATTAATTAGTAAAGTTTAGAGCTATTCTCTAACATAAATAGCTTGCAAGTAATTACCAGCGGCAGTCGTAAGTGATGTTGTATCCATAACCATGATAACAAGATCATTGCCTTCTTTAGCTGTAATTGGACCTTTAGAAAAATCGTGAGTAGTTAGTGCTGCGTCGACCGAAGCAGCAGACCAAATTAAGGTCTCTGTTCTTCTTTCTCTATCCCATTCGTAAATACGAACAGCGCCAGCCTCAGCTGCACTAACATCTTCATTGTACTCGAATTTAACTAACTTAACTCTATGACCTGAAGCTGGCAATAAATTACCGGCTGTTCTGTCATAAGTACATCTAATGAAAGAAGCAAATACTACATCTGTATCAATGTGAATGGTATAACCCATCTCATCATTAACTACGTCTGCTGTAATAGCAGCATTTTCCAATAGTTCACTTCCGTTAGTAGTTGTTGTTCTAAGAGCATCTAGAATTTTACATTCCCAGTTTGCTGCGGCGTTAATTCTATCTGCAACTGCACCTAAAGTAGTGTCAGTAGCGAAGGTAGAAGTAGTTGTACCATCGGCATCAATTAAAACAAGATTTGTTGCTGTTGTGCAAGTAACTGATGTTATTGCAGATGTACCGACATGCTTTATTCTCAAAGCTATTGGACCATCATCAACGTATCTTATTGAAGTTGTCTGTGAAGCTAAAGCTCTAGTTTGTAGCGAATTTAAACTTGACATATTTTTTTAATTTAATTAATTATCAATGACCCGTGACTGTCTCGGGGCGTAAGTCAGTAGGGGATTCGGTCCCCCGCCTACGCTCGCCCTTGATTTAGTGCCCCAAGGACGACGAGGGCATTTGAACTATAACAGTAGCTTAAGACTATGAAGTTACACCTAATAGCAAAGCGTGCTTTGAAGCTTGTTTTCTTTCCAAACCAGCTTCTGTTATATATTGATCAACTTCACCATCAGCGTCTGGAGCTTGAATATTTGTTGATAGTTTAGTATCACGATTGTTCATGAATCTATATCTAAAAGATTCTAGATCTAGCAAAAATGCGTAACCTGCGTAATCTTGAACGAACATTGGGTTGTGTACAATATTAATTGAACCAAATGCTGTTACCCAATTACTAATCTTCATTCCGTAGGTTGTGTCCAATGGTTTTGTTTGAATTTGTCCTCTTGCAATTTCATTAATTGCTTGTAGAACAATTCCCCCAGCGAACATTACTTTTGTTTCGTTTCCATAAGTAAACGCTTCTCGCAAGAATGTGTTTAGATCAGGAGCAGTCAAAGGACCACCTTGATTTTGAACATATGAGTTACCTGCACTCATAAACTCGTGGATTCCACCTGTACTTCTTCTTGGGTGACCATACAAACCTGTGTCTGCATATTTTTGTCCCCACCAGAATGCTCTTTCGATGTCTAGAGCATGTTCTGTACCTTTCTTAGCTCTTTGGAAAGGAAGATCTTTACCTCCGTAAAGATTTGCTTCTTTCTCTGTGTTGGATACTGCGATTGTTGTCTTGAAGATCTGCAATCTTCGTGTTAACTTACTGTCTCCAGTAAGGTCCGACTATATCTTTATCTAATTAATTAGAATGTTCGACATATAGCCTGTGAGAATTTGACTTAATTACACATATAGATTATACTACAACTATATGATAAGAGAAAAAAATTGTCCAGTTTGTAAAAAACAATTTAAAAGTCTCCGAAGAGACAAAACCTTTTGTAGTAGAAAGTGTGTTTATAAACAATACAACGATAAACGACCTAGAAAAACTAAGAAAAGTTATATCAAAGCCAATTTATTACGAGAAAAACATATTCCCCAAGATCATCTTGAAGTTATTTATGGAACCCTTATGGGTGATGCCTGTTTAATTTTACAGACTAATAACTTCCATCGTCTATCTTTATGCCACTGTGAGAAGCAATACAGATATCTGAAATTAAAAAGAGAAATACTCAATTCAATTTTCTTAGATAATGTTTGTTCTTCTACCAAAAACAGTTTTGGTGGAACTCAATATCATGCTCATTCAGTTTCACACAAAGATTTAACAAATATTTTTGGAATCTTCTATCGGAAAAAAAAATTTATTTCCAGGGAAGTTCTTGAATTATTAACTCCCACAAGTCTTCTTTTTTGGTATCTAGATGATGGTTCTATGATCAAAAGTTCGGGCAATGCCATTATTTTATGCACTGACTCCTTTACTTTATCTGAAAACCAATCTATTAAAAAATGGTTTTGGCAGAAATATCAATTAGAATGTAATCTAATGCCTGTTAAAGGTGGTTTCTCTAATAAAATTTATTACAGAATCCGTTTTAATAAAGAAAACACAATAAGATTTCTAAATATTCTTTCTAAAACAAAATTTTTTCAAAGAGCTTTACAAACTATGTCCTACAAATTTTTTCCATATTATAATTAAGTCATCTTTTCTGCGGATTGTGTCTATTTATAAGATTTTTAGGGTTCGCTAGTAGCTCACGCCAACCTAGTATCCTACTTATAACCTAACGACAGATTCCCGCATTTAGTCGAATTTTAATACACCCAGATGATTAAACAAAGTGTAATTGGATTGAGGAGCTGTAAGTGTTGAGTTTACATTTCTCGCACCACTATTTTCTTCATTAACGTTACCGATAATGAAAAGTCCATCACCGTCTGCCATGGTAGCTGCGGCTGTTGAACCAAAACCTCTAGCTACAGCAACAAAAGTTGTAGCAGCTACAACACCAACGGTAACACATTCACCTGTTCGAGCGTTTTTAACAACGTCTCCTAGTGTGAAGATACTACCTGAACTTGAACCAGCACCTGTAACTGTAACTGTTTGAGAAGCAGCTGCTGAAACTGTTCCCGAAACCTTTGCGTACCTACCACCATATACGTCTTCGAACCATTTGAATTCTGGGTTTCCTGTAGCTGCTTTCATTAATCCGGCACCTTTCCAAGATTTACCATCGAAAACTTTCCCTACATTTGTAAGAAGTGTTACCAATGGGTGTTTGTTTGGTTCTAGTAAAAAGATCTTATCCACAGCATCAACAATCAATCTCTCTTCTGTAGAGGCTGTTGTTGTTGTTCTCTGGTAACCTGTTGCGGATGTGTCTACAACCTGACCTGTTTGATGGGTAGGTTCATTGTAATAAGGGTATGACATAATAATATTTGATAATTCTAATAAAAATTTTTAATGTTGTGTTAAGAACAATTTTTTAAATAATACTCATTAGAAATTATTTGGATTTGATTTTGCTGCAATAAGACTGTCGATAACTTCCTCATCTTTACCTATATGAGTGGCAATACTTGAGCCTCCTCCAGTATTTAAAGCCATCTTTTTATTAGCTTCTGCTAATTCAACCTCTGCTTGTTTTTTTGCTGCATTTTCAGATAACTCTCCTTTGACAGCATGATAAGCGACAGACACTTCTGTTACTTCATCATGTTTATCTAACCATTTATCTATATCTGTAGCATATTTCTCAAAATCAGGAGTTCTAGATATGAAGTCTCTTGTATTAGTTTCAAAAGTCCTTAGATCGTCGCGTCTCTTAAACTCAACGTCAAATTCTTGCTTTAATTTTTCGGCTCTTTCTTCAACTAACTTGTTTACTTCTTCTGGAGAAGCACCTTCATATCCTTTTTCCCCTAGATCCTTCTTAACTTCTTCGTGAGCCTTACTAACAATTTGGGCATCACTAATGGAAACCTTTCCTTCAAGAGCAGCTTTCGCTAAATCAGAGTCAACTTTTCCATCTAGGATGGCTCGTACGATATCAGGATTTTTATCTAGATTATCTAGTAATGGTTCTATATCAGAAAAGAATTTTCTAAACTGACCGAGTTCCTCTCCTTGTCTACCGATGAGGCTTTCTAATTCCTTAACTTGATCCTTACCTTCTTCCACCTTCGGTGCCTCCCCCTCTTTAACTATATCTCCTATATTATTTAAATTAGGAACACCTGTACCTATAGGACTCCCCGAGTTATCGGATCCTTCAAATTTATCTGTACTCATATATTTTTTTTCATAATTAATTTCTAATCGACTAAGCTTAAACGACTACTTCTTTTTATTTCCAAACTTCTTTTCGGAAAGTTTTTTTGTAATGTCTTCTAAACTGACACCCTCTTTTTTTTCCTTCTTTAAATCGTCAGTCATTTTTGACAAAACCTTTGAAATGGTATTACTCTCAACACCAATTTCTTTGTCTAAATTCTCATAATTTTTATTCATAATATTATTTTGTTATTAACAACTTTTTTTGCTATCAACTCCATTTTTTATCGACCTATTTTTTCTTTTTAAAAGTCTTTTTCTAATACTTCCAGAATCGACTTTCATTCTTCCTTCAGAAATTGAAGTTGCTGTTGTTGTTGGCCCTGAATAATTTTCCATATTATTTTTTCTTATCTGTAGTTGTTGCTGTTGATGTCGCTATTCCTCCTGGCTCTCCCCAATTAGTTCCATCTGATGCCCCCGCTGGTGGAATTATATATTTCGATCCTTTTTTATTTT
>Ga0209702_10008295_pt1 | contig 12182 bp, 8 predicted proteins | sample FRY01_FD_187210 | JGI IMG/M metagenome (GOLD analysis project Ga0209702, IMG submission 187210) | Freshwater microbial communities from Lake Fryxell liftoff mats and glacier meltwater in Antarctica - FRY-01 (SPAdes) (version 2) | ecosystem: Environmental > Aquatic > Freshwater > Ice > Glacier... | reverse complement strand
CTGCAGTCGGCGAGGTGGGTCGCGCCGTCTACCAGTTACACGGAAAAGAACTTCGAGCTCGTCCGGGAACGGCGCTGCCGGCGGCGCAGCACGTCCTGTGGCACCGACGTGAAGTCTTTAAGGGAGAACCCCTTGCGGCATGAAAGAACGTCATCATGATGCCCGTTTTCATTAGAGTCAAACCATGAATTACACGGTCACTAGCAGCGACCAAAATCAAGACGATTACGTGAGTTCCCTGCTTCGCGCCGCGGGTGAGAAACACGTTGAGACTCTCCACGGTATTGGTGCTGCGATGGGCTCACTGGCCCTTTTCGAAAGACCTCGCGGTTACAGTGGAGGCAGCAAGCTCAGCACCTGGCGCAACCCCCGTTTCTTGATTGAGTGACGGGGACCTCCCATGCGCGATACGGTTTTCCTGATTCATTACATTCGATCTCGTTTTACATACTAGAAGGCGACTGGGCACTCACACATCTCACTTTTGATCCTCACGTTCCCACCAACCTGTCTCTCCGAAAAAGCAACCGTGCAAGTCCGACTCGGAGTTACTTGTTTGTGCCCGGCATAACCCACGAACAAATCTCCTGAGTTGGCGCCGCGGGTTGTGAGGGGAAACTCTTGAGCAACTTAATAGAAAACTTCATGAAAACAATCGGCAAAGGGCACTACAACGCGCCTATTTTCTGGTGATCACGAATGGTTCATAGGTGACTCGTCCAACACCCTGCTGCTTCGGAAAGACAATGCGATACCGCTCCAAGTTGGGACCGATTGAAGAACCGGAAAATGTCACCCCGTACGGGTACTTCGTACCGCACTCTTCCTTTTCTCGAACCGCTCTTCGAGTTTGAATATCGACCCAGTTGCCACCCTCGAGTTTTTGCAGGGTGCCACGAGATCCAGTCCAGCAGCTAAAATAAATCCAAACTCGGCCCGCTTCACAAGATTGTTTCTCACCTTGGACTTTTAGGCACGTATTGGGCACTTGTGGCTGAGAAACAGCTGCGGCGGCGTACGCCTGGGCAACCAGCGACTTGAGACCTGAAATAACTGGGACTTCCTCATAGGGTTCTTCCCAGTTTTTGTCACACGGCCTGCCTTGACCCAAGGATTCGACACCAACTAGCAGGAGTTCACTCTCCAATTGGTAAAGCCAAGGGCCACCACTGTCTCCGTAGCAGGGTCCTGAAATTCCGTTAATTGCAACATCAATCGCACCCGGACCCCTGACGTAGGACCACAGGTAAGTCTGAGCTGTCGACAAATCCGGGACGGAAGCTGGGGTGTTGGCACCGGGAGTTCCTGCCGGAGACTTTTGACCGTAACCGACAAACTTCATTGACGCTTTGTTGGCGGTGATAGCAGCAGATTCTTCTGTCGTTGCCAGACGAGTGATTGGCGTGTCTCCTATTGGCCCACTAAGAATCAAGAAAGCGACATCCCAACCTTTTTTCTTTTGGGCGTAGCGTTTTGCGTCGTAAATGATTTTGGTTACGGCGACCGGCGCTGGTTCCGAGGTTGAAACGTTTACCCCGGGTGCGTACACCGTGATGTTGGACGCACTCGCGGCTGGAAGGTCATCGGATTCGGCCACACAGTGAGCAGCGGTCACCAGAATCGTCGGGGCGAGGACAGCCGCAGTGCAAGATCCATCAAATATTTCAAGGTAGGCAGCGCTCGAGGCCAACGCTCCAGGATCCGTGCCGTTGATCACTCTTGGACTCACGGCCGAGGAAGACTGCTGCGGAATAATGATGGCCGCCCCTACAAAGAGCGCTGCAACGACCGATGCGTTGATATGCGAAAACACAATGAGTCCCCCAAATCAGATAAACGGCACAAGCCGCCAAAACGCCCTCCCCGTGAAGACTGAACAAATATAACACGCGCGCAGCCGGTCTGTTTCTCACTCCCGAATGGCACGTCAAGGCCAGTGACGACCCGGGACTTCTGGAGGTCGGGACTATTTAACCTGAGCCACCGCGAAAGACGATCCAGTCGTAACATTCTTGAAGTCCTTGATCAACACAGCGGTACTCAGTCGCACTTGGACCAAACAGTGCGGTGCTGGGGAAAGGTTGCACACTGCCAGGCTGTTGGAAATCGCTGGTGCTGTACTCGGTCGGCTGCACCGGTGGAGACCACTGACTCTCACACCAAGCCACCGTGTAAGCCTCACCCGAATCCGGGTTGAAAATAACTCCTTGAGCGCCCTGACTAAAAAGAATCGCCTGACAATCCGCATTCCACTCGCGCTGATGCTCACTGGCAAAAGACGATAGCCACAACTGCTCCATCATCATGTTTTCGTTGTTCTCACCGATAGCTGCGATACCCCAACCCCACATGGCCCACGCAATAACAGCACTGCCTATTAGCGATCCGATGAACTTGATGCGAATGCCCTGGGACACGGACACTCTCGACGCGGGATCCTTCGCGATCCGTTCCTGCGCTTGCTTCGAATTCGTGCGGAAAGACATCCACACGCCCACAAGACCCAGCGTCCCCACAACTAAAACTATGTACGGCATTCACTCTTCCAACTCATTCTTATGCAACAGAAAACTACTCACTCTTCATGGAATCCACAACGGACTGATACGCGGAAGCGAGCGGCGCCAACGTTTGCGTCATCGGGGCCTCCCATATCGCAAAAGCATCATCATCACAGAGCCCGTACTCACGCCCGGGGGTAAGCAAAGGTTCACAGGCCTCCATCGACTGATAGAAACTCGAGCGGGTTGACACGAAGTCCCCCACTGCGGAAGTGAAGTCACGTAAAGCGTTGACATCTGGAGCGGAAGCACCGACCAACATCTCTTGAGTGGTTGCGGCGGTGATCAGACCCTGCAGGTCGCTCTGACTGGCCTGTAAATCGTTCACTATCCCTTGGAGTTCTATGTATTGCGGGATCATGTTTTCCAGATCGATCTGCACGGCGTAGTAGTCATTGAGCCCTTCGGTTGTCCGGAAATACGCATCTGCGACTGACGTAGTAAAGAACTCATCGACACTTTCCGCATTCTCGACTTCTTCCAGGGTATTCAAAAAATCCCCGTTGTCGATGTTTGTCAATCCAGGGTCCGCATTAACCCCACTGCTGGCAGTGCCAACGAGAAAAGCGACAAACATTGCCGCGGCAACACCGATGATGATCAAGAATGAGGCAAGCCCTGCTTTCTCGCCTTTTTGTGGCCGTGTTCCCTGAGACCAGAACGAACCAGTCCACCAACGTTGGAATGAAGAGTCGAAAGGATCAGATTTCCAACCTTGGCTTTCGACCTGCGGCCGTTGAGTCAGAAGCTTGTTAAAACGCTTTTGACGAAATGGCCAACGAACAAGGGCCGGTAATGCACCAAAGACAGCGAAAGACAGCGGCACGAAAAAAAGAATCGTGATGAGCGCTGACAGGTACGAGGCACTTGTGGCCGCGAAAATCCCGGCGGTGCCCTCACGGTAAAGGTTTTGGACGCCACCTATCGTGGTAAGCACCGCGGCAAGCCAGAAAACCCAATCATTAAACCACGGGCGGTTGATGAAATACGCCCGTACTGGAACCAGCAGTTCAGCAGCAGGCGGACGCATTGGCGCTAAGTCCGGGGATTCGAAAGAAGGGTCACGCTCACCAATCCACGCACCACACGCAATGCACAACGCGGCAGTGTCCGAATTTTTAGCGTCACACGACGGACAAACTACCATGATCAAACCCCCGGTTAGATAAGTAATGCGTACCTAAACTTTAGCGCACCCCAGTGACATCCAGCCAATTCCTGACTTACGGAGTTGTTCAAGGCGAATCGATAACGAAGTGCCTTGCAAGAGCCATTTCTAGTTGCTACTTTGAGGTGTGGCTACTTTCTGGGTTGTGATTTTGGTGAGTGGCGTTCTTTTCTACTACTGGCGGAGCGGTCAAAATAGAAAAGCAGAAGTGCAACGTAGGCAAAAAGAAGAACAGTTCAAGAAATCGACTTCGAGGACCACCACTTCTTCCAAAACGAAACCCAAAAAGGGGACATCTGGTAATTCGACAATGGCAAAGCGTGGATCTTCAACTTCTAGACTAAAAAGCACCGGTTCGGTACCCACTTATCGCGGACCTTCATTTGCTCAACCAGGTGCAAAGGGTGATTTATTTGGGTACGCGTCATTCACATCAAGAAACCAGATTGACGCACCTTTTTCGTTGATCGACTTTGAAACTTCGGGATTTCAACCCGGCAGCGCGAGAATCCTCGAAGTTGCCGTAACGAAGATCGACTCTGAAGGTAAAGTTTTGGAGGAGTATTCGACCCTCATAAATCCAGGTGATGGAAACGTGGGTCGATCAGACATACATCGAATAACCAGTGGAATGATAAAAAATGCACCGCGGATATCTGAAGTAGTTGGTGACTTAATCAGGATTTTAGATTCGTCGATTGTTGTCGCTCATAACGCTAGGTTTGAAGAAAAGTTTTTACAGTCCGCCTTCAGAGAGGCTGGTATTTCGCACCCAGTGATTCCGACTATTGACACACTGTGGCTGTCACGACAGGTTCTGAGATTACCTAACTACAAATTGGGGACGATCATCTCTGAGTTCGGATACGACTTTAAAGATGCCCACACGGCCTTGGGAGACGTGCGGGCGATGTCGAAAATACTCCCACAAATGCTGAGCAGGGCCACCAACCTCAAATATCCGACTGCGTTGAACAAACCACCAGCCTGCCGGCCGACTGGGAAAACACTTCCAAGAAGCCCTTAGGTGCTTGAGCGAGATGTACGGGTGACAGGAACCCGTGAACTAGATCTGTGCAAAGGAATGGTTATACCGACAGTTAAGCCCTGATTTCAGGTTTGGTCTTTAGAGAATCGACTCATTACTAGAGCTGGTCACCTTCATCATCGTTCTGAAGTAGAGTTACGGGAGACGCGTTAGGGGGATTGCCAAATGGTTGATTTATGCGAACTGTGTGGATCTCAAATGGTCGTCAGAACTGCCACTAAGGGCCCTAACGCCGGTGGCGAATTCTGGGGCTGCGCGAAGTGGAAATATGGCGAGAAACATAGCGTTTGGAACTTGAAAGATCCTCGGTCTGAACGTGAAACGGTTGAAGTCAATTCAGAAAAAAGCGACACACCGTCAATGTTTGAAATGCCCGCAACCGAAGTTGCAAAGGGGCCAAAACAAAGCCTGCACGGGCGTAAGGTCTCGTGGACCGATTTGGCGGACAACCGTGATGGCTGGATCTCTCGCTACTCCCAGGGTGGAGCACGGTTGCGGTGCTTGCCACACGAGTTAATCGAATCTGTGACAAGGGAGTTCGGAACAGCTTGGATCGCGTCGTCAGACGTCGACTCGTACATGCCGGCGGACCAATCCACCCAACGAGTCATCGCAATGGCCCGGAAGATCTTGCAGCGAGGGTCGCTCCCTTTCGTTGACCCGGTGATTGAAGAAGAACTACTCCAACGAGCCAAGGTTGAGACCAAACAGTTGAAAAATGGTCGGCACGGCGTCGTTCCGTCGAAACCGATTCAGGCATCAAGCCTGTCTGAATCAGTAACGTTTGCTCGCGACCACGAACTCGACTCCGGCATCGAATTTGACTCTGAGTTCGAAAGGGTTGCACTGACGGGACTGATCAGCGACCCTCGCCGAGCCCGCTACATTTTCGCCCAAGCGCCGCTGGAAGCCTTGGTGACAGGCCTGGGGTTTCCAGTTACGGGAAGTCGTCGAGTCGATTTCCTTTTTGCCCACCCGACAAAAAACACCTGCATAGAAATCGACGGGCTGCAGCACGAAGGAGATGGTGCCGACGCCAATCGAGACGAACTCCTGCAGAAGGTACGAGTGAAAGTGGTTCGCATCCCCACGAGCGAAGCCGCCGGTACAAATTGGGAGAAACGACTAGACACAAACGCCGATCCCATTGGCGCTAAGCAAACGAACCTAATTCTCCACGGTCCGATTCAAGTCCAGCGACTCGCCCTGACCTTCCTTGAGGGTGTCAAGCGCGGTTTCCTGGCTGGTGAAAAATGGGTCATCGAGTTGGATGATCCGACAAACATGGCGACCGCTGGGTTACACGCCAACCTGGAACTCCTCCTGGCAATTGATTCGCTTTGGGGTAAAAAGTTCATGCCTGATTTAGTGCAGATTCACTCCGGCGGCGCCCACACCACTTGGGAATTGGAAGGATCTCACTTCGTTATTGTTGAACGGCCGCAAGAGCCCGTTGACCTCAGAGTTTTTCTCGACATTGGACTTGGTCCACTTCACCAACTACCAGATGGGTCTACGGTCCCGTGCGTGGTGGTGCGAGACGCACCTTTGCCCGTTCGAATCCAGGAGTCTTACGGGGAACCAACGACCAGATCGATTCCCGAACTCAAAGAACACACCATCGGTGGGCCACTGAGAACCATTCTTCGCAGTGTTTTTGCTCTTGCTGACTTTCGTGAGGGTCAGCTCGATGCGATAGTCGAAGTGGTATTCGGGAGAGACTGCGTAGTTTTGTTGCCGACCGGCGCAGGTAAAAGTCTCGTTTACCAAATGGCGGGGTTGGTTCTGCCGGGCAGGACAATCGTCATCGACCCCTTGGTTGCCCTCATGGAAGACCAAGAGCGATCACTTAACGCCCAAAGCATCGACCGAGTCGTCGCGATTTCCGGGTTCACCGCGCAAGCCGGTCTCGCCGAAGAAGCACTTCGACAAGTCCAAACTGGAGATGCCCTGTTCATCTTCATCGCCCCGGAACGCCTCCAAATTCCAAAGTTCCGAGACGCCCTCAGAGTTTTGGCGACAAGCACGCCAATCAACCTCGCCGTGATAGACGAGGCCCACTGTGTCAGCGAGTGGGGACACGACTTCAGAACTGCCTATCTGAATGTCGGGAAAACGCTGCGCAAGTTCGGCGCGGACAGCTCGGGTCAAGCCCCGCCCGTTCTGGCACTGACCGGCACGGCTTCGCGAGCGGTTCTCAAAGACGTGTTGAACGACTTGGACATCACCCAGCAGACCGGGAACACACTGATAAAACCCCGCAGCTTTGATAGACCGGAGCTGCATTTTCGGACAGAGGTGACCGAGCCGAACAACGCTAGGGCAACGCTGCAAGGCATCATCGGTGGAATGCCGGATCAGTTCGGTGAGAACCCCGCCACGTTTTTCACCCAGAAGTCCAAACGACCGTTCCCCGGCCTCGTGTTCGTGCCCCACACAAACGGCAGGTTCGGAGTTGACCAGGTGGCAGACTTGATCTCCCAAATAACGCAAACCGAGGTCCTCAGGTACTCGGGTGGCGCTCCGAAGGGACGCATCAAGGAAAACTGGGAGATAGAAAAACGCCAGTCGGCCGCAAAATTCATGGGAGACGACGTGCCGTTAATGGTGACGACTAAGGCCTTTGGCATGGGCATTGACAAGGCGAACGTCCGTTACGTGGTCCATTACGGAATCCCCGGGTCTATCGAGTCTTACTACCAGGAAGTCGGTCGTGCCGGCCGCGATGGCAAAGACGCTCAGTGCGCGCTCATTGTGTCGGAGCTTGACGCCAATAGGACAGCTCGGTTGCTGTCGGACACGACAAAGATTGAGGACCTCCATGACCATGTGGCAAACGGCAACTCTTGGTCGAGTCAAGATGATCTTGATAAACAACTTTACTTTTACACAAATTCGTTCAAGGGAGTCGCGTCCGAAGTAGCAGCGGTCCGCAAGATTCTCGACGACTTAGAACCACTGCACGAAGCCCACATGGTCATGTTGGGATTCGGAAACTCCGACGATCTAAAGAGTGAACAAGAAAAAGCGCTCCACCGGCTGGCCATTCTCGGTGTCGTCAGCGACTACACGAAAGACTTTGGGAGCAAGCGCTTCGAGGTGATGATCAACGAGACTCAGCCGCAACAGGTGACCGACTCCCTACTTACTTTCGTGGAGAGGTCGCAACCCGGTCGCAGCGCCGGAATGCGTGATCAAATTCTGAGTCAGCCAAAGGAAAAGACTAGAGATGCCGTAGAGCACGGTATCGAAGTGCTTACGGAGTTCATTTACGAGACGATTGCGTTAGCGCGAAAGCGAAGTCTGCGTGAAATGTTGCTCGCTGCGCGGGAAACCCGCGGGAACGAGCCCGCATTTCGAAAACGGATTCTTGACTACTTGCAGGAGGGCGACATCTCTCCCATCATTGAATCTCTCACCGACGCCGAAACTTTCGTACTCAACGACTGGATTGCGGCAATCACGACTATCCAGACGGTTGACGAGTCCCAGGAATGGCGCGGGAGTACCGCACGGCTCCTTACCTCCTACCCGGAACAGCCGGGGCTTCTCATAGCGCGTGGATTCAGCGAACTCACGTTGGTCGACGGTGACACCCAGGAAGCTGTAAGAAACTTATCCGCTGGGTTCGCGTCCGCAGCAAAGAATTACAACGCCCAATCTGAGGATCTTTGCTCCGCGGCGGCAACTTTGATCGGGGCTCTCCTCGCTGGTGGTAAGTCAGGCGACGCCCTTGCCGTAGCCAACAGTTGTCAAACTTCAGTATCGACAACCGAATTTGAATCACTACTGGAAGACATCAGAGCTAAAGATCCACAAGTCCCCGGGCTCGCAGTTTTGGACTTGGGGAAAAATCTCGCCGACCTTTTACAGATAAGTGAAGAAATAATATTAAAGGAGATCGCGTAATGGCATCACAAACGGGCTTAGACATTCAACAAGTTCAACAGCAATGGGACGACTCCCAGAAAACACTTTCCGACTTGCGAACACGACTGCAGACATTGGTGAACGCCAGCGAATCAGCCCAGAAATCCACGGACTCAATCAAGTCCGCTGAAGCAAGTTTGGCGAAACTCGCGGCACAGAACGAAGACGCAACAAAAGGCCTCACCGAAGCCCTCGGTCAAGCACTTACTTTGATACAAAGCATGCAGGAGGTGGCAGCCAAAAGTGACTTCGGAGCCATCTCTGAAAGTCTCACGAACCTGCAGTCGAAACAAGCAGTCCTTGACACCGTCGAGAAGTCAGTGAAGGATCAGCAAGCGCCCATCCAGTCAATCTGGGAAAACACAAACAAGGCAGACGAGTCCATCAGCACTCTCACCAAAGCGGTGGCGGACCTGACCAAGCAAGTTAAAGAACTGCGCGGCGAACAGACCACCGCCGCACAGACTCGTGAAGAACTCCTCACGAAAATCAGGAAAGCCGTGTCGGAGTTACCATCGCGCCAGCAAGGTAAATTCACTAACTTGATCGGCTAGCAACATCAACTTTCTCTCTCCCACCTCTGGACAAGAGTCATAGAACCAGTTCGGACGAACGCCATCAAGTTGGATAATTGTGTAAAGGATCTTGGCCTACGGCTCGTCGCACAAAGCTTCAGTGAGTCGGACCTCGCTCCACCGAAACCAAAAGAAGTAACTAATTGGGCGAGTGATCAATTTTGAGGTGGACCTCGATTGTCTGAGTTAAACGATGGTAAGTGGCATTTGAGTACTCCCGATCGCTCGATCTACCCCACTGAGTCGCGCCTGCAATGTCTCAACGGCCATTGATTGTGGTAAGGCCGCTGAGAACTTCAAGCCGTCAAGTGCGTCTTGATCCACTTGAACAAGTCCCTCGCCAGCAGCAAAGACTTCACCGATATGTTGGAAAGTCTCGTGTGGGCAAAACTCCATGCGCACACCTTCCGCATTAGGAGTTGATTCAATTCCTAGTTGGTCAAGTGCCGCACTGATTGATCCATTGGCTCGCGTCCCCGCGAACGTCCACCACATCTGATCACTCTTACCCCGCTCGACAACCAGCTTGTCTTGATCAACGTGAAGTTCGCGTTCAACTCGAACCCGCTCCAAGGTTGTGACCGCACGATTGCTCAGTTCAACAGGCGGATTAGCACCGAGCAGGACCTTGCGAATTTCGCCCGTGAGAGCAGAAGACAACTCGGGTAAGGCTCCGGCCCAACGCGAGCGACCAGCACCAGCGTGCTCAACCACTTGAATGCGCTTGCGACTCCAGTCAATATCGGTGACTCGCCAGGTGCGCCCAGAGAGCACTAGAACTCGGGGCCGACCCTCGGCTTGACGTGAGGTGAGTGACAGCGGCGAGACCGACCCGATCTCGGTCCGGCCGACAAGCACGATCATCTGAGGGTCAGAGGTAAAGGCGGAAAGCAGTTCCATGAAGTGCCGGCGGCCAAAGTGCTTCTCCGAGTTGCGACCTATGAAAGCCATACCCGAGTCCACCTCAAGAAACTCGTTGCCAATCAAGTAATCCAAAATCACCTGACCCTCATCCATAACCGAGAGTTGACCCCACCACTCCGGCCAGGTGCGCGTTCCAAAGGAACCTTCCTGTAATGCGAGGGCCAGAAACTGTTGAGCGGCAATGTGTCGCGGGAGAACAGGTGGACTAACAGGTTCAACGAAACCGGTGGACCACAACGACGTTAATGCAACCGTTCGCAGCAGAGCCTCTTCACTGGTGGCAAGGAACAAACAGTTTCGGTTCGTGCCCGCACGACGACCAGTTCGACCCAGTCTTTGCAGAAACGAAGCGACAGTGCGCGGGGATTCAAGTTGAATCACACGATCTAGGTCACCAACATCAATTCCAAGTTCCAAAGTTGATGTCGCCACGACGACACAGTCCCGCGCATCAGCGAAGGCTTCCTCGCTGCGTCTACGTTCTTCGGCCGAGAGTGAGGAGTGTGAAACGAAAGTAATAATCCCCCGCTCCCGTAAAGCTGCTGCCATGGACTCGGCTTGTGCCCGCGAATCACTGAACACCAGTCGTTTTTCACCTTGATGCAAAGAAGCGACCACCTTGGCCGCATTTGGCACGCTCCCCACATAATCAATCGTGATGTCTGGGGAACCAAGAACAGTTGCCTCGGGCGCGACAACAACACCCACCGACACTGAATTCCCCCCTTGCAACCAGGACAGTAATTCGTCGGGGTTGCCAACCGTTGCTGTCAGACCAATACGTTGAATGTGACGCCCCGCCAGGTGTTCCAATCGTTGCAAGACAGAGAGTAAATGCCAACCACGATCATCGCCTGCAAATGCGTGCAATTCGTCAACGACAACTGTCCGCACTCCAGAAAATAGTGCCCGGTGATCAACCCCGGTAGAAACCAGCATTGCTTCAAGAGACTCAGGTGTGGTCAGCAAGATATCGGGTGGATCAGCCAACAACCTTTTGCGTGCCCCGGCCGAGGTGTCACCGTGCCACAGTTCAACACGACGTCCTACCCAAGAGGCATATCCCGCGAGCCTGGGCTGCAAATTATTGAGTAGTGCACGCAACGGAGTTATATAAAGAACAGATAGACCGGTCCACTGCGCTTCGGCCATCTCGGAGAGCAGAGGAAAACTTGCCGCCTCAGTTTTACCGCCAGCTGTCGGCGCCAGTAACAAACAGTCCAAGCCACCTCGAACAGGCTCGATAGCCGCTTGCTGCAGCGGCCTGAGATCAGACCACCCGAGAGTGTTGACAACGTGATGCAACACCCCGGGGTGTAGTTCCCCTCGAGTCACGGGGTCTCGTCAAGCCCAAGATCAACGTCGTCAACGCTTGCAGCTGCCTGCCGTTCAACTTCACCGAGGTCGTCGGAATTCATAGTGAGGGCGTAGTCCCGTCGTGGATCAAAATCCGGGTGTTGATCCACACGGTCCAGGACGTCAGCCACCAGCTTTTTTAAATAGATACGAGGAGCCACACCCACTTTGCCACCAAGTCGACCGGTTACCGCTTGACCTAACTCAGATATGTAGGTGTCGTCAACTAATTCGAGCACTCGTGGATCTGAACCCACCGAATACAGATCACGAACGCGGCGACCTAGTTCATCCAAAGAGTCTTGGGTGAAACCGGGTAGACGGATTTGGGCAGCGCGAGCGTTATCAAATTTAGGGTCAGTGGTGAAGTCAACGGATAAGCGTTGAGCAAGTGGAGCCAGTCGCTGCACGCCTTGAGTTCCTTCAAAAAAGGCAGGGGTTCCCGTTATTAACAAATACAGTCCAGGGAACCGGCCCGAGTGCACCTCGTCGACTAGTTGACGCAAGGCATTGAGTGCTTTGTCACGGACGTCGCCGCGGACTCGCTGCAGTGTTTCAACTTCGTCGAGGACGATTACTAATCCGGCGTAGCCGGAGTCACGCAAAATTGCAAGCAGTCC
>Ga0209702_10008293_pt1 | contig 12182 bp, 7 predicted proteins | sample FRY01_FD_187210 | JGI IMG/M metagenome (GOLD analysis project Ga0209702, IMG submission 187210) | Freshwater microbial communities from Lake Fryxell liftoff mats and glacier meltwater in Antarctica - FRY-01 (SPAdes) (version 2) | ecosystem: Environmental > Aquatic > Freshwater > Ice > Glacier... | reverse complement strand
AGCATGTTCCGTATGCTGCCTGCCTGTTCGGCCAATTGATCTTGAATCTTTTCTGACTCTTCAGGGAATCGCCGCAAGATCATACGAAGCACCTCTTCGGCTTGCTTAAGTGCCAAGCCGTCATAATTCTTGCCATCATAGAGTGCCAGGCGACTTTGAAATTCCATTAGGTGTGCGTTGAATTGATGGTCACTTCCGGGGTAGTTGTTTCGCAAGTCCGAAAAAGTCTCGGCGGCTTCGAAATATCGCATCGAATCAAACAGTGCTTTGCCCAGCGCGAACGTAGAATCGTCCGCTAACTTGCCTGTTGGGTCATCAAGTCGGATCCGTTCGTAAATGCGACGACCTTCGCCCGAAATATCCTTCAGCGGCAATCGTTCATCGGTAAAGTTAACCGCCTGGGTCACCACGTTTCGCGACTGGTCGACGCTTAACCAGTACTGAGCGATAGCAAATCGGTGCGATTGTACTTTGTCCAGATAGCGAGTTGACGGATACAGTTCGGCTAGGCGTTCGTAGGTCTTATTGGCGTCAGGATAGTGATTTGCAAAGAAGTAACATTCGCCCAGCAGAAATAAGGCGTCCTCTTCGATGACCGAATCCGCCCATCGATCGGCCGCTAATTTCAAAGGAGCGATACCCTGGAGGAATGCCTCCTGCGTGGCATCGTCGTTGGGTGAATCTTTCCAAAGCACGACCGCTTCAGCATAAAGCTTTCGACCTTCGATCAAAGCATTTTCTGCCGTTTCACGGTTTGGCCCGTGCCCGACGATTTTCTTAAAGGTGTTTGGTAGTTTCTCTGGTGCAAAGTCTTTGAACTTAATCGATGAATCTCGCCGTTCGGCATAGTATTCGTCGGTTGGATCGCCGGCGTTCCATGCGCGCTGCCCGCCCGCAATGCGGCCAGAGGGAACCATGCTTAGTTCATCGCGGGTCATCGATCGGTCGGTTAACGACGTACAACCTACGGCGGAAATGGACACAAGAGTCAGCAAGAAAAACTTGAAGACAACACGCTTTGACATTGCTGTACCTGGCGAATGAAGAAACATAGTTCCCGCATCCCTTTGGCTTGGGCGTTTGTGACGAGGTAGGCTGCAACCAGGGCGGCAGCCAACGATATTTTTGTTGGGCATCTCTTCCATGATCTGCTCAATACCTAAATTGTGAAAACGGGGCAAGTTCCGTTTTGTGTGGACTTTAGAAAAAACGAAACCAGGAACGAAGGTCAGGTCGGTATTCTTGCAGTCCCAAGCCCCTTGCCGTTGAAATTCCTACAGCCCGCAGTTCTAATTTCAGGCATTATTTTCGCTCAAAATATCGCTGCTGACATCTCGGCCGCTAGCACTTCATGATTGGTCTGGGCGGGTCAACGTCTTCTTTTCCTTGGCCACAATTTGGCGAACAGCCGACTGTAGTTTTAGTTTTCGATTTAGCAGCATTCTCCAGTGACTGTCCATCATTGATCGAAGGTTGGAATCGATAGCACCTGCGGATTGTTGCCGCCAAAGTTGATCGTCTTGGTTTTGGAATGTTCGCAACAGCTTTACCGCTTGCGGCGTAAGTTCAACCAATTCGCGCCGACCCGACGCACACTGGGAGCACAACAAACTGCTGTCCAGTAAGCTAAAGTAAAAGCGGTTATTTTTTTCGCTGAAGGCTCGCCCGTTTTGGCTGTATTTGGTTGGTGACGAGGGATGATTTTGTAGCTTGGTATTTGCCTGGCTTTGGGTACCGGTCAAGTTTCGAGCGTTTACCGCTCCTCGAATGTTGCTGGGTAGTTCTGCTTTTTGCGAAGAAAGCGGGCCAATGTCGTTGACATAGATTTTTTGATCGCAATTGGAACAGTGCGTCAAACCCAAACCGTGTCCCAATAGTGAAAGTGCTTGCAATTCGAATCGCAGCAGGATCGCACTGACGGGTTGGAATAGGAAATCGGTCTCGGGTCGTTGCAAGTCATCCAATGTACGAACGGTTTGGTCAAACAATTCGGGCAAACTTTGGTGTGGTTCTGTCAATTCCAATAAAAGTTCTGCGATATAGTAGCCAGCATAAAGTCGTGCCAGCGACCATTGGCAGGGGCGAAAACGGCGTTGTAACTTGGCCTCGGTGAGTAGGTCTAGATTGGAAGATCGGCGAGGTAGGAACATAACTTGCGAGAGTGAAAGCACGTCGATCGCGCCAAAGAAAGGGCCTTTGGGGCGTCTAGCTCCCTTGGCCAGCGAACTAATTTTGCCGCTGCTCTTGGTCAATAAGGTGATGATGCAGCTGGTTTCACTGTAGTCGACGGCTTTGAGAATGATGGCGAGTGTTTTTTCGGCGCTCATGGTCATTCACTCTTCTATTCGCCTAAGCCCGATTTGAAGGGCCTCCCAACTGGGCTTGTTTGGGGGCTGGTGGTCACCGAATTCCGGCAAGCATGCGTCTGGACGGACTGTTTCAGAAATGATCGTGTGTGTGCTTTGGAAAAGAAAAATCGACGTGGGATCTTACCGTTTTTCAGCCAAGGGTGACTGAAAAATCGGTAAAGTGATAGCAAACCACGGTTACCAAGGGAAACTGTACCAGGGACGGCCGATTGTCGATCAAACTTGGTGCAGTCTATACTGCGAAACTGGGTATGGCGAGGTTGCTTTGGGTGGCCGCCATGTCCTTAATTATCGAGTATAAAAGAATTAACGTGAAGGTAGTCAAAAGTGAGCCAAGTTTGGTTTGATCGGTGTAAAGAAATTTCGCAGCGACTGTTACTGCTGAAGGACAGTCTTTGACTACGATCAAAATGTGAGAGAAATCAGTATCATCGAACAGCAAATGGCAGCCGATGGGTTCTGGGACAATCAAGAGACCGCTCAGGAGACCATTGGTCGCTTGAAGTCATTGAAGTCCACGACCGGTTCGCTACGAGGGCTACTGGCTTGTATTGAAGAATTGCCCGACCTGCTTGAGATGGCAGTAGAGGATAAGTCCTTGGCCGATGAAGTAGTGGCTGAATTGGACAAGGTTGAAAAGCAATTGGACGATTTGGAACTTCGCGCGCTGTTAAACGGTCCTTATGACCAAGCGGGTGCGATTTTAACCATCAACGCGCGGGACGGCGGTACCGATGCCAATGATTGGGCGGAAATGTTGTTGCGGATGTATTCTGCGTGGGCGAAAGACCAAGACTTTTCGCTGGTTTTGCTTGATCGCCACGACAATGAAGAAGCGGGCATCAATCAAGCGACGTTAGCAGTGCGTGGCCCAATGGCTTACGGCTATTTGAAAGGCGAAACGGGACTTCATCGTTTGGTCAGAATCAGTCCGTTTAATTCTGAAGGCAAACGTCAGACCAGTTTTGCGGCGGTGGATGTTTCACCGGAAGTTTCGGACAACGTTGAAATCGATATCGACGAAGAAGACGTCCGGGTTGATACGTATCGCGCAAGTGGGGCCGGTGGTCAGCATGTTAACAAGACCGACAGCGCTGTTCGTTTGACTCACTTGCCGACCAATACCGTGGTTCAATGTCAAAGTGAACGAAGTCAGCATCAGAACCGAGCGCAGGCATGGAAGATGTTGCGAGCGAAGATGGCTCGATTGGAAGAAGAGCGACGTGAGGAGGAGGAAGCGGCCAAGTACCAAACGAAGACTCGAGTGGGTTTTGGTTCTCAAATTAGAAATTACTTTCTGCATCCGGATCAGCGAGTAAAAGACGTGCGAACAGGTTTTGCGATGGGAAGCTTTCACGCCGTTTTGGCGGGTGATATTCAAGGATTCTTGGATGCTCATTTGGCTTGGAAGGTGAAGAATGGACAAGTGGCTGGTGATGACTAATTTTGATTTGGGAATGACGTGAGTAAAGATTTTGAAGTGCGATCGGCTATCGGCAATGCAGTGGATGCGCCGGCTATCGTTCTGAAGTTTTGGAAAGTCGGAGACCGCTTCGTTCATCGCATCGCTGTGGAGAACCATGCCGGTTTGGTGGATGCGCAGCTTCTGTCGATCGAAGGCAATGATACGCAGGACTCACCGGAGAGCCCGCCAGTCCAAGATCTGTCGATTGAAAAACGACCCTCCTCGACCGTTGCCTTGGGCGTAGGGATGGCTGGCGAAACGATTTGGTCGATTAGTTTCGAAGCGATGTTAGGGACGGGACGCATTGTCTGTGACATCGCCTGTAACCCGCGTGGTCAGATGCCTGACCCCAGAAGTATGTATCAACTGCAAAGCGGTGTGGGCGAACCTCTGGCTGGGCAGTGGGAACTGTTGGACTCGATTGATTCAGCGGTTGCACAAAGCGGGCGTCGCATCGGGCCGTTGTGTGTCGTACCCATTGTTAATTCCGCTTCACCTACGCAGATTACGACCAGCGGCAGCATCTTAAGCATCTGTCGCGATAGTTTGCCAGAGGCGTTAGACACTCGCCAAAACTTGCGTTGGGGCTACGAATTCCAGTTGTCTTGAATCGCTGTGCGGATCTGCTTGTGTTTGTTAGGAATCCGACGCATGTTTGGAAGGGGCGATGAACTTAAAAGTGGCCGCGGTTCTTGGTGTTGGCCCTTGTTTGAGGAGTGAAGCAAATCGAAGAGTCGTTTCAGCACTGTGACCAGTAATTGGTATGTTTCTTGCAACACATTTTTCTTGGCCGGTTTTCCGCCAGCATTGCAGGCGTGAATCAAACTCAGCGTTGGCGGTAGAGTGTTTAGCATCACAGTGTTTAGCGTGAGAGTGTTTAGCATCACAGTGTTTAGCATCACAGTGTTTAGCGTGAGAGTGTTTAGCGTGAGAGTGTTTAGCGTGAGAGTGCTTTGCCGTAAGGTGCTTTTCGGGCCTTTGACGCCGTTGATTCGGGGTGGACAGCCCTGCGTCAAGTTTTGCGGCTTGTGGGGCAGGATTACTTGGTTGTGTTTGCATGTCCTGCAAAGATTTTGAAACAGGCTGCGAATATTGCTTTGTCCCGGGCGGATTAACAAGGTCAGTCAAGCGATGGTTTTCGGACTCTTGTGCCCCTCGCGCAGGCACGTGTTGGCGCCCTAATGGACGCGTTTGCCGGTTATTCGAAGATTGATTAAGCAGTTAGTTGAAGCGAGCCTTTGGGTGAGCATTTTTGGGAGAGATACAATGTTCTACGGCATGGATTACATCTTGCTGGTCATCGTTCCGTCGATGATCTTGTCGGGCGCTGCCAGTTGGTTGGTACAGGCTGCTTTTAATCGCTACAGCAAAGTTGGGACTCGGCGCGGCTACACAGGAGCCCAGGCAGCCCAATTGTTACTTGATCGAGCGGGAATTCATGACGTGCAAGTGGTTGCTGTGGCTGGGCACTTAACGGATCACTACAACCCAGCGACAAAAACACTGGCACTTTCACAGAATGTCTATGGCAGTAATTCCGTGGCGGCTATTGGCGTGGCAACGCACGAAGCGGGGCATGCGATTCAAGATGCCGTGGGTTACGTTCCTTTGAAGCTGCGGGCTTTGAGTGTTCCAGCGGCCGTGGTTGGTGGTCAACTGGGTCCAATTGCGATGATGGTGGGCCTGTTTCTGCTGACTGCTGTTCCTGTCTTTGGGAAAGTGGTGTTCATTGGCGGAGTGGTCCTGTTTTCCGGCGTGTTGCTGTTTCAATTGATTACCCTGCCGGTCGAGTTCAACGCTAGTTTGCGTGCTCGCCGTTTGGTGGTCGAGGCGGGGATCGTGGATCAGCAAGAACGCAGTGGCATCGACAAAGTCTTGACGGCGGCGGCGTTAACTTATGTGGCTGCGGCGGCGACAACCGCATTGACCTTGTTGTACTACTTGATGCGGAGCGGATTGTTGAATCGTCGGGATGGTTAAGTTTCCGGATACGGGCAGAAAGCGATGTATGGACTCGCTAGCGGATTGAAATCTGCCTAGTTGGGCTTCGGTTTTCGGGATACATTTACCGACGTCTCGTTTCCTGCCAATGCAATCTGCCGATGCAACCTGGCATGTCATTTTCTCCGGCTAAGCGATAATCCAGGGCGTGATTCTGGATTCTCAGGGGATGCAGGAAACGAAATTCAGGACATTTGCCAGTTTCAGCCCTGTTGGACAATCCAAGTCTGGCTTCTCAAGCAATTCAATGGGGCGTGATTCGGTTACGATTCAAAGAATGGCGTCGGATTTGCGAGGCGTTTGGGCTGCGATGTTCTTTGTGAGCTGTATGTTTTGGCATGGGGATTGGCGAATCTTGGGTCCCATGTGTTTTGCGTGGAATAAGTCCTGACTTGGCATCGCTTTGAATTTGGATCTACGAACCAAAGTAAGTTGATCCAAGCTGCGAAATTTTTGTCCAACGGTCGTCCAGTCCGTTTGGGTGCATGCTTGACGTTTGGCGGCCAAGGATTGGCTGCTTATTCGTTGGGCGATTGAGAGAAAATAAATGTTGGGACAAGGAAGTCCTACAACTAGAAATTTGGTCATTGGCTGGGGATCACTTTGGCCTCATTGGGCGGTGTATTGCCTAGTGGTTGGGACCAGTTTCGCCGCAGCGGTTTCTTGCGGGGCACCGCTGGCTACTGCCTATTGCCTCAGCCAGCTCCTGACGCCTCAACGCCTGACGCCTCAGCGCCTGACGCCTCAGGGAGTGCCAGCTCAGGAAGTTCAGGCCAAAGACGCCCCGTTGAAGCCAAGCGGTGATGAAGTTGGCCTCAACCGTTTCTCGCCGTTTCCCCTGGCAATCGATACTGCGGGTCGGCCCGCCACGGGTGGCTTGAACGCCCAAAACCCAGCGGATCGGTTGCCCCTGGGAGACAATGAATCTGAGACTTCGCCCAGGCGATTACCCGTCCGGTTGAGATTTACTTGGGGCGGTGCCAAGGCTAAAAAATGGCAAGGCCAATTTCGAATCGTCACCAAAGACGCCGCGATCCATCAGGGCCAGCAGGCAATGCATTGGCGTGATTTGACGTTGCTTTCGATCGATAGTGACGCGCCTGGATCGGTATTCGTGGATGAGTTGGGATCGATTCAAGTCAAACCGACTCACGCGTTGACCTATTCCAGTTTTCAAGTTGACTGCGTGGCAGACGTGGAAACGTCTGAGTTGGAAATTCAATTTTTTGCGACGGAAGAACCGTCGGCCGTTTTCCGACAAACATTGGATTTGCAGCAGTTAGTCACGCAGTCATGGAATACTGCGCTGGATCAGCAGGGGAATGGACTGTGGATTGAGCGCCCTTTAGAAGATCGTCTGAGGTTTGACCTGAATCGACCTGCCGCCAAAGCAGCTGATATCTTTCGCAGTGGCCAGGCGTTTAACGTTTCGATTCATCCCAATCATTTGAACTTGCCCAAGGCGACCCAGGTAAAGTATCACTTGCGTCTGATGGAGGTTTCCAGTCAGCCCAAGCAGGTTTGGGAAGATCGCGGCGAGGTTTCTTCGTCTGAATTAGGTGAATTGGATACCTTGGGTCCCTATCCCATGATTGCCGGTCCCAAGGTGGGTGTTTACCAATTGCAAGCGACACTCACTTATCCAAAATCGCAATTAAATCTGTTTTCAGGACAGGTTACTATCAGTCGAAATCTACAGTGGGTTGTTTTGCCCAGTAAGTTGGAAGTTGAATCCAAGAGCGTGAGCGAAGTTCGTTCGCTGGCGTCCCAGTCCAGTCGCGTACAAGAAGTGTTTTCAATAAAGCCACAGCAGTTGTCCAGTAATTGGCAACGAGTTTCCGAGGCCACTCGGTTTGGTGTGCTGCCCAGGTTCAGTCCTTTTACGCGTGCTTCTGAAACCCACTATCCTTCGCTGGGAAGTAGCACGCTTACGTTCGTAGATACGCCTGATGGTCAATTGCTGGAGCTGGCCCCAAGGCAATGGCGCACCATTGAACTCCCAGCGATCGATGCGGGTCTATGCTGGGTAGAAATTGAATATGCAGCAGTGCCAGACATGCGTTTGGCAGTGACGATGGTGCAGGCAGACAATTGGGGGCGAATGCCCCAGCTGACAAATGGATGGGGCATCCAGAATCCTAGCGATTTTTTGCAGAGCGAATCGGTGGAAACCTCGGAGGGTTCCACACTGAAATCTTCCCGCGCGATGTTCTGGGTGAACCCCAAGGAAGGCGGGTCGGGGGCGGTTTCTTTGGTGCTGCAAAACACCAGTGAAGACCGGGCGGCTCAGATTAGCGAAATCCGAGTGCTCTCTGAATGGTCAAGCAAAGTCGTGGGTGACGAATTTCAGATTGAAGGTATAGCATCGATCGGTGGCGATGAAGCGTCGAATCGTTCACTGCCTGTGGCTAAGGTAAGTGCGCCTGGATTACAGTACAGGGGCAACCGGAGTATCCTTCAAACTGAAGGGACCGTTAAGTCTCGCCAAGTGGGCGTCTATTTAGAATCGCCACTATTGGCAGCCGTTTTTCATGCGCGTAAAAGCAGTTTGGACCCGAGCCTTCCAGCCGTAAATGATTGGGTGACTTTCTTGGATGCTGGTCAGCATTTGGTCGACTACCTTCGTGCAAATGAATTCAATACGGTTTGGTTGCCAATCCTAAGTCAGGGTGGTTCTCTATTTCCATCGAATGCATTTCAAACGACTTCGCGTTACGAGAATAGCGTATTTCAGGGGAATGGTCAGCCGACTGCACAGTTAGATGTGCTGGAATTGTTGCTTTCACAGTTGGATGACGAAAATCTTTCAATGGTTCCAGTCTTGGAATTATCGGGCAATATCGATGCGTTGGAACGATCGCCGGCGGACAATTCTATGCAAAGCGGTTTGTGTCGAAACAATGGCCGGCAATTAGCGGTCCAGGAATCGTCTGAAGTGTCGACCTTGGGATTCTATAATCCGTTGAACCCCAGAGTTCAAAACGTAATTATCGATTTGGTAACCTCCGTTGTGCAACGCTGTCGAGACCACCGTTCGTTTGGCGGGCTTGCGATTGAACTGGGGCCTGAAAGTCATCTCATTTTCACTAGTGAAGACATGCCTTTGGATATCGTCACCGTTGAGCATTTCTTGCAGCATTCGCAGATTGCCTGGCCCGAGACCGAGTTAGGTGCACTTGGGACTTCGACATTGGAAGAGCGTGCCGATTTTGTCTTGCAACGGCATCGCTTGGCGTGGTTAGATTGGCGTTCCAGCGAATTAGCCAACTTCTACGTGAAGATACAACAGGCTGCGCGCGAAGTCGCTGGCGACCCAGATTTCCAGGTTAGCTTCGTGGCCGAAGGTTGGACGAATTTTGAAGCGATCGACCCCGTCATTTTCCCCTCGTTGCGGACCACCAGCGATTGGCAAGCGAATCTGTTGAAATTGGGATTAGATCCTACACGATTTGGTCAGGATACTGCGCCGCAACTACTATTTCAGTGGCCCAGTTCTAACAATCAAACGTTGGCGGGAAGCCGGAAAGCGTACGAATTTTCACATTCTGAATCTGTTTGGCACGCGCTCGGTTCGGTTAAACACTTGGGATCGATGGTCCAACAATCGGTTGAAACGTTAGATCTTAATCAAGCAACCAAGCACTTAAGTAGTCGCGATCTGGGCACGCAAACGGTGGTCGCTTATCGTTCGCCCAATGACTTAACTGCCCGCTGGGCCGATTCTCTGTGGTGGAATGACTGTTCTAGCATTAGCCTCCAGAGTTGGGCCTTACCCCGCTGGGGAAGTTCCCAGCAAAACGACTTTGCCAAGGCGTTTTCGTTGCTGCCTGATCGTGAATTTCAGACGCTGTTTCAGGACCCAAGTTCCCCAGTGGTTGTTAGGCAGTACGCAAGTGACGGGAAGGCAATCATTTACATCGTTAACGCGGCCCGCTGGACAGTCGACAGTCGCCTGGCGCTGGAATTTGCGAATGAATCTGCCGGTCGTGGTGCGGATTTTGTGGATCTGCTTTCAGGCAAGACTTTGGTGTTAAAATCCAGTGCGGCTCAATCTAGTTCACCGCTTAATGGCGGTGTAGCCAATGCTGCGATGTTGGTCGTGAATTTGCCGCCATCGAGTATCACGGTATTGGAAGGCGTGTCGATTTCAAGAGTCGCATCGGTTTCCGTTGTTGATGCGGTAAATACGGCTGAAAATCTGCGACAGGTTAAAGACGCTCTTTTCCGCAAACTTCGCAGCGCAGGTCAAGCGAGTGCCCTGCCTGGCCCCCAAAATAGTGACTTCGAAGAAGGGAGTGGTGGTATACAGGTGCCGGGGTGGACATTCAGTTCGGCGGTTGGTCAACAAATTGTGACCGATGCAAGCCTGTCGCATTCGGGTGGGCAAAGCCTTCATATTACCAATAAAGCAGGGGTTGCATGGGTGCGCACGATGCCGCTGGAATTCCCAAGCACTGGACGGCTAAGTGTGACGGCTTGGTTGCGGCCGCATCCAGAAAGTGAAACCCGCCGCTTACGTTTGTCGATCGATGGCGAGACGACTGCAGGGCAGAAATATTATCGCTTTGCCGAAATTGATTTGGAAGTGCAGAGCCAAGCACAAGGTTGGCAACCTGTCGCAGTGCACTTTGATGACCTTCCCGAAGACGGACTGCGGCAGATGCGGATCGGTTTCGATTTGATGTCGTCGGGTGAAGTCTGGGTCGATTCTGTGCAGTGTTTTGATAGGTGGTTTGATGCGAACGATCAGAAAATTCTTTCGAATCGTTTAGGTTTGGCGGCCTACGCTTTGGAGAATAAGCAAAGCGCGTTTTCGGCATACCAAACGATGGATAACTATTGGTTGAAGTTTATCAGTCAACATGTCGAAGACCCGGCTCGTAAAGTGATTCATGATGCCAGTTTGTTGAAGAGTGATGACGGCAATTTCAATCGCTCTGGTCGTGGTGTTCGACGTATATTTCCATTTCGCTAGTGCTTGAAATGATTCGCGTCTAGCGATTTTTTGCGGCGATTTCTAGGCCCCCAAAATGGTTTTTTTAATCTTTTATTGAGCGGGTATTGAAACGTCCAACCGACTACGTTAAGTTTTTAAATGTTAAACGCAAACGTGGGCTGCCAAGCATCCTGATGCCCCCGCAGGGGTGAGTACCTCTGGATTAGCTGCTGACTGGGTTAGCTGCTGACTGGGTTAGCGGCGTTGGGTTAGCGGCTTTGGGATTTGAGCCAATTCGCATTATGGTGGTCCCGGCTAGTGAGCGATTAAGCTGTGATGCGAACTGCCATTGAGGTCGCAAGTGGATGATCGCAACCTGGCTAGACTTGCTGAGAATGCGTTCTGAAGCTTTATCAAATTCATGTTTTAGTTTGCGATTAAAAGAATTCTAGGATTTTCTGATGCTTGATTTGTTTGATAAGATTCAAGAGGCGACATCAGCAATCCAAAAAGTTTGGAATAAGAAACCGCACGCGGGTATTATCTTAGGGACCGGGTTGGGACCGTTGGTTCAGGAGATCGAAGAGGAAGCTTCGATTGACTATCAAGATATTCCTCATTTTCTAAAGTCAACGGCCACCAGTCATCGTGGTCGGTTGGTATGCGGCACCCTAAACGGATTGCCTGTTATGGTCATGGAGGGCCGTTTTCATAAATATGAAGGCTATCACTTGAAGGAGATTACGTTTCCTGTTCGAGTGATGAATGCGATGGGTGCAGGGCTCTTGGTGGTTTCGAATGCCTGCGGTGGAATGAATCCAAACTACCGATGTGGTGACATCATGTTGATTGAAGATCAAATCAATTTGATGGGCGATAACCCTCTTTTCGGTGTGAACGATGACCGATTGGGCCCGCGTTTTCCGGACATGTGCGAGCCTTATGATCAGCAGTTGATTCAGCGTGCGTTGCGGGTTGCTAGGCGGGAAGACATTATTGCCCACCAAGGCGTTTTCGTTGCTGTTGCTGGCCCAAACTTAGAGACCCGTGCAGAATACCGATTTCTTCGAAATATCGGTGCCGATGTCGTGGGCATGAGTACCGTGCCCGAAGTGATCGTTGCGGTTCACTGTGGAATGCGTTCGATTGGTTTCTCCGTGATTACGGACATGTGCTTGGCTGATGCGTTGAAGCCAGCCGACGTTAACGAAATTATTGCCACGGCAAACGCTGCGGCTCCTAGGCTGACTAGGTTGGTGATGGGCGTCCTGGCCGAGGAAACACCGCAGGCATAACACCCTAAAAATAACACCCTAAAAATAACACCCTAAAAATAACACCCTAAAAATAACACCCTAAAAATAACACCCTAAAAATAACGTGCGGAAGCTTGGGCAAGTAAGTTTGTGAA
>Ga0209702_10008291_pt1 | contig 12185 bp, 9 predicted proteins | sample FRY01_FD_187210 | JGI IMG/M metagenome (GOLD analysis project Ga0209702, IMG submission 187210) | Freshwater microbial communities from Lake Fryxell liftoff mats and glacier meltwater in Antarctica - FRY-01 (SPAdes) (version 2) | ecosystem: Environmental > Aquatic > Freshwater > Ice > Glacier... | reverse complement strand
TTGATCGGACAGGCTCAGCCAGATAGTGGGCAAATTACGATCGCCGCTGGTGCAAAGATTGGCATGTTGCAGCAGGATGTCCCCAGCGGAATCGACTCGACCGTCCTGGATATTGTCATCACCGGATTGAACGAGGCTGCGGATCTGTCCGAATGGGAACAAGACCAAGCTGCCCAGCAGATGATTTCACGGATGCAATTGGATCCGTATGCGATGTTTGATTCGTTGTCATCGGGAATGAAGCGTCGGGTCTTATTGGCAAAATCCTTGGTGTCAAAACCGGATCTTTTGCTGTTGGACGAACCGACCAACCACTTGGACGTGGAAGCAATCGAATGGTTGGAAGGGTTTTTGGGGCGATGGAACGGCACTTTGATTTTCGTAACGCACGATCGCGCTTTCCTGCGGAAATTGGCAACCCGAATTCTTGAAATTGATCGGGGTCGTATCTTCGATTGGCAATGTGATTACGAAACATTTCTGGAGCGAAAAGAGGGTGCGTTAGAAGCCGAAGAGAAGCAGAACGCTCTGTTCGACAAACGACTGGCCCAAGAAGAAGTGTGGATTCGCCAAGGTGTAAAAGCGAGGCGGACCAGGAATATGGGGCGAGTTCGAGCACTAGAAGAAATGCGGGAACAGCGACGCGACCGGCGCGGAAAAGTTGGTCAGGTGGATTTGAAGATTGATTCGGGGCAACGCAGTGGTCAACTGGTTGCCGATCTCAAAAACGTGTCGTTTCGCTACGGAGATCAAATCATTTTGGAGAATTTTTCAACGACTGTTATGCGTGGAGAGAAAGTTGGAATTATTGGTTCCAATGGCGCGGGGAAATCGACTTTGTTGAAGCTAATGTTGGGGAAGCTAGAACCAACGTCGGGCTCGGTTCGATCGGGAACGAATTTGCAAGTTGCTTACTTTGATCAATTGCGTCAACAATTGGACGAAGAAAAGACGGTCGAAGAAAATGTGGGTGATGGGTACCAGAATATCACCGTCGCGGGACAGCCCCGGCACATTATCGGTTACCTATCGGACTTCTTGTTTTCCGCTGAAAGGGCTCGAACACCCGTCAAGTTCCTTTCAGGTGGTGAACGGAATCGCATTCTGTTGGCAAAACTTTTTGCTAAGCCTGCGAATGTGATCGTCTTGGACGAACCGACCAATGATCTGGACTCGGAGACCTTGGAAATGCTGGAAAGTCGGTTGGTGGAATATCAAGGGACCGTCTTGATGGTTAGCCACGATCGTTCGTTCTTGGACAATGTGGTGACCAGCACGATTGTATTCGAAGAATCGGGCGTCAACGAATATGATGGTGGGTACCAAGATTGGCAAAGACAGCGTGCCAACCGTGTGGCAGAAGAACAGCGTTTGGAAAGTGAATCCAATTCCAAGAAATCTGGCAAGAAATCAAGTGGAAGTGCGGCAGCAAACGCTGGCGGAAAGTCAGATAAGGGGGTAGGCAAGCAGGGCGGCGATACGAATCAGCGAAAGTTGAAATACACCGAGAAAATCGAATTAGAGAAATTGCCATCGTTGATCGAAGCGATGGAGGCGAAGATCAGCAAGCAACACGAAAAAATGGCCAATCCAGGCTTCTACAAATCGTCTGGTGACAAGATCACGCAAGAACAGTCGGCTTTGTCAGAAATGCAAATGGAATTGCAGAAATTGTTCGCCAGATGGGAACAGCTTGAAGCGATTTCCCACTAAAGATTGCCGAATCCAGTGCCAGCCAAGCGGTTTGCTGGACGATGTTTCTGCTTTGTTTCTTCTTCGTGGAATAAATTTGAAACACGCCCCGTCGATGGGTTGACGAACTTAAAAAGACTTCGTGGCACGGGATTGTCCGCAAATAGGTTCTGGGTTCAGCGGATCGACGATCGCGGGCAGTTGAGTTTCGTGCCGCCGAATTAGAAGCCTGCAGTGCCAACAAGCGAGTGGGTTATGTCACTCACTCACTTGTTCACTCACTTGCTCACTCACTTGTTCACTCACTTGCTCACTCACTTGCTCACTCACTTGCTCTTCGTGCTTTTATTGCGTCATTGTTTTTCGAAACACGAGTCACACGACAGGCCGCCCGGTATCGCTTGGCAATGTTTCAAGAAAGCAATATTCAAAAAAGGCAATGCTCGAAAAAGCCGAGAACGCTTGGGCTACTTTCGAATTCTGGAAGTTATTTCGGGACAACGGTGTAGGTACTATTTCATGTGCATTTTGGCATGAGTTATGAACTCTTGCCAGTCGTACGCAGTGATGTCGTGTTTCCCGGTTCTTAAGTGATATCCTATTAGGGAATGGCAAGGCGTCTGGGGCACGGGGAAGGCTTCCAAAGCTAGTCCTTGGGTTCCTAACAACTTGTAGACGGGGTTGGCGTAAAAGGCTGACTGGAATTCTCCTTTGGGATCGGCCCATTGGTCTTGGGTTGCACTGGTAATGTAAACCGGTCTAGGTGCGAGACTGGCGATTAGCATGTGTTGGTCGATTGGCGCGGCGTCTTCATTGTCGTTGTAGAATTTGAATCGTTGATTGAACCAATGCGGAAACGATGTGTTAATGCGTCGGACGGATTCGCCAATCCTCCGTCGGCTTAGCGCTGCCCCGCCACAACCGGAATTGTTAGACACGATCATGGCAAACCGCGAATCAGTTGCGCCGGCCCAGAGTGCCGTCTTGCCCAGTCTGGAATGACCGACCACAGCGATTCGTTGGGCGTTAATTCGGTGATCCGTTTCCAAGTAATCCATGACTTTGCTAAGACCCCAAGCCCAGGCAGAAATTGTGCCCCAATCACTGGATTGAGCGTTATCTTGGTTGTCATCGCCCGGGTCAGAGTCGGAAGATGTTTCAGCGCGAAGCAAGTCATGCACGCCACCGGCGAAGTTATCATCATAATCGCTGTCAAAATCGCCACAGTAAACCGTTGCCACGCCAAACCCAGATTCGATTGCTAGTTCAATTGGCCAGCGACTTGACGAGGTGCCTCGCATGCTTTCAACAGCACGATGGTCATTGATTTGGCCTTCCCGGTCGTTTGGCACCCACGTGGTGGGCAATGAAATTTCAGAATGGTTGCAAACGGTATGATTGCCGTTAAAATTCGGACCCAAGAAAATAGGGGCAGGTTGGGACGATTTTGGCAGGAACAGCAGGACTTTTACCGCTTGCGATTTCGTGCCTGCGGTCAGGGTGATTGTGATCTCTTGAATCAGAGCATCAAACGGTAATGAATCGCCCGAGAGGTCGCGAACCGAATAGGTTGCGGTGGGTTGAGTGGAGGGCCGCTTCCCAAACATCTGGGAGCTAAATAGATCAATGATTTCTCTCCTGCGACCTTCCCACTGCTGAGCCGTTGAAATGGGCTGTCCGTTGTTTGCGGTTAACACGTCAGGCAGAGTGAACCCCGGGATCTTGGATTCGTCGTAATTTGCATCCTGAAACGCGACGCTACAGTTTTCCATAATGAACCCAATGAAAATGAAAGAAGCCGTGGTTAAGCCGCGAATAAAAAAGTTCAAGTTTCAGGTCCTTGGAAAAACGGTCCGGATCTAGATTCGAAGTGAAAGTGGTTACTTCGACGAATAGACGATCGTACTGCGAATCTTCCCCCTTAGCAAATCGTTCGCATTTTGATGGGCATGGTTAGCGTGGCACTTCGTGCTGAATCAAAGCCTTGGAACCGCCGTTGGTAACCCGGCTAAGGGGTTGGGACAGTTGGATGACTTGCGCGAGTTTTTCAGGCGATATTTCACCGGTTCGATTTTCGGTACAGATCGCCGAACGAACGCCGGCAATGTCAGCATCCCATTGGGTAAGTTGTTGTAATTGTGAAAGTGTCAACTTGCCAGCCCAGGCCAATCGTGTGCCTTGGTCCTTAGCCGTCTGGATTATTTGGGGAATCCAGTCGCAAGCATCACGTTGTGGGAACACATGGAACAAACCTACCGCATTTTTATCAAACGTATCGACCAACAGGTATGGCAAGCCGAACTGACGACAAAGTTGAAGTGCTCGGCAAATGCTGAGTCCCTGGCAATGGTCAGCATCGGCGTAAGCGACCAGGACGGGCGTGCAACCGTCGGGCAGATTCTTGGACCACTCGATCCAATGTTGGAACCAGCCGTGTTTCACTTCTGCTGTAAGGGGTTCGGGGTCTGGGGAGGCTGGTTGAATTGTTTTTTCCAATAGCGAGGGGGTGGCTGGGGTTGCTAATTCTAGTCGCTTGATACCAGCGGTTCCCAATTTTGCGAAATGGAATCCGGGTAATGGAATGGGAAGTCGCGGGCCGGGTAGATAGTCCGAAATTTCGCCCAGTGCGACGCTAAGTATAGAATTGGTTGTATTGGGGCGAGATTGATTGGGCCAGGTTTTTTCAGATTTGATGTGGGCAGTTTGGCGGTTCTTGCAGTCGTTCAAGGGGGCGTTTTCTTGTTTGGCTGGGTCGCCCAAAAGTGCCAACAGCACTTGTTGCTGAAATTCCTGGGAAGCGGCCCCTAGTGATCCTTGGGATGGATCTTTGATGTCAATCCACTGGGCACCTAATTGACTGGCCAATATCGCCTGACTGGTTTGATTTACACTGACCAAAATTTGCATGGGAATCGACCGATCTAGTTATCGTGGCAACGCAGTAGGCAGAATTGTAGAGCGATTTTTGCCCTTGGCGAAAGTACCAGAAGCACCAAAAATCAACCAATTAGCCGATCTTGCCGGGAACACCGGATGTCTTTTTGTCGTCAATCGCTAAATTTTCGGGCCGGTGGCGCAGCAATGTTAGGGAATAATATTGCAGGAGAAAAGCGATGCTGGGCGGCGTTTTTCTTTGATAGTGGAAGCTGAGTCGTCAGTGTGTTGCCGTCGAATTCCAAATCGAATCGAGTTTCCGGACAGGAAACTTCGAGGTGGCCGCCCTCTAAACGGGCACAGAGTGGGGTATTTGGCAAAAAACAATGGGCGACCCACAACGGCTATTCAAGAGTGACGGCTACCTCCTTGGGGTTGAAAATTCACCCGTTTCGGGGACAAGTTTCTTTGGAACTCAGGTTTCTGATGGAACCGGCTTTCTGCTAAGTTATCTAGTCTGACGATACTGAAAAAGTGCGGAAGCCGCGAAGCGTGGGGGCAAGATCGCTAAACTTTGGCTCATTGACGGATCGATTGGTTGGACTTGCAGCCAATTTCTGAATGAATGGACCGGCTTAAATGAATTGACAGGCTAAAGAGAGTGTCTTTTTGTTAGCGGTCACTGATTTGGATAGCAACGACGCGATTGATTTTGAACGACACGATTGATTTTGAACGACACGATTGATTTTGAATGACACGATTGATTTTGAACGACAGTAAAGCTCCTCCCAACCCGACAGTGCGAAATTGAGCGATCCCTCTCTACCTTACGAATTTGTTGCGACGCCTGAACAATTAGCCAGTTTGATTCAGCGAATGCGATCGCAGACCTTGATTTGTTTCGACACAGAATTTGTCTCTGAAGATTGTTATCAGCCCGACTTGTGCCTGATTCAAGTTGGCTTGTCTGACGGGATCGCGATCGTCGACCCTCAAACGGTTGGGGATTGCACCGGATTTTGGCAACAATTGGCCGACGGTGATCATGTTTCGGTGGCACACGCGGCGCGAGAAGAATATCGATTTTGTCACCGCTACGTCGGCAAGGGTCCAGCGAACTTAATAGACACCCAAATTGGAGCCGCGTTGGTGGCTTTGGAGTTCCCGGCTGCGTATTCAACACTGGTGACTCGATTTACGGGGAAGTCCATTTCTAAGGGTGAAACCCGAACGAATTGGCGTCGCCGACCCCTATCGGAATCCCAATTAGTTTATGCTGCCAAAGACGTGGAGTACTTGCCTGCGATTTATAAATCGATCATGGATTCTTTGCAAAGTCGCAATCGCACATCGTGGTTGATGAGTGAAATGGAAAATTCAGCGATTCGTCATATGGATTCCGAAGACGAAGAACGTTGGCGTCGCGTTTCGGGAATCGCAAATTTGAAGCCTCTAGAATTGGCAATTATTCGCAATTTATATGTTTGGCGACAGAATCTGGCGGCGAACCGAAACCAACCTGTACGCAGAATATTGCGTGACGACTTGATGGTCGAGATGGCTCGGTTGAAGAGCGATGAACCGCAGCGAATTCGAAATCTCAGAGGCATGAACTTTAGTCGCCACCAAGATCATGTCGCGGAAATTGGCCAAGAGATCAGCAACGCGATTTCGTTGCCAACGGATCAACTGCCCAAGCCTGCCAAAGGGAAAGCCAGTCATACCAAGTTGAATCAAGTAATTCAATTCGCTCATACGGCGTTGGGTATTGTCTGTCGCAGAGAAATGGTGGCACCAGCATTGGTGGGAACGATGCAAGATTTACGCGACCTCGTGGGTTGGAAGTTGGGCCTGACAAAATCGCAGAACTTGCCGCTGCTGGCGACCGGTTGGCGGAAGGAAATTGTGGGCGACGTGATCAACGATCTATTGGAAGGCAAGGTTTCGATCAAAGTGACCGACCCGATGGACGAGTTTCCATTGGAGTTTGATCGAACCAAAGATTAGTGTTCGCGGCAGGGTTTTGGGCTTCGCTGTGATCACCGATTCCAGAGGTAGGTAGGACGATCGGTTCCCCAAGTTTGCCGGGGCAAAGCCGGGCCAAGTTGAAGATTGACCAAGTTGTCGATCATGGAAGTCTTGGTCAACCTAGTCCTGCCGCTAGAGTTTGGAAGCAGCAAGTGGATTCCGGTCGACGGGCACGGAATGCCATTGTCCCATCGCGGTGACGTGACGCGTTTGATACGACGCGGTGACGTGACGCGGTGACGTGACGTGACGCGTTTGAGATGATTGCTGTGCCTAGGTTCGTACAACGGTTCTTTACCATTCGCCGGCGCATAAAAAATGCGAACCAAACCTTGGCTATGTTTACCATGGATCGGTTCGCGAATGTTCTTTTAACGCTCGGTTTTTTAAAGCAGTAGGCTTTCCATCAGAAGGCGATAGGTTCGCATTTCTGACATGTGGTCGATATCGTCCACTGGTGGGAAATGGGCACAAAGCGATCGGTTATAGTTTACCTTCCGCAATTGATTGACTAGTTTTCCAAAGTCGATAACGCCCTGCCCTATGCGAACTTGCAATTTCTTATCCGTTGAATCGCGAAGGTAAACTTGGAAGGCATACTTTAACAACGGTTCGATATCCCGATTTGCGTAGGGGCCGCAAAGATATTGACTTGGGTCGAACAAAAGCCCAAGTCCTGTGTTATGTTCGCAAATCACCTTTACGGTATCGGGGTCCTCGGTCAAGCAGCCCAGTTGACCCTTGACTGCGACTCGGACACCCTTAGTATCCGCAATATCGACCAAGCGTTTTAGGCGTTCGACTTCTTCGTTAAACGGGGTACCCAGTGGACTTGAGGGAACCGAAAGCGTGACCACCTTAATGGCCTTTGCGATTTTGCAGCACGATTCGAACTGAGCGAAATATTCTTCGCCTTCGGCCTTGATGTCGACCGAAAATCCTACGATTTCCAGGCGTAATGTATCTTGGCAGGTGCGCAGACCCCACTGTAAATCTTCGTGAATTCTGGATGGGGGAACGTGCCCGTCCTCGTGCAAATCGATTTCGATTGCCGAGTATTCCAAGTCGATAACCTTTTGACAGGCATCTTTGATATTAAGGTCGGGAAAACATTCCAGCGAGGCAGCGACAAACACCTAGTAACACTCCTGTTGCTTCAGTTGACATGGTTTGCCCAAAGCTGGGCAGATAACCAGAGCTTCCTATATTCTTGTACTCTGCATTGTCGCATGAAACGCTAAATGCGCAAATAGCAGTCTTGGCAGGTTTGTAACACAAACGGATCGACCGCTCCCAGGTGTTTCCCAAAATCGTCAAGCCGCGAAATTTTAGCGCACATGATGTCGCTTCGGCGGCAACCACGATCGGCAATGACCGCTTAAAGCGCCCCCTACCAGCGTCCGTGTTGCGGAAGGGCAAGTAAGTCGTCGGCCATGGATCTGGTTTGGCGAGGGTTTGGCCTGACGCTAGCGAGGTCGATTATAGACCAAGATCCCCTACTGACAGACCTTAGCCAAGGATAGTTTTTAAGAACGCGAAGCGGGCGGTCCAGGGCGGAATGCGGTTAGGATGTGACGGGTAATGGTGCCATCCGCACGCGAGAGTTTTACGGCCTGAAGCTATGGTATAGGTTCTGCGTGACACAAATTTCGGGGTTCTTTGTGATCCGAATGATGTTGGGGCGGGGTTGAAATGCGGCTGGATTGTGCCAGAGTAAGTGTTTTGATTTAGAATTTGGAATGACGGTGCATCGTGCACGATTCGTTTCTGAGTGATTTACTGCAAGGATTTACCAATGAGTCATCTTTTTGACGGTCGACGCGTTTTGGTCGGACGTGAATTATTCTTGACGGGACTAGCTACGTTGGGATTTGCTGTTCTAGGATTCGATCAATGTTTCGCTCATCCAGTCGCGCTGCATTCGGCTGCCGTTTGTGCGGAATTAAATTGTGTCCAAGATGAAGTTGCAACTACTGACGACAAAAAGGTAGACAGTGATGCCCAAACGGAAGACCAGAAGCAACTGATTGCCAAGTTAGAAAAATACTTGACGGGTGCAAAGTTGAAGGGGCGGTTTACGATGCTGGGTCGAAATGTGCCGCCTCAAGAAGAAGAGTACACAATTGCCAAAGCGGAAAAATTAGAGGAAGGTGATCTGTGGCTGATTGAAGCAAGGATCAAGTATGGAAAATGGGATCAGAGTGTGCCGTTGACTATGCAGATCAAGTGGGCTGATAAGACGCCAGTGATTACTTTGGAGAAGCTGACCATTCCAACGATGGGTACTTTTTCGGCCCGGGTTTTGTTTAACAACGGAATGTACTCTGGAACTTGGGCGCATGACGAAGTGAAAGGTCATTTGTTTGGCGAAGTGATCCCCGCCGGAACCGCAGAAGATTCCGAAAAAGAGGCGACTGAAAAGAAAGATGGTCAGTAATCGTTGAGTGCGGTTGTTAAGCTATTTTGTGCACCCGCTATGTTACGTGCCAATTACTACGCCTCGCTAATTACTACGCCTCGCTAATTACTACGCCTCGCTAATTACTACGCCTGGTCAATTGTTACGCCTGGTCAATTGTTACGCCTGGTCAATTACTACGCCTGGTCAATTGTTACGCATCTTGGTGTAATGATTCCGTGGTGCCTACGGGCTTAGATGTCCCGATTTGAAGAAGATGCAACAAGCGGAGAGGTAGAACCGGCGGACCCACTGCTTCGCGAATCTGCCCTTCGCAGTCCGGTCCGGAGTTCCCGACAGTTGTTTGTTGAATTCCGGCACTGGATTAAATTTTGAGGCCAAATCTTAGTTTTCAGCATTGATGCCCGAGATCGAAAATGCTGCATAAGACATTGCTGCATAAGACATTGCTGCGATCGCTGCTGTTTCGATGCGTAGAACGGATTTTCCAAGGGATAAGGGTTGAAAGTTGGCACCGATTGCCATTTGAATTTCCTCATCGGTGAATCCGCCTTCGGGGCCGATCAAAATAATATGGTCAAAGGGGCGGGATGCCTGATCAAGTGAAAGGTCATCGATTGGATTGTTCAAGGGAGTGGCATCAACGGGTTGGTTTGCCTGGACGACCGCGCCATCTTTTGGAGTGCACGCGATCCAACGTTGTTGGCTTGAGGCAAATTGGCTGACCACCTGATTGAGCGACATTTCGGGCAGCAACATCATGAGTTGATTCCGCAGGCATTGCTTGCTGGCTTCGATGATCCAACGCCGCATCTTCTTTTCTAGGCCTGAATTTAGTCGATTGACCGAACGGTCCAAGCCTAGCGGCAAGTAGGCGGCGGCTCCCAATTCGGTTAGCTTTTCGACCAGAAACCTCAGGCGATCGCCCTTGGGGACGGCGGCAGCGACTAAGATTCGTTGGCTCAGTTCACAGTTGGACGATTGTTCAGAATTGACAACAACCAGGACTTCACTGCGGCTAAGCTGTTGGATTGTCCCCAAGAATTGGTAGCCATTTCCGTCAAAGAGAGCCAATTCCTGCCCCACAACCGCGCGCATTACATTCAAAACGTGATGCGCCTCGCTACCATCTAGTTTGGCAACGTTTCCCACGGACAACGGAATCGAACTGAAATACCTTTCGGCCATGGCAAGTATGCTTTAAATTGCTATGAATAATGAAATTGTGGCAGGGTTAGACAAGAAGTCCGCCTGTCGTTTTTTTGGGGGATTGAGTAGACTGTTGCGGTGGAAAATTATTGGGGTTGTTCGTTTGCTGCTGAAATGGATGCCGGTTAGGCCAGAGCCTAGTGTTAACACCATTTTAATCGAGCGGCAAGTTGCCATTGGAGTAATAGATGGCTTATTTTGAATCGCCAGATGGTTCTGTCAAAGTTGAATTGAAGAACCGATATTTGGCTGCGTTTTTTGCTTGGATATTGCCCGGAGCAGGTCATTTTTACCAGCGACGTTACGTCAAAGGGATTCTGTTTTCGGTAACGATCTTGTTGACTTACTTTGTTGGGTTGACCTTGGGCAATTGCCGAGTCGTCTATGCTTCGTTTGCAGAAGAGGACTGGCGATGGCAGTTTATTGTCCAAAGTCTAGTGGGCGCGCCCACCTACCCGGCCATCGTGCAGGGCGTACGCTTTTCGCAAGACGAAGAACCGCTGTGGGTGATTGCCGAACGCTATCCATCTGGCCACGCCGACCAATTTCAACGGATTGAAGAACCGGCTCTGCACAAGGGCAAATCATTGAAGGACGGTTTTATGGCTCCGCCGGCTAAGCCTTATTCCTTAACTGGGCCCGATGTCTTGGCGGCTTGGCATGCCGAATTAGGGCACTATTTTGATATCGGAACGTTGTACACTTTCATTGCAGGCCTGTTGAATTTATTGGCGATCTATGACGCGTTTTCCGGGCCTGCGATGTTCATGCAGGATGACGAAGAGGAAGACGATGATGATGTGGGGACGATGGATCAAGATTGATCGCGTGTTACTTGCAGGGCTGTTGCCTGATTAAACGGCTTCAGAACTAGAGTGGTTCGAAAGTACGTTTTTTCTGGCGGTCAATCCGCCGGAAGTTATTTTTCTGTGACCGTCCCAATTTGGGCAACATTTGTTGGACTGATTACGAGTAAGAAACTATGGCGAATCTATTGGCTTCCAACCTAGTCCACATCTTACCGCTGATTGTTGCGGTGTCCATCGTTTACGGTGCCACGCGTGATGAGCGTCCGTTGGTTATTCTGGAACAGATGGTTCGGTCAGCGATTTGGGTTAGTGTTTTTCTGGGCTTGATCTTGTTAGCGCTTTTAGGCTTGGGCAGCTGGTTATAAAAATTGATCGTGGTTCAAGCCCACGATGATCCAAAGTCAGGATCAGGGGAAATTGGCTCTGAAAAAAGCAAGCTGCGGAATCTGAAATGGGGTATCGGGCATCGTACCACCGTTAAACCAAACGAGTGCTATCGGCTGACCGGTTCCAGAGTATGGACCAGTTAAATGTGCAGGCGCCAGGTAATCTCTGAGCTTGTTGCGACTTATCTTTTCCAGAATATCCGAGTGTTTTCCAGAATATCCGAGTGTTTTCCAGAATATCCAGGTGTTTTCCAGAATATCCAGGTGTTTTCCAGAATATCCAGGTGTTTTGCAGCATCTCTTGACTGGCTCTTAAGACGCTGCCTAGATGTTAGTTAGGGACGACTGAGGATCCAAGCAGGTTCCAGCTTGTGGATTACTGGTCTTTCCACGAATACTGTTGGCGTTGCATCGAAGGAGTGGTGGAACCTTGCAGGACTTGGCTGCGAAGGTTTTCGGCTCGGTCGACCAGATCTTGGTCATTGACTTGGTCGAGAGGTTCCATTTGAAAGTCGAACGCCCTGGTGTCGCGTATTTCTCGGAAGGCAAAATTTTCGGTAATCAAACTAAACGGTGGGTACAAATACCAAGGCCCGTTCACCGGTTGTTTGACTCGAATCGGTTTGTATCCATCTTTTTCCAGCATGATTTCCCTGGTCCCATTGTATTGGAACGGGACACTGACGGGCGTGTAGCCAACGGGTTGTTGGTCGATTGTGACCGCGGCCCCCTCTGGGAAGCTGGAAATCTGCATCCGACGCTGCA
>Ga0209702_10008289_pt1 | contig 12188 bp, 11 predicted proteins | sample FRY01_FD_187210 | JGI IMG/M metagenome (GOLD analysis project Ga0209702, IMG submission 187210) | Freshwater microbial communities from Lake Fryxell liftoff mats and glacier meltwater in Antarctica - FRY-01 (SPAdes) (version 2) | ecosystem: Environmental > Aquatic > Freshwater > Ice > Glacier... | reverse complement strand
AACACTCATTTACCAAAGTAAACTGCGCTTTTTCGGCCTTTGTGCGCCTAATCAGAAGCCTCTATGGTTCAAACTACTGACTCTGTGGACAGACACTAATTACCAAATTTAAGTGCCTAAAATACTGAATGAAAATCTTTCAGAAACACACAAGGTTAAATTAATATACCTTTTCGACTGTGATTTTGGGGATAAGTAATAGACCATCATTAGTAGGACAAATAAGACTATCCATTATTTTTGAGAAATATATTTAAGCCATAGAATTATGTTAAACAAAGAGATTTATTCTAAAAAACTTAGTCGCTCCAATCGAACTTATTTTTTCGATCTAAACATAGCTCAAAGAGGTGGTCTTTATTTACAGATCTCTGAGAGTAAAAAAACAACTTTGGGATTAGAGCATTTTCGATTAATTATTGATGATGCTGATATTGTTGAGTTTGGCTATTGTTTTGAGGAGATACTCAAGAGATATTTGGTGGCAAAAAAGCGAATCTCAACGAGGCGGGAAATGATTAAGAAGGTGTAAACTGTAATGCATTAAATCGTTTGGTTATTGGCATAATGTTTAAGAATTCATAAAAAAAATTGCCGTTCTGCATTAATAGAAATCGTCGAGAATAAAGCGGTGTCTTTGAAAATGCGAAAGCTTTTTCTATGAAGAGATTAAGGCCTTTTTTTTCATCGACTTTTAATACTTTTGCAGCCTTATTCAAATCGATGATCACAGTAGACAGCCTTGCCGTAGAGTTTAGCGGAAAATCACTTTTCAGCAATGTTTCATTTGCCATCAATCCTACCGATAAAATAGCGCTGATGGGTAAAAATGGAGCCGGAAAATCGACCATCATGCGGATAATTGCGGGTGAAGACAAAGCTACTCGCGGTGCAGTTCGAGCTCCGAAAGATGCCGTAATTGCTTACTTGCCACAGCATTTGTTGACAGAAGATGATTGTTCAGTATTTCAAGAAGCTGCGAAAGCATTTAAATTGGTTTTCGAAATGCGCGATGAGATGGAAAGATTGAATAAAGAGCTTGAAACGCGGACGGATTACGAGAGTGACGAATACATGAAAATCATTGAGAAAGTCTCGGACCTCTCGGAAAAATTCTATGCTTTAGAGGAAGTAAATTACGATGCTGAAGTTGAGAAAGCTTTGAAGGGACTTGGTTTTAAGCAAGAAGACCTCTATCGGCCAACAAGTGAATTTAGTGGTGGGTGGAGAATGCGCATTGAATTGGCGAAAATACTCCTTCAGAAACCCGATTTAATTTTACTCGATGAGCCTACGAACCACATTGATATCGAATCGGTTATGTGGCTGGAAGATTTCTTGGTAAATAAGGCAAATGCGGTGTTGGTGATTTCTCATGATAGAGCATTCATCGATAATATTACCAATAGAACCATTGAAGTTACGATGGGCAGAATTTACGATTACAAGGCAAAATATACCGAATATCTTCAATTAAGAGAAGACCGCCGTTCACATCAAATAAAAGCCTTCCAAGACCAGCAGCGAATTATTGAGGATAATATGGCTTTTATTGAGCGATTTAAAGGCACCTATTCCAAGACCAACCAAGTTTCTTCTCGCGAAAGAATGTTAGAGAAATTAGAAGTTATTGAGATTGATGAAATTGATACATCTTCCTTGAAACTAAGATTTCCGCCAGCGCCTCGTTCTGGTGAGCATCCTGTAACAGCTATCGACCTGAGTAAAAGATACGGAGAGCAAGTCGTATTTAACAAAGCTAACATGTCGATTCGGAGAGGTGAAAAGATAGCTTTTGTTGGACGAAATGGTGAAGGAAAGTCGACCATGCTCAAAGCAATTCTTGGTGAAATTGAGGTAGAGGGAAAAGTGCAATTAGGTCATAATGTTAAAGTCGGATATTTTGCTCAAAATCAGGCTTCATTGCTCGACCCAAAATTGACAGTTTTTGAAACGGTAGATCAAGTTGCTGAAGGAGAAATTCGCACTCAGATTAAGAATATGTTGGGCCGTTTCATGTTTAGCGGCGAAGATATCAATAAGAAAGTATCCGTTTTATCAGGAGGTGAGCGAACTCGTTTGGCCATGGTAAAATTACTGCTTGAGCCTGTTAATTTGCTAATTCTCGATGAGCCTACAAATCACCTCGATTTAAAATCAAAGGATGTTTTAAAAGAAGCATTATTAGATTTCGAAGGCACCTTAATTCTTGTATCGCACGACCGTGCTTTCCTGCAAGGAATGGCGAATAAAGTATTTGAATTTAAAGATCAGCGCGTTATTGAACACCTTGAATCTATTAACGAATTCTTAGAGCGAAATCGCATTAAAAACATTGCTGAATTAAATTTGATGAAGTAATTTTAATGATTAAGCCTGGAGATCGTAAAAATGTGATCGCTTAACTCAACTGCTCCTATGAATGCCTATCATGAAAAAGTTTCATATGACGCTAATGGGAATATCAACAGCTACTTAAGAAATGGAGCTCTTTCTCAAATAAACATAGACAACCTTGAATATAATTACTTACTCAATGTTGACGGCACTAAAAGCAATAAATTAGGATTTGTAACTGACCTGCAAACTATTGCAACTAATTACCCATTAACCAACGACCCAATTGAAGATATCGATCACCAAATAGCTGGATATAATAGCGACCAAACCAGTGCAAATTACTCCTACGACCCATCAGGCAATTTAATTTCTGACGTTGCCGAAGGCATTAATGAAATCTCTTGGAATTTAGCAGGTAAAATTTCTCGCATTGAAAAGTCAGACGGTACAATTTTATCCTACTTTTATGATGCAATGGGCAATCGTATCGGTAAGAGCAATTTTGATGGCACCAATACTAATTCTACATGGTATATCAGAGATGCTTCTGGAAATAACATGGCAACCTACAATCGATACAATGATCAAGGTTTATACATAGATGAATTCAACATTTATGGTAGTTCCAGCTTAGGGACTTTCAAGCCTCCTTGGCACTATCCGGTTACATCCCAATCAACTTCGAGTGCAAACAGTACTTACTTCGCATATCCTTCAGTATACAAGCAATATGAGCTCACAAATCATTTAGGAAATGTTCTTTCAACGATTTCTGATCAGAAAACACCTATAAATAACGATTCTGACCCAGAAACCGATTATTTTACAGCTATCGTGAAAACACAACAGGATTATTATCCATTTGGGATGATGATGCCAGCAAGGACGTATAGTTTAGGTGGGGATTATAGGTATGGGTTTAATGGGAAGGAACGCTCAGATGAAATATCAGGAAAGGGAAATCACAATACTGCCTTGTTTTGGGAATACGATACACGGCTAGGCAGAAGGTGGAATTTAGATCCGAAACCTGTTGCCATGTTTAGTGATTATAGTACTTTATCAAACAATCCTTTAAATAATGTCGATATTTTGGGTGATACCGTTGTTGTAAACTTATTTAATAAGGCCAATGCACCGTTTTATGATGCGGCTGAAAATATGGTTTTGAACAAAAAAAATTATTCTGACGGAATTTTTATAATTGCTGGTCATGGGGATCCTACACATACGGAAGATAATCGAGGTGATTTTCCAAAGGATCTTGAACCAAAGGATCTTATGGAATTATTAAAAGCAAACCCCGAATATAAAAACGCAAATGAACAGGGTATTCAGCCAATAATTGTTGTTGCGTCTTGTAATACGGCGAAAGACCCTGACACTCATTTTGGTACGTCAGATGCACCAAAGGCATCCTTTGCACAAATATTATCGGCGATAGCAGGCAAAGATAAATTCGTTATAGCTCCTTATGGCTATGTAATGAACTCCACTAGTAAAACTGCACAGCAAAATGAAAAGAGTATTGTCCGTAAAAATCATGGCGGTGTTGTGGGTTTAGATACCGACGGTAAAGGAGTGGATAATATTCCAAAATGGAATATTTTTGAAGACGGAAAAAATGCATCACCAAACCGTTTAATCAAATAAACGCATAATGAAAACTCTAGCTACAAAATTCATAATAATATTTAAGCTTCAAATCATAACTAATTTAATCGTTTTAATCTTCCTCTTTTTTTATTATACCAGGACAGAGGGAATAGTTGCTACAGTTGCAACAGAACGGCAATTAGCGATGCTAAAGGAGTATGGCGAATTGACCTTCATAACCTGTTATAGAAAAGAGGAGGAAGATATCAAATTCCAAAGTGCTATAAGCGAAAACGATAGCATCGCCTATCAGACAATTAAGTACTTCTATTCCTTCTCAAATGATCCGGACGATGGTTTTTTCTATACATTTTTGATGGCAATAGAAAATAAAAATTCATCTGCTTTCTGGGAGCTTTCCAGATATCTGAAAAATGAACGATATAATAAATGTCGGAAGGCAAAAGATTGGGCGCTTTTGTTTGAAATGATGGGCAACTTTTATCGAGAGGCTAGGAAATCTGACTCGCGAGTTACAGAAGCAGAACTAAAGCAAATTCAAATTACAAATCAGTTTCTGAACGCGCTGAGATAGGTAGCGTCATTGTCCCCTTTTTCGCTTTTCGTTTAATGTAGTAGCGTTTTGATTTTCAAAAATGGCATCATCTTGTTAAGAAAACAGAAACGGCAGGATTTCCCCGTATTCAGGAAAAGACAGTTCTGCCGCATCCCACATCAATGCAAATAAAAGCATAGGGATGAGGTTTTTAGCATATTGCCTAAATTGCCTAGTCAAAAAAGTAATACCAGATTTAATACGTCTTTGACATAAAAGGGGCTATACACCCCGGTATCAAAGGTGTATAAGAGCTGATACATGAATTAATCCTTTCCATGTATTACGAATGATACCGGAGAAAATACCATGATTTATACCATCGGCAGTATTGGAAAGTATCCCCCCGACCAACTGCACGTCCCAGAAGTGCTTATGATTATCGATTATCGCCGTATCAATATTCTCTTGCAAAACTTGGAGCGCCCCCAGTCCACTCGAAGATTATAAAGAACGCATTACCTACGATGCAAACGGAAACATTCTTTCATACCTTCGCAATGGTACTGTAAGTAATGGCGGTAATGTAACGATGGATGCCTTAGCGTATAAATACATTGGCAACACCAACCAGCTGAAGCGGGTGGATGATGACATTTCATATAATGCTAATTATCCTTCGGATATAGATGCGCAGACAGATAGCGTAAATTACGTGTACGATGGTTCCGGTAATTTGATTGAAGATAAAGCGGAAGGATTGCAGATTTACTGGAATGCTTACGGAAAAGTAGACAGTATTTTTAATACGGATGATTTAAGCTATTAAATTCTTTTATGATGCAGGAGGTAACAGGATCGGAAAGTGGAACCGGGTACATAATCAGAATAACAGTGTGCAAACCAGCCGTGCAACCTGGTATGTGCAAGATGCCCAAGGGAATGTAATGGATACGTACGACGATTTAAGAGGAGCAAATAATACTGCGATGATCTGGTTGAAAGAGCAGACCTTATATGGCTCCTCGCGCTTAGGAAATTATGAACCCAGCCGAAAAGTATATCCAAGACCTTTAGATCAGGTACCGCATGTTTACCAACCTGGTTTAAAGCGGTATAAACCCACAAATCATTTGGGCAATGTGCTTACCACAGTAAGCGATTTAAAACAAGCGGTTGATGCATCTACCCCACCCGATGGTGTTGTTGATTTCGAGCGTGCCGTAGTAAAAACACAACAATCGTATTACCCTTTTGGGATGCTGCAGCCGGGGATGAGCTATCCGATTGGAGGTTCGAAATATAGATATGGGTTTAACGGGCAGGAGAATGATAATGAGGTAAAAGGAACAGGAAATCAGCAGGATTACTGGATGAGGATTTATGATCCCCGACTTGGAAAGTTTTTATCTGTTGACCCCTTGCTTAAATCTTATCCTTGGTATACACCATATCAATATGCAGGAAATCGACCAACAATTGCGATGGATTTAGATGGTCTTGAGGAACTAATAATGATTAGATGGTTTGATCAAGGAAAATATACAGGAACTACAATTTTTAGAGTAGATAATATAGGGCAAAGAGAGATAGGAAAGCGAGGTAATGATGATATGCAAATGATTGAATTGGATGAATCACTAAGAACACAATTTAATCCTAATAGTAAAAACATCCAATCAATATCGTCATTGGTTAAGAATTCAGATGGTACATTTAAAGGTGAGTATAGAACATCCCTTTTAAATTCAGAAAAAGTAGCACTAGGGTCACTAAGGAAGCTTGATATTGAAATAAATAACGGCGTTTCTAAAAAGATTGATCAGGACATATACAACGTGTTTTATGAATATGATAAATCTAATTTTCTATCTGAAGAAAACTTAGAACTGATTATAACTTCATTAAACACTGACCCTGAAAGGAAGATCGTAGTGCACGCTTATGCAAGTTCGGAGGGCGATGCAGAATATAACCAAGACTTGTCGCAGAATAGGGCCAACGCAATTACGCGTTACCTTATTTCGGAAGGTATTGATTCAAACCGCATATTATCACCGGTAGGAGCTGGTGAAACAGATCAATGGGGAGACAATAATACAGAAGCTACAAGAGCACCTAATAGAAGGGCGCAAATATCAGTAACATATGAAAAAACTCAAGAATAGATACTGCTTTTTAAGTTGTTTCGGCATATTCGTGTTTAGTCAAATTTCTGCACAGGGAAGTTTCACCACCGATACAGTTAAAACCGATAGTTCTTTTTGTTTGGTTGAAAACTATAATTTATATAGTAATAATTTCCTGCTTGAGTCTTATCGCTATTATAGATGCTATTATTTAGACGGCGCGTTAAAAGAGCTTTATTCAAAGAATTTAGATGGAGAATATGGGCTACACTTCAGATATTTCCCAAACGGAAAAATAAGATGTTGCTACAATTCAATAATGAATAGACGTGTTGGAATTTTTGTTGAATGGTATGATAATGGAAGAATAAAATCTACTGGTTCCTATAAAAACATTAATTGCATCGGCGACATTAGAGTTGTGTGTGATACTATATATTCAGCAGACGCATATGGAACGGGCTATTATATCCTCTGTAACACTGAATCTATAAAAGAAGGAATTTGGGTAGATTACGATTATTTGGGTAAACTAATTGGTAAGAAAGAATGGTAATGCATTTCTACTTTTAAATTAATGAGTGTTTCAAAACTTCGCTATTTCTCTATATGTTCAATACGGCGCTTATCCCAAATGTTGGAGAATTAGGGGCTTCAGTTGAAGTAAGTGCACCTCCTTCAGGTCTTGTTCCTGTAGCTGATGCACATAGGCATGGGGCTTCTACTGATAATGCTGTACCGCCGCAAATAGTTTATCAAGATGAAAATTTTTCTGGCGCTCAGACGGATGGAGTTACTAATACCCCTGCTCAGAATAAGCTTGTAACAGATGGAACTACAGATATAGGGCAAAATAACAGTGATAAAATTTATGGCATTCTAGGTACGCCGGGAGGAACTGCTCAAAAATATGATCCCTCTACAGGAATTATCTCTAATTTGCAGGGACCTGTCCCAAGTGACGCAGGAGCACGTACAGGGTTGCTTGGTGCAGGGGTATCTGCTCCCAGTACTTCTACATGTACTGTTAAAGCTGGAGATACACTATGGGGAATTTCTCGACGTTATAAAACATCTGTTGAAAATATAAAGAAAGAAAATAAAATAAAAGATGATAATATTAAGGCGGGTGATACCATTAACGTAGGAATAGATAGCGATGTTGTGCCGGATGGTATAATTGATTTTGAAAGAACGGTTGTAAAAACGGAGCAGAGTTATTACCCTTTTGGAATGCTGCAGCCGGGGATGAGTTATACGATGGGTGGTTCGAAATACACGTTTGGGTTTAATGACCAAGAACGCTCTGATGAAGTGTACGGCAAAGGCAACTTGAATACTGCGTTGTTTTGGGAGTATGATACTAGGTTGGGGAGAAGATGGAATATAGATCTGAAACCAAGTGACGGGGTTTCAAACTATTCAGTTTTAACTAATAATCCGATAATTGCGACAGATATTCTTGGAGACACTGTTTTAATTAATCTTTTTAAATCAGATGACGTAACCTTTTTCAATAATGCTGAAAAGATGGTTCTGAATAAAAAAGATTACAAGGATGGTGTTTTTATAATCGCTGCCCATGGAAATTTTGAAATGATGGAGAACTCAAAGGGCCCTAACCTTTGGTCGCCTGAAGAGGTGGTTAATTTTCTAAAGGAAAATGAAAGTTACAATAAAGCGTTACAGGAAGTAGGTATAATAACCATAATTTTTGCGGCGTGTAATTTGGCAACGGAACCGGAAGAAGTTAATCCAGCACATAAGGGTAGAGAGTCGATCGCACAAGGAATATCAGGAAAACTTCCTGAAAACCATTTAGTTATTGCCCCTACTGGTTATTGTTATTATGGCCCATGTGTTAAAAAAAATGTTCCTTATGGACACGAAACGATCGGAAAACAAGGCAATGGTGGAGTAGTAGGTTTTTCAAAAATAAACGATAAGAATAAGAAAAATTACATGGATCAAGCACAATGGCTAATTTTGCATAAAGGAAAAGTCGTTGATTCCAAAGGAATTTTAGATTTGATAAATAGCAAGAAATGAAAAAACTTCATGTTCTCAGTACCACAGCGATATGTTCTGGAATAATATCATTTCTGATTAATATTTTCTTGATAAACAAACAATCAGAAAATGTTAGTGAGGGAACTAGGATGAATCCTGATGATGAATGGATAATGCAGCAATCGAAGAAATATGCAATTCTTGACTTCATAAACTTTCAAAGACGGCAGTTCCTAGATTCTACGGCGAAGTCTGCAGTGGTCAATAATAACGATCTAGAATATCGACAACTTTATAGACAGTTTATGGATGTAGGTAGGCATTCCGATTTTCTGACTTTTTCTCTGCAAATGGCCTTAATAAATGATAATCCTCAGGCCTACTTAAATACTTTCAATATTTTGAAACATATAAACCAGAAGGAAATGTATTCAAAACGTATTGAAGCCTTTTCCAAGTTTTTTCTTTCAAAGTATTTGGAAATCGACAGCCTTTCATTCAAGGGCAAAGATCTTATTTTCACGGAAGATACGACATTTAATATAAGAGACATATTACCCTCTCACATGTATTTAAAATTAATCAGATGACAGTTAGGCTGACCGCAGTATCGCCCCGCTTCCGCAAGTGTTAAGCACAGGGTCACTTGTGGGTTTTGAGGAATTGAAGTTTCAAACTTCAAAAATGAAAATCAACATTTCTATTCCATACGCCAGAAATCTAACATCAGACACCGCCGAAGCGTTACAAATTTATTGTACATTAATTATTAAGATAGATTCTATCTATAAAAACACTAACCAAAGCAGTATTCGTTATCTTTATCACCTAATGGGCAACAGAATAGGCAAAAGAGAAAGAACAGCAATTGGTGTTTCATCTACTCGGTATATGCGCGATGCGCAGGCTAGGCAGTGCTTAGACTTGCTTTTTCAGCAAGACTTAGCAATACCAGTCCCGATTTTTTATATCGGGAGTTATGCCGAATCCTATAGATTAGGTAATTTAGGTATTGAAACAAATGGTAATTGGAATTTTATAACCAATAGTGCATTATCACCTGCTCCTGATGAGCAAACAGCAAGTGCAAGTATTACTGGAGGTTTGGCCCTTGGAGGAGTTGCGACTACGACAAATTTCATATTTGATACCACACCGCCAGCTTCTACACCACCATCATTCACTGCAATACCTATTGAAGTGGCTACTCAAACTAATTTAACAATCAATTATAGCCTAGAAAGTGCAGCAAATAATATCGCGGTACCTGCCGGAGGCCGAACTTTTAATATTTTGGCAGGAACAGGGAATGGGTCTTCCGGTCCTATTCCTTTAGCAGGTCCAATAGGTAATCAAAGGATCAAAATTTCACAAGCTGATCCTGCGAGTACTATAGGCAGTTTTAATGCAACCGTTTCAAGCTCTACAACGGATACATATACTGATCCTGCGGCGCGCAATTCAACACCTGGAGCGGTACCTGCAATACCAACCTCACCATGAAATTCTGAATGCTTCTTAAAACATCAATCATTGCCTTATTAATTTTCACTTACCAAACTGCATGGTCGTGTTCGGATACGACTTTGCATGCCTATAAATTGAAAAGAATATCTGAAAAGGACGTTATGGCTGCGTCAGTTATTAATGATTCAATAATTGTAGTAGGAACTGCGATGGGGGAAGTAATATTAAAGCAAATTGAAAGTGGCTTTGAGAAACTAATTTGGTCTGGAAATGAAGCTGTAAGTAATTTATTTTCTAATGATTCTTTGATATGTATAATTTCCGAGGAAACTACCAAAATTATTTCAACAACTGGAAAACTTTTACATCAAATATCTGGTGAAAATCTGCTGAATACATCTGTTCTATTTGCAAAATATAGTATCTTTTTTTATGGCGCGAAGGATGTCTTCGAATTTTCATTGAAAAAAGGAGTTGGTTTTCACCATAATTTTAATCGTAAACTAAATACTATTGCATACAAAGAAAATACATACTACTTGGGGTTTGATAACGGTTATGTGGAATTGCGTAAAACTATTTCGACCAAAGCAGTTAAATCTTTTCAAGCCAGTGATTCAGCTATTTTATTTTTAGAACCTTGGAAGGATAAACTCATCTCAATATCAAAAAATAAAATTAGAATTTGGGATGCAGAATTACTTCTGGTTAGAGAAAGGAGTTTTCAAATAGATTATGGAATAAGCGTTATAAATGAAAACATATTTTGGACATCTAATGATTCCATTTATTCATATAATATTGTTTCAGATTCATTAGAAATTTATAGTTCTTATATCAATAGACCGCAAAAAACTAAAGTTCTTGATAGGGGTGTTGGCAAAGTCGCTTTTTATAATATATTTTCTCAAAATCAAAAGACTATTCCATTTTCGAACAGCATCACAAACTTATCTTTGGCGAATGATGGGAGCTCCTTATTAGTTGGCGGTAAAACCGAATTATTTTTTGTTGATTCTTTTTCTAAAATAAAAAAACATTCCATAGAATATTTTAATGAAATAATTTCAGTCTCACTTGACAAAGAAAATTCACAGTATTTTGTTGGATCGGCGAATGGATTCTGTGGGGTTTTTTCATTAAAAGACAATAAGGTTAAGATTCAAATGTGTTCTGGATTTATTGCATTTAATGGTGGAAGTTTTTCCGATGATGGTAAATATATCCTAATAACTGGATCTTCCAACAAAACAAGTTATATCCATACAGCAGAAATAATAAACGCTTATTCGAAGAAATCAAAGTCTATACGTCATCGAGAAAAAATATGGCAAAGCTCAGTTTATGACACATTACCAATTCTTTCCTCCACATTAATTCCTTCAACAAGTACATTAATTATAAGTCGGGGTAAAGAGCTTTTATTTTACGATTATGTAAGAAATAGTTTGATTAAAAAGCTGTCACTTGATAAAGATGTTTGTAGTATATATGTTTCTGATGCAAATAAGGAGTTAATTATTGGTAACGTTGAAGGTTTTGTGAGTATATATTCATTAATTGAAAATCAATGGATTTCCAATTATCATAACTTTGATTCTCAGCCAATCGTGGCTATTTCATCTACAATTAAAGGAGATACTTTGTTTGTGGCAACAAGCCAAAAAATTCTCATCTTGGACAGGGCTGGACGAATATTGGACTCACTCACAGATACGAATATTACTGATATGAAATACTCTGTAAGCAAGAAAACAATAATATATTCTACTGGATCAATTGATGTAAAAAAACATTACATGTGGGTAGAACCAAATTTAAAGAATATTGATGCTGATTTTGAAGTGGATTCACCTATTTTGAAATTACTAATTTCAAAGAACTTAATTTATGTACTCACTACAACAGAAGAACTTTGCAAGTTGATTATTAAATGAATAAACTAATTAGTGTCTGTCCATAGAGTCAGGAGTTTGAACTATAGAGGCTTCTGATTAGGCGCATGAAGGCCGAAAAAGCACAGTTTACTTTTGTAAATGAGCATTTTTCGGACTAGTGCAACGACATCAGGAGACTCTATAGACAGACTC
>Ga0209702_10008288_pt1 | contig 12188 bp, 10 predicted proteins | sample FRY01_FD_187210 | JGI IMG/M metagenome (GOLD analysis project Ga0209702, IMG submission 187210) | Freshwater microbial communities from Lake Fryxell liftoff mats and glacier meltwater in Antarctica - FRY-01 (SPAdes) (version 2) | ecosystem: Environmental > Aquatic > Freshwater > Ice > Glacier... | reverse complement strand
GACGACGGCAAGTATCGTCATGCGCCTCGTGGTCGAGTGTGGGAAATGGGCCGAATCGGTAGTTGGTCCACGCATCTACCACACCTCGCAACTCGATGTCCAAAAACAGTTTCGCGGCGACATGGGCCGCCGACACCACCGCATACTCTTCGTTTGTGCGGGAAAACTGTGCGTTGCTCTGTTGCATGATTTTTTGAGCGTGACACGCTTGCACTTCCACCACACACATTTCGAACACGTTAGCATTACGGCACCTCGGTGCATGAGCCATGGCGTCAACAATATGAGAATAACACTTGAACGATGGGAGATCGTCCTCCACACCCGATTGGGTTCTCGACGCAACCGCCTGCACGCGCGCAAGTGCCAACTTCAAGCTAGCGGTATCAATGTACAACGACATGATCTCGCATTGTGGAATCTCGGCGGCCACGCCAGGTGCACCAATGTCCATTTCCGTCGAGTCGCTTGTTGTCGGCGTCACACCCCATGCCGAACCGAACAGAAACAAGTATTCGTCGCTGTCGACGCGTCGCGCCAGCTCAATATGCACGATTTTGAGAAAGGTGTTGGAGCGGACTTGGAAAATGATTTGCATTATCGTGACACTACCATCCTCGGTTGCATAATTCTCTGGCACATAGATGTCGCGAAACATGTGCAGCAGCACCCTGACGATTTCGAGGTTAGCCGACGAAGCCCCTTCGATGTTTGTGCAGGTGACGACATGTCGCTTCAAGTGGTTAATACGATGATCAGCGCGACTATGAGGCGTCCGGTCATTGCGCAACATGCTGGCAGAAGCAGGCCACGTGCCACTGAGACCTTGCTTGCACTGTGATTGCACCACATCTTCTATATAGCTGTGTCGTTGCGTTCGGGGCGGTGTAGAGCACTATTTCCGGAGCAGTAAGGCAACCACCGTGAACGACACACCGGGGACGCCAAAAAAAAAAAATTGCAACACAGCACGCACGGCTCAAACCACGTGCACAACTGTAGCACGAGACTGTGTGGAATGAGTGTACGAATCGCGTGCACTGCGAAGGTGGACAGTGTGACACGGCGGAAAATCGACGAATGGTGGATGCGATGGCATCTAACGTTTATGTATCCGCCCATGTACAAGGGACACCAGCACGTGTGGAGCACCATCAACACAGAGTGCGTGGGCTGCACACTGTGTGGTGTGGTGCACGCTTGCGGCAATTCGAACAACATCGTGCCATGTGCCATAGAACAACAAGATGACAGTAGCCTCGTGTGCACATACACAGGCATTGTGGTGAACCGTACGTCATTTTACGACCCAGAGTCGTCTATAGCGGACTACAACGCCGGATACTTTCAGATGCACGTCGATACCCACCCGCAACTTCACACGGCGCGACAAACGTCGCTGCAGCACAAGATTGAGGTGCTCGACACCATCACCGCAAACATGATTCATTTGTTGTTTTACTCGGAAAATGCACGGGATGCACGAGACACTGAGCGGGTGCGTTTCAATCGCAAATTGTCGAGCGTGTTCGCGGCGCACGCCTCGCGTACGAAAAATTCATTTGCGCAGTGCAATATAGCCATCGGCATTGAAGCGTGCGTTTCCAGCGTCGTCTCTTACAGGCGTCCCGTGGATGCACAGGACCTCCCTCCCCCGCGACACCTGCTGAGCCTACAACGTGTCATTGTGTCGCTTCTCAGCCGCGTAGAGCTTCCGCGACAATTCATCTACAGCGAGCACAATGAAAAGATGAAGAACCTGGTAATTTCCCTGCTGTATATTTCGAGCGATGGCATCAGCTTTGATGGGCATGTATACCTTCCCAAATTCCCCGGATTGAAGATGATTCTGCCGCTGGAACTCGTGCTCTCCAAGTGTTTCGGCATCCAGCCCAAGATCGTCACCGACGGCGAAAATGTCATCAAAATGAGCATCAAAAACTCCAAAAAACAGAGCCTGTATACGTACGACGGCGCCCGATCGTGCTTGCTGCCCTCGGCGGCACAATGCGAATTTGCCACCACACGCGTCTGCACCTGCCGGGCTCCTGCTGAGGCCAACGACATGTGCCTCCACCTCCCGCATGGCCCTGCGTGCAGCGCAAAAGCCCGTCCCAAGCCGGCAGCGTCCGCGACGTCCACCAAAAAACGTAGACAGCAAATTCAACCGCAACAGCAGGGCGCCAGCAATCGCGATTGATACCGGTGCTAAGGACCGGGCCCTCTTTTTGCCAGCGCGCTCTTGCCGATGCTGCGCTTGACAAGGTCGCGTGGAAGTCTGGGTCGCGCAATGTTGAAAGGGAGCGGGGCCTTTGCAATGTCCTTCTTTACCGTGACGGCGGCGTTGGGGCCTGGTGATTTCACGGTTCTCGCCGGCATAGAATGAAAGTCCGTGTGTACGTGGCCTGGTATGTTCTGGTACATATATATATACATACACACGTCGCACCCGTAAGACACGCAATCCGCCCAGGTGGCACGCGACTTTGTTTATTAAAAACACTTGTACCCCCTGTTCCAGCTACAAAAGGGGTGTTTTTTGACTGTCTTGTGCCTGTACTTTTGCCTCGTTTTGTATGTGTTTTCGCCGAATGTACACCATCGTCAGCAAAATCACCGTACTGTTCAGCAGACCGTATACAATAATAATAATGTCGTGACTGAGGATGCCGTACAGCACCAGACACAGGTCGCTGAAGATGGAGAAGAAAAATGACACCGGAATGTGAAAGACAGCGCCCTCGTTCGAGCACAGGTACGACGGATACATTTCTTTCGTTTGTTTGATGTTGCCAATGATGGTAAAAATCATGCCGACCATTCCCAGTACAGCAATGTAGGGAAACAGGTTTGGTGCGACCGTGTGACTTCCAAAATTTTTCGCGTGTAAATGGTTGTGGAAGCCCATGCCTCGCGGACAGCGCCAGCGCTGGCAGTTACTGTGCTGGTGTCAAGCCAAGACATGCATTTATATACAGGGCTGTCCTCTGTATACATGTGCGAGCAAGGCGCAGTGCAAGCGAGCCAGAAGAACAACCGCGGCGCCGCGCGAGCCTGCCACCTCATGTGCGGTAGCCTTTTTTCACACGTAATCGACATTTGTGCACTGGTTGTGCCGGAACGCCTGCTGGATTTGTGTAAACTCCACCGGGTCGGTAATTACGGCGTGTTTTGCCGCGGAATGGGAGCGAGAACAGGTCTTATATGTTGTGTCTTTCCGGCGCCAGTACAAGGTGGCTGCCATTTTTATTAGCCTCCTGCGAGCAAGTACTTGCGGAGTCGATAGCTCAAAATCGAGAACGTTGATGCCCGTTGCGGCAGTGATGTCAAACGATATGTCCTCCAGCAGAAACATATGGAAATGCTCAAACTCAATTCTCGCATGTGTATTGTTGAACATGATGAGGTCATTGCCATTCAGGAACATTTTCCCACACTCACTTCCTGCCAGACAGTGAGACGCGGTGACAGGAACACCCGCAAAGACCAACATGACAGTGATGCTGAAACTTGCCCCGCTGGACGGCTCAAAGATGCGGAGCTCGGTCTTTTGCGCCCCCACAGCATGACATGCAAGAGGAGTACCGGAAGGAGCGACGGAAAAAGCCATTCCATGGTGTCCTGCCGACACGAGTGAATGGTTTTTGTCCAGTGCCATGTAGATCGTACCTGTCTGCTGAATTCTGTTACCGTATGCCAACCAATCGTTGGCCCCGTCGTGCATCTCTCCGTTCCAGTCGCTCATAATAATATTGTCACGAAAGCTGATCTTCAGCAGCGCCATTTGCATGAATATGCGGAAGAATAGATCCTTGAAGCTGATGTATATTGGCGTCCCGGCGTTGCGCTTCGTTAAGAAGCCGGCTTCAAGTTCTTCGAAACCCGTCATCCCCGAAAACATTCTGGTCTGCTGAAAATTTACGTCCAGGCTCTGGAGATCATCCTGTCTCTGGCTCCAGGGTTGTTGGTTCATTCGCTGTTTCCACTGTAATTCCGTCACGAACATGTAAATAAAGCCTTCATTCCAGTCTTGCCCGCGGTTCTTGTCCTTTTTGGAAATCAACCCGAATTGGTCATCCTCAAAGGTTGACTGAAAGCCGTCCGTACGCACCTTGTCCAGACACAATGCTAAGACGCAAGTGGGAGGATGCTTGGGTAGTTTAGGGTCATATTCATAATACGTACACGGCGTGCACGACGAGAGCATGTGCATGCCTTGACGTATCACCGAGCACAATTCACAATCCCGACACGAAAACGCCCCGGTGTCGGCGTTTTGCACCACGCGCTGGTGGAAGGAACACCACGCACAATCGTGTCGGCTAATCGATGCCTGATTGGGCGTCGTTGTGTTACCGGGGCACGGTGTGCACGACGTGGCTCCTACCTCATCTTGGTATGTGCCGACCTCACAGGCAACACACGGGGGGTTGGCCAACGTTTGACGATAACCCGGCACACACCTGGAAGTGCCAGTGTTTTCGTCCCATTCCGTGTGCTTGGTGCCGTCGGACGCGTCGCAAGACCGGCGTGACACATGGTTGTTGATGTTTTTGTTCACGGGACAGAACCTGCAGCTGCGTATCTGTCCGTCAAAATACATGCGAGGATTCGCGACGGTCGCGCACGCCGGTGCTTCGTTTTCCCTTATTGCGTCGCGAAAAAGAGAACAACCACACCCCGGGCACAGTGGGTTGGCATGGGCGTTATTGCTCAGCAACACCACCGGCGTCTGCTGGCACATGTTCTTGAAGGTGGACTCCTGCGTGGACGACGTAAAAAGCGACAGACCCAGCATTTCTGCTGTGATTCGATCGCAGTAGCCCGAATCCAGTATCGAACACGGCGAACACGCCACCGGGACTTGAGTGGTGTCAAGAAAGGTGCCTGGTGCACACATTTCGCAACGCTTTGTGTTCACCCAATACTCGTACCATTTACACGGTGTACACCGGTCCGATGCTGGTGACGGTGCAATACCGCCGTCTTGCGCCGATAAAGCACTGCGTACCGCTTGGCAGGTGGAACACCGAGATTGCGAATTACTCTGCTTGTACTTGCCTGCGGGACACTGTGTGCACGCAAAGGTGCTGAGGCTTTCGTGTCCTCCGTCCGGACACGTCGTGCATACTGAAGCACCATGACCGGGTGCATAGAGCCCCTTGTGAGATTCACAGTCGGCACACTGCAATCCCCCGTGTCCCGCCATGATTTTGCCAGGCACGCAGGGTGCACACTGTGAGGCAGCAGAGCCTGGCGATACGTTACCAGGTTCACATGTTTTGCACGTGCTTTGCTGGGCCAAATTCTGGAATGTTCCCGCCACACAGTCGGTGCACACCGATCTCCCGTTTCCCGCGCTGATTTTGCCAGCCACGCAGTTGTCACACGCTGTAGCAGCAGGGCCTGGCGATACGGTACCAGAGGCACATTGTTTGCACGAGTTTTGCTTGGCCAAATTCTGGAAATTTCCAGCCACACAGTTGGTGCACACGTGATTACCTGGACCAGCGCTGAAAGTACCAATTTTACACTCAGCGCACAAAATGCTTCCAACCGTGTTTGTCGCGTTCCCTTCTGCGCATGACTGGCCTACTGACATGCCCGCCTCTGGACACTGAGTGCCTTTTGGACAGTCCTGGCAAGTGCCGGCGGTCCCTGCACCCACGGCGGCGGAAAATTTCCCAGCTGCGCACTTGATGCAGTCAGTCTCGGCGGTCGCTCCCTGTGCCACCCGATACTTGCCTATGCCACATGACAAACACAAAAGTTGTTCTGCCTGCTTGTACTGTCCAGCTGGACATGGCGTGCAACCGGATGCACCCGCCAATCGCTGACTGCCAGCTGGACAAATGTTGCAAGTCGTACCTACCTTGACAGTACCGGGACCACAAATCTGGCAGACGTTATTCGGGGGCACGATGACGTGATCTGCAATGCATTGGCATGCGGCGAGGCTAGTGGATCCCGCCGGCGACCCGGAGTTTTGCGGACACGGCACACAGGAGGACGAATCTCGCTCGATTCCATTCAGCACTCCATCGCACAGGATTTTATATTGGTTTTCGAGACACACGATTGTGTCTGTGCACGCTTGACATTGAGCGTCAACGAGTTGGGATCCATCACAGCGTGCTCGGAAAAACCCAATTCCACATATATCCGTCCTGCAGAGCGGACAAGTGTCGATTTTTTGTCCTGTTGTGCATGTTTTCCTGTATGTACCCGCGCCACATTTTGGGTCGCCGCATATTGTGCAACTGGCTGTGTCCGATTGGTCTGTCAGGGGGTTGCAAGGTGTAAAAAATTCGCCGTGGCCACAGACTGTGAGAAGACAATTCACACAATCATTTCGCCCCTGGGCTATACCTCCGGCTGAACACAATTTCTTCCACCGATTGCCAGTGCACGTAGCTTCCAGACAATCCATACAGCCACTGTCATCCTCAAACTTAGCGGTGTCGCATGCCTTCCACCATTTCCCAGGCGTCACAGCACATAAGGCTGGTCTGGCGTTACACGCGATGCACTGGTGGTCTGTTTCAGAGCCTGTACACATACGCTTCCTGTTATTGGCAGTGCATGCGGCCCCTGCTCCGCACGTTTCACAAGTCGAATCTACCTTGCCTCCAGCCGGGCACGATGTTCTGTATTGACCGGCAGCGCACGCAGTCGTACTACATGCGTGACAGGCAAAGTGATCTTTTTGGCATAACCCGTAAATTCTATCTCCACACTCTCTATCCCTCCACTTTCCATTAGTATTCATGCTGAAGCAATGCTCGTCCCGTGTCCAACAGAAACTCTTGGGTTCACCTGAATCCCATGGGTCAGTGCCGTGTATATGTGGGTCTTTCGCAAAATGCATCCAATTCCATCGGGCCCAGTGTCGTCTCCACACGCCAATACCGTCCGAACACTCCCAATCTCTTGCTTGAACTCTCTGGCCCGACAACCACGTTTCTTTTTCGGCAGAGTTGGCTTTTCGCCATGTTTGTAAAGCATCGTTCTGAGCAATACTTGTTGGAAGCAACATGACACCTTGTTGGTCAAAGCAATGTAGATGAGCGTCGTTGTAGTCCTTCGTATCACCCGTCAGTGCACCAACACACGCAGGGTAGTCTTCCGCGAATTTCCATGTTGTTGTGTCATCACATTTCATACCAACGTGGTTGAACGTGCCTGCGGGACAGTCATTACCACTTACAACCGACCGAACGCAACAAAATAACAAAATAACACACAACGATGGCAAAGCTTGCATGGCAAAAAAAATCACCGCCGTATTTCCAAACACATTCAGCTTTATATACACACCAGTGCACTTTTATTATTTTGTTGTATTCTTTTCCTTCACTCATAACCCCCTGCAAATACAGACATTGCATGTATAAACCCATAAAATTTCCTGCATGAACAGAGAGAAGCGACGAAAACAATTATCGCACGAAAATTGCCAAACCTCCAGTGGCATCCAAACTACCGCAGAGTGCAAGTGCATTGCCGACATTGACGGCCAACGCAGATACGTACGTGCTGGTGCTGATTCACGCGGGTGCCACCTATGACACGTGCTGATTGTAGCAAACCTACTACAATTACGCCGCAAATGTGTCCTGGTACATTTGCCGCTCTGTTGCTTCACCACACTTGCAAAACACAGCGCATTTGAACTTTTATTTGTAACACACAATCCACATCTAATCTGTAGTGTAATTGACGACAAACTTGACGAGCGACATGTCGGGCAAAGCGACAAGGCCGGTGCCCAGACGGTTGGCCGGAACCATGTGAGTCTCGAGGAAACGAGTAAAGTCGTCGACGAGCTTGTCGAAGCGCTCGTCGTCCTCATCCAGCAGACCACAGAAGGCCTCCGACGTGACAGACTCAAAGTACTGCTGCTTCTCGGAGAGGAGCTTCTTGAAGGTCTTGTACACCGACTTGGTCAGTCCAGGACCCACCACGATTTTGATGTAGTAGGTCGACAACTCATTGGGGCCCTCCGTGCCGTCGGTGAGCAGCAGAACCATGGCATCTGGAGCGTGCTTGGCATCCACGGTGTCGACTGCCATCCTCTTGGCGTCACTACCCTCCATTCGCATGGTTTTGCGGCTAGGCGTGGACATAATGCGTGTCAATTTGTGAATGACAAATATCAAGTTCTTGAGTGATATTTATACACCTTTTCATGAAAAATTGCCCGAAATAACAATACCCCCTTTCGGGCGATTCTTGAATATCTACGCGCGTCGACACAAAATACCCCGCATTGCCGACATTGCCGACCGCGACCGAACGGCAACACCGCCTTGTTTGGGGTGCTGCCGGGTTGATTCATCGGACGAAAAAAGAGTGCACAGCAGGGAGAAACAATTGTTAAGTTGTCTATTTTCCAATCACGCCGAAAGATAGCAGCATAGCGAGCCAAGACGCTGTGCGAAGGTGTTCATTATGTATTCGCCCTGTTATCATTCGTGCGACAAGTCGGTAAGGAGGAGTGCGGTTTGTGCGTGCACGCCGTTTTCATCTGAGGATGTAATTCTCATGTCATGTTGACCAGAATACGCGTTGCCAGTGTTTTGCACGAATCCGGCGTGCTTGTGTTGTGGTGGCATGTCGACACCGTAAATGCACCCAAAGTAGACAAAACTTACGGCTATGATGTAGACGAGGACAAAAAACAAGGATGCCATACCGCCAATCCAGACCGCCGCGACGACGATTGTGAGGGCAAAAGCCGTGGCAGTGATGCACCCGTCTTGTTGCCATGTGCTTGAATTCCGATTCTGTGTGCTGAATGCAAAATACACCAAGACGCCGAATAAGAGCACGGCGCAGAAGGACCAGGCCAACCCTAGTTGCACGGCATGCCACGGCAGCATGTGGTCGCTGAAAATCGCACAGTTGTCACGGAAGATGCTTTCGAAAATCGGCAACATGCACACCACGTCCGCCCTTTTCTCAAAGTCGGCAAAGTTGCACTGACTCCGCGGGTAACACTTGATTTGGTCCAGCAGACAAGCACACTCGTCGTCCATGAAGCCGTTGCGGTGGATGCGGCACGAGCGGCTGCGGAAATCGTGGTGGTTGCTGCAACGTCGCTCCAGCGCTCCAGGCAAGTGCGCTGCGATGCAAAAGACATTACAAAACCCACAGCAAATGCTCAGGAAAAACAAGGACGACAGGTGCGACATGTGGTGATGCGACTGGTGACAAGTGCGTCGATGCGTCTGCACAACAACATACTGGCAGCGCCAAACAATACCCTTATATACCGCCCGAGCACTGTCGGGGTGTGCTTGTCGCGTGCTTCGATTTCTTGCTGTCTTTCGCAAAAATAGCACCACCCCTGCCATAAAAAACACGAGGGTGCACGCAAGCTCGTAACAAATGCCACCTCAAATGTCACCATGCATGGCCATAGCCGTGGGACACATTGAATTAGTTATGCAACGCATAGACGACACGCTGAATCCGCAGGGTAGCCTCAAGGAGGAAGTGTCGGCACTGCGCGATGTGTATCTGGACCGCAAGAATATTTTGCTCGAGATCGACGCCAAACACACTGCTCTACGGCATCAGAAACGATTGGTTGCGAGGGAGGGCGCTGCTCGCCGCGTGCGGATTCCAAGGACTGCACGGCCGGCTGCCTGTGCCACAAAAAGTGTGACTGTGAATGCGGACAACGACATGGGTGCAAAGGGGGTTAGTGCGGTTCCCGCCGCCGGCACCATACCGACTTGCCCCGTCAAGGAAACGATTTGTGCGGCGACGGACCCGATTGAGTCATAGAAATAGATTCTTTCACACTGGACATCAATTTATGAAGTTTATAAATACAAATGAAAAAGAGTTTAACACAAAATCAAGAAACGACATTGTCCACGCATGCATTTTCAATCTGTCGTTTAAGGAGCTTTCGTCTGTTTCGGGTCGAGAGCGCACGTAAAGGTAATGATTGTATGTAGCCTGGCAGTCGTTGTTTGGAGTGTAGTCTCAAATAGTGTGGTACAGAGACCCAACTAAAAGACCGTAGTGTATATAAGCAATGCGAGCGCTAAAGTGTGTGAGGGTAGTAACGGAACTGGAATTTCTGGTCTAGTCGTGCCATGGCAGACGAGAATGGCAACGACAAAATTGTTTTCCCCTGGCATGAGGATGATGACTACGAAGGTATTGATATGAACTACGATGGTAATGATGGAGCGGCCGGTGTCGGCGGTGGAGCTGGTGGCCGAGGCGGCGGTGGCGAGGGTGGCCGAGGCGGCGGTGGCGAGGGTGGCCGAGGCGGCGGTGACGGCGGTGGCCATGGCAATGTGGATGATTACGAGTTTCCGTATAATTACCGCTTGGATGCAGATTATGGCATCGGTGAACGCGAAAAAGAGACCCTGATTGATTATCGAGTATTGCGTCCAGGGTGGGAGCACATGCCGGTGGGTGTTGACTACTTTTCTAGTATCATCTTTTCGGCTCAATCCACCGACCCGAAAAATTGTGGCGGTGATGAGTCAGCAGCTGTGCTGTCCCGTGCATTTGGGGTTTGTGTGAATCACGCCCGGTTCCAGGGGTTGTCGCAACGAGTGGTCTGCAGTCACTCTGAGGTACTGAGGCGCATCGCATTCACAAGCAATCTCTCTGTGCTCGAGGTGACTCGTGTGCAAAACATGGCGAGGTCTATGCTGTACGACGCTTTTGGGTCAGCATATAATATTGAAGCTACAGCCATGACAGCATACCACGGCACAGACCGCGCCACCGCCATGACGATTGCACGCAGGGGGTTTAGGGGGGCCTGTAGCAAACGGTCGTTGTTTGGAAAGGGTACTTATGTTTCAACAAACATATGGGAAGCCCTCGCGTATGCCCAACCCAGTGCGGACGGTTCGCAGACATTTTTAGTGGTGGATCTCATGACTGGACCCATTATTATTGGGTCGCAGGACCTGGTGGACTTTGGGCAGGATGCCGCCGGCAACCAAGTTTTGACCACCACAAATGTCGAAAACACAATATTGTGCGCATCATACACCGACCAAATGCTCGCAACGTACGTGGTGACAATACGCTTCAACGTAGAAACTCCGAATAACGGTCTACAGGAACAGACAGTCAGGATATACCATGATGCGATTTGGTCACAATACCTGCGGACTAGAGCCAAAATCAGGGCTGCCGGCGGTGCTGCTGGTGGCGGCGGTGCTGCTGGTGGCGGCGCTCCGCTTGCGTCAGCACCTATTGTGCAAGCTCCGCCCCCCAGAGCACCTCCTGTCGTGCTAGTTCCGCGCCCCAGAGCTCCTCGTATTCCGCTGGTCCCGGGCCCCACAGCAAAAGATGCCACTGTGCGTCACCGTACCGCGTCGAATGGTTTCGCGTTGAGAGACAGGGTACGAATCCTGAACTCGTCTCCGTTGTTCCAGTTCTGCGATGGAAAAGAAGGCACTATTAGCGCCATCATCAAGGACCGCAGGGTCTATTTTTGCGTGCAAGTCGACGGCGGCGGCGACATTGGACTTGACATCCAAGCACGTAACCTTGCACACTTTGGCCCCTCCACAGTTCCCCATATTTCGGAATCGTGGTTGCGGTGCTTGAAAACTCAAATTGAAAAAATTTAGACTTTATGCAGCAAGCCGACCGACCGCCCGCGGCTGTGACTGGGTCTGTAACATTGAAGTGGTGCCGTGTATATCTCTCTCTCTATCTGTGTATTTCTCTCTCTATATGTCTCTTTCTCTCTCCTGGCTGTGTGTTGTTTTGGGGTCTTTAACACAACACGAAGGGTGACAAACTTGTCTATCTGGCACGTCTGGTGCGCGTTCTAACAAGTGTGCTGCCAACAAGAAGTCTTGGGGAGGGTCGTAAGGACTAGTATGAAGCTCCTCCCAGTACGCAACCCGTGCCACAGGAATGCCGTGAGGACCAATCTGTGGTCCGTCTATTAAATATACAATGTCGCCCGCTTTATAGTAATGCCACTTGTTGCATGCAAAGTCATTCACATGTGCGGTCAGACGCAAAGCGTTGTTCATTCTCCAAGGTCCTTGCATCGTAGGAGTCTGTGCATTCGTCGTGTTGTTTATATACAAATAAACCCGTTTGTCTTCGTCGAGCGATTGCAGCTTCCTGCATCAGAATAATGCGCCCACTCCCCCCCTCCCCCCCCCCCCCCCCCCCCCCCCCCCCCC
>Ga0209702_10008284_pt1 | contig 12191 bp, 7 predicted proteins | sample FRY01_FD_187210 | JGI IMG/M metagenome (GOLD analysis project Ga0209702, IMG submission 187210) | Freshwater microbial communities from Lake Fryxell liftoff mats and glacier meltwater in Antarctica - FRY-01 (SPAdes) (version 2) | ecosystem: Environmental > Aquatic > Freshwater > Ice > Glacier... | reverse complement strand
CTTGAGAGATACTGTAAAAACTTACCCTCGCTCGGAATTTTATACAATCGATGAGACTTTAACTCAAATGGGAATAGGTCAAGCTTTGATAACCGTCTTAAATTCGAAAGGCATCCCAACAGAAGTGGCATACACGCACTTAGTATTGCCATTTGCAGTGATGGGTCCAATGCTAAAGGCAGATGCAGATGGAATTATGCGAAGCTCTGAAATGTATTCGAAGTAATAGAAAACGGTGAACCCAGAAAGTGATGCTGAGATTTTAGATTTGAGACTGACAAAAACAGATAAGGAAATTGAGGCAGCCGAAACATAAGAAATTCCAAAGTATTCTAGAAGACAAGAAAAATCTCTGATCGAAACAGTAATGGCATCTTCAGTTACACGAACTATAGGCCGTGAATTGGTAAGAGGAATTTTTGGTGTTTTGTTCGGAGGCGCTAAGAAAACTACAACTCGAAGTCGTTAGTTATCTCATTTTCTTGATTACTAACTTCGAAGATTTTTAACATAAGCAGGAATATTGAAATTAATAATGGTCCGAATACTAAACCCAAAATCCCGAAAATCGGTATTCCTATAATTACACCTATAATTGTAATAACTGGATGTGTTTCTGCAATGTATTTGGAGATAAAATACCTTATAACGTTATCAATATTAGTAACTAACACAAAGCCATAGATTAATAACGAATAGGCATTTCTAGTTTCTCCCGAACTAAATGCAATAATAGCAGCAGGAACGAATATCAAAGGAGCGCCAATTACTGGTACAAAGGATACGAAGAATGAAATTGTTCCCCAGAAAACCGGGTCTTGATAATTGAATAACCAAAACCCAATTGCCACCAAGGTTCCTTGAACAAATGCAATAAATCCTTGTCCAAGCAAATTCGAATTTGTCGCTTTTTTCATCTCTGTAGCGAACAGTTTTATTTGCTTATTATTGAATGGAAGATATTTAATAATGCCTTTTTCCACGCTTTCGCTTCGATAAAGCAAAAAGTAAAGTAGAAAATACATAATAGCCAATGTTAGCAAAAGCTCACCAACTCCAGTCAGCAAATTTCCAACACCACCAAAAACATTTTCTTGAATAAAGTTTATAGCCTTATCAATAACTCCTGAATCTCCTAAATTAACGCCAATAAACTTTTTTACTCTAATGATTGTATCTGCGATCAGTTCTTTTTGGCTAAGCAAGGCGCTTACTCGCTTACCAATCATTAATCCAACAGTTAGAAAAGGAAGTACAATAACTAAAAACGACATAATCATAATCGACCATGTGGCAATCCACTTTTTCCAACCTCTTTTAATTGTTAAATACCTATTTAAAGGTCTGAATAACACAAAAAACACTAATGCACCAAGTATTGCTGGAAACAATCCTTTTAATGCAAATAGTAAGAAAAGCCCAGACATTAATGTTAAGGAGACAATAATAACTCTACTTTGATATGTTGTATATATATTTTTCATTCGCTTTCTTCTTTAGAACCTTCAATAGCTTCATCGAGCTCTATTCTTTTTCCGTTTTTGAAACCAATCACAAAAACTTTATCTTTTAACGTTGGGAATTTCTTCATCGAATTTCTTGCTTCCGCAGGATTTGCAAAATTACCAAAAGCATATTTGAACATACCTTGATGCTTAAATTCTACTATTTCTGAGCTTGGAATTCCAAACTGATTGGCGATAGTTTCTTTATTGACTTGCGCTTTAAATGCCCCCAACTGAAGTTTGAAGCGTATTTGCTCACGATCAACTTCCGCCTTAATAGGAACGTGAGTTTGGGCTTCTACTATCACTTCATCTTGCTTTGCAGAAACAACATTCTTGGTCGTTTGCGCAGGTTTTTCTGCTTGTATATTAAGTCGAAGAGGATTTATTGCTTGCTCAATTCTAACATCATTCAACGTGTAGGTGAGCGCTCCTGGAACTGAAATAACAGATTGGGCGTTTTCAGGAATTAGAACAGCAATCTCCAAATGCAGTGTGTCTTTCTCGGGGAGCACAAGCCATTGATATTCGAGTTTGCTGTCGCTAAAAGAAAATAAGGCATCCTCACTTTGTTGTTCGTTCACAATAAAGCCAAATGGGAATTCCATTTCGACTAAACATCCACCCGCATTATTATTTCGAGTAATATTTAATTGAATGCTATATAATTCTCCAGCCTTCAGTGACTTAGGGACTTTGTAATTTAATTCTGGTGCTTTATGTTGAGCAACAGTAATCAAAGGAATCAGAAATAGTAGCAGAAATAAAACCCTAATTTTCATGAGGCTAATTTCGCAATTTTTATGGTATTCATTTATAAAAAAAACGCCCCACTGAAAAATCAATGGAGCGTTATTATTTTATAAAAACAGCTTTAATTATTTACCGTCTTTCTCTTTGATGCTAATGACATGGCTTCACCTACAGTGATTCTAACGCCACGATTGTAAGCAATTACAAAAGGTATGTAACGCGTGTAATCTAATTTGTTTTTAAAGTCGCGAGCCTGTTCGTATGTATTGAATGAACCGACTGTGTATTTGTAGAGACCATTAAAATTTTCTTCTACCAATTTCTCCTTCATTCCATAATCCTTGCGAAGTGAATCACGATCGAGTTTCTTGGTAGAACTTAAAATTTGCACTTTATATTCTAAATCAACTTTTTGCTCATCAACGTAAGCAGGTTTGTCTTCATCGAGATTGATAACACCTAACAAGGTTTTCTCAGCTAAAGAATCACTTGGCGCGATGTACTCAATAATTTCAATCGAGCTTTTGGGCAAATCGAATATCTGCTTTTCTTCATCTTGAATATAATAGTACTTACCAGCAATTTCTTGATTTCCACGCATTGTAAATGGTGTAGTTACCTTGTACATTACCTGAATTTCTTTCTCGTCGGGCAAACGTAGCCAACTGTATTTAATTTTACCCTCTTTCATGGTAAAAAGAGCTCCTTGACTTTCAACTCCCACCGCGGTGCATCCCGCAGGAAGATCTTGTTCAATTAAAAAGAAACTATCTAAGTTCCTTCGCTCAATACTTATTTTAACATAGAAATACCCTCCAGCATATGCCTTCTGTTGAGAGAATGCCTGGGCAATTCGTACTACACTTTCTGTTGCCGACGATATGCTAGTTAATGCAAAGCTGAAGGCGAGGATGGCGATTATTTTACGCATTGTATTTTGGAATTAAAGTTCGGTTACTAAGATTGACATTTGTGAGCAAATTGAAGCATTTTTCAACAACCTCCAATTAGATATTGTTTGTAAGAGTCTTACTTTAATCATGTTTTAATGTTGCTTTAAAAATGTCGAATTTCTTACATCGCATTCCGCTTTTAACACGTGATTTATTTGTTAACCTGTTTTCACTAATATTCTTTATTGATGCAGAATGTTCAGAGCTAGGTAGTGTCTGTCCACAGAGTCAGGAGTTTGAACTATAGATCGCCTTCAGGTCTAAATGTTGCAGATAGTGCAAAAGTCAGCGTTCATTCTTCATTTGCAGGTTTGCTAAATTATCAAATTGTAAATGTATTGGAGCTTGTGGCTGCTGAAATTGTAATCAAAACTGTTAGTGGTCGAATAATTATTTAGAGAAATCTGCCTTCTCGGCAAGGTTCAATTGAGATTCCTGAAACGAAAGGAATTTTTATTGTACAGTTTAAAATGAAATATCAAGAGCCATTCAGCCTGAAATTCGTTCAATAGTTGGTCAACTTTAATTCTCATTTTCTAAATCCTAGGGTTTACCCTCAATATAAATTTAATCTGATGATTTACTTTTAACGAGTTTTTTAAATCTTATAACTTCATAGAAACAAAATGAACCGAATTCGACTTACCGCAACTTGTCTGTTGTTAATGATTTCTTTCTGCTCTAATGCCCAATTCACAGATTCTATCGACCAAGATTTTGGCGTGGATGGAATTAGTCTTAAAACTTTTGAAACCGACTTCACGCCAATAGAGTTAGCAGTTTTGCAAAATGACCAATTACTCGTTTTAGGTCGCGCTAATTTTGGAAATAGTTTTTTCACCATTGCAAAGTTTGATGCTAATGGTCAAAGTCTGGTTCCTGGATATGGACTTTTTAATGGATTTTCTCAATTTGGGACGTCTTCAGGCGGAATACCTACAGGTTTAAGAGCTACGGATATGCTTTTGCTTGAAGATGAAAGTGTAATTATCTCAGGATCAAGCTTTAATATCATTACTAGTAAGTTTGAATTATTTGCAATGAAATTGACACCTCAAGGTCTGATTGATACACAATTTGGTACAAATGGAATAACTAATTTTCCTGTATTTAGCGTCTTGAACTCCCCGATTCATGGATACGGAACCGATATCGCCAAAGGCCAAAATGGAGAATTCTTTGTTTCAGGTAAAATCGAGGAATCCTTTTTGGCAATCGTTAAATTTAATGCCAACGGACAAGTGGCTAACTCGTTTGGCGACAATGGCTTAGTGAAGGTCGAGCATCGGATTCCTAATGCCACTCGTGGTTCAGAAGTAGAGCTTTTCTCCGATGGACGAATACTTGTTTCTGCTGATATTGAAACTTATCCAAACGGCTTCCAATTTCCTGAAGACCAACCTGCGTTCTATGCTTTTTTACCAAATGGTGATTTAGATCCCGATTTTATTCAAGGTGTGCGTACTTTATCTCGTAATGTTATCCTTGGCATTGATAATCAAATTACTATTGAATATGAAGATTATTTTCAAGGAAAACTGGTCGTTAATGCTGATGATAAAGCCTTTCTAAGCGGCGCAGTTAGAGATCTTGACGCAGTATCCACTGATTTCAATACCTATTTAATTTCTATACTTTCAAATGGAGAGTATAATACTGAAATAGGCGTTAACCCTGATTTTGACACATTAGCTGCCGACTTTCGAATCTCAGTTCCAGGAATGATTTTATTATCCACTAATTTTACTCAAGACGAAAGTAGCACTTCGATGTTACTATTAAATGATGGTACAATGATTCTTGCAGGACATGAATATGGTACTGATGGAATTAGCGGCACTATAAGACATGTCGACAACACGGGGAATCCTTTTGTTGATTTTGCTAATCAAGGAGTTTTCAAATACCAACAGCAACTAAATTCATTAAATGAAGGATTTTTAGCTACTGCAATTCAATCTAACGGAGAAGTTGTTTTTTTGAGCCCTTATAAAGACGACCAAAACAAATTAGGCATGTATATGATTCGCTTGGGAGAAACAGGAGCATCGTCCTCAACTGAAAACTTAAATACAGTAGATAAATTATTGGTATTTCCCAACCCTTCTACTGCCGATGTTTTCGTAAAAACACATCAGAATCAAACTCTTAGCGGTTTAAAACTATTTGACTTGAGCGGAAGACTTGTTTCTGTTTCCGCAAATAACCACTCGTTCAATTTAATGAATTTAGATAAAGGAGTTTATATTATTGAAGCTCATGTTGATGATATTAAAATCAGAAAACGAGTAATTCATAATTAATTTCAATGTGAGAATGATCGAACGCTGCTTTTGAGATTCCTAACATCTCATCAGCGGCATTCTTTTTTTCTTAAATTGCTGATGTGTTAAAAAAAGAATGGGTCAGCTTTTATTTTATGGTTTTGTTTTCCCTTGCGGGGATGCTAAGCTATGCTCAAATCTCACAGATTAATCTCATTGGCTCATCATCAAACTTTCAAACAACACTTATAGAATTTAATCTGGGTGAATATCAATTGAAACCTATCCAAATAAAGGATGGTGTTTCAAATGTGATACACGTTAAAGACGCCGTCCCTATTTTAATGAAAGGTGCTCCTGATTTACCAGAATTTAGCACTTCAATAATTATTCCCTCTGGTTCTTCCATGCAAATTGAAGTAATTGATGCTGAGTATTCCGAAATTCAAAATGTTTCTATTGCTCCATCTTTAGGCAATTTTTATAGAAATGAACCTTTATCAAATCGCAATAGAGAATACGCTGAAATTTATTTAAATAGCGGATTTTTCCCATCAGTCGTGGCCGAATTAAACCCGGCTTTTAATTTTAAAGGCCTGAATGGGCAAAGTGTTTCATTTCAGCCTTTTCAATACGACCCTTCCTCGAATATTTTAAGAGTATATAGCTCAATTAAAATCCGAATAACTAGTATTAATGCGGATGATTTTCAGAATCACCAAAGAAAGTTTTCAAAATCGGAACAAGAGCTATTTAAGCATCATTTCCTTAATTATTCAACAGCTAGAAGTTCTGAAGAGTTTCTTCCGGAGCGTCTTGTAATACTGAGTGCTTCGGAATTTATTCCTGAACTAAATGAATTTATAGCTTGGAAAAAACGCTTGGGTTTCGAAGTAGAATTAATTAATAATCAATGGAATAATGCCAATGCCGTCAAATCACGTTTACAGGCTTTGTACCAATCAAATCCTTTCCAATATATTTTAATCGTTGGTGATGCTGAACAAGTCCCAACGCCCATTATCTATGGTGGTGCAGGAGATCCAAGCTATGGATTTTTACTTGGCGGTGATGCTTATCCTGAGGCTTTTGTGGGGAGAATTTCAGTCGAAAATATTCTTCAACTAAAAACACAGCTCGATAAAATTATTACCTATGAAAAGGGTATAGGTTTGAATAATCTTTCGAATATTGCTGGCATTGCTTCTCAAGCTGGTCCTGGTGATGATCTTGAATATGATTTTGAACACCTCAGAAATATTAACAATCAACTAATTGCGAGTGGATATTTAAATGCTGACGAGTTATTCGATGGAAGTCAAGGAGGAAGTGACACTGATGGAAATCCAACAATAAATCAAGTAAACTCCTCTATCAATGATGGATTAGGCCTTCTGTTTTATACAGGTCATGGAACAAATAATTCATTCACAACGTCAGGTTATTCCATCGAAGATATATCGGCACTAAACAATTTAAATTCATGGCCATTTATTTGTTCTGTCGCATGTTTAAATGGCGATTTTGTGAATGGCACTTGCCTCGCTGAAGCATTTTTACGAGCTCAATTCGATAATCAACCAAGCGGAGCGATTGCTGCTTTTATGTCGTCGATCAATCAAAGTTGGAATCCTCCAATGTCAGCGCAAGATGAAATGGCAAATATTATCGCTGGTAATTATCCTGAATTGATTAATTATTCTCTAGGAAATATTTGTGCATTATCATGTTTTAAAATGATTCAAGATTATGGCGAATTTGGCATTGAAATGGCTGCAACGTGGCATTTGTTTGGTGATCCAACGCTGAGTTTGAGAACAAGACAGCCTCTTGAATTAAGTGCTACTTTTCCTACAAGTATCCAAATTAATTCCACTTCAATTGATGTAGAATGTAACGTTGATAATGCACTCATTTCTATCATTCAGAATGGTATTCTCATTGGTGGAGCTGCTATAACAGATGGTTTTGCTTCTGTTTCCATTGATCGATTGAACTCTTTAGATTCATTAGAAATTACTATTTCAGCTTTTAATTACGTGCCCACTTTTGGCCAAATTCAAGTATTACCATCTAATGAAGCCTTTATCGCGGTTAGTAATTCCTTTTTTAATGACTCACTTGGAAACAATAATCTCCAACTTGATTATTCCGAGCAAATTTATTTCGAATTCGAATTGTCAAATTTGGGATTGATACAAAGTAATTCTATTAACGCTCAAGTTATTTGTTCAAATGATAATATTGAGCTGTTAAATTTCACCTGTCACTTTGATTCAATCTCAGCATTGCAAAATGTATATTCTATTGGATGTATTGAATTTAGTGTTAGTTCGTCTGCAGAGAATTTAAGCCAAGTTCAATTTGAGCTGCTAATTAATGACCAAAATAGTCAGTTATTTTCTATCCTAATCAATACAGAAATATTAGCTCCAAGACTTGTGGTGAATTCATTTCAAATCGATGAATTATCTGGAAATTTTAATGGAAAAGCTGATCCAGGAGAAACTTTATTATTAGAGGTTTTTAGCTCAAATGAAGGCCATTCAACCTCGCCACACGGAATAGCATACTTGACTTGTGTTGACTGTCCAATTTATATCGATGTCGAAACATCATCAATTGATAGCATTGACATTAATACAAGTTCAGTTGCAGTTTTTCAATTGAGTATTCCAACCGAAATTCCTAATGGAACAAGTGTGAACCTGAATTATGAACTTTTAAGTGGCAATTATACAGTGCAAAAGTCAATTGTTTTGAAAATTGGTGCCCAAATTGAAGATGCAGAAAGTTCAAACTTTACCTCTTTTCCTTGGAATAATTCTTATACAAACCCTTGGTTAGTAGATAGTACGAATTCTTTTGCTGGAAATTCAAGTTTTAAGTCGGCAACTATTCTAGGGGGAAATTCAAGTGAGTTATCACTACAAATTACAACTTCAGAGAATGATTCAATTCGATTTAACTATAAAGTATCGACCGAATTAAATTGGGATGCATTAACTTTTTATGTTGACGGAACTGAACTCATTTCATGGAGCGGAGAGATTGATTGGAAATACGCTTCTTTTCCTATATCCGCGGGAGCGCATGAACTAAAATGGGTTTACGGTAAGGATAATGTGGTTTCTGCTGGATTAGACGCTGCTTGGATCGATGACATTGAGTTTCCCATCGGCACAGAGTTTCTAACAAATATTGGATTAATAGATTTAAATCAAGAATTTTTAATTTATCCCAATCCTACAAATGGGACCTTTCGGATAAGAATTCCGGAGGATGTAGAGTTAAATGAATTACAACTAGTAGATATTCATGGCAAATTACTAGTTGATGGTTTATTCCAATTAAACAATGTTATTGAATTGCCTAAAAATATCCAATCGGGTATTTATTTACTAAAATTTAATGGTCGTTATTATAAATTAATCTACGCTCAATAATCTATCTATTTGAATTAAAAAAACAAAAGTCATCCCCTTTCGAAGATGACTTTTTGCAACCATATCTGTTTCGACTATCACCAACCGAAACAGTACGATGAATTGGCCGGGTCAGTGTCTTCATTATACTGATTGCCAATAGTTTCATATGTATTATTCGTTGAGGTTAGATTAGGGTTAACAGATTGACTTCCGGGGCTAGATTTCGGAGCATCATAAAAAGCACATGTTGTAATTTGTCTGAAAACAACATCGTGCACATTTATTTTTGGGTTTGCCCACATGGAGATTGCACCTTTAGCATCTGGAGCTCCTGAAAATTCAATAATTGCATGTCCAATTTCATTAAGTGCCGATTGAGTGAAATTAAATTCAATATTTTCCCATGATCCGGGAAGTCCATCAACTCCTGTAAATCTAATTGGATTAGAGGCGGTACCTAAAGCTTTCAAGCTACTATTATCTTGGATTTTAAGCGCAGTTCCTGTTTCGAATTTAATGATTACTCCTGGCAAAATGGTTAAATTTACATCTATAACTTGAAGCGATCCGCCAGTTTTAACCTGATATGGAATTTCTAAATTGTTCCAAGTAGCCGCATTATAAATGCCACCACCGTCATATGTATCAATGTATACGACGTCTTGATCATTTCCCGTGTAAGCGCCGCCAGAAATAGAACCAATGTAATTGGCATTTGTGTAAATTGGCTTCAAACAAGTAGTTATTATATTGTTATTTAATAATATATCGCAATCATGATACGTAGCGTTGATTCCATAAGCTGCCGAATTAGAAATACTACAATTTTCAACTTTCGCTTTAGTGCCGCCATAAATTATAACTGCTCCTCTATCATCATTGCTATTGAATGCTGAGCCTCCAGCATATTCTATAATTACTCCATCGAGTTTGTTTTTGACATCGGTAGATTCTATATAAATACCTGACCAAGCTCCTCTGATTTTATCTAAACCTGTAAATTTGATTGGAGCATCTGAAGTAGAAACGGCCTGAATTGATCCATCCTCATAAATTGCAAATCCTGCGTCTGCTAAGAATTCAATGCAAACACCTGGCATGATTATTAAATCTCCGTTTACAACCATTTGGCAGTCAACGATGTAATCAACAGGTAGCCCTTTGTCTATTAATGTGTATGAAGTCCCCGATTGCTCAAATAATCTACAATCTAACTTGGTAATGCCACCATCTAGAAATAGACAACTTCCATCATCCTTCTTGGCTTCTGCGTTATAATTTGTTGCGAGTGGATCAGTGCAGCCTTCTTTATTGCAACTACTTACAATAAACATTACAATAACTATTAATAATACGGAGTATCTTTTCATAATAATTAACCTTTTTGGATTTAATGTCGCAAAATTGCCATGATTACTCTACAATCTATGTAGGGTTTTCCCTATAATTGTATCAAATGAAGATTTATTTTATTTAGGCTCCAATTAAAAAGTCAGAAAGACGTTAGATGCAAGACAAGAGGATTTTATACCAAGATAGTTGTCCGAAATTTTATAATATAATGCCGATGCAATAGCTGTTTAGTTCATTAGAATTTTACTATTACAGATATGCTTTCGGTGTATGACGTACAAATAGTACTTCAAAATACTCTTAACGAAGCATATTCAGTGTTGCTGGCTAAGCCAAATTCTAGAAAACAATAAAAATAATAATTTGTGATGCATGCAGTCTGGTCAATTTCGTCAAAATCATGAACAGTATATTAAAAATTAAACATGATAACATTTATATAATCAGCACTTTAAGTGTTTTTATTGAACCCTATTTAATGTCTGTTTATAGAGTCAGGAGTTTGTAAATGAGCATTTTTTTTTGGACTAGTGCAACGACATCAGGAGACTCTATATATTGTCAGTCCACAGAGTCAGGAGTTTGAACTATAGAGGTTTCTGATTAGGCGCACGAAGGCTGAAAAAGCGCAGTTTACTTTTGTAAATGAGCATTTTTCGGACTAGTGCAACGACATAAGGAAACTCTATATATTGTCTGTCCACAGAGTCAGGAGTTTGAACTATAGAGGTTTCTGATTAGGCGCACGAAGGCCGAAAAAGCGCAGTTTACTTTTGTAAATGAGCATTTTTCGGACCAGTGCAACGACATCAGGAGACTCTATAGACAGTTTTGTAAATGAGCATTTTTCGGACTAGTGCAACGACATCAGGAAACTCTATAGACAAACTCTATTTATCTATTAAATTTAATGCTATTGTCTTCTTTATCAATCCAGTTAGGTTCTTCACGTTAAGTTTGACAAATAAATTACTTCGATGTAGCTCAACAGTTTTATCTGAAATACTTAATATTTCAGCAATCTCTTTGGTCGATTTTTCCTGCATAATAACTTCGAGTACTTCTTTTTCTCTACGAGTTAAGACAATATCTGTATCAGGAATTAATTGTTCAATCTTTGCCTTCGATTGCTCACTAAAATACTTCTCGCCCTTATTAACAGCCTTTATAGCGCGAATAATCTCTTCAAGTGATTCTGACTTTAATACATAACCATCAACACTTTGACCAAGTTTAGTAATGCTCACGCTGTCAGAAACACTAGTCAAAAAAATGACCTTAGTTGTAGGAAATTCCGATTTTATTTCATCCATAAAATCAGAAGCATGATACTCACCAAATTTGACATCTTGAATTAAAATTTCAATTGCATTCGATTGTAAAATCTCAAATAACTCTGCTTTATTGATAGCAGTATAAACATCAGAAGCAGGGAAATTAGTTTTAATGACAGACAATAGGCCGTCTAGTATCAATTGATGATCATCGGCAATTAATAGCTTCATAGTTTTATTCTTATTGTTACCAATGTTCCATGATTATTTTTACTATCAATTTCCAATTCGCCGTTTAAAATATTCATGCGCTTACGAATACTGCTCAAGCCAATACCTTCTTGACTTCCTTCTTTAAATCCAACTCCTTCATCTTCAACAGAAACGCAAATGCCCTTCGGTATCTCGCTAAGCTGAACATAGCAAAAGTTTGTTTTTGCATGCTTCATCACATTATGAATTAATTCTTGCGTTATACGGTATAAAATGCTTGCAGTATTTACCTCTATCTCTGGGATATGTTTTAGATTATTGTTGAATTTAATTTTGAATTGAGAATTACTGTTTTCGAGGCAGTAATTTGAGATTCGTTCAGCCCAATTATTACCATTTATATTTAATGGCATTAAATTATGAGAAACACGTCTAGTTTCTTCATGAA
>Ga0209702_10008283_pt1 | contig 12196 bp, 9 predicted proteins | sample FRY01_FD_187210 | JGI IMG/M metagenome (GOLD analysis project Ga0209702, IMG submission 187210) | Freshwater microbial communities from Lake Fryxell liftoff mats and glacier meltwater in Antarctica - FRY-01 (SPAdes) (version 2) | ecosystem: Environmental > Aquatic > Freshwater > Ice > Glacier... | reverse complement strand
AAAAATCCACCGCCCTGTTCCGAGGTCGAAAGACCGAAATCGAACCTCACCCTTGCCACTAAACTCCAAGAAGAACCCCGAACCTTAACGAAGTTAGCGAACTTGACCTATTTCGATTCGGGTTCTTTTCTTCTGCCCCCGGCAGGCGGCCATACGCCATCGCTGGCGAGTGACTGCCCACGCTCTTCTCCAAATCGCGTAAGCGGCAACCACGACCTCGGGCTACTCAGCACTGTTGCACGGTGAAGTAAACGGTCCAAAATGGCCCCAGCGAGCACTTCGTCACCCGCCAACACCTCCCGTCGACTTGTGATCCCCTTGTTCGTCTTCAACGCAGCTGAATCGCATTGGTAGTCAAAGGGAAGCCGCTCCCAAGGTTTGCCTAATGGTTCACGTCCGAATCTTAAGGCTCCGGGTTCGCCAGCTCGTTTTTCAAAGGGTTCTGTGACAACATGAAATCGATCCTCGGGATCTTCACCGCCCTGCTGCTAGCGCCGCTGGCCGCGCTGCACGCTGTTGACACGAAGCCGAACATAATCTTCATCCTCGCTGACGATCTCGGTTACGGATATCTCGGCTCCTACGACTGTCCCGACATCCGCACGCCGCCGCTCGATGCGTTCGCGGCGCAAATCGCCTGCGTCACCGAGTTCTGGCGCCGTGTTCCCGAGCCCGTGCGCACCAGGGTCGTCCTCCAGCGTGCGCTGCGTTCGAGCGAGTGGAAGTATATTAAAGAGTTGGACTCGCCTACGCGGCTGTTTGATCTCGGGACCGACCATGCCGAAGGGAACCATCTGACTGCACGCCATCCCGACCTTTGCGACCGCTTCCGCCGCCCGCTCGACAAGTGGGAAGCCACCAAGCCCGCGAGCAATCCGAGCTACGCCAGTTTCACGAAAAAGCCATCCAACCCGTAAGGCAATAACCGCTCCGCGTAAAATAAACGAATAAACGAGCGAAAGCCAAAGCCATCGCCACGAACTCTGATGCATCATTCAAACAAATCAGTATGACCTATCAACGATTCCTTCACCCGCGCACCCAGACGTTGAAGGTTGTGTTCGTCCTCACCAGCCTGCTCGTTCTCATCGGGATAGCCGGCCATTCTGAGGCAGCTGAGTTCCACGTCGCACCCACCGGGCGAGACGATAACGCCGGGACTCCGGACCAGCCCTTTGCGACGTTCACCCGCGCCCAGCAAGCAGCCCGCGCCGCCCGCATCAAAAGCCCCAACGCTGCGGTGACCGTCTGGTTCGGTGCGGGCCGTTATCAACTAACCCAGCCCATTGAGTTTACCCCACTGGACTCCGGTGCCGCGTTGGATCGTCCCGTCCGCTACGCCGCAGCGCCCGGCGAGACCGTCGAGTTCAGCGGAGGCGAACTCATCCGCAACTGGAAGCCCGATTCACAACGTGCCGGTGTTTGGCGCACGCAGCTCCCGGATGCCGAGGCATATCGGACAGGCGCACGGAGGTTCGAACAGCTCTTCGTGAACGGCCAGCGTGCCATCCGGGCGCGCACGTCGAACTGGTGGGAATTTGATCGTCTGGCGGGGGTAACGGAGGAATTGCACGATGTCCAAGTCCTTGTATTTCACAAGTGGGACACGACTCGGGAATGGCTGGTCTCCGCGAACTTCGAGATCGGGAGCTTTGTCTCGCACGGCAGCAAAATGAAGTCATGGAATGCCATGAAGGAAGGCTGCCTCTTCTTCGAAAACTACCTGAATGCGTTGGACGCACCGGGCGAGTGGTTCCTCGATCGCAACGGCCAGCTCTATTACCATCCGCGTCCGGGTGAAGACATGACCCAGGTCGAAGTGGTTGCGCCTCGCACTGACGCTTTTCTGGTGTTCCGTGGACGGCCTGACGATCCCCACCAGTGGGTGCGCAACATCACGATCGACAACTGTCTCATCCGCAGCGACGGGCGGATCCTGCCCTGCGCTGTGGGCGTGTGGATCGGGCACAGCGCCCGGAACGCGGTGACGCACTGCGACGTTGCGGATTTTTATTACACTGCGATCTCGGTCGGTTGGCGGTGGGGCTACGGGGAGAGCGGGGCCAAGTCGAACCGGATTAAATTCAATCATCTGCGCCACCTGGGCTACCGCATCTTGAGCGATATGGGCGGGGTTTAAACGCTCGGACCGTCGGAGGGGACCAGTGTGAGTAACAACGTGATCCACGATATTTATGGCACCACCTATGGCGGCTGGGGACTCTATCCCGATGAAGGAAGTACCGGTATCCGCCTCGAGAACAACCTCGTCTACAACGTCAAGGACGCTGGATTCCACCAGCATTATGGAAAAGAAAACCTGGTGCGCAACAACATCTTTGCCTTCAGTCAGGAAGGCCAGATCGCCGTCACCCGCGCCGAACCGCACCTGTCCTTCACCTTTGAGCGCAACATCGTTTACTGGGACGGCGGCCAACTGTTGGGCTATCAAGGTTGGAAGAACGGCGCGAAGGTCGATCTCCGCAACAACCTTTACTGGCGGGCGGGCGGGCAGCCGTTCGATTTCGCTGGCAAGTCGTGGAAGGATTGGCAAGCCGCCGGCAACGAGGCCGGTTCGCTCATCGCCGACCCTTTGTTCGCCAATCCCCAGCAGTTTGATTTCCGCCTGCTCCCCGGTTCGCCGGCGGAGAAGATCGAATCCAGCCTTTCGATCCTTCGCAGGCGGGCCTTTACGGCGACGCAGCTTGGAAAGCCGAAGCACAACGCACAGTCTTTCCCAAACCGCTCGAACTTCCCGCGCGGTGAATCCTGTGACACACCTCACTGACATTTCGCCACTCGTCGCGGGCGATTATCTCGACTTGAATCATAAAGTTTGGCCCATAGGCAAGACCAACCCATCCGGCCTACCCAAAGGAACAAAAGCATGACCAAAGTCGCATCCATTACCCTCGCCGCCCTGCTGCTCGCGCCGCTAGGGAAGAAAATGGTCATCCTGGCTTCGCTCTGCGCGCTGGGGTGTTCTGAGAAAATCGAACCTTCCGCGGTCCAACACGCTCCATCGTCCGCCCTCCCAAGGCCAGAGCCAGACCTCCAGACGCCTGCGATCGCTCCGGAGGATGGCGCGGCACAACTTGCACGGGCCAACGATGCGCTGCGGAACGGTCGGTTCGATGAAGTGCTAACGCGCGCGCGCACCGCATTAATTTCACAACCTGGAAAGGTCCAATGGATGTTCTTGGCGGCGCGAGCGGAGGCATCGCTTGGAGATCTGCAGGCTGCCATCGAAATCCTCGCGACAATTCCCACGGACCATCCCGAAGCAGGACTACCGGCGCTGGGGATGACGGCTGACTTGCTAACTGCACTCGGCAAGTACGATCAGGCTATCGACCACTACCGAAAGTTATTGGACATCGATCCGACTGCTACGGTTGCGCATCGTCAACTCGCCGCGCTACTCAATCGGCTTGGTCAACGACAATCGGCGATTGAGCACTTGCGAGTACTTTGCACTTACGGCGATGTACTGCAACAGGAGTTGGCCTCTCTTATCTGTTGCAAGGTCCCAGCGACATCGGACGCCATGGGGCCGATCGCAAACGCTCGACAAGCGTTTGCTCGAGATGATTTCGATACTGCACTGAGCTTGCTAACATCGACACCCGATGGCGCCGTGGCCACTTCCAGTTCCGAAGGGGTCGCGATGCTAGGACGAATCGCCATTGAAACGCAAGACCGTTCAGCCACACAATTGTGGTGGCGTCGCATCGATGATCAACAAGCGTTATGGGCCGATCACTGGTATGCCTTGGCGCTACTCGCTATGCGACATCTCGAACAGCCAAGAATCGCAGCGGACCTATTGATCGAAGCGGTGATTCGCGATCCAACGGATTGGGTCGCCTATGGTTTGTTAGAGAACCAAATGAACCGCATCGGAAACGACTCTGCGGAAACTGATTTCAAGAGCCGTGCCCTGAGAATCAAACGATCCATTTTGGCAAGTAACCGGATCGCCGGAATCGATTCACCCAAGCCCCAAGACGTGGAGCCGCTGGCCCAATTGCTCGACGAACTCCATCGTCCCCTGGAAGCAAACCTATGGCGGTATCTAGCGTTAGCGAACGCTATCCCTGCGACAACATCGACAACATCGACAACATCGACAACATCGACGAAGGCCGAACTGAAAAACCTGCAACGTCGTCATGAAGAACTGGTCCGGTCCGGAGAATCCTTTGCGACGCTCCCGCTGCTAACGGGGTTTTATCGACGCCACGCCGAGCCACAGTCGTTACGGCGTGATGTGATCCAGCATCTTGAATCGGCCGTCCCTTGGCTGGCGAAGGATTCGATGATCGCTGATGTCACAAAGGATGCGATGCCCTCCAGTGAACCGACAACCGTTCCCGTGCGAATGCGAGATCGAGCTTCCGAAGTTGGACTTCAATTTCAATACGACAATGCCGCGCCAAGAAAACTACGGGATTTTCTCATTTATGAACAGTTCGGGGGAGGCGTCGCCGTGCTGGACTACGATCTCGACGGCAACGTCGATTTGTACCTCGGACAGGCGGCGGGCGTCCCCTTGAAATCGATTGGTGAGCAACCGAATTGCCTTTTTCGACAAATGGACGGCTTGTTCACACTGGTTACCAATGAAGCGCGTGCTGATGATCGCGGATACAGCCTGGGTGTTAGCGCCGGAGACCTCAATCAAGACGGATTTGAAGATATGGTCGTATGCAATTTCGGCGCCAATACGCGGCTCATCAACCAAGGCGATGGCACCTTCAAGTTTGTGCCCTTAGACGAAGCGTGGCAGCACCCGGTTTGGACATCCGCAGTCGCTATCGGCGATGTCAACAACGACAACCTGCCCGATGTGATTGAAGTCAACTACTTGGACGACCCAGCGGTTTTTGATATGCCACCGCTCAATGAACAAGGGCGACGACTTCCCAATCGAGGCCCCGAATCCTATCACCCAGCCTTGGATCGAGTCTTGCTCCAACAACCGGACAGCCATTGGAAGTCTCATTGGTTGGCCACATCTGAAGATGATGCGTCTCCTGGATTGGGAATCGTGCTTGCCAATATCGATCGAAGTGACGGCAATGAATTCTTTATTGCTAACGACATGCGGCCCAATCAATTGTGGCAAGCTGATGCGTCACAATCTCTTCAAGAACCGGCCTGGCGTGACGTTGCGAAAGTTCTTGGATGCGCCTACTCGGCTCAGGGTGGTAGCGGTGCTTCGATGGGTATCGCGGCAGCCGATTTTGATATCAACGGTGAGCTCGATTTTCACGTAACAAATTTCTACAACGAAGCGGTCCATTTGTATCTCCAAGACCGACAACGTACTTTTACGGATGCGGTCATTCCCAGCGGCATGTATGGCGATAGCATGCCGGTGCTGGGTTTCGGTACCACGGCATTCGATATGGATAACGACGGAGCCATGGATATCGCCGTTCTTAATGGGCACATTGAGGATCTGAAATTCAAAGATGCACCCTTCAAGATGCTGGCACAGTTGTTCCGCCAGCGACTCGGCAGGTTCTCGCTGGTCTCGTCCGAATCGCTCGCTAAGGAAGATTCTGGCAATTACTTCACGCAGCCCAATCTTGGTCGAGGACTGGTACGATTGGATTGGAATCGGGACGGAAATGTTGACTTGGTTGCCACGCATTTGGATCGACCTGCATCACTGCTCGAAAACCAAACAAAGTCGAGTCACCGATGGCTACAAATCGAACTGGCGGGAACCGTATGCGAGCGTCGTGCAGTGGGTGCCATCGTCACGGTTAAAACCGATCGTGGCGTCTGGACCGATTGGATGACCAGCGGTGACGGGTACAGCTGTCGCCAAGAACCATGCCTGTTTTTTGGACTCGGCGACTCAACTGAGGTCAAGCAGATCACCGTCCGCTGGCCTGACGCGTCGGAGGAGACATTTGGCCCGGTATCGCTCGGTCAACGCGTGTTGCTGACGCAGCATCAGCCAATTTGGGTGTGGCCAACGAAAAGGAAACATGTGAATTAGGGAAGCAAAAACGCAGGAAATGCACATGACCCTGCCAGGCATATGAATTGCCTGCTAGTGGGGCAACCATGCGGCAGCCTTTTGAATCGATACAATCGCCTCGCGATGGGCGTCGGCGCGATCTGGCTGCCCAAGCGAGTCCAGAACGGACACCATCAATTCATGAGCGAAGACCAGTGTCGGATCAATTTCCAGCGCGGTCTCGAGGGCTCGAACTGCATTGTCGAGGTTGCCTGCATTGTTTTCACAAACCGCCAGCAGGACATGGTCCCCGGAAACCCTCCTATACCGGGTCAATTGCTGATACCAATGCAAAGCGGATTTGTTGTCTTCGGCGCGAAGTGCAAGTTGTGCAAGCACGTCTGCGGCACCGACATACGCGAGATCGCCAGCCTTCGAAGCCCCCAAGGCTCTCTTGGCCAAGTCCCCAGCGGACGATAACTGGTTTGCAGCCAAGTAGTCTTTCGCCAACGTAACATTCGAATTGGGATCACCATGACCACCACGAAACAATTCCAGTAGTTTTTGTTGAGATTTCAATAGATCTCCCTGCATCACCTTGGGAAGTTGATCGCTAAAAGCGAGCGAGTGCATCGCTAGCGCCCATCGACGATCCCTTTGCCATGCCGGTAATTCAGCATCTTCAACGATCGCAGTTAATTTGGGTTGTGCATTTGAAGATTTAAGACTCTTTACAAGTTTCTTGGGCACAGCAAGCTGGGCCAGTAGGTATGACTGCTCATGAACGGCGATCCGATGATCATGCAATGCTGCATGCTGAACGTTCGTGGCGCGCCGCGGCATATGACAGACGGCGCAATCGTTTTGCTGAGTTGTCTGCCGAATGTCATTGGGCACGCCGCACGCATCGCGTTCGTGACAGCTTATGCAAATCTCGCGTTGACTTATTGACGTAGTATTTTCATTCGCGTGCTCATGGGGATCGTGGCAGGTAGTGCAGGCAAGCGTTTCCGTATTCAGATAACAACCACTTTGGTGCATCTGTTCGGTGTGGCCAACAATGCGAAATTCGGCAGATTGCCCATGAATTTGATATTCCGTAGTGTCTCGTGCTATCGGTTCGCCGGGCCGAAAATCCCAGCGACTGACGCCATACGTACTTGACGAGACGGCACCTTGGAGATGGCATTGAGCACAAATAGCATCGACTTGCGAGCGATTAAGCCGACTCGGGTTGACGATGTCGTCAACCATTCCGATCTCCATTTGTTCTGGCGACCTTGTGTGAACGGCGACGTGGTTACCGCCAGGTCCGTGACACCGTTCGCAGCCGATTGCCATTTCGCTGATAACAAATCGTTCAATGTTGTTACCTTGAGTCTTGATCGCACCCGCGTGGCAAAACATGCAATTTGCATTCACCGTCCGGTCGAACGTCGCTTGAGTCTGAGGATCGAATCCCGGCGACAAGTCCCATTGCTCAGTGGCGGAATACCATGTCAATGGTGACTGTACGAAAAAGCCATCTCGTTCAAATAGATAACTGTGAGCGTGCTCACCTGAACCTATTTCAATCGCGATATCTGCCTCATTTACGGCGATCGTTTCACCCTCCGGATCACGAATCAACTCTCGATGAACCATCTTGCCGGCCGCTACAAGAACTTCATAGCTGCGTCGCGAGCGTTTATGTTCAAATTCCACCGACCGTTCATCCATTAATCCTATATCGCAGCGACGAAGCGAACGACTGTGACTGGTCGCACTGTAACTCCTATATTGCGACTGATGACATTCAATGCACGCATTCGTTCCGACTGAGCCAAGTGGTCTTGAGCCCGTCAATACCGATGGGTCGACTTGCTTCACCACTGTGCGCCCCAACATCGACTGCCACCTCGATCGGGCGAGGTGCGTCTGATTGTCGTCATTGGAAGACTTGGTTCCGCAGCCACCAATCATGACTCCCACGAAAGTCATCATCAACATGCTCGAGACGCATCTGAACTGACGGACTCTCCATTCGCTTTGGGGTAGCATCAGCAGGGGCTTTCGAAACATTGTCAATTGCGGTGTTTTTGAAATTCGCGAGCGGCAAGACGCTGTCCAGCTAGTGCCGCGAGAACGAATGAACCTTGCTTGAACGGAACTAGAAATACTAGCCCGACCCGCAAGCGAGTGGAGCATTCACCCTAAATCCCTCGCTAGCGCATCGGGCTGGTATGCGACGTCAATTCGTTCTCGCAGCACTAGTCGATGACCACGATTAGCAAGGAGAATGCAACAAAAAAAGCACCATCATTCTCAGGCTGAGAACAATGGTGCATCGTATCTTATCAGCGAATAGTACTTGACGACTAAGGAGTCCATCAAAACGATGAACGAATCAATTCGTCATTTCACTCATTCCCTTTTCGTATTCTTCCGTCTTACTTTCTGCTTCCGAGGGGGAAACGACTTCCGATGGAGCGATGATTTTAGAATCTCCATTTCCACAACCCACTGAAGCCGCTGCAAACAGCGGAAATACAACCATGAAGTAAACAAGTTTCATAATGCAAACGATCCTTTTAAAAAATCCGAGAAACGCCGTCGTCCGGCGACGACGGCTAGATTGACGAAGCCCCGCATTATGGGAGGCTTACTATTTCCTTATTACCACGCGTACCAAGTGCTCCCCACAATCCGTAGGGACTTTGCTGTCCAGCGATGACCCGTGGAGCATTGCTGTTTCCCGCTTCGATCGAATCCGTGATGAACGTGACCGCACCGTCGCCCATCAGCACATGTGCGCCACCTTGATGACGGCTACTAACGGTAAACGCACCGCCGCCTTCGTACCAACGGTCAACGCAGAGCTCCTTATTGGGTGACAAATTCGTCATCACACCGGTGTTCCCAGTATGCGCAAACATCCACATCATCCCCCGATCGTCTTGAGTGCTGCTCGCAGGAAGCGTTCCTCCGGGACCTGTTGGCTGTGGGCAGTTAGTACCGTTACACCAAAATGTTGGTCTCTGGGGATCAACGTGACCTGCTGCGCGACACGAATTTACACCGCCCGCGATTGCCATATTGATTTCGAGAACGCGATTCACTTTAGTGCGAGAATCCATGTCACCTAAATCTGTCGACATTTCACCCATGGCAATTGTATTTGAAAGACCGTCGAGAATGTCTCGAAACTGTCCGGAGACCCGGTGCCAAAAGAATCCGCGGGCGTAGGTCCGTTGTGAGGATGAGCCGCCTGTGGTGATGGTAAAAGACGAAGGCACCGTTGCGGACGGCGGTTGCCACTGAATGGGCAATGTAAAAATCGTTCCATCGAATGAATCACCGAGGCATACACCATAATTAGTTCGACCTGCGGCCGGAGGTCCGGTACCAGGATCGCTAGGACAACGAAACCCAGCAATTTCGGTCATCCACGGTCGGTAGAGGTTACGATTTGGATTTCCGCCGAGCGTCGGGTGAGGCCCCATCGCTGGCCAAATCCCACCGACATTATTTGGGTTACTGATTTGCTCCCAAAGCGCCTGTTGCTCAATTGCCGGAAGAAGCCCCACCAGAGCACTGAGCGCCCCCGCATTGTGGGTGTTCGTTCGCTGCCAGGCATTGGGAGCGGAGTCATTCCAAGTTCCGCTGCCATGCCGAGGCAACTTGTTAAAAGCCGCGTGATAATTATGAATCGCTAGCCCAATCTGCTTGAAATTATTGCCGCAACTCATTCGTCTTGCCGCCTCGCGAGCTGCTTGGACTGCCGGCAAGAGCAGCCCAACCATTACGCCAATGATCGCAATGACTACCAGCAGCTCCACGAGTGTGAAGCCCGACAAACGTCTCGATAAAATTTTCACCATGGTGCTCCAGAGGGAAATCAAAAAGCGAAGAGAAACCCGAATCTTTTCGGCATTCAGAATCACGCTCTCAAAGAAAGTAGTCTTTCAACCCCTAACGAAACCGCAGTGTGGTGGATCGCCTCGTTGCATTCAACTGTTTTGTTAAGATTTTTGGAGAATTTAGAAAAACCACCCTTGGGGTGTGCTTTTACTGGGCCGCCACTTGCCCTGTTGTGGGTGTGGCGAACTTTTGGCGTTCCGATTTTTGAAGCCAAAGCAAAAAAAGGACGGGGAGCGGGGAAGATTCGGCTAACGACTGCCTCTTTTTGGTAGGCACTTTCGAGCCATTTGTCACGGCGGAGGGAGAATGCTACCGAAACTACCCCTCTCCCCTGGTATGTCCCCAAATCATTTAAAAAGAATGAAAAAGGACCTGCCGCGCACTCCAATGGAAGTTTCGCTTCCGCCTTCCCATTGGAGACTCTCAGATGGTCACAAGCACGAAAAAGCGTCCTGCCAAAGTTGCCAAAACTCGATTCATTGGAAAGCCAACGGGCCAGATTCAAGAACGGGTGCGCAACGTCCGACCTGAACATTTCGGCGTCATCTCGGTGGACTGCGCCAAACGACGGTCCAAATGGATGCTGTGCGACTTCTACGGCAAGGTCATCATCGAACCAACCATCGTTGAACATAACGCTGGCGGTCTCAAGGCGATGACTGATCTAGTCCGTGCAACTTGTCAGGAACAATCGCTAACCGACTCGATCGTCGCTGTCGAAATGACTGGCATCTATCATCGACCAGTGCAACGTGCCTTTCGCAAAGCCGGCTTCGATACCAGGACAGTGCATCCCTTTGCTTCAAAGCATTATCGGCGACCGCTGCATCCCGATTGCAAAACCGATGACAATGATCTCGAAGCGATCTTTCATGCTGCCATCAACGGTTATGGACTAGCAACCTTACCGGTTGATGAAAACTATCAATCGCTGCAGTTGCTTTCTAGGCATCGTCGCAACTTGGTCAAGCAGCGCGCACGATTGCAAGTTCAGATTCGACGTTTCGTCCATCAGACCATGCCCGGCTATGCCGACTTGTTTGATGAGGATCATTTCTTTAACAAATCAATCGCAATTCATGTCGCGTTGAAGTTTCCTTTGCCAGCACTGATTCGTAAAGCAGCCAGCGATGGCATCGCGTCCAGTTTGAAGAAATCGAAAATTCGATTTCAACCGCGTACCATCGATCGAATCGTGGCTTGGGCGGCGATAGCCGATGAGCCTGCCGCACTCGCTTCGTTGTTGACCCAGCAGTGGCAACAACTCAACAGCATGAGAGTCACATTGGGCGAGCAAATTGAAGAAATCGAGCGTGAAATGGCTCATTTCCTTGTCAGGACGCCGTATGTCTTGTTGCTCAGTGTCACCGGCATAAATGTCGTTTCAGCTGCGGGCCTCGCTGGGGAAGCAGGACCGATTGAGCACTACGCAACAGCTCGTGCGCTCAACGGTCGCGCAGGGCTGTATCCATTGCGATACCAGAGCGATGGGGTCGATCATGCCGATGGCGGTTTGGTGCGACAATGCAATCGCAAGCTCCGCGCAGCGGCAATGTTGATCGCGGAGAATTTGATCAAGTGTCATCCGCATTATCGCGGTCTGTCGGCGTTGTGGATGACTCAGCGGATCGATCCACGAGACCGTCGTTGTCGGATCGCCAATCGGGCAATGCGAATGGTCTATCAGCTCGTTGGTGGCCGTCAACTGTGGCATGGCAAAGGCGTCGATCGCGAGTACCTACTGCATAAGCTTCATGAATTTCATCGTGTCCATGGAACTCCGATTGTGCGCTCAATCGTGGACTTGCAAGCAGCATTTCAATGGTTACCAAAATCCGCATATGAAGCCGAGTCAGTGCCGCTGGTGAAGTTGGCAAGTAAGCGAACACGCGGCCCTCAGCAGATCGGAGATTTAATGTTGCCGTTACTGATTCGACTTGGAGCTCGTAGTGCCAGCGAAGTAGAATCAAGTTCGTCCGAAGCTCGAAGCCCTGAATGACTTGTCGTGCTACCAGCACACTGACAACATCGTTTTGACCCCGTGGGTAAGGACGCGGCGACGCCGTGTTCCATCAGCCCGTCGAAAAGTGTGATGCTCTGTCAGCGGCTCAAACGCCGGATGAGACAGTGTAGGGCTTTCGAGCTTCGGATATCTACCGATCTTGGCGAGACTGAACCACTGATGCTGACCGAGACCGTGCTGGCAGCAGACAAATCATTGGACACCGAGTTCGCAAAAAGCTACTCTCAGGTAGTCGCGCTAAACGTCCGCGCGTGTGTCAAAAAGCAAACTCACCCATGACAGTACTTTTCTTGCCTCCC
>Ga0209702_10008282_pt1 | contig 12197 bp, 12 predicted proteins | sample FRY01_FD_187210 | JGI IMG/M metagenome (GOLD analysis project Ga0209702, IMG submission 187210) | Freshwater microbial communities from Lake Fryxell liftoff mats and glacier meltwater in Antarctica - FRY-01 (SPAdes) (version 2) | ecosystem: Environmental > Aquatic > Freshwater > Ice > Glacier... | reverse complement strand
GGCAAAATCGCGCAACTCGATCCCGCGGAAGTTGGTTTTCGGGATATCCGTTTTGCGATCCGGCTCATTCCGGCGCTGGTTGATCACCGCCTCGATCGCGCGCATTTCCTTATAGGCGATAACCAGAAAGTTGCCCGATCCGCAGGCTGGGTCAAACACCCTGATCTTGGCCATCCTGTTGCGCAGGTTCAGCAGTTTGCGGGGGTTGTCGGCGGCCTCGTCCAGTTGCGCGCGCAGATCATCCAGAAACAGCGGGTTCAGCACCTTCAGGATGTTCGGCACCGAGGTGTAGTGCATGCCCAGCGCGGACCGCTCTCCCTCATCCGCGACGGCCTGGATCATGGAGCCGAAGATGTCGGGGTTGATCTTGGTCCAGTCGAGGTTGCCGATGTGAAGCAGATAGCTGCGCGCGATTTTGGAAAAGCTGGGAACGTCGGTGTCACCGGAGAACAGGCCGCCGTTCACGTAAGGAAAGGCGTTGGCCCAGTTGCGCAGATCGGCCGTGGGGCGGGCGGGCAGTGCTGTGTTCATGGCGCGGAAGATTTCGCTGATCACCCAATGCGTGTTGGCGCTGCCCGGGTCACTGAACTGGCTAACCGTGGTGGTGAACAGGGCTTCGCCGTTGAAGATGCCGGTGTCTTCGGCGAAGAAGCAGAAGATCAGCCGCGCCATGAAGTGGTTCATGTCGTGGCGGCGCGCTTCGGTCCCCCATTCGGGGTTGTCCTTCAGCAGTTCGACATAAAGTCGGTTCAGGCGGCCCGTGGCCTTGATGTCAAAGGCGCTTTCGCGGATCTGCTTGACGGTGGTGATGCCTGCGAGCGGCAGGAAGAAGCCGAAATGGTCGTGGAAATCGGGATAGGCGCAGGCGATGGGCGGATCGTCCGAGGTGAGGTCTTCGGCTTCCAGCGTCTCGCCGTCGGTGGCAAGGATGAAGCGGGCTTTGCCCTTGGTCGTAGCGGGGCTGGTGCGGAGGGCAGCGATGCCGGCAGAGGTCTGGCCCGGCGCGCAGGTCGCAATGTGGATATTGTTGGTCTGCAGCACGCCGCCGAGGTCGGATTTGTTCGACACGCCGGTGCGCAGACGTTTCAGGGTGGTTTCCTTGTTCCCGAAAGCCTCAAGAAACTGGAAGGGGAATTTCTGCTGGTCAAAGGGTTTTTCGGCCAGTTCGGAAATGGCTTGTTCGATTTCAACGGCGTTCATTCGGCATTCCAGGGGTTAATAACGCGAACGCCGCAGCCGTCGAAATCCTTGACGTTGCGGGTGGCTATGGGGGCATTTGTGGCGCGGGCGATGGCGGCAATCTGACAATCGGCCTCGGCGATGGGGCGGCCAGCAGCACGGCGTTGCGGTGCGATTTCGGCGTAGGCTTTGGCGGCAGGGCTGTCGAAGGACAGAACGCGCCCTTGGAAGTCCAGCTCGATCATCGCGTCGATTGCCAGTTGCAGCCGATCACGGCGCTGACCCTCGGGCAGGATTGCAACGCCGGTGCGCAGTTCCGCTTCAGTGACGGCTGATATGAACAGATCAACCGCGTCATACTGGCCAAACCAGTCCAGCACGGTCTGGGCCGGTTCTGCGCGCATGAGTTCCGAGATCACATTGGTGTCGAGGAGGATCATCGATTACTCGAAGTCCGGTGTGGGCCGCATCGAGCCGCGCTTTGTCAGGGCCAAGTCGATGCCGCCCACCGCCGCGAACCGGGCATTAATGGCCTGACCGAGGTTCTTCGGGGCGCTGGGCTGGCCGACAACCTGCCGCAGGATATCGCGCGCCTCTTCCTCCATCGACCGACCATGTTCGGCGGCGCGCACCCGTAGGCGGCGTTTTACATCGTCGTCGAGATTGCGAATCGTGATGCTGGCCATGTTGCCCTCCAGTTCATGGGCCAAAGATAGGCAATGATAGCAATGCAATCAAGCTAAAGCTGAGGGGTTGAATGGGGCGCTGCAGTCAATCCGCAGGATTACCGCTTTGTAAACGCGTCTATTTGTGGAGTGAGGTCAGCCACGGTCGCATCTTCGGCATCACCGCCGTCACCTCCATCTCCCGCAACATCCTGCCCACGATCAACCCATCGCGCACCCAATCCAGCGCCTGCCACCAATCCTCATAACCGCGCCGAGCGGCTGCGATCTGTTCCGGATGCGGTCGCCAGGTCACCGGGCAGGCGAGGATCTCTATGGTTTTCCATGCGCCGCGTGCCGTCGGACCTCGAACGCGTATGCGCTCAACGCCCACCACAATGGTGGCCGCGCGTTCGCCATGCTGGTTCTGCTTGGTCTCCAATGGCACACATCGGGGCACGACGCCGGGCATCCAATCGGGCGTAATCCCCGCGCGCGCCATTTCGGCCACGCTGATCGCCATACGGATGCCGCCAAGACTGTCGGGCATCCCGGCGACGGTGGCGGCGATCACTTCGGCGTCGGCATGGGTGTAGCTGCCCATCTTGTGCTGGCCACCGTCCACTTTGCAGCCCAGTGCTGCGCGCTGCAGCAAGATATATTCGAGGCCAAACCCATAGCCTTCTTCGATTGCATCCTTCGGTGGAGGCAGTTCCAGTTGCGCCTGTTCGGTGCGAAACGCCCATTCCAGCAGCGCTTGAACGCCCAGCGCGCGTTTCACCTTTGTCCCGCCAGCCCGGCCAATCCGTCCCTGCATGCTCATGGCCGCAATCCTTCAAACAGGGTCATCTGCGCTGGGCCCTCCGGCCCGTCCGTCGACCGCCAGATCCACGGGCCTGAGGCCATGGGCAGCCGCGAGAGAGCGCCACGCATATGCTGCTGCCAGCGGGTGAACTCCGTTGCCGAGCAGGCGCAGAGCGCGTGCCCGATGGGCCATCCCATCAGCCATCCGACGAAGAGCGGGTTCAGCCGCCGCCGTGTCCGGGCTTTCAGGATCCGCCGCGAGACGACGCGCCCATGCGAGGCAATCATCGAAGCCCACAGCGGGCGCGAGATCGGGGCGTGCGAACAAAACCGATGCCCATCCGTCCTGATCACCGGGTCCGGGCGGGTGAAGCCCTGTTCCGCCCGGTAATGCAGGATATCCATCCGGGATTTGCCATCCGCCCGAATGATGCTGGCTTCGCTCGATCCCTTCCAGTTCTGCGCGGCTGGTGTCGGCCATTGCGCCGCCTGCGATGGCAGGGGTGGCATCCCGCCCGAGCCATAGCGCTGCCCCGGCCCCCCTTTCGCCCCATCCGTGGCTTTCGGCGTCGACCAATTGGTGATGCCCAGCGCCAGCGCTTCGGCCTTCCGGCTGAAATCGCTGTTCCCCGCTGGGTTGTAGCGATCCGTGCCGGGATGCAGGCTCATCGGTGTGGGCCAGGATGAAGATGCGCAGCCGCTGGTGCGGCGCGCCGACTTCTGCCGCCGAGAACAGACCCGCCGCAGGCGTGTAGCCCATTCCCCAAAGCTCTCGCAGGACAGTTTCAAGGCCGAGGGTGACGTGCCCCGCGACGTTCTCGAGGAAGACCCACTCGGGGTGGCTTTCGATGATGACGCGGGCAACCTCGGGCCAGAGGTGGCGTGGATCGTCGGCTCCGCCGCGCTTTCCGGCGGCGCTGAAGGGTTGGCAGGGATATCCGGCGAGGATCGTGTCGAAGGCACCACGGAATACCCGGGCATCGAAGCTGCGCAAATCATCCCAGATCGGGGCTGGAGCAAAATACCCCGCGCGCTGGGCGGCGATGAGGACAGCGCGGGGCCACTCCTCCCACTCGACAAAGGCGCGGGTGTGATATCCGGGCTCAGACAGCATGAGGCCCAAATCCAAGCCTCCGCCGCCTGCGCAGAGGGACAATCCATGCCGGGGACGTGACACCATGCCATTCACCTGATCCCCCGCTCGCGCAGGCGTTCCGCCGTGACAAGACCCCGGCCCAGCATCGCATCGCGCACGGTGTTGCTGATGGCGCTGACGGGCAGGTAGCGATCAGAATTGATGATGTCGGCGTAGAACACTGGCAAATCGACGATGGGCTTCGCGGTTGACACCGGACTGGCCTTGCCCTTCCGGCGCTTCCGACCAGCGTCATCCGTCTTGCGCTGGGCGGCGCGCTGCATGGCGCGGTCGAGCGCCTTTGGGCCATCGGGGGGTTCGGGATGATCCTTGCGGCTGTCCTTCGCCGCATCGACGATCTCGGCCTCGGTCAGCCCCAACTCGCTGCGCCAGCGCTGGACGTGCAGCCGTGCCGGTGTCCCTTGCCACCAGCCGGGCAGGGCGGCTGGGTCCAGGCCCAGCGCCAAAATCAGATCTGCGAAAAACTGATCAAATTCGAAATCGCGCGCTTGCGCGTCCTCCTCCTCTTTTACTGGTTTACTTAGTGGTTCTCTTACAAGGTTAGTGTCCGGATTTCGGACACGGCTTTGGTCATTTTCCGGACACGGCTCGTGGCGAAATTCGGACACGGGCTTAGCGTCAATCCCGTGTCCGAATTCTGGATACGGCTCGATTGAAACGGGGGCATCAGCGTCGATTTCAGCCACCGTTTCAGCATTGTTATCGATGGGCGCAAACCCGTGTCCGATTTTCGGACATGGAACCACATCAACGGGTGTGAAGCCTGACTCAAAGCCCAAGATGTAGCGGGTGGGCAGCTGTCGCTTGGTCACCGGATCGATGCGCGGCACGCGGCGCAGCAGGCCTGTCGCTTCCAGCTGGCCGATGTGATCGTTCAGCGTTGAGCGGCTGATCTCGCAATCATGGGCCAGCCGTGCCTGCGAGGGAAAGCAACCATAATCGGGGTTGAACCGGTCGCAGAGATGCCAGAGCACGATCTTGGTGGTGGGTTTCAACCCGCGCTGTTTGATGGCCCAGTTGGTGGCGTCATGGCTCATGTCTCGGGCCTCCCGACAGGGGCAGCGATGCGCGTGGTGAAACCGTGATCAGCCAGCGCGCCCAGCGCGTCGTCGAGGCTGCGCACCAGCGCCCAGCCAAAACCCTGCGAAAGCACTGCATCGCGAAACGCCTCCTGATCAGGGCGCAGGCGGCCCTTCGGGGCTTTCAGTTCGAGGAACAGCACTCGGGCGTCGCAAATGACCATCAGATCCGCAAAGCCCGCATGAACGCCCATCCCGACTAGGATCGCCTGGCGTTTGGCACCGCGGGGTCCGGGTTCGGTCACTTCATTCGCGCAATGATGGATGATGGCCGTGCGGGGCAGGACGATGCGCAGAGCCTGGACCACCGCATGCTGCAAATCGGCTTCGGGGGTGCCACGGCGGTTCATTGCCCTGCCTCCCGGTTTTCATCACGCTGGGCCTGCCGGATCGGTCGCCGCGCGTCGATCACGACCAGCAACACGCGGGCGTCCTTGCGTTCACCGGCGGTTTCGCCATGCGTGACCAGAACATTGCAGGCGAGCCGGATCAGATGGTCGCTGTGATGGGCGACATCGGCGATGACGGCGCGAGCCTCGGCCAACCGATCAGCTGGCCATGGGGCGGGGAGCGGCAGGGTCATGACCGCCCCCGTGATTTGCGCACCGGATGCACCTGTTCCTGCGCGCGGATCCAGTCTTGAACGGCGGCCCTACGGTAAAGAGACTTTCTCCCTATGCGTGTGCAGGGCGGTCCCTGGCGGCGCGCTTCCCATCTGGCGAGGGTGTCCGCTGTGATGCCAAGTTCGCCCGCCAACTGCTCGCGGCTGATCCAGTCTGCCAGAAGGTTCAACGGTTCATGCGGGATTTCGGTCTGGGGTTGTTTCATGACTGCTCCATTTGCCTCATGCCCCTCTCGCGGGGGCACGGACAGCGAAGCAGACCGCGAGGGGCGGAAGACAGGCGGAAGGTGGTGTTGAAACCCGACGACCAATTCCGGCCCTTGTTTCATTGACATTTCAGGCGATTTTGGTTGATGGCGGGAGGGAGTCAGCGCCGATGACCGGTCCAATATCGGAAAGCTTTATGCGCTGGTCACAGGACCAAGCTGCTCGTTCTTCCTGGCAGGTCAAATTGGCTGGCACTTGACAGTGATTCGCGGGGTTTGCCTGTGACGGAATTGTCTGAACGACCAATTCCGGTTGCGCGCTGCCGACATTCAACCGCACTCGACAGTTTGTTACGGCACCCGGTTGCATTGGCCGACTATCACGAGTTCGTGATTGTGCGCTCGCCTCTGGGGTGCGTAATCTAAGGGTGAGCAGCAAACACCAATCGAAAAAGACGAACACAGTCAGGCGCCAGCACCCCGATGGATGCTGCTCTGGCCCACAGGCGGTTTTCCTCGACACGAAGCTCACCAGCTAACCCGTCCGCATGCGTTGCATCGCGGGCTTTGTAATCCTGCATTCCGACGGCTTTTGGCCGAACGATGCCGCATGTCTGAAAGGATTTTATCTATGCCACTGCCGCCTATCGCCTTCTATTCGATCTATGAACTTTCGGCGCGCTGGGGCTGCCCTCCGGCCGATGTCGCGGGCTGGGCCGTAGCCGGGCATTTTCAGGTGCTGGCGGGTATTCCACCTGTCAGCTGTGGCGATGAGACTGTCGCCGGACTGGTCGAGGTTCCGATTGCCGAACTGATGCCGATGTTCCGCCGCTATGGTCCAAGCGATGAACTCTGCCGCCTAAAGCGTGTCCTGCCGCCCGGAAACAAGGTATGGCTAAAAGTAACCGATCCACCCGATGGTCTGCCGATCAGATCGTCGGATTTGCTGCTGGCCGCATTTTCGGTGCAGCAGTTTGAGGAGGAACGTGACCTGATGCGCCGACCAGCTGCGAATACGGGTGCGACCCCGCGCTATGAATGGGATGCGATGTATGCTTGGTTGTTCTGGTTTGCCCATGAGAAGGGGCTTCCAGAAACAAAATCGGCGTTGATCGCACTGGTCCAAGACTGGTTCGTGCAAAACTCAAAATCAGGCGACGTCCCGGAGGAAAGCACGATCCGCAAGCGTCTGACTGCACTTTGGCGCAAACTGCGCGGCGAAGAACCGGTCTGAAGGTTACGCCGACTTCGTCAGCCCCGCTTCATCCTGCGCTGCATCGTGCACAAGGCGCGGTCGCGGGCGCAGGATGCTGGCGACGGTGTCAACGCCCGCGCGCAACGGTGAATCCATCAAATGGGCGTAGCGCTGCGTCGTTTGCATTTGGCTGTGACCCAAAAGCCTGCCGATCATTTCCAGCGAGGCACCGCCGCTGACCAGCAGGGAGGCGAAGGTGTGGCGCAGATCATGGATACGCACATCGGGCAGATCCGCCTCTTTCTGAACGCATGCCCAGAAACGGCGGATTTCGCGTACTGGCTGGCTAACGGCCTCACCGGGGAACAGCCATGGGTTGCCATGCGGAACGACCATCTGGCGCTGGCGCACGATGGTCACCACCTCCTGTGAGATCGGCACACGGTGCATCTTGCGCTGCTTGGTGGTCGCGGCGGGTTTCGACCAGATGACATAGTCGAGGTTGAACTGCTCAAATCGTGCCGTCCGCACCTCGCCGACGCGCGCGCCGGTCAGCATGCACATGCGGATGATCGCCGCCCCGCGCTGATCCTCGGCGTTGTCGAGAACCGCCGCGATCCGCGTCAGTTCCTCGGGGCCCAGAAAACGCTCTCGGGCCTGTTCGATGCGGCGGTGGAAGCCATGTGCCGGATTGTCGGTGCGCCATTCCCATTCCATGGCCAGCGTGAACATCTTGCGCAGCACCTCGCCCATGCGGTTGGCGCGGATCGGAGTGGGTTTATGGCCCTGCAGCTTGCGCGCGCGGTTGTTTGGCTTTGCCTTACAAGGGCGGGGGCGGCCTTCGGCCACGAAATCAAGGAACCGCGCCACGTCGGACTTGGTGATCTCGGTCACCAGCTTGTTGCCCCAGGCCGGTTCCAACATCTTCCGGAGCATCGAAACTTGATCACCCGCATTGTTCTTTGCCAGTTTGGGCAGATGTTCGGCAATATAGCGGTCGATCAAGTCCTTCACGCGCGGCGCTTCGCGGAAATCCTCCCGCACGGCCAGAGGGTCACGCCCTTCGTCGATAGCGCGGCGCAACTCCTTGGCGCGTTCGCGCGCGGCCGTCACGCTCCATTCCGGCCAGCGTCCGATGTTCATGCGCCGCTGCCGCCCCGCATGTCGGTAATCGATGGTGAAGGTCCGCGCGCCCGAGGACTGGACCCTCACGGCAAAGCCGATGACCTCGGTGTCGAAAATCTGATAGCTAACACCGGGTCGAAGCTCAGCGTCGCGCAGTGTTTTCTCATTCAGTTTCAGTCTATTGACCATGTATCCTGCCTCCTTGCCCGACGACACAGGCGTAGATCTGCGCCCTTATCAAGGCAGAGCATGGGGCAGGGGGCGGAATACAGGCGGAAGGTGGAATTGAAGTGGGAAGGGGAATTCCGGTTAAGGAGATCAATGGGTTAAGTAGAGTGGTCGATGCAGCGCACAGGCGCGGATAGCAACGTGGAACCGGGATCGAACAAAGCTACGCTTGGGGTTTGAAAATGAGTATACTGACATCCGGGCAATCGACCATGTGCCACCCAAAGTCGCCAGCTACATCATTCAAGAGGGCTGGTGCAGATTTGCGTCTCGGTTTATTTGAAAAGCTTACTATTTAAGGTGCTCATGGTATGAAGCCGAATGAAGTTGACGAAGCTGTGGCCGAGCAGGGATTTTTCGGCGCGCTCCTAATGCTTAACCGGTCCGACCGCAGGGATGAGGAGTTAATCCGTAGGCTTGCAGAAATCGCATCTAGCCGTAATGCACTCATTTCTGAACAAGACCTCCAAGTCTTAAATCGAGTCTCCGGCACAAATTTCTTCATGATGCAGATGCTTGTGTGCGAAGTTATCCCGTTACTTAAATCGGCGCCCAGCGAAGTTATGGGCTTAGCTGAGTTATTTGTCGAGAAAGGTGGCGAGGATCTTGCGGCCAATCAGCCAAATGCTGCGTTCCGGGAATGGTGTGCGTCAGATAGCCGAAGAGCCGACGACGTTATCGCATCCGCAAGAGAGGGCGATGCTTTAGCAATTCGACATCTAGTGTTCGCCCTTGAAGCCAAACGTGATTTTCAAGAGGCGTTCCGTTCAGCTGAGGCGGACGGTGCGGAACGCACTGCTGGTGTGCTGGCACTCTCTCGGATGTTGCTTTCGCAAGAAGAGGCTGAACGGGCATTGGCGCACATCTTGAAATTGGCAGACGCCACTGAAGCAGGTGAGGGTGCAGGATTTCTCACCGCTGCGATTGATATCGCGGCAAAGCATCCAGGTCTCGACCGTAGAGAGCTGGCTAGGTCACTCGATCAGATTTCCGAAAGCAACACCCCACTTGCTATTCATTTTTTGGCAACCGCGTTGCACGGACACTCCAAAGAGATGACCGCTCCCGAAGTTCAAAGCTGCCTAAAGGGAATCCTCAGGGTTGATCCGAAGAACAAAGGAACAGTGCGCGAGATTGATTGGGCCCTAGCGAACCTTTGGGAGGCTGATCCTGTGGAGGCAGGCCATGCCGGAAAGGCTTTGATCGCTCTGTCAGAAGGTGAGATTGGGTCCGAGGAGTTGAACAGCTTTTTTGCCGCAATAGAGAATGGTGATCGAAGACAACTTGCGAGATTGGCCACTGACTGGCTGATGGATGGCGAGTTCCATGTTTGTTCTGCGCTCACCTCACTCTTCTCTGAAATTAACCGGACAACCCCCTGCGTCGATGTGTTTCCAGATGATCTTCCTTCGAATGCGGTCGATCAGATTTTCCTGTGCCGAAAAGCAATTGGCTACTTGTTTATTTCGCCCATGACTGCCGCCTCCTGGTGCGTTGCCGTTCTGCGGAGAGATGATGCCGAAGCGGCAAGCGAAGTTGCGGACCTGCTGTTTGATCCTCTTTTACTGAACTATGGAGGAACCCTGAAGGACTGGCTGGAGGAAGTCGTAAAGGTCGATGCGCCTGGAACTGACGCTATTGCAAGTGCCTTGAGTCGTGCAGAATCCCTATGGCAGGGTGCTGAAGCAGCGCGGGCGGTAGTCGAGCTAGTACCACCTGCGTCTCATCGCGCCCTGGTTCGCTTTCAAGAGGCAGAAGAGGCCAATCAGATTCAAGTTAGGGCGCGGGAGAAGTCGATATTCGCAAAATTGGTGACCACGCAGACCTTGCTTTATGGCGATCAGTCGAGCTTTAGTCGCCGGGATCGCGACGGAAATCGCAGCACTCAAGTGGTGAAAATGGCCGAGATTTCCGTAAGAAGTGAACTTCCCAAGGGAATAGTCTTCGATCCTGTGGGGACAGAGTGGCTGTTGGATACCTACCGGCTCGAACAGAGGAAATTCGGATGAAACTCCTCGTCAGGCAGCATTTACAGGGCATGAAAGAGCGGGGAGAGCTTGATGTCCTTCTTCCGCAACTCCTCAGCGAGTTGGGCTATGAGATCGTTCATCACCCAAGGGTCGGCGGCCGACAAGCCGGAGTGGATGTCGCCGCAGTTGGGCCGGACCCTGATGCAGATGGCAAAAGGTCGATTTTGCTATTCGTCATTAAGTCCGGGGATGTCGGCCGCGCTGATTGGGACGGAACACTGCAAGCTGTGCGCCCGTCTTTGGGTGAGGTTTTGGACGATTATATTCCAAATCGATTGCCCCATCAGTATCGCGATTTGCCTGTAGCGATATGCGTTTGTATGGGCGGGGAGATTCAAGAGGGTGTTCGGGCACAGTGGCGTGGCTTCGTCGAACGCCAATCAACTGAAACGCTCAACTTTCGCGAATGGAACGGAGACCGCCTTGCTAATTTGATACTTTCAGGCATCCTCGGAAAAGAACTGCTCGATCCGGACCATCGTTTGCATTTCCAGAAGGCGATCGCATTAGTGAGCGAGCCAGAGGAATCATATAGAAATTTCAGGGCGTTGCTGGATGCTCTGGCGGAAAACATCGGAAATGATCAGCGAGGCACGACCCACCTGCGGCAAATGATGATTTGCCTTTGGGTTCTTGTAGGCAACGGTCTCGATGCAGATAACCTTGAGGCACCTTATCGAGCTTGCGAACTCGCAGTGTTGCATGCGTGGGATGCGCTCCGTCGATGCCCTGAAAGCGCAAAGTCTAGGCATGCGGAGCGGCGGGAAATCCTTGACCATGTTCTTTCACTCTATTTCAAAATTGGCCAGAAGTTCGTTTTGGAAAAGATCGGACCTCATGCGGCACAGCAACATGCGCTCTCTGCTGCGGTCCGGTCGAGGTCGGCGCTCGACGTAAATCTCGCACTTTTCGAGACAATGGGCCGCGCGGCTTTGCTGGGATTGTGGCATCATTTCGTTGGCTGTTCGGCCGACGGCGAACAACAGCGAGAGCACCTGAAGACGCGTAATCAGCTGCTTGACCTCGCGATTTCTATGGTGAACGTCAATCCAACCTTGCTCGCGCCGATGAGAGACGACCATCACATTGAGATTGGCTTGTTGATGTTGCTGGCCCAAGGTTGTGGTCGCTTACAGCACGTGGATCACTATCTTCGCGAGGTTGCGAATAGGCTTTCTTTTCGGTACGTGCGACGGTCGCACTGGGTGACCCACTACACGGATTACCGCCAGCTAGCTCGCCATCCACTTGACCGAGGGGATGAATATTTTCAGCAATCCACATGCGGAAGCGTGCTGGTGCCATTTATGCTTGTCGGGTTAGAACGTCTTGGTGCATCGGAAGAACTATCAGCGCTTCTGGAAGTTGTGGGTCGTGAACTTCCCCACATGACACAGCAGGTGTGGGTACCAAGCGGGCAAACTGATGATTGCATCTGGCGAAGTGGTGAGACGGTTGGTTTTGGCATCCCACTTTCAACTCGGGACAGTGATGGGAATTGCGTATCGTTATCAGCGGAAATAGACGCGATCGTCTCGGAGCAACAGCGGATCAACCAAATGAAAGCCGTTCAGCACGGCTTGGTACCCTTGTTGCTGACCGCTTGCCGTCACCATCGAATTCCTCTCCCGCCCCACTTTTGGTTTCAATCGATTGGGAAGCCCTGTTGAAAAAAGATCCTAGGAACGTATCGCCGTAAGGAGAGTAATGCGATTGCCGGTGCGATGGTTCATCAGGCCGATCTGATTACAATCCGGCTTTCCTTGATTGTGTCCTTGTCAACGCCTGGTCAACCCGTGATTGCGGTCTTGGACACGTTTCGAGCCGTTGAGAATCGTCGAAAACCGGCCAGCCTCACCAAAAAGCCGCGCGATTTCAAATGCTTGCCCCCTAAATTGTTGAAAGTAA
>Ga0209702_10008281_pt1 | contig 12197 bp, 10 predicted proteins | sample FRY01_FD_187210 | JGI IMG/M metagenome (GOLD analysis project Ga0209702, IMG submission 187210) | Freshwater microbial communities from Lake Fryxell liftoff mats and glacier meltwater in Antarctica - FRY-01 (SPAdes) (version 2) | ecosystem: Environmental > Aquatic > Freshwater > Ice > Glacier... | reverse complement strand
GGCGAGATCGCCCGCAAAGTGGAGCGGCGCGGTGCGCACGCGTGGGATCACCGCACCGTCATCACCGATCTGGCGAAGCTGGGCTGGATTGCGCGCGCCGGGTGGGAGGCGCTGACCCCGCCCCCGCGCGCCTGCCTTGAGGGGGCCGACCTGCGGGTGTGGACGCGGCGCGAGCTGTCGGGGCGTTAAAGCCCGGCTTCCGCCCACAGCGCCTGGACCCCACGGGCGAGCATCGCCCCGCGGGTGAGCATCGCCCCGCGGGTGAGCATCGGATGCAGCGTCAGGCGCTCCAGTAGACCGTGACCGAGGCGCGGGGTGCCCGCAGGATGTCGGAAACCGGCCAGGCGTCGGACCCGGCCAGCGCCGCCTCGATCAACCGCCGCTTGGCCGATCCGGTTGCAACCAGGATCGTCGCCCGCGTCGCGGCGAGCGCCTGACGGTTGAGCGAAAGCCGCGCGAACGGTGCCTCGGGGGGCAGCGGCTTGGGCAGCGTGGCGATCACGCGCGGCTTCACGCTGGGCAGCGCGCACATCCGCGGGAACAGCGAGGCGACATGGCCATCCTCGCCCATCCCCAGCCAGACCAGATCGAACGGCTTGATTTTCTGGCCTTCCTCGAGCGGCAGCAGCGTCGCCCCGGTATGACCCAAAGCGGATTTGAGCTTGCCGAAATTGCTCGCTGGATGGTCATGCGACACTTGCCGGTCGTCGGTCGGGATCATCGTCGTGCCCGTCCAGTCGAGGTTCCGCTGCGCCAGCAAGGCGAAGACCCGGGACGGGGTCGATCCGCCCGCCACGGCGATGCGCTTGGCTCCCGGTCGCGCGATTTCGGCGGCGATCCGCTCGGCCACTGCGGCCAGATCGCCCGGCTCGGCCAGGGTGACGCCAAAATCATCGGGAGCGGAGCGGCGCGGCATGGGGATGGGCATAGCGGTCCGCGCGCTAGCCGCCAATCACTCAGCACTGGGCCATAACCGCGCGCGCCCAGCTGGGTCGCAGCGGGGGGGGGCTACGAAGCTCCCGTCAGAAACCCCACCAGCGCCCTGACCTTTTTCTGGCGCCACTGCGGGATCGGCGCGACCAGCCAGAAAGCGCGGCGGCACGGTTCAGGCCGACCCAGCGCGACCAGTTGCCCGGCTTCGAGCGCTGCACCCGCCAGCAGCACCGGCACCCGCGCGCGACCCAGGCCAGCGGCGGCAGAGGCAATCGCGAGCCCGGCGTCGGCAACGGTCAGCAATGGCTCGCCGTCTCCCGGATCCCCCGGCCAGCCGATCCACGGCGCATCGGCTGGCGCGCCGGGAGCCGCCACGATAACCCGCCCGCTCTCGCCCAGCGCCACGCCTTCGAGATCGCCCGGCCCCTCGGCGAACCGCACCGCAAGGTCGAGGTTGGCCTCGGTAAAATCGGTCTCGGCATCGCCGCCGACCAGCACATAGCGCAATTGCGGGTTGGCCTCGCGGAACGCGGCGAGGCGCGGGGCGAGCCACAGCCCGAGCACATCGCGCGGGGCGGCGATGGTATAGACATGGCTCGACTGGCCCGACTGCATCGCCCGCACCGCTTCCTCGAACTGGAGGAACCCGCCGCGCAGAGCGTCGAGCCCGGCCACCGCCTCGTCGGTCAGCTCGAGCCCCTTGGGAGTGCGGCGGAACAGGACCACCCCGAGCATGTCCTCCAGCGCGCGGATCTGCTGGCCGACCGCTGCCGGCGTCACCGCCAGCTCGTCCGCCGCCCGCGTAAACGACAAATGCCGCGCCGCCGCATCGAGCACGCGCAGGCCATTGAGCGGAAGATGCGTGCGCTTCATGCGCGCTGGCTAGTGCGGGAGGCGCGGTGGGGCAAGCGCAAGGTTCTGGCCTCCACCCCCTCGTCGGGTCGGGGTGGGAAGCTGACGTTCCGCAAGTCGCCAGTCTCATGCGTCGCGAACTGGCTGAACCTCAGCTGACGCCATGAACTCCGACAGCCCTGGCAACGTATCGCGCTGGGCAGCACAAATCGCGTCGATGACGCTCTTCTCCATGTCAGCGAAAGCCAGCAAAGCGGCGACCTGAGGCGCAGCCCCCCTCACCGCGCCGTGGCAGGCGAGGCCAGAGTAAAGAACGGGATCGCCACATCCACCAGCTCGCCATCGGCGCGGCGCATCGTGTAGTGGCCTTCCATGCTGCCGTGCGGGGTGGCCAGCGGGCAGCCGGAAACGTAGTCGTGGCTCTGCCCCGGCTTGAGCAGCGGCTGTTCGCCGACCACGCCTTCGCCATCGACGAAGTTGACCATTCCGCGCCCGTCGGTGATTCGCCAGTGGCGAGTGACCAGTTGCACGGGCTGGGCCGAATCGTTCTCGATCCGGATGTGATAGACCCAGAACCACTTGCCCGCCTCGACCCGCGATTGCTCGGGGAGAAAGTTGACCGCCACCCGCACGGTAACCCCGTCGGTTATGGCTGCGTGCTGGAAGAGTTCCTTCATGACGTGCGCAGGTTAACCGCAAATCGCGGCTCCGACAATTGCAGCAATCACGATGAGCGCGTCATAGGCGACAAGTGCGACGCATCGCGCTAAAAAATCGACAGGACCAAGCTTACCTTGCGCGCGGTTTGTGCTAGCATGAGGGCATTGGTCGCGATCCCGGGGGGCAGGTGCGGCACGAAAGCCTTGGCCAGCTGAAGCGACGCACCCCGGCCCCCGCCGGCGGGGGGTCATCGCGGGCGCTGTTCCGGCGGATGACCTGGCTTTACCTGCTGGCCTCGTTCGCCGCTGCGGCGGTCACCCTGATTCTGGTGATCATGGGGGGCGAATTCACGCTGCGGCAATGGCTGATCTGGGGGCCGATGATCCCGGTGGGCATGGCGATGTACACCGCGATCGACGTGGTCTTCATCCACCGCCAGCTCAAACCGATCATGGCCGCGCTCGACCAGATCGACGATTGCCGCCCGCCTGACCGCGAGGTGCTGGGCGAGGCACTGGTCCGCGCGCTCAACCTGCCGCTGCTCGCGTTCCTGCGCGTCACGCTGTTCCACGGCCCGCTGGCGATGGCCCTGCTGCTGGTCGCGTTGCTGGCTTCGAACCTGCTTTTCAATGCCGGGTTCGCGCTGTGGCAGTTTGGCGCGTTCTGCGCGACGGTGATCTTCTTCGCCTCGCCGACCCATGCAATCTTCGAGTATTTCGCAGTCTCGCGCAATGTCGAGCCGGTAATCAAGAAGCTCGGGCGCTCGCTGGGCGAACACCTGCCGCCCGAAAAGGAAGCGCGGCTGATCTCGATCCGGCTGCGCGAAAAGCTGCTTTACCTCGCGATCGGGGTCGCCTCGCTGCCGCTGATCTTCTTCGCCTTCTCGGTGGTGTTCAAGGTCCAGCGGATCATTTCGCCCGGCGATTTCAGCTTCGGCGGCGAGAACATGGTGCCGCTCTACACCTGGATCGGCGCGGTGATCGTGGTCTGCATCGCGGGGGCCTTCACGATGGGGCTGCTGACCGCGCAGGATGTCTCGCGCTCGGCCAAGCGGATGCTCGAGGCGATGGAGAAGGTCGAGAGCGGCAGGCTCGACGAGGCCGACCTCGATATCATCAGCACCGACGAATACGCCGACCTGTTCCGCGGCTTCGGGCTGATGGTCGATTCGCTGCGCGACGAGCAGCGCATCCTCGCGGTCAGTTACGATCTGGCCGGCGAACTCCAGCTCGATGTGCTGATCCAGCGGATCATGGAAGTGACCGCCGAACTGCTCAACGCCGAACGCTCGACGCTGTTCGTCCACGATCCCAAGACCAACGAGCTGGTCTCGGTCTACGCGGCGGGAATCGAGACCGTGCAAATCCGCATCCCCGCCAACCGCGGCGTGGCCGGGGCGGTGTTCTGCAGCGGCGAGGTCGCCAATATCAACGACCCGTACAACGACGACCGGTTCGATCAGGACGTCGATCGCCGCACCGGGTTCAGGACCAGCTCGATCCTGTGCGCGCCGATCGCCAACAAGGCGGGCGGGCGGATCGGCGTCACCCAGGTGCTCAACAAGCGCGGCGGTGCCTTCACCGCCAAGGACGAGGCGCGGCTGCGCGCCTTCTCCGCCCAGATCGCGATCAGCCTCGAGAATGCGCGCCTGTTCGAAGACGTGCTCGAGATGAAGAACTACAACGACGCGATCCTGCAATCGATCTCCAACGGAATCGTCACGCTGGATGACGACAACCGGGTGGTGACGGTCAACGATCCGGCGGTCGCACTGCTCGGGCGCAGCCGCGACGAAGTGGTCGGGCAACGTCTCGAACGCGCGTTCGGCGGGGCCAACCGCTGGGTCCTGGCCAACGTCAAGGAAACCGTCGCCACCGGCCAATCGAGCCTGGCGGTCGATGTCGAGCTGGCGCGCGACGATGGGCCGAGCGCCACGGTCAACCTCACCGCCACGCCGCTGATCGACGGCGCGGGCAAGCGGATCGGCTCGATGCTGGTGATCGAGGACATCACCGAGGAAAAGCGCATCCGCTCCAACATGGCGCGCTACATGTCGGCCGAGGTCGCCGACCAGCTGCTCGCGGTGGGCGAGGCCGAACTGGTCGGCAAGGATCAGCTGGTCTCGATCCTGTTCTCCGACGTGCGCGGCTTCACCACGATTTCCGAAGCGCTGGGCGCGCGCGAGACGGTGTCGATGCTCAACGCCTATTTCACCGAGATGGTCGACGTGATCTTCGACCACAGCGGGATCCTCGACAAGTATATCGGCGATGCGATCATGGCGCTGTTCGGCGCGCCCTTCCCCAAGCCCGAGGATGCCGACAACGCGCTGGCCGTCGCCAACGAGATGATGGTCAAGCTGGCGCTGTTCAACGCGCGCCAGAAAGAGGCCGGGGCGACCGAGATCGACATCGGCATCGGCCTGTCGACCGGCGAGGTGGTGGTCGGCAACATCGGTTCGATCAAGCGCATGGAATATACCGTGATCGGCGATTCGGTGAACCTGGCCGCGCGGCTGGAAGGCGCGAACAAGCTGTATAAAACCAGCTTCCTGCTCAGCGAATTTACCGTCAACCACCTGAAAGCCCCGGCGCTGCTGCGCGAGATCGACCTGATCCGGGTCAAGGGCAAGTTCCAGCCGGTCGCCGTGTTCGAATCGCTCGGCTGGCGCGAACACGAACTGGACGCCAAGTCAGGCGGCGGGCTCTCGGCGATGCTCGAACTCTACGACAAGGGCCTCGACGCCTACCGCGTGCGCGACTGGGCAAGGGCCGGGGGGCTGTTCGAGCGGGCGCTGCTGGAGATGCCGGCGGATGGGCCGAGCGGGCTCTATCTGGGGCGGTGCCGGGCCTATGCCGCCGCGCCGCCGCCCGATAACTGGGACGGGGTCTGGACCATGACGGACAAGTAGGGGGGCACTCGCGCCCGCAACCAGGGACCCGCCCCGCGACACTTCACATGCTGCCAGAAAAGAAACCCTGACTTCGATATGGCAAACGACCGTCCGTGACCCCCGATGATAAGCTCGACGCCTCGATCCGCGCGCTGGAGGCACAAAGGGCGACGCTGGGCGATGTCGTTGACACCGCCATCGCCGCGTTGCGCGAACAGCACGGTGCCTCTCGCGCGTCCGCCGATCCAATCGGGGAGCGCAAGCTCGTCACGAGGCCCTCCCGAGTGGTGCCTCGTGTAGATTACGGCGCTGCCGCTACGCGCAATTACCGAAGTGGTCGGACGCGCCGTATTAGCTCTCCTGATCTAGGCCATCCGCTAACTGCAATGGTTAAGGCCTTCGGCGATGCGCTTCTGGGAGATCGGTCGTTGGGGCGCGCGGGAACGCGCAGACCCGATTAATTCGGACAACGATGGAGCCGACAGCCGGATCGGCGAATCCGCGCGGAAAGATCTGCTCAGGCGGATCGGCACCTTCCTGCTGGGAAACCGGCTCGACCTCTCGGCCCGCAATCTGGTCATCTCCCACGCCGCCTTCTCCGGCGGAAATCTCGGACTGGGCCGACACATTGCCAAGCGGGAATTCGAGGCCCTGCCGATCACCCAGGGTTGGCTCGAGGACATTATCTCCGGCGATCCGGAGTTTGCCGATCGGCAGGAAGAATTCGACGAGATATCGACCAAGCTCGATCAGTCGCTGGTGAATTTTTCGGAAACCGCGCGGCAGGCCTCGAAGGCGACCGCGCGCTATGGGGTCGAACTCACGCAGCATGTCGATAGGTTTGCCGGGAGCGATCTCGACGGAGTCTGCGCGGTCAATCTCATCCATCTCACGCGCTCGATGCTGGAGCGGACCCAGAACCTCGAGGCGGACATGCGGCGCAGCGAAAAGGAGGTCACCGGTCTGCGCAACCGCCTCGCCCGCGCGCGGCGCGACGCCGAGCTCGATCACCTCACCGGACTTCCGAACAGGCGCGCCTTCGAGGCGGTCCTGGCCCGCGAGTACCGCGAGGCTATGGAATCGCTGGATGAGCTGACCATTGCAATCTGCGACATCGACCAGTTCAAGAAAATCAACGACCTGCATGGCCACGAAACCGGTGACCGGGTGATCAAGACCATCGCCGAAGCCCTGGCGCGCATTTCGAACGACCGGTGCCACGTCGCGCGGCATGGCGGGGAAGAGTTCGTGCTGCTGTTTCGGGGGCTGACCCTGGCCGAAGCCAAAGAACGGCTCGACGGAATCCGCGAGAATTGTGCGCAACGCCATTTGATCAATCGCGAAACCGATGACCCGATCGGATACGTCACCTTTTCGGCCGGCCTGGCGAATGTCTTTGGGTTCCCCGAACCGCGGGCTGCGCTCGCCGCAGCCGACCAGGCCATGTACCAGGCCAAGGCGCAGGGCCGGAACCAGATCTGTCTGGCGGCTTGATCCCGACGCGCCACGCATGGTGACAGGCCGCTGGCCGGGCCTTGCCTACAACCCCACCGCCCGCAGCGCCCCGTCCAGATCGACCGCCAGATCGGTCGGGTCTTCCAGCCCGACGTTCAACCGCAGCAGCCCCTCGCCGACCCCCATCGCTTCCCTCGCCTCCGGGCCAACCGCGTGGTGCGTGGTCGAGGCCGGGTGGCACATCAGCGAGCGCGAATCGCCGATGTTGTTGGAGATGTCGATCAGTTCGAGCGCATCGAGCAGGGCATGGGCCTGGGCGCGGCCACCTTCGAGTTCGAAGGCGAAGATCGAACCGCAGGCGTCCATCTGGCGCATCGCCAGGTTGTGCTGGGGGTGGCTGGGGAGGCCCGGGTGGAGCATCCTCGGCACCCGGCGCTCGAGCGCCTGGCCGATCTTCACCGCGCTCTCGCTCTGGCGGCGGATCCGCAGATCGAGCGTTTCGAGGCCCTTGAGCACCACCCAGGCGTTGAACGGTGAGAGGTTGGGCCCGGTGTTGCGCTGAAACGGCAGCAGCTTGTCGGCCATGAACTGCTCGCTGGCGCAGACCGCTCCGGCGAGAACCCGGCCCTGTCCGTCCATCATCTTGGTCGCCGAATAGGCCACCACGTCCGCGCCCCATTCAAGCGGGCGTTGCAACGCGGCGGTGGCAAACGCGTTGTCGACCACGGTGGTGATCCCGCTCGCCTTGGCCAGCGCGCAGACATAGCCCAGATCGACGATGTCCATCGTCGGGTTGGCCGGGGTCTCGAAGAAGAACACCTTGGTGTTGGGGCGGATCGCGGCTTCCCACGCGGCGTTGTCGCGCGCGTCGATCGTGGTCGATTCGATCCCGAAGCGCGGGCACAGGTGATCGACCAGCCAGCGGCACGAGCCGAACGCGGCACGCGCGGCGACGATGTGGTCGCCCGCCGAGAGCTGGCACAGCAGCGCGGTGGTCATCGCCGCCATGCCGCTGGCCTGGGTGCGGCAGGCCTCCGCCCCTTCGAGCAGCGCGATCCGTTCCTCCAGCATCGCCACGGTCGGGTTCTGCAGCCGCGAGTAGGTCATCCCCTCGAGCTCGCCCGCGAACCGCGCCGCTGGAGTTGCGGCATCGTCGTAGGAATAGCCCGAGGTGAGGAACAGCGCCTCGCTGGTCTCACCCTGTTCGGAACGCCAGGTGCCACCGCGCACCGCGCGGGTCGCGGGCCGCCAGTTGCGGGTAATCTCGCGGTTGCGTCCGGTATCGCGTTTCATGCGCGCCCGCTTAAAGTGCGGACCGTGCCGCTGCAAGCGCGGCATCGGCAATCTGGGGCCGGCCCACCGCGTCGAGCATCTGCGCGCCCTCGATCAGCGTCAGCATGTGACGCGCGGCGCGGCCCGGATCGGGATCGTCGGCGGGCAGGTGCTGCTCCAGCCAACCAAGCAACTGGTCCATGATTGCCCCGGCAGCGGCGGAATAAGTGGCCTCGCCCTGCGCCGCCCCGGCGACGATCTGCCACCACAGCACGAGGTAGGGGCCGAACGCCGCGCCGCGCGTCGCCGCCGCTACGCTTTCAAGGCAGGCGGCGCGGCTGGCGGCACGGCCCGGCGGCAGCACCGTATCGAGCGCCACCTCGTACCCAGCGGCCATGTATTCGAGCAATTCGGCGACGAGCCGCTGCTTGGTCCCGAAGTGATAAAGCAGCATCCGGTCGCTGGTCCCCGCCGCCATGGCCAGCGGACGCAGACTGAGCCCGGCGATGCCGTGTTCCAGCACATGCGCCGCAAGACGCGGCAACAGGGTTTCGCGGGTCATCGTAATACGGGCCATTTGGCAGTTGTAGCGGGCGCTACGTCACGTTACAAATGTAGCGGTCGCTACAATTGATTCGGAGGCCCTCTATGTTGCCCTTGATTGCCCTTGCAGGCCTCGCCGTGTTTGTCGCCTGTGCCATTCCCGCCGCGACCGGGCAGATCGTCCGCTGGCAAGTGCCCGCAGCCCTCTCGGCCGGGTTTTTCGCGTACTCGTTGTGGCCGGTGCTGACGATCGGCCCGCTCGGGTTCTGGACCGAGCATGTCCGCAACGCCTGGGGGGTGCAGATTTGGTTCGACCTGCTCTGCGCGTTCGGCACGGCCTGGGCTTTGCTCGCGCCGCGCGCGCGGGCGGAGGGGGTCTCGCCGTGGCCGTGGCTGGCGCTGATCCTGGCGACCGGAAGCATCGGCCTGTTGGCGATGCTGGCTTACGTGCTGCGGCGCGAATCCATTCCGAGGTAAAATCGGTTGCGGGGGCGGGTCGTCGCCGCCTATCGCAGTCTCCTTATGCCGCCGCGATCCGACAGCCCTGCCGTATCGCGCGATCCGCTGGTGTGGTGCTGGGCGATCACGCTCGCGTTCCTCGCGCTCGCGCTCAACCGACTGACCCTCCCGTCGCAGCCCTATTTCGATGAGGTTCACTACCTGCCCGCCGCGCGCGCGATCCTGGCGCTGTCGCAGCCGCTCAACACCGAGCATCCGCTGCTGGGCAAGGAACTGATCGCGCTGGGGATCGCGCTGCTGGGCGACGGTCCGCTCGGCTGGCGTCTGCCCGCCGCGCTGGCGACCACCGCCGGGCTGTTCGCCAGCATGCGCGCCGTGTGGTGGACCACCCGCTCTCCCCCGGCCACGCTGCTGGCGGGCGCATTGCTGGCGACCAATTTTACCCTGCTGGTCACCGCCCGGATCGCGATGCTCAATGCGTTCATGCTCGGCTTCGCGGCGATCGCGCTGTGGCTGGTCGCACGGGCGGTGCGCCGCCCGGACCATGCCCGCCGCGACCTCGCGCTGGCCGGGGTGGCGCTGGGGGCTTCTCTGGCGAGCAAATGGAGCGGGGCGCCCTTGCTGATGCTGCCGGGGCTGGGCTTTGCGATCGCCCGGCTGGCGGCGCTGCGCGGTTCTCCGGGGCGCTGGCTGACCGCCCGCGACGCCGCGCCGATCCCCGGCATTTCGCTGAGCGAAGCGGCGCTGTGGCTGGGCGCACTTCCGCTGGTGGTCTATTTCGCCAGCTTCGCCCCGGCGCTGCTTTACGACATCGGCGCGATCCCGCTGTCCGATCTGTTCGCGCTGCAGTTCCGCATGGCCTCGCTCCAGTCGAGCGTCGTCCAGACCCATCCCTACCAGAGCCAGTGGTGGCAGTGGGCGGCGAACCTGCGGCCGATCTGGTATCTCTATGAGCAGGCCGACGGGGCGCAGCGCGGGGTGCTGCTGATCGGCAACCCGCTGACCATGCTGGCCGGGCTGCCCGCGCTGGCGATCTGCGCGTGGTGGGGGATGTTGCCAAAATTTGGGGCGAGCATCGCGCCGGGCATGCGCGCTGCGATGCTCGGCTGCGTCGCGGGCTATGCCGCCAGCCTCGGCCTGTGGCTGTTCGCCGACAAGCCGATCCAGTTCTACTACCACTACCTGCTGCCCGGCCTGTTCCTCAGCGTCGCGCTGTCGCTGGTGCTGGCGCAACTGTGGGAGGCGGGGCGGCGCTGGCCGGCGCTGGCGATGGTGGCGGGCGCGCTGGGCTGTTTCGCGTGGTTCTACCCGATCCTCACCGCCGCAGCGCTGGCGGGCGAGCAGTCGTTCCTCGACTATGCCTGGCTGGCGACGTGGCGGTGAGCCGGCCGCACAGCTCCGAATGGCGGCGCGGCTGGCCGGTCGTGCTCGGCTCGGCGGCGATGTTCGCGACCGGGCCGGGGCTCTATCAGAACCTCTCGAGCCTGTTCATGGCCGATCTCGAGAGCGCGCTGGGCCTCACCCGCGGCCAGATCGCGACTTCCGCCGGGCTCGGCCTGCTCGGCGCCTTCGCCGCGCCGCTGATCGGTCGGCTGGCCGACCGCATCGGGGTGGTGCCGGTGATGGTCGCCTCGGTGCTGGTCCTGGCCGGGGCACACGGACTGCTGGCGGCGATGAGCGGGCCGCGCTGGCAGTTCCAGCTGGGCATCGCGCTGCTCGCGCTGTCGGCCCCGGGTTTCAGCGCGCTGATCTTCGGGCGTCTGATCGCGCGGCGGTTCGACCGGCACCGCGGGCTGGCGCTGGGGGTGGCCACCACCGGTCTGGCGGTGGCGACGCTGCTGCTGCCGCCGCTGCTCGCGTTCGTTATCGCCGAATACGGCTGGCGAGCGGGTTATCTTGTGCTCGGCGGCGCGGCGCTGCTCGTCGGTTTGCCGCTGGCCCTGATCGCGGTGCGCGCGGCCGGCCCGCCCGAGAGCGCGATTGCCCCGCCCGAGAGCGCGATTTCCTCGCCCGCGCCGGTGTCGGGCGGATCGCTGTCGTGGCGCGATGTCCTGTTCTGGCGGCTGGCGGGCTCGACCATGCTGATCAACATCGGCACCGTCGGGATGGTGACCCAGCTGGCCCAGATCGGTCGTGACCGGGGATTCAGCCTGACCGAGGCGGGGCTGCTGCTATCCGCCTACGCGCTCTCGCAGATCGTCGGGCGGCTGGGCATCGGGGTGCTGATCGACCGGTTCGCCGCCAACCGGATGGCGGCATTGTTCGGACTGGTCTCGGCGGTCGGCTTCGCCGCGCTGGTCCCCGGCGAGGGTGGGCTGGCGCTGGCCTGCGTGGCGGTGTTCTGCGCCGGTTTGCTCAACGGGGCCGAGTTCGACCTGCTGCCCTATTTCGCCTCGCGGCTGTTCGCGCTGGAAACCTATGGCGAACTCTATGGCCGCTTGCTGATGCTGGCGATCCTGGGCAGCGCGACCGGGATCGTCGGCTTCGGCTGGCTGCGCGATTTCACCGGCAGCTATGCGATGCCGCTGGCGGTGGGGTGCATCGCGGTGCTGCTGGCTTCGATGCTGCTGCTGCGGCTTCCTGCGGCGCGTGCGGACGCGAACACCACAACCTAATCCATCAGCTTCCTGACAAAATAGGTCATCGTCAGCGCGGTCGAGCGGGCCGACTGCCTGAGGTCCGCACCCGTGCCGTGACCGCCCTCGGTGTTCTCGTAATAGAGGAACGGCAGGCCGTATTCCTCCATCCGCGCGGCGAACTTGCGGGCGTGTTGCGGCCCGGTGCGATCGTCGCGGGTGGTGGTGAAGATGAACGGTTCGGGATAGGCCGCGCCGCGCTTGAGGTTCTGGTAGGGCGAGGTCCGCTGCCAGAATTCCATCACCGCCGGATCGGCATTCACATCGCCATATTCGCCCTGCCACGAGGCCCCGCGCGCGATCCTGGCAATGCGGATCATGTCGAGCAGCGGGATCTGGATCGCGATGGCGCGGTACAGCTCGGGGTTCTGGACCATCGCCACCCCCATCAGCAGCCCCCCGTTCGAGCCGCCCTGAATGCCCAGCCGCCGCGCCGAGGTGATGCCGCTGGCGATCAGATCGCGCGAGACCGCGGCAAAATCGTCGTAGATGAT
>Ga0209702_10008277_pt1 | contig 12199 bp, 9 predicted proteins | sample FRY01_FD_187210 | JGI IMG/M metagenome (GOLD analysis project Ga0209702, IMG submission 187210) | Freshwater microbial communities from Lake Fryxell liftoff mats and glacier meltwater in Antarctica - FRY-01 (SPAdes) (version 2) | ecosystem: Environmental > Aquatic > Freshwater > Ice > Glacier... | reverse complement strand
CTCGCCGTCCGTCAAATCACTTGGCAAAGCCAGCCCCTTGCGCGCATGATGCGCGCGAGTGGTATCTGTCCACATCGCTATTATCCTTTGGTTTGTTGCAAAACCGCAGAATCAGCGATCCGGGCTGTCGTCAAGATAACCAGCTGATACCACTCAACTTAATTTCGGCACAGACACTCAGACATTGCCGGAAACACAGCTAACGCCTACCAAAACAGGGCTCCAACGACCCGGGCCAAGGCACCAAGAAAAAAGGAAGTGGCTTTCACTTCCCCTCCACTTCGAACAGCCCCGCCAGCTGTTCGATGATCGTGCCGCCGAGTTGTTCCACATCCATGATCGTTACTGCACGTTTGTAGTAACGGGTCACGTCATGACCAATGCCGACGGCGACCAGTTGGACGGGTGAGAATTTCTCGATCCAGTCGATAGTTTTACGCAGATGCGTTTCCAGATACCCGGCGCTGTTGACGCTCAGCGTGCTGTCATCCACCGGCGCACCGTCGGAAATTACCATCAGGATGCGGCGGTCTTCGTGGCGGGCGAGCAGGCGGGAATGCGCCCATTGCAGCGCCTCGCCGTCGATATTTTCCTTCAGCAACCCTTCGCGCATCATCAGGCCGAGATTACGGCGCGCGCGGCGCAGCGGTTCGTCCGCTTTTTTATAGATGATGTGCCGCAGGTCATTGAGACGGCCGGGCTGCGCAGGCTTGCCCTCTACCAGCCATGCCTCGCGGCTTTGCCCGCCCTTCCACGTGCGGGTGGTGAAACCGAGGATTTCGACCTTCACGCCGCAACGTTCCAAAGTGCGCGCCATGATATCAGCGCTGATCGCGGCGATGGAGATCGGCCGCCCGCGCATCGAACCAGAATTGTCGATCAGCAAGGTCACCACCGTGTCCTTGAATTCAACATCGCGTTCGATCTTGTAACTGAGGGAATGCCCCGGCGCTGTGACGATCCGAGCCAGCCGGGCGGCGTCAAGAATGCCTTCTTCCTGATCGAAATCCCAGCTGCGGTTCTGCTGCGCCATCAACCGCCGTTGCAGCCGGTTGGCCAGCTTGGTGACGACAGACTGAAGTCCTTTGAGCTGACTGTCGAGATAAGCGCGCAGCCGGTCCAGTTCCTCGGCGTCACACAGTTCGCTGGCCTCAATCTCTTCATCGAAACGCTCGGTGAATACTTTATAGTCAAAGTTATCCGGCAAATCGGTCCATGGGCGATTGGGGCGGACGGGCATCATGCCTTCCTCGCCCTCGTCGCCCGCTTCGCCGTCGTTCATTTCTTCTTCGGAGCTGGTCTCGCTTTCGGACTCGCCGTCGCCTTCTTCGCTGTCAGAAGAATCGCCGGCCATTTCAGTTGTCTGCGGATCGCTCTCGCCGGAATCCTCGTCGCCATCGTCCTCGTCGCCGTCTTCGCCGCCTTCGTCCTCGCCGTCCTCGTCTTCGCCGCTATCGCTGCCTTCTTCCTTGGTCAGTTCGAGGTGGCGAAGCATGTCGAGGGCAAGTGACTGGAACGCGGTTTGATCGTCCAGCGACAGCGCAAGCGCTTCGAAATCGGCGTTGGCGCGTTCTTCGATCCAATGACGAAGCATCTCCACGCCAGCTTGCGCGCGCGATGGTATTGCCCGCCCGGTCAACTTTTCTCGTAGCAGCAATGAAAGCGCCGATTGCAGCGGTACATCGTCAGCCGATTGCGCACGGGCAATTGGGTCGGAGGCAACACGCAGCTCAGTCGCGGCATCAAGATTATCCGCGATTCCGTTGAAATTATTTGCCCCCAAAGCCTCGTAACGAACCTGCTCGACCGTGTCGTAACAAGCCCGCGCTACCGGTTCAGGCGGTGCGTTTTTGCTATGCAGTGCCTCGTTATGGTGGCGCAATTTCAGCGCGAAACTGTCAGCGAAACCGCGTGCTTCCCGCGCTTGTTCAGGCGGCAGATTGCGGCCCGGCAGCGGCACGCGAAAGCTCTTGCCGCTGGCGGCGGGATTATCCGCGCTCCACGCAACCTCCACCTCCGGTTCACGCGCCAAGGCGCGGCTGGCACCGGTCAGGGCCTGCTTGAAGCGGTCTAGTGGAGTTTCGTCAGACAAATCGGCGATGCTCGATCAATTATTTAAAGGATGCTTTGGCCGGTCTTCGCCCAGTCAGCAAGGAAGCCCTCGATGCCTTTGTCGGTCAATACGTGGTTGGCAAGAGCCATGATGACCTTAGGCGGCGCGGTCATCACATCAGCGCCGATCAGCGCGCTTTCCAGCACATGGGTCGCATGACGCACACTGGCGACGAGGATTTCAGTGTCGAACAAATAATTGTCATAGATCGTGCGAATATCGCGGATCAGTTCCATCCCGTCGAAGCCATTGTCATCATGGCGCCCGACGAATGGCGAAACGAAAGTCGCGCCCGCTTTCGCTGCCAGCAGCGCCTGATTGGCGGAGAAACACAGGGTGACATTGACCATCGTGCCCTCACCCGTCAGCGCCTTGCAGGTTTTCAGCCCGTCAATCGTCAGCGGTACTTTGATACAGACGTTATCCGCAATTTTGCGCAGGACTTCGGCCTCTTTCAACATGGTTTCGTGATCCAGCGCGACCACTTCGGCACTGACTGGGCCGCTGGTGAGGCCGCAAATTTCCTTCGTCACTTCCATGAAATCACGGCCCGATTTGGCAATCAGGCTGGGGTTGGTGGTGACCCCGTCGAGCAGGCCGGTCGCGGCCAATTCCTTGATGTCGTCAATCTCGGCAGTATCAGCGAAGAATTTCATTTTGCGGCTCCGATGCGGGCAATGGGATTCGCGCACCGCTATATGCGGACACGGCGTCCTTCACCACCCCCACAGAGGCCGATATTCTAAAGTCCGGTGCCGAATACCCCGATAATCAACGGATCGTTCGTGCTGCGCGGGTTCTCACGGATAAGCGCTTCCTCGCGGCCGATCTCGGTCCAGATCACATCGTTAACGCGGGTGCCGAAAGTATTCGCGACCTGAGCGACATTGACTCCGGTCAGCGCGGATAACGCCTGCGCCACCAGCGGATCTTGCGCCACGCGCAGCGCATCACCAATTTCCGGGACCATCACTTCGACCAATTGCCCGCTAAGTTCGTTCCGCAAGAAGCCGGTCGCCGCGGTCGGCCCGCCGCGAACCAGCGCCACGGCATTTTCGATCCCGATTACCCGGACAGCATCTGCCACCACCGGCGCGGCGCGATATGCACCCTCGATAGCAACATCGGCGAAGGCATCTTTCAACCGCGATTTGAACAGACTCGACGTGAGGATCGAGGACAGCACATTGCCGCGTGTCCCCAGCAAATTGGCGAGACCGATCTGTGCGACTTGATCATCCCAGAACCCGCCATCGGCAGTTAGCCGGGCAAAGGCGCGCTCGCTCGATAAAGTCAAAAGCCGGCGTATCCCGTCGGTGAAACCGAAACCCGGTAGAGTTGCGCAGCCCGGCAATGCCAGCAGTGTGGTGGCGGACAAACCAACCAGAAACGCGCGCCGACCCGGCTTTATCTCAACAAATTCGTTCATTTCAGGAATCCTCACCTTGCCGCTTCACCTAAGCAGCGCCCATATGGCCATAGCATTATGAACCGCGCCAGACTCCTCATATTCAACGCCGCGCTTGGACCGCTGGATTATAAAGTGCCGGACGGCATGAAAGTCGAACCCGGCTCCGTCGTGGTTGCGCCGCTCGGGCCGCGCCAGATCATCGGGATTGTGTGGGAAGAAGACCGCCTGCCGTCAGATTCTGTGCCCGACCACAAACTGCGTGCGCTGATCGAAGTACTGCCAGTGCCGCCGCTGCGCGCCGAGCTACGCCGGTTGATTGAATGGACCGCTGATTATTATTGCGCCCGGATCGCGTCGGTCGCGCGGATGGTGCTGACATCAGGCGGAGCGCTGCGCGGGCCGTCGACTATGGTGGAATACCGCCTGAGCGGGAGTGAGCCGGAGCGGATAACACCGCAGCGCGCCGTGGCGCTGGATGCGCTGCAAGGCGAGCAAGCGACGATCCGCGAATTAGCCGAACTCGCCAGCGTCAGCGAAGGCGTGCTGCGCGGACTGGTCAATCAGGGCGCGCTGGAGCCGGTCGAGGTCGATATCGACCGGCCCTATGTGAAGCCCGATCCTGACCATGCGCAACCGACACTGAGCGCAGATCAGCAAGAAGTCGCCGACCGCTTTGTCGAGGCGGTCGAGGCAGAAAAATTCACGCCCTTCCTGCTTGATGGTGTCACCGGATCAGGCAAGACCGAAACCTATTTCGAACCGCTGGCCGCCGCGTTGCGGATGGGCAAACAAGTGCTCGTACTGCTTCCTGAGATCGCCTTAACCGAAGCATTTCTCCGCCGGTTCGAGGCACGATTCGGGACACAGCCAGTCGTGTGGCATTCCAGCCTGAAAGCTACCGAACGCCGCCGTGCGTGGCGAGCGATTGCCAGCGGGGAAGCGCAAGTGGTTGTGGGGGCGCGCTCGGCATTGTTCCTGCCTTACAGCCGGCTCGGGCTGGTAGTGGTGGACGAGGCTCATGAGGTCAGCTTCAAACAAGACGAAGGCGTGCGCTATAACGCCCGCGATGTGGCGGTGATGCGCGGACATTTCGAGAAAGTGCCGGTGATCCTCGCCAGTGCCACCCCCGCGCTGGAAAGCCTGCAAATGGCTGAAAGCGGGATTTACGAGCGGCTGGAATTGCCCAGCCGGTTTGGCGGCGCAAGCATGCCCGCAATCGGCATCATCAATCTGACCGAGGAAAAGCCCGAGCGTGGCCGCTGGTTGGCCCCGCGACTAGTTGAACAACTGAAATTGCGGCTGGAACGCGGCGAACAATCGCTGCTGTTCCTCAACCGCCGCGGGTATGCTCCGCTGACATTGTGCCGCAATTGCGGATTCCGCTTCCAATGCCCCAATTGCAGCGCCTGGCTGGTCGAACATCGGCTGTCGAACCGCCTGTCCTGCCACCATTGCGGCCATGAAACCCCGCCGCCTCCGACCTGCCCCGAATGCGGTGAACCTGATTGCCTGGTCGCCTGCGGCCCTGGCGTTGAGCGGATCGCCGATGAAGTGGCCGAAATCATGCCCGAAGCGCGCGTTGCGCTGGTCACGTCCGACACGCTCAATTCGCCTGAAAAAGCCGCCGCCTTTGTCGAACAGGCTGAGGCGCGGGCCATCGATGTGATCGTCGGCACGCAATTGGTCACCAAGGGCTTTCACTTCCCCGAACTGACCTTGGTGGGCGTCGTCGATGCTGATCTGGGGCTTGAAGGCGGCGATTTACGCGCGGCTGAGCGCACATATCAGCAAATGGCACAGGTCGCGGGCCGAGCTGGGCGTGGAGCGAAAGCAGGCGAAGTTCTGATCCAGACCCGGCACCCCGACGCGCCAGTAATCGCAGCATTAGCAGCGGGCGACCGCGATGCCTTCTACGCCGCCGAGACAGAGGCGCGGCGCGATGCCGGTGCGCCGCCCTTTGGCCGCTGGGCTGCGATTATCGTCTCGTCCGAAGATGAAGCCGAGGCCAAGGAAGCTGCCCGCGCCATTGGCGGCACGCGGCCCAACTTGCCCGATGTGATGATCCTCGGCCCGGCGCCCGCACCCATGTCCCTGCTGCGCGGTCGCTATCGCTACCGCTTGCTGATCAATGCCCGCCGATCCGCACAAGTGCAGGATATCATCCGCGACTGGCTAGGCTCACTGAAGTTCCCGCAAGGGGTGCGCGTGGCAGTGGATATCGATCCTTACAGTTTCGTTTAGCAACCGTCTGGACGGCTGGGCTCACGCCGACTAGGCCAAGCAAACAGAGTTTCAGGAGACCCCCCATGCTTACCGTTCATCATCTAAGAATTTCGCAATCCGAGCGGATTGTCTGGCTGTGCGAAGAACTCGGGATCGAATATGATCTTAAACTCTACAACCGGCGGGAAGATAACCGCCTCGCCCCCGACGAATATAAGGCCCTGCACCCGATGGGCATTGCTCCGGTCATTCAGGATGGCGACTTGGTGCTGGGCGAAAGCGGCGCGATTATTGAATATATCGTCACGAAATTTGGTGACGGCAAGTTGGTTCCAGCGCCCGATCATGCTGACTATGCGGATCATTTGTTCTGGCTCCACTTCGCTAATGCCACCTTCATGACCAATGGCATGATGGCAATCGCCGCACAGCAGGCTGGCGCGACGGAAATGCCGCCATTCGTGGCCGACCGGACCAACAAGGCATGGTCTATGGTCGAAGCGCGGCTGGGCGAGGCCGACTATTTCGGCGGTTCCGAATTGACCACTGCGGACATCATGATGGGCTTCCAGCTGACCACTTCGCGGGCGTTTAACAACAAATCGATCGAGGGCATGCCAAATCTGCAGGCCTATCTCAAACGCATAGGCGCGCGCCCGGCCTATCAGCGGGCGATAGCCAAGGCCGAACCAGGCCTACCGCCAAAACTAGACTGATTTCGGCACCATTCCTGCGCTGAAACATTAGAGAACCATGAATTCTTCCGACGCCGCTTCCAGCGCTGCCCCGATCCTCGTCCCCATTCTAGGCGACCAGCTGACCCGTGACCTCGCTTCGCTGCGGGGCCGCGCCAAGGATGATACGGTCATTCTGATGATGGAGGTGTGGGACGAGGCGACCTACGTCAAACATCACCAGCAGAAGATCGCGCTGATTTTCTCCGCCATGCGCCACTTCGCCGCAGAGCTGGAGGAAGCCGGATGGACCGTCGATTACGCGCGGCTGACCGCCCCTGAGAACGCGGGTAGCTTTACCGGCGAAGTCGCGCGCGCGGTGGAGCGCCATAACCCCCGAGAAATCCATGTGGTCGAGGCGGGCGAATGGCGTGTTCAGCAAGCCATCGAGGAATGGCCGGACAAATTCGCCTGTGAAGTGACCATCCATCAGGACGACCGTTTCCTCGCCTCCATCGCTGATTTTCGCGACTGGGCAGAGGGACGCAAGACCTTGCAAATGGAATATTTCTACCGCGATATGCGCCGCAAGACCGGCATATTGATGGACGAAAAAGAGCCCGAGGGCGGAAAGTGGAATTTCGACCACGACAATCGCGGCGGTCCGGATAAGGATTTAAACCCGCCGCCTGCACCGAAATTCGCGCCTGACGCCACGACCTCAGAGGTGCTGGAATTGGTCGCATCTGAATTTTCCGATCACTTCGGCACACTCAATAATTTCGCATGGCCCGTCACCCGCGACGAAGCCGAACAGGCACGCGATGCCTTCTTGAAAGAACGCCTGCCCGATTTCGGCACCTATCAGGATGCGATGGTCCACGGGTCGGACGACCTTTATCATTCGCTGCTGTCGACCTCGCTCAACCTTGGCTTGCTCGATCCGGTTGAAACCTGCGAGCTGGCGGCGGCAGAATATTATGCGGGCCGGGCGCCGATCAATGCGGTGGAGGGCTTCATCCGCCAGATCATCGGCTGGCGCGAATATATTCGCGGGATGTACTGGCTGGAAATGCCGGGGTTGCGGGAGGCGAATGCGCTGGAGGCCACCCGCCCGCTGCCCGAATTTTACTGGACCGGCGAAACCGACATGCGCTGCATGGCCGACTGCGTTCGCTCAACCCGCGAAAATGCCCATTCTCACCATATCCAGCGGTTGATGGTTCTAGGCAATTTCGCGCTGATCGCAGGCATCCAGCCGCAAGAGGTCGAGGACTGGTTTCTCGCCGTCTATGCCGATGCGTATGAATGGGTAGAACTGCCCAATGTCGCCGGAATGGCTCTGTGGGCGGACAAGGGGCGGCTGGCGACCAAGCCCTATGCCGCCAGCGGCAATTACATCAGTAAAATGTCCGATTACTGCAAGGACTGCACCTATTCACCGTCCAAGAAGAGCGGCGAAGGTGCCTGCCCCTTCGGACCGCTCTACTGGCATTTCATGGACCGCAACCGACCCCTGCTGTCGAAAAACAACCGCGTCTCCCGCGTCTATTCGACATGGGACCGAATGGATGAAGGCAAGCGGGCGGACTATCTGGATAGTGCAGAGGAAGTTTTGAGCGCGTTGGTCCCGGCAAAACCCGGCTGGGCGCGGTAGCTTAGAACGTCTGGAACTGGGTGGTTTTGAGACGGTCCGCTTTTTACCGCGAAATCCCAATATCGGATATTTAGTTTGATAGCTTATTTTGCATTTTATGTTACCACTTTACCATCGTTCGCCAAATCAGACGGGCTCGAACGGCTGTGAGCATCGCACCTACGCTTCCGCCCAAATCGAGAAACGGGTGGACATCCGTCTACGCATTACATTATATACGGTGTGTCCACTGATGTAGATGAAATATAGGTCAGCGATGGAAAATAATGAAGAAGCGAAAAGCAGCATAGAACGTCTGCCCAACCAGGTGAGGCCCAAAATTGTTTCAGTAGAACTGAACAAAATATTGTCATCGCTTCGCGGAGCTTGCCCAGAAGATGCCGAGATTAGCTTTGATTTTGATGGAAAGCTGCATGTCCATATCGATATGCGGAATCTTGAGGATCTGATCCTGACCGAATCCATTTTACCAAAGCTTTGCTTGGGCATATTCCATGACATCCAACGAGGGAACGCACCGCACAGTTCCTTCTTCCACAGGGTTAGTGCTCAGGTCGAAATATAGGGTTCGAATGATTCGCGATTTTCGTCAAAGAATAAGGTCGATGGTTGGGGTCAAGTAGGAGGGGAAGAACGCAAAACCGTCAACAGTCTCCTTTGCGGACCAACCGCCGCCCGCCGCTATCACCGAAATGCTCGCGCGACACGTAATGTTTCAGTTTACACTACGCCGATTCTGTCATCGGAAACAGGAATGGCGCGGTCTTGCTGGTGGTGGACCGGGCGACCTCTGCCGGGGAGCCTTGGGCCACGACCTTGCCGCCTTTGTCGCCGGCACCGGGGCCGATATCGACGATCCAGTCACTCTGCCGGGCCACATGCATATTGTGTTCGATCATGATGACGGAATTACCTGCGTCAACCAGCCGGTTAAGCTGCGCCAGCAACAGGGTCACATCCGCAGGATGCAGGCCCGTCGTCGGTTCGTCCAGAACATAGAGCGTGTCGCTGCGCTGTGCGCGCTGCAGTTCCGTTGCGAGTTTGATCCGCTGTGCCTCGCCGCCCGACAATTCTGTCGCGGGCTGGCCAAGGCGCAGGTAGCCAAGGCCGACCTCACGCAAGGCCGCAATCGCGCGCAAGATCACGGGGGCGTCGGCAAAGAAGTCGTGCGCCCGCTCCACCGTCAGATCAAGGATTTCAGCGATTGTCTTGTCGCGATAGCGGATTTCGAGTGTTTCATCGTTGTAGCGCTGCCCGCGACACACCGCACAGAGGGCGTAGACGCTGGGCAGAAATAGCAGTTCGACGCTGACAAAACCGGCACCTTCGCAGTTCGGGCAGCGGCCCTTGGCCACGTTGAATGAAAAGCGCCCGACGTCATAGTGCCTTGCCCGCGCCTCCTCCGTTGCGGCGAACAACTTGCGCACATGATCGAACAAGCCGGTGTAGGTCGCCAGATTGGACCGCGGCGTGCGGCCGATGGGTTTCTGATCCACGACGACCAGACGCCGGATATGCTGCATGCCATCGACGATCTGCCCGTCGGTGGGGGTGTCCAGCTCCTGCTCCAGCAGCTCTGGTTCATTCTCGGCGGTTTCGACAGGTAGTTTTTGGTCCAGGGCGTCACCGACGAACGCGACCAGCGCCTGACTGACAAGGCTGGACTTGCCGGATCCTGACACGCCCGTCACCGTCGCCAACACGCCCAGCGGCAGGTCGATATCGACCCCGTGCAGGTTGTTCCGCGTGACATCCGCCAAACGCAGCCAGCATTTCGGCTCTCTGGGGGTACGGTCACCGGCACGGGCGCGCTCGAACAGATACCGTGCGGTGTGAGAGTTTTCGACCTGTCGCAGGCCATCGATCGGGCCACTGAAGACGACCTCGCCGCCGTGGGTGCCGGCGTCGGGTCCGATATCTACGATCCAGTCGGCGTGACGGATGACGCTGACGTCATGCTCCACCACGAACAGAGAGTTACCGGCGTTCTTCAGATCATCCAAGGCACCAAGCAAGGCCTGCGTATCAGAGGGATGCAGCCCCGCCGACGGCTCGTCCAGCACATAGACCACGCCGAAGAGTTGCGACCGGATCTGCGTGGCCAGCCGCAACCGCTGCAATTCCCCCGGCGACAGACTGGCAGTATTACGTTCCAGCGACAGATAGCTAAGGCCAAGGCGTGTCAGCGCTGCCACGCGGTCCATGATGTCGCGGGTGATGCGTTGTGCCACGATGGCCTTTTCGGGGTTCATGTCATGCGCCACCGGGTCCCTGTCCGCCGCTGTGCGCAGCAGCGCGCCAAGATCCTGCAGCGTCAGTCGAGAGATCTGGCCGATATCAAGCCCTTCGAAGGTGACCGACAGCGACTCGCGCTTCAGCTTCTTGCCGTCGCACGCCGGGCAGACGGAAATGTCCATGAACTGAGAGACGCGCTTTTTGGTGCGGGCACTTTGCGTCGTGGCAAAGGATTTCAACACATAGTTCCGCGCACTGGTGAAAGTGCCCATGTAGGTGGGCGAGCGGTTCTCTTCCCGTGCCCTGCGCGTTTCCTGCGGTGTCATCCGGGCATAGACCGGCACTTCGGGGGCGTCGTCGGTGAACAAAATCCAGTCGCGGGTATCGCGTGGCAGGTCCAGCCACGATGTGTCGATGTCATGACCCAAAGAGATGAGGATATCGCGCAAGTTCTGCCCCCCCAGGCCGGCGGCCACCCGGCGATGGCGCCGTTGCGGATCGTTTTCGTCGGATCGGGGACCAGCAGATCTTCCGTCACGTCGAACACGCGCCCGATGCCGTGGCAGCGCGGGCAGGCCCCGTCAGGCGTGTTGGGCGAAAATGCATCCGCGTAGAGGATCGATTGCCCCTTTGGGTATTCACCGGCGCGGGAATACAGCATCCTCAAACCGTTGGAGATCGTCGTGACACTGCCCACCGACGACCGGGCCGATGCGGTGCCCCTTTGCTGCTGTAAGGCGACAGCTGGCGGAAGCCCCTCAATGCTGTCTACGTCAGGTTCGCCCACTTGGTCGATCAACCGCCGCGCATAGGGGGAGACGGAATCCAGAAACCGCCGCTGGGATTCTGCGAACAGCGTGCCAAAGGCCAGAGAAGATTTGCCAGAGCCCGAAATACCGGTGAAGACGACCAGCGCGTTGCGCGGTACATCAATATCGACATGCTTGAGGTTGTGAACACGCGCGCCCCTCACCTGAACGCAGTTTTCACGACTAACGGGAAAGGGTTTGCTTTTGCTCAGGGTGATCTCATGACCTCGCATGCTGTTTTGGTTGTTGGTGATAACCTTCAATCATCACCTTCGGCTACCACGACGAGCTAAGATTGAAATCCCCGCTGCCTATGACAGGTTGGTCCGAACGTCTGGTCCAAATGCATTCCGCGAGCTCATTGTGGCGCGATATTCCTACCGGCAAAGCGCCAAAAATATATATTGGTGGCACTCTCGTTAACCGTATCAACTCCATCGACACCACCGAGATCGTTCGTGTCGCATGAAGTAAACGGGGAGAAGCCACTTAATCGCCACGGTGGCTTTGCGAAGTTTCGTCCATTCAGCTCGTCTGCGAATGCCCCCAGAAAGCGGAATTAACGGGCCCCCTTGCTCGTTCGGCGTGTATCGCCGTCACTTCCACGTGGAGTGTCTGTGCCCTGTGGGAAATTGCCGCTTCGCTGCACTGAACCCTTTTCAGCGTCAGTGTGATGGGCGGGGTTCTTGTCGACAGTATTTTTGGGTTGATTGCCGTCTTTGGCCATAATTGCTCTCCTTTCCCACTCAACGTACCAATACCGAATTATTTCCCGTTCTCAGAGGTCGTTCGTCCATTTGTGCCGCTGGTACGTCCAATCGAATGACAGGTTTCGGGAAACGGACTTATTGTTGCAAACGTCTGCTTTTGGGTGGTGGGTTCAACCGGTCATCGCAACACTTTAGTCTTTCAGGAAAGATGGAGTGTAAGCCATGGCCTATCGCAGCCGAATATTTTTCACAGGCAAACAGAAGTCAGAGATCTGGGATCGTTGGCAACGCGGAGAGTCGATGAGTTCGATTGGGCGGAGCTTTAATCGGGGCTCATCTTCGATCCATTCATTGATCGCGCACGCGG
>Ga0209702_10008276_pt1 | contig 12201 bp, 11 predicted proteins | sample FRY01_FD_187210 | JGI IMG/M metagenome (GOLD analysis project Ga0209702, IMG submission 187210) | Freshwater microbial communities from Lake Fryxell liftoff mats and glacier meltwater in Antarctica - FRY-01 (SPAdes) (version 2) | ecosystem: Environmental > Aquatic > Freshwater > Ice > Glacier... | reverse complement strand
CGTATGCCGCGTACCCGCAGGTGCGAGTCCACGACTGCCATCGCATCATTAGCCTGCCCCATTTTTGTTGTACCGACCGGGTGAAAAATCGTGGTGGCGATGTCGCCTGCCAATCGGCTCAAGTCTTCATCGGTTTGAAACTGCACGCCCGGCCTGAACTCTTCAGGCTGGTATTTTCCCAGTGCGCTTTGGCTGACGATGCGGCGCGTCACGCGCAAAGAGTCAGCAGCCACTTGTTTGTCTTCGGAAGTAGACAAGTAATTCGGTGCAATCGCGGGTGCGTCTTCAAACCTTGGGCTTTTGATGGTGACGCTGCCCCGGCTGGTCGGTGCGAGGTTGCAAACGCTGGCGGTAAACGCATTAAAGCTGTGCAGCGGTTCGCCAAATGCGTCAAGTGACAAAGGCTGCACGTGGTACTGAATGTTGGGATAGGCCTGAGCCGCGTCCGAGCGGGTGAATGCACCGAGTTGCGACGGCGCCATGCTCATGGGGCCGGTGCGTTTGAACAGATATTCAAGCCCGATACGCGCTTTGCCCAGCGTGGTGTTGGCCAGGGTATTAAGGGTCGAATGGGCGGGCCCCTTGATTTTGTAGACCGAGCGGATTTGCAAATGGTCTTGCAGGTTGGCGCCGACACCAGGTAAATTTTGCACCACAGGTATGCCGTGCTCTTGTAGCAATGCGCCTGGGCCAATGCCCGACAGCTGCAAAATTTGCGGTGAGCCTATCGCGCCTGCGCACAAAATCACTTCGCCGATCAGCCCCCGGTCAGCGCCCGAATCACGCGTCGCCATCAGGTTGATGTGCTCCAGGCCGGTCCATACCCGGACACCGGTGCAGCGCTTGCTGCCGTCTGGCTGTTTTTCAATGATCAGCTTGCTGACCTGGGCTTTACTCCACAGCTCAAAGTTGGACCGGGCGTCGCAGGTGGGGCGCAAAAAAGCCTTGGCGGTATTCCAGCGCCAGCCGTCTTTCTGGTTCACTTCAAAGTAGCCTACGCCCTCGTTGTTGCCGCGATTGAAATCGTCCGTGGCGGGTATGCCCGCCTGAACCGCCGCTTGTGAAAAAGCATCCAGAACGTCCCAGCGCAGGCGCTGCTTGCTGACCTGCCATTCAGCACCGGCCTTTCGGTGGCGCAGGATTTTTTGGTAAGGCTCGGTTTTGTCTTGCATCAGTTCCGGTGCTGTGCCTGACGCGCCATGAAATTCATCTGCGCCCTTGTAGTGGTTTTCATGCAGCTTGAAATGCGGCAGCGCGTTGGCCCAGGTCCAGGCGTTGTCGCCCGTCAGTTGCGCCCACTCGTCGTAATTGCGAGCCTGGCCACGCATGTAAATCATGCCGTTGATGCTGGATGAGCCACCCAGCGTTTTGCCGCGCGGGTAGCGCAGGCTGCGGCCATTCAAGCCTGGCTCAGGTTCGGTGTTGTAAAGCCAGTCAGTGCGCGGGTTTCCGATGCAATGCAGGTAGCCGACAGGGATGTGAATCCAGTGGTAGTCATCTTTGCGGCCGGCTTCAATCAGCAGTACTTTTTTGGACGCGTCAGCACTCAAGCGGTTGGCCAGCAGGCAGCCCGCCGTGCCGCCACCCACAATGATGTAGTCAAAAATGTGGTCGCTGGTTGGCGTGTTGTCGTGCATTTTGTTTATCTCTTGATTTCTTGTACTCAGGCCTATTTTGCCTTTGTCGTCCAACGCGACACTGACCTCACCTGCTGTAGGACAAAACCACGCATGGCTGCCGGGGCGCGCGCGCTGATAGTTTCGCCAGTACCATCACAAAAAATCTTTTTTTCTACGCCTTTATGCCGTCATCAGCCCCTCGAATTGACTCCCAGCGAACGCCGCAAGGCTTGCTGCATCTGGTGCTGGGCGCATGGACGGCGGCCGACCTGACGCGCAAGGCCGAATGGGAGGCGCTGACCGCACAACTCAACGCGCTGGACAAGTCGGCCGATGCCGGCTGGGACTTGCGGCAAATCGACCAGCTCGACCACCTGGGCGCGCAACTGCTCTGGGACCGCTGGGGTCGGGCCTGGCCCAAACGCATGGAGGCCAAACCGAGCCAGCGTCAGGTACTGGAAACCGTGGCCGAATTTGCGGTGCTGCCGACCCCGGCCGTGGAGTCTGACTGGAAGCAGCCGATACGGGTGCTGGGTGGCCGCTTGCTCAGCCTGTTTGACCACATCAAGGCGCTGACGCGTTTGATCGGCCAATTGTTGCTGGACATCGTCCGCCTGATTCGCCATCCGCAAGAAGCGCCGTGGCGCGACTTCTCAGGCCACCTGTACCACATTGGTGCCACGGCGCTGCCGATTACCGCACTGGTCGGTTTTTTGATTGGTGTGGTGCTGGCGTATTTGATTTCGCAGCAGCTCAAGCAGTTTGGCGCTGATGCTTTTATCGTCGACATTCTCGGTATCTCGCTGATAAGAGAGCTCGGCCCGGTGCTGGCCGCGATTTTGATTGCTGGCCGTTCAGGCTCGGCCATCACCGCGCAGATCGGCGTGATGCGGGTGACTGAAGAGCTGGACGCAATGCGCGTGATGGGCATTGCCAAAGGCTTTCGTCTGGTCATGCCGCGCGCACTGGCGCTGGCCATTGTCATGCCGCTGATCAGTGTCTGGACAACCGTGGCTGCGCTGCTGGGCGGCATGATGGCCGCCAGCGTCGCGATGGGGATCACCCCGGCTTTTTTTATCAACGCACTGCCTGCTGCGGTTGAAGTGTCGAATCTCACGCTGGCCACCGCCAAGTCGATGGTGTTTGGCCTGTTGATCGCGCTGATCGCTTGCCATTTTGGTTTGCGCGTCAAACCCAATACCGAAAGTTTGGGGCAAGGCACAACGGCCTCGGTAGTAACTTCCATCACGGTAGTGATTTTGGTGGATGCACTGTTTGCCGTACTGTTTAAAGATGTCGGAATCTAGTGTCATGACCGATACGGTACCGGACAACGTCGTCGACATCAAAAAACTCTGGACCGTTTTTAAAAACGGCGACAAGGAGTCGGTGGTTCACAAAGACCTGGACTTGACGATTCAGCGCGGCGAAATCCTGTCGCTGGTCGGTGGCTCGGGGACCGGTAAAACAGTGTTGCTGCGGCAAATGCTGGGGCTGGAGCACCCGACCAAAGGTGACATCACCGTGCTGGGCCGGCCAGCAGCCGAGCTGAGCCGGCGCGGCGCGGCCAGCCGTGTCGGCATGCTGTTTCAACAGGGCGCTTTGTTCTCCGCTTTTACGGTGCTGGAAAACATCGCCTTCCCTTTGCGTGAGCTCAAGACTTTGCCGCCCGAGCTGGTGCGCGAGGCTGCGCTGGTCAAGCTGCAAATGGTTGGCCTCAAGCCGGATGTCGGCGACAAAATGCCGAGCGATTTATCGGGCGGTATGGTCAAACGGGTCGCTTTGGCCAGAGCCCTGATCATGGACCCGCCGCTGTTGCTACTGGATGAGCCCACGGCAGGGCTTGACCCTGAAGGCGCTGACAGTTTTTGCACCCTGCTGCGGTCGCTGCACAAGGCAATGGAACTGACGGTGGTGATGGTGACGCACGATCTGGACACGCTATTTGAGCTCAGCACCCGCATCGCCGTGCTGGCAGACCAGCGCGTCATTATTGCCGAGACACCGAAAAAAGTCGTGGTCTTCAAGCACCCGTTCATTGAAGAATTTTTCAGGGGCGGCAGGGGCCAGCGTGCCATGGAGCTGCTGAGTAACCTGCCGACCGATGCGCCATTGACCGACAAGACACTTGAGAAGGAAGGAGCCTGATTATGGAAAACAAAGCCCATGCCATGACCGCCGGCGCGTTTGTGCTGGTGGTCAGCGCGCTGCTGGCACTGCTGGCCGTTTGGCTGCTGCGCGACACCAGCCAGCGCGACATGTATGAAATGTCAACCTCCGAGACCGTCAGCGGTCTGCAGCCGCAGGCGGTGGTGCGTTTTCGGGGTGTACCGGTGGGCAAGGTCGAGCTGATTGGTTTTGACACCAAGGTCAAAGGCAATGTGCTGATCCGCATCTCCGTTGACCGGGGCGCGCCTGTGACCAAATCAGTCTTTGCCACGGTTGCCTCACAAGGCGTGACGGGGCTGGGCTTTATCCAGCTCGACGACAACGGCGAGTCCAGTGAGCGGCTGGTACCCAATGACGACGACCCGCCGCGCATACCGCTCAAGCCCGGCGGCCTGGAAAAGCTGCTCAAGCAAAGCGAGGTGATTTTTGACCAGGTCGAGCAGGCCAGCACCAAGCTCAACCAGATGCTGGGTGAAGACAACCAAAAACGCCTGGTGACGGCGCTCGACAACATGGGCCAGGCCGCCAGCAGCGTGAACAGTTTGTCGACCACGCTGACCAGCATTCTGAATGCCCAGCTCGGGCCTGGCAAAGTCAACATTCCCAAGCTCGTCAAAAATCTGGATGCTGCCGTCGTCTCGCTGCGCGACACGTCCGCCCAGGCAAGTACAGCCATCACTGAAGTCGGTATCACCGCCAAACGCCTGAACGAAAAAGGCGGCCCGCTGGACAAACTGTCTGAAGGCGGCACCGCGCTGGCTGCCGGTGTTGAAACCTTCAGCGCTGCCACGCTGCCCAAGCTGGGCGTGGTGGCCGATGAAACTGCCCGCACCATGCGCCAGCTGCGCCGAACCATCAGCGCGGTGGACGACAACCCGCAGTCGCTCATCTTTGGCAATGGCCCACCGCAACCTGGGCCGGGTGAGCCCGGATTCTCTGCTACTGGAGTAAAAAAATGAAATTAAATACTATTAGTTCAGGAGCTGCTTGCTCAAGTATTTGTTTGGCTAAAGGCCTATTTTTTATGTTGTTCGGGGCATTTTTGCTGGCGGGTTGCTCGGCGCTGCCCGACAAGCCCGTGCGCGCCAACCTGTACGACTTTGGGCCCGGCAGCCTGATAGCAGAGCCCACCACGCGGCAAGCGGCATTGCCTGCGCTGGCGATTGATGACATCAGCACATCCGGCGGCGCGCTTGAGAACCAGGCCGTGCTGTATCGCCTGAACTACCAAAACGAACAAGAGCTGCGCCCTTACACACTGGCGCGCTGGGCTGCGCCGCCTGCGCAACTGGTACGCCAGCGTTTGCGCGAGCAGCTAGGCCAGCGGCGTTCGATTTTTGATGCGCGAGGCGGCCTGGCGTTAAACCGCAGCCAAAACGCCGTGCTCCCCGTGCTGCTTCGACTGGATCTGGAGGAGTTCAGTCAGGTCTTCACGGCACCTGAGGCGAGCGTGGGGCTGATACGCCTTCGCGCCACACTGATAGAACAAGCCACCAGCGGTGAAAAGCTGATTGCACAGCGCAGCATCGTGGTGCAGCGGCCCGCGCCCTCAGCCGACGCGCAGGGTGGTGTCAAGGCCCTGACGCAGGCCACCGACGCGGCGATTGAGGAGATAGACCTGTGGCTGCAGCAAAGTACGCCGCGCTGACAGACTGACTTCAAAGGGGATGCCTGAGCTGATGAGGGTTTGCTGGCTCATGGTGTTAGTGCTTCATTAACAACGGAAACAGCTTGCCCAGCCCATCGGCCATCACTTCCACCGCCAGCGCGGCAAGTATCAGGCCCATCAGCCGTGTCATGACGTTGATGCCGGTTCTGCCGAGCACTCTGGCAATCGGCTCGGCAAGTGAAAAGCACAGTGCTGTGGCCAGGCCGATGACGACACCGTAGCCCACCAGCGTGCCTAGCTGTAAAAAGGTTTTGGCTTTCTCGGCATAAATCACAACTGTCGAGATGGTGGCTGGGCCCGTCAGCAGCGGGATGGTCAGCGGCACGACGGCGATGCTGGCGCCCATCGCGGCTTTGGCGGCGCCGTCTTCCATTTCGTGCGTGCTGGGTTTGGCTTCTGCGGGCTGGGCGTTGAGCATGTTCATCGAGCTGATCAACAGCAGCATGCCGCCGCCGACCTGAAAGCTGGCCAGCGAGATACCGAAGAACTCCAGGATTTTCAAGCCCGCCAAGGCACTGATAGCGATCACGACGAATGCGCTAAAAGATGAAATCCAGATCGTGCGCTGCTTTTGCCCTTTTGAAAAGCCCTGCGTGTAGTGGATGAAAAACGGCACGATGGCCAGCGGGTTGACGATGGCCAGCAGCGTGATCAAGGGTTTTAAATCCATCAGCGGCCTCCGGTGACATCCAGCAAAGTGCCAGTGGTGTAACTTGAATTTTCGCCCAACAGCCAGACGATGGCCTCGGCCACTTCAGCGGAGGTGCCTGCGCGTTGCATCGGCACCTGGGGTGCCAGGTCCCGCGCACGATTTGGCAAGCCACCAGATGCGTGAATATCGGTGTCAATGATGCCGGGCCGCACCGCGTTGACGCGAATGCCTTCAGCCGCGACTTCTTTGGCCAGGCCGATGGTGAAGCTGTCAATCGCACCTTTGGCGGCTGCGTAGTCCACATACTGGCCGGGTGCGCCGAGTCGGGCTGCTGCACTCGACACATTGACGATTGCGCCACCTTCCCCACCGGGAAAGCGCGTGCTCATGCGCTTGACGGCTTCACGCGCGCACATGAAGCTGCCGAACACATTGATGGCAAACATGCGCTGCAAACGCTCCAGGCTCATGGCGTCAACACGGCTGGCCTGATCGACTACGCCCGCGTTGTTCACCAGTGCCGTCAGGCGGCCCAGTTTGGCGTCAACTTTTTTAAACATGGCCAGCACATCGGCCTCCATCGCTACATCAGCCTGTACCGTGATGGCCGAGCCGCCGCCAGAGCGAATCTGCCGCACCACCTCGTCAGCGGCCAGCGAATTGGTACTGTAGTTAACGGCAACGGCATAGCCCTGGCTAGCTGCCAGCAGCGCCGTCGCTGCGCCTATGCCGCGCGATGCGCCAGTGATCAAAATGACTTTGCTCAAACCGTTCTCCTGCTTGTTGGTTAGTTTGGGTTAGTTTGCGATAACAATGTACCTTACGAATCTTTCTTGAGCTTTATCAACCGTTACCGATCGGAGTCGAAAAAATGGGTCAATTTATTCACCTCACAGCCGCCGACGGCTTTGCATTCCCCGCTTACCTGGCCGAGCCCGCAGGCAAAGCCAAAGCCGCCATCGTCGTGATTCAGGAAATTTTCGGTGTCAACTCGCATATTCAGGCCGTGACCGACCGCTTTGCAGCGCAAGGCTACCTGGCCATCGCACCCGCCATGTTTGAGCGCGTCACCCCCGGTGTCAACCTGGGTTACCAGCCAGACGACATGACAGCCGGTATGGGCTTGAAAGCGGCCGCTACCGACTTGCCAAATCCCGGCGTGATGCAGGACATTCAGGCCGCGATTGACCATGCGGCCACGCAGTCAGGCGGCAAGGTCGGCGTGATTGGTTTTTGCTGGGGTGGCCTGTTGACCTGGCAATCAGCCTGCACCTTGAGCGGCATCAGCGCTGCCGTACCGTATTACGGCGGCGGCATGACAGCGGCGTCGGAAGTGGCACGCATTCCGAAGTGCCCGGTGATGGCGCACTTTGGCGAAAAAGACCATTACATCCCGATGGACGGCGTCAACGCTTTTGCCGCTGCGCACCCTGAAGTGACAGTACACAGCTACGCAGCAGACCATGGTTTTAATTGTGACCAGCGCGGTTCGTACGACGAGCCCGCTGCCACGTTGGCCAGAACGCGCACATTGGCATTTTTTGCTGAAAAACTGGCCTGATTTGCCTTGAAAAGCTTCAAAATGCCTAGAAAACCCGCTTTTCAGGTATATTTTAGGCTTCTAGACCAATGGATACGGGCGCTGGCAGCTCCTTTTTTAATAGCATCTGCCTTGGCTGCCGTGCTTCCGGCGTATGCCGCCGGCTATACCGGCCCGCTGTTTGACGCGCACCTGCACTACAACGAAGAGGCCTGGAACGGCCAGGCCGGGCCGCACCCGGTAGCCGATGTACTGGCTCGCATCAAAAAAAGCGGCGTCAAAGCCGTCATTGCCAACAGTCGCCCGAATGATGGCAGCAAGGCGCTGGTCAATGCCACGCGTGGCAGTACTGACCTGACGGTTGTGCCCTTCATTCGGCTGTACCGCAACCGGGCCGATTACGACAACTGGTTCAGGGACGAAACGATTTACGAGATGGTCGTAGCAGAACATGCACGCGGCGCGACGGTGGCATCAAGCCGGGTCGAGTTCAGGGGCATTGGCGAGTTTCATCTGTACGACAGCGTCAACGCCAATGGCCCAGTCGCCAAAAAGCTGATGCAGTTTGCCGCCAAAAACAAGCTGGCCGTGCTGGCCCACGTCGACGATACCGCCATTGACCTGCTGATGGCGCATGCGCCTGATGCCCGGCTGATTTGGGCGCACACCGGTATCGGTGGCGCACCCGTCAGCAGAGTCGATGAGCTGTTAAAAAAGTACCCGCAACTGATGGGCGAGCTGTCGTATCGGCCGGGCCTGACGTGTGACGGCGGCAAACTGTGCAGCGACTGGCGCACACTGTTGCTGAAGTACCCCAGCCGCTTTATGATCGGCTCAGACACCTGGGTCAACCAGCGCTGGCAGTACTACGAAGAGCTGATGAAAGGCTACCGTACCTGGCTGGGTGATTTGCCGCCAGACGTGGCGCGCAGGATTGGCTGGAGCAATGGGGCGGATTTGTTTGGCGTGAAGTAAAAAGACCAGGCACACCCACAGCCACTACATCGACACTATCGCGCTATTACCCCGCCATCACCGACACAGCCTTGGTCACCAGGTAGCCTTCCATCGCCTCCGGCCCACCCTCTGAGCCATAGCCTGAGTCCTTGATGCCGCCAAACGGCATTTCAGGCGAAGGCGTGGCGGGCTGGTTGATCCACAACATGCCGACTTCCATCTGCTGCATCAGCGCGTGCGTGTTCTTGATCGATTTGGTGAAGGCATAGCCTGCCAGCCCAAAAGGCAGGCGGTTAGCCTCTGCGATCGCTTCTTCGAGCTTGTCGAACCCACGAATGGCCGCGATGGGGCCGAATGGCTCGTTGTTGAACACATCGGCATCCAGCGACACCCCAGTCAACACCGTAGGCGCAAAAAAGTTACCGTCACTGCCCACACGCTCACCGCCGGTTGCCACGGTTGCGCCAGTTTTGCGGGCATCGTCCAGCACCCTGGCCATGGCCGTCAAACGGCGCGCATTGGCCAGTGGGCCGAGTGTGGTGCCTTCCGCCAAGCCATCGCCCAGCTTGAGGCTTTCGGCATGCTTGACCATCAGCGCCGCAAACTCGTCCTTGATGCTGTTGTGTACCAGAAACCGCGTGGGCGAAATGCAGACCTGGCCCGCATTGCGAAACTTGGCACCGCCAGCCGCCTTGACGGCCAGCGCCACATCGGCGTCATCACAAACAATCACGGGCGCGTGGCCGCCAAGTTCCATGGTGGCGCGCTTCATGTAGAGGCCAGCCATGGCTGCCAGTTGTTTGCCGACTGGCGTGGAGCCAGTAAAAGTCACCTTACGGATGATGGGGTGCGGAATCAGGTAGCTGGATATTTCATGCGGGTCACCAAACACCAAGCCAACCGTACCCGCAGGCACGCCTGCATCGACAAAAGCCTGCAGCAGCGCAGCGGGCGATGCCGGTGTTTCCTCAGGTGCCTTGACGAGGAAGGAGCAACCACTGGCCAGCGCCGCACCCAGCTTGCGCACGATCTGGTTAATGGGAAAGTTCCACGGTGTGAAGGCGGCTACCGGGCCGATTGGTTCCTTCAACACCAGTTGCTGCGCCGCCAGGTTGCGCGATGGCACGATGCGGCCATAAACGCGCCGGCCTTCATCGGCAAACCATTCAATGATGTCGGCACCCGCCAGCACTTCAACCCGCGCCTCGGCAAACGGCTTGCCCTGCTCCTGCGTCAGCAGGCGCGCAATGTCGGCAGCCCGCTCACGCAACAGGCCAGCGGCCTTGCGCATGGTGGCTGCACGCTCGTTGGCAGGAATCTTCTTCCAAGCCAAAAACCCAGCCTGGGCCGCAGCCAGCGCACGGTCAAGGTCAGCAATGCCCGCATGCGCGACCGTGCCAATCACCTGGCCAGTAGCAGGATTCACCACATCCAGCGTCTTGCCGCTGGCAGCAGCGCACCATTCGTTGTTGATGAGGAGTTGGATGTCTTTGTAGGTGGCTGGGGTTGTCATTCGGTGGTTTGGTGGTTGTGGGTGGAGGGAGCAAGTTTAAACAACACGAGTGCGGGGTGCTCGGGCCGGGGAATGGCTGGTTATCGGAAAGCGCATGTTGCAATAGTCACTCGCTGCACGCAATAACGCCTACTCGAACCGCTCTTCATGGAATGATTCCGTCGTGCGGTCTTCAGCACTTCTGGGCCGGATCAATTGGATGCTTTCTAGCGAAAGAATTGGGATCAGACTCTCATGGCACTACTTTAAGGAATTTGCGCCGGTACGGTTAACCGTTCGCCCTGAGCCTGTCGAAGTGTGTCCGCTGGCTTCAACAGGCTCAACCCGTATTGAAATCTCTTGTAGTGCCATGAGGGTCTGACTCCAATTGAAGTAGGTTACTACAAATCCTGTGGATGTTTTAGTCCCCGGCTGTGCGGGTGCAGGCAGCTACTAAAAAAATAGCTACAACAAGGCTACTTTCCCTGGCCCTCTTGCTTCGGATCGGTGCGCCTCTCGCCGTACCAGAGTTCCATGCCTTGTCGCTGCCGTACGCCGCCACGCCCCTGGCGGGCGATTCGCAGCAACAGGGTCATCACCTCGCGGTTGGAGAAGGTGTGAAGTTTGCGGCCAGATGTTGTCACCGACTGTCGTAGAACCTTGAAACGCCCATGCCGCCGCAGAGCTTTACTCAGCACGATTTCTTCAGCACCGAAATAGGCTTCGTCAAACCCGCCTACTGCCAGGAAGGCGCTTCTGGTACAAAACAGGAAGCAGCCCGTAGCAATATCTGCCAGCCGAAATGAAAGAACAATGAGGGGTAAGAGCAGGCGGGCGTACCAGGGTATGACGCCATCAAATTTGAAAGCGGCCCCACCGCCCACTGCGCCACTTCGCAGCGCATCGATAGCGGCTTGCACAACCTGTGTATTCACAAGCGTGTCAGCGTCTACAAAAAAGAAGAAATCACCAGTCGCGACCTGGGCGCCAGAGTTACGGGTAGCAGATATCTTGCGGTGTTCAACGGCTACAACCAGTGCGCCGTGGCGCCGTGCAACCAGTGACGTTTGATCGGTTGACCCATCGTCAACGACGATCACCTCATAAGGCTCGCCAATTTCACGCGCTGCGCTATGAATCGATTCAAGTGTTGGGCCGAGCAGTTGCTCTTCGTTGTACGCGGGAACGATAAAGGAGATAAATGCTAGCATTGGATAAAAGAAGGGGTGTCAGACACCCATTAAGTCACGGGTGGCACATGTGTAAACCCGGCGTTGTCCTACACCGTATTGGGTGAAACAAGAGTAAAGTTGAGAGTTCGTTTTATTAAAACCAGCCAAGGACTTCGCCATGACCTACAAACAAGACCGCCGCGACAAACAGACGCCTCAAACAGACAAGGTTCAAAACGACACCAACAAGCTAGGTTCAACCCAGCCCACGCAATTAAATCAGGGGCAACGGACGCCGGAAAGTCGCTCTGACCGGGAAGCGCACATCGGTGGCAGCAACCAGTCCCAGTCGCGCCGTGGCCCGGTCGGCCACAAGCGTTAAGGGCCATGCATCGCAAAAATTGAGGTCAGATTTCGGTTCAATTAACAAGCTATTTATAACATAGCGGACAGCGCCAGTTTTTATTAGGCTAAACTCATTTTCTCACGTCTAAAAGAAACAAAAAAGGGATCCATGATCCAGGAAACGCGACTTCGCACCAACCCGATTGGCCAGTGGGGCAGTGCTTTACCCCGCAAGACACTCATTGGCTTTTTGGTCGCGCTGGCTGCCGTGCTGTCGATGACGGCCGTCTCTTACCAGGCTTTGCAGGCGCGATCGGCGAGCACCAAGCAGTTGGCGCAATCGCTCGAAACCATGCGCATGGTTGAGTCAACCCTATCCACGCTCAAGGACGCGGAGCTCGGTCAGCGTGGTTTTCTACTGACTGGCTCTGATCGCTTCCTCGAGCCCTACACCGCAGCGCTCACCACATTGCCGCGCCAGCTGGCACAGGTGCGGCGGCTGGCAGCAGGCAACACGGTAAAACTGCAGCGGCTCGATGCCGTAGACAGTCTCGTTGCCAACAAGCTGGCCAATATCCAGGAAACG
>Ga0209702_10008274_pt1 | contig 12204 bp, 18 predicted proteins | sample FRY01_FD_187210 | JGI IMG/M metagenome (GOLD analysis project Ga0209702, IMG submission 187210) | Freshwater microbial communities from Lake Fryxell liftoff mats and glacier meltwater in Antarctica - FRY-01 (SPAdes) (version 2) | ecosystem: Environmental > Aquatic > Freshwater > Ice > Glacier... | reverse complement strand
CTGGCCATCACCAATGTTTCCTCGGATAAAGCCTTTTTCTTGCCCAAAAACAGCAAGGGTTGTAACTGAAAAAAGCAAAATCAGGCACAGATTTTTCATTTATCGCTTGGTTGAAAGGTTGCGCAAGCCCTGCGATTTTGGTCGCAGGGTTTTTAAGAAGGAATGTCCATCATCAAATGAGTACCCTCTTAATACATCTATAAGTCCGCGATAGGTTTGTTTATGGCCACTATTAAATGAGAATCTATTTGACCACCAATAATATCTAAATCCCTCCCTTTCAACTAGTTCTGACCAACCACTTGGATCAAAAGTAACTAATTCACATTTCATCCATCGACAATCACACTCAATACAAACTCGGTGTGGTCTTGTATCAAGTCTGGCTACTTGTACCCAAGGTGTGGTAAAGTTAAATCCGGAAACGCTATCAATATTAGCGACTCCAGTGAACACATTTCTAGTTATAGCTACTTGACTAACATTTGTATAATGAAAACAAAATACCCAAATTGAGAAGAGTGATACAGCTCCGATTAATAATCTTTTTAAAAAAGTTGGTAACTTTTTACTCTCATTTTCAAACCAATTTCCTCCAATTGTTGCCATACTATTCAGTAGTTTTTAATTTATCAATGCTAGTTGTATCAATTGTAATAGGTTTCAAGTCACCATGATCCTCTAGTATTTTCATAAAAGTGTACTCACCTTTATCATGTTCATCATAGGCATATGCCATTAGTATTTTTTCTAACGTTTCTGTTCCATAACTTGATCTACCATGCCAGGAAATAAATTTTCTATATCCATTAAAATCAAATTGTACAAGTTTGCAGTTATTAACTCTTTGAAAAGTTCCAAAATTTGCTCGGATACAAAGCTGCATTGGTCTTAAATCAATAGTATGTACAGATTGTATTATTGGATAACTAAATATGTATCCTTGTTTTGGAATAACCACTCCTTCTTTATCCAATGATATTAATGCGTTTGTTTGGCCTGTTCTCGAATCAAACATATAGGCTCCCTCGTAGTTATCCACATGTGAGAAACAGCTTAATAGTCCAATTAATCCAATAACAATAATTACTCCTATCGATGATAATACCCAGTAAATTGCTTTCATATTTTTAAATTTATTTTAATTTTGGTAAATATACGGAGAATACTTCATCTAAACTAAATTAACTTCGTGAACAGATGATTTTTTTGATATGGCTAGTATAGAATCCGAAAGAACTCCCGCGCAAGAAATAACTTTCAGTTTATCAGATAGCTTTGCCTTGTTATGAACACCAGATATTGTATCAGATACAACAACAGATTCAAATACAGAACTATTTATTCTATCAATGGCTGGTCCACTTAGAACTCCGTGTGTCATAACAGCTCTTACAGACTTAGCCCCTAACTCCATTACAAGCTCACCACCCTTTACCCCTGTTCCAAAAGTATCCGCCATATCATCAACCATTATAATGTTCTTACCAGCAACATCACCATACATTTCCATTGAGTGGATTTGATTTGGCTTAATTCTTTTCTTATTTATAATAGCGAATGTTGAGTCTTGAAAGACTTTACAATAATCACTTGCTTTTCTAACGGCTCCTTGGTCAGGTGCTAGAATACATATGTCTTCAAGTTCTAAACTTTTAAAGTAGTCGAAGAAAATCCTATTACCATTTAAGTGAACAACTGGAACATTATAGAAACCTTGTATTGAAGATGCGTGAAGATCAATTGTAATAAGTGAATCCATCCCAATCTTCTCAAAAACATCAGCGAACATCTTTGCTCCTATTGACGACCTTAGATGGTCTGTCTTATCTTGTCTAGAATATCCCTGGAAAGGGGCAACAAGAACAATTCTTTTAGCCCCGGATCTCTTGGCAGCGTCTATTGCCAACATTGTTTCAATGATTTCTTCTGGTGTTGAAGTGCTACCAACAACATATGTTGATCTATCTCTAATTGATTCTTGAAATAGTGGCATCATTTCCCCATCTGAGAAAACATCAACCTTATATCTACCCTGTTCTATATCCTTTCCAGAATCTTGTAGATTTTTAATAATCTTTTGTGTTAGGTGGTAATAGTTTTTACTGGCGAATATCTTCATGTAAATAATTTTATTTTTTTATTCTATTTAAGAATTTTTTCAGAACATTACCTCGCATTTTACTAATAGGAACTAAATATTATTTCCTATTATTTTGTTCCTTGTTCTAAAATTTCCCTTTCTTTATCAGTATCACGATTGATAGCTCTTTCAGAAGAAAACTTTTCACCATATCTCGATTTCAATTTAGCAATATTTGTATCGAATCCTCTTTTAATATCTATGTTGTTATCATTAGAATATTTGATAACATTTGACATTAGAAACAAAGATGTTGATTTAAAAACATCCACATTAATTTCTTTATTATAATATAATTTCTTTTTTAGGAAATCCAATAGTATAGCTGAATTTTTAAACATCATAAGAATATTTTTATCCTCACTATAAATAAAACTTTCCTCTACACATTTTTGATCAGGTAGTTCCATATCATATTCTCTACCTATAATTGCTAAATACCAAAAAATATCAATTATCTCCTCTGATTTACCAACCTTGTCAGTGCCCCACTCGATTAGCTCTTCAAGCTCTGTTATAACACCGACTACTGCGTGCAAAAGTCTATCTACTTTATCATCGTGAAAAAATTCTGTTGACAATGTTTTTTCTGATAATTCTTTATATTCATTCCATTCCATATTAAATCTATTGTTTTTATTTTATATAAAATCGTTAGATATTTGTTTGTTCTATTTTAGAATGCTTATTTCCACATAGGCAATTGTATTCCCCTGGTCAGCATTTTTAAGATAATAATTATCAATAGTTGTATTAAATGCTGAGAACTTTTCCAAAAATAATTGGTGTGAAACATAAAAGACATCATTCCTCAGCCTTTTAATTATGTCTGATACTATTTCAAAAAACTTCACATTGCCAACCGTGTATTTATAATGGTTTTCTTCTCTATTAACCCATTGATCATCAGGACCAGAGTAATATTTCCTATCTATGATTTCATCAGTATAACTTTCATAATAATTAACCTTTTTTACCTCTAACCCCTCATCTCTGGTAATATTGAAAATATTCTGTACCAAACCATCTTTAAAAGACTCGAATTTTTTTAAGTTATCCATGTGATATATATCAAAAAGTAATATATAGTTAATGGATTGGAGATCGTATAAAATAGATATTGACAAAGTATATAGAAGAATTGATAAAATTGCAAAAAAAGGCAGAGACAATTCACAAGAATATTATAACTATGTTGATAGTATGATACTAAAATCCCAATATGGATTACTGACTCAGGTTCTAGATATTAAATATAATTTTAACTGTGGTAGATATTACTCGGCTCTAGAAGTTAAGCAAAGAAGTTGGTTAGAAATTCTATTACAAACGAATACTAGTATGCAGGATACCAACCAATGAGGTCTTATTTTTGCTCCGATATTTATATGGTTACCCCCTTTATCACTTACATCACACAAGCTAAAGACTTGTGTGTTTTACGTTCCGTCATATAAATATATCTGCTCTTCTGGTGGATTTGGTGACAAAGTTTACAAACTATATGAAGAGGGTAAGTTCAAGTGTAAAGGGTTGGTCACATATTCAATGGTAAGATAATGACAAAGGATAAAGGAGTTACTTATTGGTATCCATCAACTTTTGATATTAAGGATAAAGAATTTGTATTTGTGGATGATTCACTATTCTCTGGTAAAAACCTTTAGAGTCATTGAAGATTTCTTAAAACAAAATGGTTCAAGTATTGAATATGATAGAATTCATTCTTTCTATAGGTATTATTAATCATTAGGTTATTCATCTTTATCAGCCATAATAATTTTACCACTCCTTTTAAGATCATTATAATAAGTAATTTTCATCAAACCACTTTTCAGCAGCATCTGTCCAATTAAAATTGTTTCTTATGTAATAGATTGTATCTTTTTCAAGTTCTGTAACACCCTCCGATTTAGCTAAGTCTATTAAAGTCTTAGCATTTGTTCTTGATATTCTACCATCACCTTGTCCAGATATTAGGTTTTCAACCATTGATATCAAATCTTTATCATATACCTTTTCAAATCCAAGAATCTTTAAAACAGCATTTATAATATATCGATCATCAGTAGACCATTTATTATAATCCACCCCAGATATATCAACCATATCTGCCCCTACAAACTTTCCGTTTTCATCAAATTTCTTGACGGGGAATTTAACAGATTTGTTTAACACTATTTGACCTTCGCCAATTTCTACAGCGGCTATAGTGGTTTTTGTTACTATTTCTATTGGTTTAATCTTTATCATAATATTAATTAATTTTTACACAAACACCATCCTTATAAATAGTAATGTATCTTCCAGGTATATCCTTATTTTTTTTATAGGTAAGAACTTCAAGTAAATCGGAGGATTTGTGTTCTATTGATTTATATGGGTTATATCTAACCGTATCGGATCCCAATTTATTGTATTTAGGTGACCAACGATTACCGATCACAACTCTAACACCAGTTGCATTTAAAAACACTCTCCTCTCAGCTTCATCTATTAGGATTTGCATTTCATCAGGTGATTTACTTTCATTAAATCGTATAATCCATTTCATAATATATATATTAAGATAGAATATCCCTTAACTTACTATTCCTATCTTCTCTTATATAATCTGAATTATTATGATAATGCTAAGTCTTTAACAGAATTGAAAAAACAGGAGGGATTTGAATGGCTAAGAGAAATAAACAGTCAATCCTTACAGGTGTCAATTAAACATCTGGATGATTCATATAATTCCTTCTTCAAAAAGAGGACTGGATTTCCAAAATTCAAGTCAAAACATAACAAAAATACCTTCAAAGTTCCGCAATATAAAACAGTCCGTAACGGAGAATTGAAAATACCAAAGTTTAAAAATGGTATCAAAATGATACAAGACCGGAAATTTAAAGGAGAAATAAAACAGTGTACAATATCCAAAACAACCACAAATGAATATTTTGTATCTATTTTGGTGGAAACACAACACAAAAAATTAGTAAAAACCGGGAAATCCGTTGGGATTGACCTGGGAATTAAGGATTTTGTCATTACCAGTGATGGATATAAATATAAAAACAACAGATATACTAAAACATATGCTAAGAAATTAAAGGAAGATCAACAACAATTAAGTAGGAAAACCAGAGGATCCAACAGATATCAAGAACAACGATTGAAAGTTGCGAGAGTCCACAAGAAGATAACCAATTCTCGTATGGACAATTTGCATAAAGTATCCACTGACATTATAAGAAAATATGATGTCATATTTCTGGAAGACCTAAACATCAAAGGAATGATCAAAAATCACAAACTATCCAAACACATTGCGGATGTAAGTTGGGGTAAGTTCATTGAACTCCTGACCTATAAATCGGAGTGGAATGATAAACAGATAGTCAAGATTGATAGGTTTTTTCCATCCAGTAAAACATGTAATTGTTGTGGGTATATTAATCAAAATCTAACATTGGATATGCGTGAATGGACTTGTCCATCTTGTAATGCCAAATTGGACAGAGATTTAAATGCTTCCAAAAATATCCTCAAAGAAGGATATAAAACTATATCGGCTGGGACAGTCGATTACAGACGTGGAGATGAAATAAGACCAACATTAGTTGGCACAGTCGGTGAAACGTCCAAAAAGAAGGAGCATTTGTCTCCCGAAACATACTTATCACCGCAAGGTGTGGGTGTGTAGTTCATATCCAATTTTAAGATTCGCTTATCTATCCACCTTTTAACAACATCTTGGCTATATGATATTATACGTTGGTCTTTACCACTATCCCATCTGATAAGGATATCACCACCATTTAGCCCAAGTATTGTTCCATATGATACATTTATGCCTTTTAATATTGGACTGTCAACAATGTTGGTTAGCCAATGAGGTCTTATTTTTGCTCCGCGTCTGTAATCGACTGTCCCATCCGATGTATGTTTTACCATACTTATTATATATTTATATGGTTACCCCTTTATCACTTACATCGCACAAGCTAAAGACTTGTGTGTTTTACGTTCCGTCATATAAAAATTTAGATTTCATTAAGCCATCATATATTCCTCTTTCTTGAATTCATTAAAAAGACCCTTAGACTTTAAAATGATTACAATTCTTGGAGTTGCATCATATTTATCAGAAACATATAACATTGCTGATTTATTTAATATTGATGATATATTTTCAGACTTGGCAAAATCTGAAATTATATCCTTTATCAATTCCAAATTCTTTTCCAATTCTGAACTTTGCATCTCTGTTATATTATCTCTAAAGTCAGACTCTAATCTAATTCCTTCTTGCTGAAGGGCATCAAATCTAGATTTGTTTTCTTCTTGTGTTTTACCACCCAATATCAAAGATTGTGATGATTGTATAATACTACTCATCTCTTTTTGAATTTCATTAATCCTGTCAGAGAATTTCTGCTTTTCACCCTTTATATTTAAAAGAGATTCTTGATAAGGTTTAAAGTTTTTTAATAGGACTTCAACATCCGCTACATACATTTCCATATTTTTATTTTAATTTTTTAAAGCTACTCAATAAAGTTTGTTGGTTGATTCTCACATAATTCTTCCATTTTTGACCTTCGATTACTACCATAAATGTAAATGTATCGTTTTAGTTTCTACCACTTAGTATATGTAGTTAAAAAGTTCTCAATTGTTTCAACTAGGTTGTGACATTTTATAATCTTCTAAAAATATTTTAAGCTCTTCACGCATATCAATAGCTTTGTGTATTTTAGCCTCTTCATCAGGTCCAAAATGTACTAAATATGATGCCTTTATATCAAATCCCCATTCTTCTAAGATTAGTGAATAAAGGCTAACTTGTATAGAATAATCATTTAAGCTATTTTGGTAAAAATCCTGGAACGGATAAAGTAATTTTTGGTATTTACCCTTAGGGTGTTCATCATTTGTAAATATTTTATTTGTTTTCCAATCCATTATTATCAACTTACCTTTCCATAAAAATATGGAATCTATCATACCAGCTATTGGGTATTTTTTAGAAAAAATCTTTAATTCAAATTTAATAGGTGTTAGTTTATATAATGATTTAGCAAATATTTTATTAAACTTATTTATGCGATCTATTACATCTAAATTAGTTGGTAGTGGTTGATATATTTTATTAAAATAATTTTCGATAAAGTCATGTGTTTGTGTTCCTATATCATTAGCATAATCATTCTTCTCCTTCCATTCTTTTAGAATTTCAGATTGATCAATCCCCCTATCCTCGGCCTTTTTCTTTGACCAATAATCTGTTTTGAATTGTTCTTTAAACCTTCCTATTAAGGTTGTGGCTGAAATGTATTCCTTACCGTGGTAAGTATATTTATGTGGTATAGGATCGAACTTAAATTCTGGATCGTCAAAGCACTTAAATCTCTGTAAATATTCCTCCATTTAGATTATATGGTCAAATATTTACAGAGTTTAAAATATAATAATTATCTACGCGGCCTGTTCCTTTTTACGGTCATTATTCCTCTATTCAGAATATCGCTATACTCTCGAAGGATGGTGCCCTTGCCGAAGTATTCTGTATAGTTTATATTTCTATTTTCTTCTATGTGAGTGCCTAATTTTCTTCAATTGTCTGATTTTCAATAACTTGTTCTGTCCACCATGTATTGATAGTTGGGTAAACTTGGTATGAAGAATGTTGGAATAATGGCATTTGTCCTAATGATTCCGTAGTATTAACAGATTCAAATTCATCTACTAATTCTTCTGTCAAATCCTCAACCTCATTAATTGTTTCGGAAAGTTCAAAATTTACGGGGTCCACTGGATGAGTTTCTATTTGTCCATTTTCTACATGCCCTCTAGCTTGTCTCATAAGTCTTTCTCCCCAAAGAATTTGAGATTCAATCAATTCCGCTCTTGTTCCCATTTCATTTATATCCTGTCCTGCATATGCTATAGGTTCTGCGTCCTCACGAACATTTTCTCTATACTGATAAAAGTCATTGCGTTGGAACCGATCACCATCAATGGTAAATAATTTAGATTCTTTCTTACCATATTTCGCGTAGTGTCTTAATCTCTCTTTAATCTTTGATTGATCATTTCTTTCATCATTAGAGTAAACGAAAGAGTGAATATCTTCTCTCCAAATTGCATCTCTTTTCAGGATGTTTTGATTATAAACCTCACAATACTCAAGGTTTCTACTATGTGTTATTATACCGTCAACATTTTGAAGGTCTCCAATATGCGCATAGGCTCTATCAATTTCATCAAGTTTTAACCAGTCCGTTCTGTCATACCCACCGTGTGTGTTACAGATAATTCTATATTTGTCTAAATTACTATGTTCGAAATGGTCTGGGCAATAGTTATAAAGCATTCCTTTATCACAATCCAACCATTTGAATGTATCAAGGTAAGGATACTTATCATACATCCAACTCTTGAGTTTTATCTCAACATTTCTCTCAACACTAAGATCCTTCTCTTTGAATTGTAGTGTATTTGACCAGTTCTGGAATGTTTTATATGTGTATCCATTATCTTTTGCCCATTTTTGGAAAAGACCGCTGTATTCTTCATCACACATGGTGTATATACGGTCCATTATTTTACCCTGACTTGTCTCCCAAAGTAGTGCTCTTCCGATAACTTTGCCACGGTCAGACAATAATACCAAAAGTGAAACAACTTCCGGGTTATCAATATAAAATCTGAACCAGTCTTGACACTGATCATGTCTTAAACAAGAAACCCCAAGAGATCCACCTTCTCTCCTCTCATGCATTCTGTATCCGTAATATGAACGAATATCATCTCCTGTTATAATTTCAAATGTATTATCTCTTTCAACAGCAAATGTCTTCCAAAATGAGGCGAATTTTTCAACTTCAACTGGAGAAACATCGCGGAAAATTTTATTCAAAAAAGATCCGGGTTTACAAGTGTATCTTTCTGAGCATTTCCATATATCAAGACCCTTCTCCATAATCTTTGGAGTTCTACCAGGTGTTACATAAGAAATTCTCTGCAAATCTTTATTTGATGTAGACATATAGTTAACATACCCATCAACTAATAAATCAGAATTTACTCTGCGATTCAATAATAGATGTGCATAAACAGAATCGTCTCTAAAATTTTCAAGAATTCTAGCGAATCTATCGTCAATATATATGAAAGATGTTTTTTTAATTTTCTCTAATATGCCCATTTGTTTGTTATTTTATATGGTTGAATGTTAGTATTTTAATATCCTTATCGTAGTGTAACTTTTTTAATCCAAAATATATTTGTCTACCATTATGTGTTAGGTTTTGATAACCACATATCCATGGAGATTCATTCTTGTAATATGATAGATTTGACCATCCAATTAAGACCGTTGATATGAAACTACTATCCAGTCTCTTTTCAACTGATCTTTTTAACTGATCTATTTTACCGTTAAGTGTGCTTAGTGCTATTGAACCATTGTTTGTATCAACATCATTTCCAACATAAACTCCAGCGTTCTTTAGTGTGGATCCAGAAAATTCATCTGAACCTTCACAATCTATTGATACTAAATATACAAAGGTTTTTCCGGTATCAAGCATTTTTGCGTCTGGAAAGTTTACAAACCCGGTGTTACTAATATCTCTCATTCTCTTCTATGCTTCGTTTATCAATTTTTCTCTTTATGAAGAATCCTATTCCTGTTGCAATACCTGTTACTCCTAACACTGTAATAACAAATTCTTGGTAAAATCCAAGTTGTGAAACTATAGCAACTCCACCAGCAAAAACAACAGCCCATGATCCGATCAACATCCAATCAGGGGTATTGCTAACAACATTTGTTATTGATTCTGATCTTTCTCTTAGCATAACGCTTGATAAAGCGTCTTCCATATCAACCCCGTATTGAGGGATCTCACTAATATTACCATCGACTTCCCTAACCTTGAAGACATATTTAAATCTTTCTGGGTGTTGATTACTTTGTCTTACAACCTCAGCTGAAATAGCTCTCCTTCGTTTTGGAACTTCCTTAATCTTCATTATTCTTTTTTCTTTGTTTATTTTACAAATATATGGATTATTTTCTAATTTCCAAATATTCTTTTCTACCAATGCAGATATTTTCTTCATTAACACCTGACCACAACTTATTGTCAATACAATGGCACTTATGATTCTTATTACTAAACCCAGGACTTTTGTCCAAGGTATCAACAAATGATTGGTGTTGATGTTTACCATCAACAACATTATAAGCACAATCTGAACATTTACCCCTCATTACTTAATCATGTTAGTTAAATTTATATCACCGTTGAACTCTTCTAGGATTGATTCCTGTCCAAATTTCTCACGCACTTTTTGCAACCATTCATAGGTCTTTATCTTGGACATCCAAACAATATCACTTGCCTTTGAGATTCTTGAATCCTTAACAATCTATCAGTATTTCTGTATAGTTTGTTTTTTCTGAAAATCTTTTCAAAGAAAAAATTCGTAGACCAGAAAAAGGTGTTCCATTCGAATCTAACATTACTACCATCGAGTTTATCGAAAGCATATCAATAATTTTCATTATCAAGTTCGTGTAATATTTTAGGATATTGTTTCACTTCGCGTGAAGTTAGTAAAATTATTTAGATATATAGAATATGAAACATTTAAAGTACTGTAACTTCTATTATTCATATTGTAGTTAATTTATTACTTATACTGATGATTAATATATAGTTTATGAAGCACTTAAAATTATTTAACGAAAGTAATGATTCTGGTATTGTTAAAGATATAATGAATATAATTGTTGATGATGATAGACTTGATATGGAAGTTGATTTAGGATATGAATACATCTTTATTAAGGATAAACGTTTTTATTATAATAGCTGTTATGAAATATATTTTGCAGGGTATAATCCAATGATTAGAAAGAATGGTCAAGATGATGCATGGACCAATAGGCGAAATTTGAATCGAGCCGAGAGCGATTACCTCCTAAATAAATGCATTGAGGTATCCGACAGGTTGAAAAATGATATGATAGATTTTCATGCTTCAGTAACAATGACAAGTAATGGTGGCTCTTATTCCACGAGATGGGATAGTGAATCATTAGAAGAATATATTAATGTGATAGATACAAGGCATTTCAATTCATCGATTTATGTCAACTTCTACATAAAGTAAGATTACAATACTTATACCTATCACTATTATCATATTATTTATCATATTATTTATCATATTATTTATCATAGGTAACTTAGTAGATCTCAATCATATTAAACAGATAAATCTGATTGAGCAAAAGAATTAGCAAAAGAATTTTTTTCCTACCTATATACATATAAGTCGAAGACTTTAAAATTTTTTCCACCGCGACCATCCCCGCGACCATCCAAGGAAAACCTCTCTTTCCACCAACCTAAACTAAATAGCTTCTCTAAAGAACTTGTTTAAGCTTCTTCAGATTCCTTACCTATCATCGCATCTTAACGAAGGATATAGTAACACCATCTCTTAATACTATTATATTTTCATAATATTATTAAGTCTTTTTCATAACTTCCCTATAAATCTTAATATCTAAACAGGTTTCATTCTTGCTGGATATCATTTTAATTCATTTTAAGAGTGTTTTAGATCTTTTTGATATGATTAGATATGTTAAACCATTTCTTACAGTCTGATTGATTTAGAATGATTAGTTCATTAATCTATTATACCATTGTATTTCTATTTCTTTTAACTTTGCTTAAAGTTTTAGCCTGGTCACAAATCTATTAGGAATCGCGCGTTAAAGTTTTAACCTGGTCACAAATCTATTATTTAAAGTTTTAGCCTGGTCTCAAATCTATTAGGCATCGCGTATAAGGTATAGGCATCTGTCTCATATTTATAGAAGGAATTTGGCAGTTGAGAGATACTACTCGCGTATTTTTAATTGTTAAAGTTTTAGCCTGGGCGAATTTGGCAGTTGAGAGATACTACTCGCGTATTTTTAATTGTTAAAGTTTTAGCCTGGGCGAAAGTAGTACTTTTGTTCTTAATCAATAATAAATGTAAAGACAAAA
>Ga0209702_10008272_pt1 | contig 12206 bp, 9 predicted proteins | sample FRY01_FD_187210 | JGI IMG/M metagenome (GOLD analysis project Ga0209702, IMG submission 187210) | Freshwater microbial communities from Lake Fryxell liftoff mats and glacier meltwater in Antarctica - FRY-01 (SPAdes) (version 2) | ecosystem: Environmental > Aquatic > Freshwater > Ice > Glacier... | reverse complement strand
GCCCGCTTGCGAAAGCTTCACGCCCGTATGCCGGTCACCCTGCCTGTTAGCAAAGACGAGATGAGCCGCTATTGATGGCTGCTTCCGCACGAAGCCGCAGAATTTACATGGATAGCAGTGTATGGACCGCCCTGCTAGCCCAGGAAGCCAGCGCCGAACGACTTACGCAATGGTTGGACGATGAAAAAGGACAATTGTTTACCGCGCTATGGACCAGAACCGAGCTGGCGAGCGCATTGAGCATCAAAGCCCGGCGCGGTGAGTTTTCTCACAAGCAGGTTGTGCAGTTACTCCTGGAGTTTGAACAATGGGTCGCCACTGGTGTGCAGCTTTTGAATATTGATAACCGCGATTTCGCGCACGCCGCTGGGCTGTGCGCCAAGGTAAAGGCTAAGCTACGCAGTGGCGATGCGCTGCATTTAGCGGTCGCTTTGCGGCACCAAATGACCCATGTGGCCACCCTGGACCAAGATATGCGTCAAAACGCCCTGGAAATGGGTTTGCAAGTACTCAAATACGATGACCACAAAAAACCTTCTCGTTGAACTGTTTGTTGAAGAACTCCCGCCCAAGGCCTTGAAAAAACTGGGTGAAGCGTTTGCGGGTGTACTGTTTGAGCAGCTCAAAGCGCAGGGGCTGGTAATGCCTGAATCTGCTTTAACCTCGTTCGCCTCGCCGCGCCGCCTGGCTGCGCATGTGACTTATGTTGCCGAGCAAGCTGTGGACAAAGCGGTGTCGCAAAAGCTGATGCCGGTGGCTGTGGGGCTGGATGCTGACGGCAGCGCCACGCCCGCGCTGTTGAAAAAACTGGCGGCACTTGGCGCTGATGCCTCAAGCGTTGCCGGGTTGAAGCGCGCGCCTGATGGCAAGGCTGAAGCGCTTTTTTATGACAGCCTTGTCAAAGGGGCAACGCTAGCTGAAGGTTTGCAAAAGGCTTTGCTTGAGGCGATTGCCAAACTGCCGATACCGAAAGTCATGACCTACCAGTTGGCTGATGGCTGGAGCGACGTCAAGTTTGTGCGGCCCGCGCATGGCCTGGTAGCCTTGCACGGCAGCGATGTGGTGGCTATTGAAGCGCTGGGCCTGCAAGCTGGTAACACCACCCATGGCCATCGCTTTGAAGCTACGGTAGACCCCATCGTTTTGCAGCATGCCGACAGCTATGCCGCCACGCTGCAAAAAGACGGCGCAGTGATCGCCAGCTTTGCCGAGCGCAAAGCCGAGATTGCCCGGCAACTGGCAGCCGCAGCAACCAGGGTTGGCAGTGGAGCGACAGCGATTGATGATGACGCGCTGCTTGATGAAGTCACCGCACTCGTCGAGCGCCCCAACGTATTAATTTGCGAGTTTGAGAAAGAATTCCTGGACGTGCCGCAGGAATGCCTCATCCTCACGATGAAGGCAAACCAGAAATATTTCCCGCTGCTGGATGCAAATGGAAAGCTCACCAACAAGTTTTTGGTTGTCAGCAACATCACGCCAACGGACGCCAGTGCCGTGATTGGTGGCAATGAGCGGGTAGTGCGCCCGCGCCTGGCTGATGCCAAGTTCTTTTTTGATCAAGACCGCAAAAAGACTCTGGCATCGCGAGTCGCCGGGCTCGACAAGGTGGTGTACCACAACAAGCTGGGCTCGCAGGGTGAGCGCATCACCCGCGTGCGAGCCATCGCCAAAGCCATTGGCCAGCAACTGGGCGGGGATTCACTGGCACAAAAGGCAGACCAGGCAGCGATGCTAGCCAAGACCGATCTGGTCACCGACATGGTGGGTGAATTCCCGGAATTGCAAGGCACGATGGGCCGCTACTATGCGATCAACGATGGCTTGAGCCTTGAGGTTGCCGACGCGATTGAAGACCACTACAAACCGCGCTTTGCAGGCGATACCTTGCCTCGCAATGACGTCGGTGTGGTGGTAGCGCTGGCTGACAAGCTTGAGACGCTGGTGGGCATGTTTGGCATTGGTAATTTGCCGACTGGGGACAAGGACCCGTTTGCGCTGCGGCGGCATGCGCTGGGGGCGATTCGGATGTTGGTAGAACAGGAGCTTCCATTCACTGTGTATGAGGTAGTTGGAGTAGCTGTTAATGCCTTTCCGCAGAACTTGATTCAGCAGGCAGTAGATGGGATTCCGTTGTCTTATCGCCTTAGCAGTTTTCTTGAAGAGCGCGCTACTGGATACCTTCGAGACCTAAGTTACACGGCGCAAGAGGCAAGCGCATTATTTAGCCTAGGTGTTTTGCCAAGTGTTCGCTTGCTGCCTTCGCAGTACTTCTCAAGGCTTGACGCAATTCGTGAAGCGGAATTAGCCTTTCCTGCCGATTTAGCAGCCCTTGCAAATGCAGATAAAAGAGCGAGAAATATTTTGACTAAATCCGGGGGCACGTCGGAATTTTTGAATGCGGATGAAGCATTAATGAGTGAAGATGCCGAGAAGAATCTTTTACATAAAACTCGGGAAATTAGAGGCGAGGTTGATAAGTTGGTCAACCTGGGTCAATTTAAAGATGCCCTTCTTTTGACTATACAAATTAGTAAGCCAGTTACCGCGTTTTTTAACTCAGTCATGGTGAATGCCGAAAATGAGGAGGTTCGTCTGAATAGATTTAGGCTCCTCCATGAGGTGACTGGACTTACCAATCGTGTAGTTGACCTTTCAAAACTGGCCACATAACCTGACAAGCCGTGCAAATATGAAACTCGTCATCCTCGACCGCGACGGCACCATCAACTCTGACAGTGATGACTATGTGAAATCCCCCGAAGAATGGCAGCCGCTGCCCGGCGCGCTGGAGGCGATTGCGCGGCTGAACCATGCAGGCTGGCACGTGGTGATTGCGTCTAACCAGTCTGGCCTGGGGCGTGGGCTGTTTGATGTCGCAGCGCTGAATGCCATACACGCCAAAATGCACAAAATGCTGGCTGCGGTTGGCGGGCGGGTGGATGCCGTTTTTTATTGCCCGCACAGCCCTGAAGAGCAATGCAATTGCCGCAAGCCTTTGCCCGGGTTGTTTGAGCAGATCGGCAGCCGCTTTGGCGTACCGCTCAAAGGTGTGCCAACCGCGGGTGACTCAGTGCGTGACTTGCAGGCCGGTAGCAGCGCTGGCTGTGAGCCACACCTGGTGCTGACGGGTAAATCTGAACGCTACCGCCAAGGTGGCCAGCCCGATGGTTTGCCAGCAGGTACGCTGTTTCATACCGACTTGTCATCCTTTGTTGACCACATTGTTCAGCGCAGCGCAGCCGCCGCATAAAGCCCCTATGAATTTGCTTCGCTCCATTGTCCACATGCTATGGATGACCTTCACCGTGGTGCCCTGGGCTATCGCCGTATTGATATTTTCACTGTTTGGCAGCAGCACCCAGGTGTACTGGTTATGCGCAGGCTGGCTACGCCTGGCGGTCACGGGCGGCACGATGATTTTGGGTATTCAAAACCGCGTCACCGGGATGGAAAATTTGCCCAACACCACACTCGGCAGTTGTGTGCTGCTAGTCAAACACCAAAGCACCTGGGAAACATTTTCGATGGTCACGCTGATGCCGCACCCACTGGCATTTGTGTTTAAAAAAGAGCTGCTGTACGTGCCGTTTTTCGGCTGGGCCATGAGCCGCATGGATATGATTCATATTGACCGTAGCCAGCGCGCCCAGGCTTTCAACAAAGTGGTGGAGCAGGGCAAGCGGCTGATGGCGCAAGGCGTGTGGGTCATCATGTTCCCTGAAGGCACGCGTATCCCGCGTGGCCAAAAAGGCGTTTATAAATCAGGCGGTACACGCCTGGCTATTGAAACTGGCGCACCCGTCATTCCGGTGGCCGTCACGTCTGCCAAATGCTGGCCGCGCAAGGCCTTCATAAAAAAAGCCGGCATTGTCGATATTTCGATCGGCAATCCCATCCCCAGTGCAGGCCGCGAACCTGATGAGCTGATGCGCGAGGTGGAGGCCTGGATTGAAGCCGAGATGCACAGGCTCGACCCTGAAGCCTACGCCCGATAATCAATCATGATGCAAAGGCTTTTACAGTTCACGCTTGACTTGTTTGAGCCTGCCCCTGCACCTGTGGATACGCCTGAAAAACCGCAAAAAAGTACTGTGAAACCCGCTTTTGAGGTATCGAATGAGTCTCAAGCCGAACAGATACCATCGCGACCAACTCCTGAAAACATAGCAGATAGCATTGCTCTTGGACCTCAAACATTGCAGCAAGCACTGGCGCCAGCTACCTTTGCCCACCCACGCGCCAGCCGCCAAACGCTTCTCGACGGCATTGCAGTGGCCTATGAATTCAAACGCGGCAAGCGCCGAACGATCGGTTTTTCGGTCGGTCCGGATGGCCTGAGTGTCCGTGCGCCCAAGTGGCTCGCACTGTATGAAGTTGACAAGGCGGTGCTTGAAAAGTCTGCCTGGATCATCAAAAAACTGCAAGAAACCCGCGAACGGCATGAGAAGCTTGAATCAGCCCGCATTGAATGGAAAGATGGCACCGCGCTGCCGTTTTTGGGCGAGCAAGTCATCGTGGTGCTGGACCCGCGCCATGCTTTTGGCGGTGTCGGCGCAGAGCTAAAAAGCAGCCTGGATACCCTGCCCGGCGTCACGAGTCTCACGCTCCATGTCGGCTTGAGCCACACCGCCACGCCTGACCAGATCAAGGACGCTGTACAAGCCTGGCTGATGCGCCAGGCCAAGCGGCTTTTCACTGAACGGCTGAACCACTTTGCCCCCACCCTGCATGTGCAGTGGCGCAAGCTGAGCCTGAGCAGCGCAGGCACCCGCTGGGGCAGTGCCAGCGCTGATGGCGCCATCCGTTTGAACTGGCGGCTGATCCATTTCAAGCCATCCGTCATTGACTACGTGGTGGTGCACGAGCTAAGCCACCTGCGCGTGATGGACCACAGCCCGCGTTTTTGGGACACGGTTCGTGCGGTGGTGCCTGACTATGCCGCGCTGCGCAGTCAGCTGAAGGACGAAGGCTCTCCTCGCTGGTAGGGCGCTGCTAGAGCGCTGCAAGAGTCTGGTGGGCAGAAAATCTGTAAATCCCGTCACCGCCCAATCGCCGCTGCAACTTGCCCTCGTACCAAAGCAGATGCAGATGCGCCAGCGCCTCGCCCATGGCGAATGTTGTTTGGTGCAAGTCCAGCTCGCGCTTGAACATGATGGGCAAAATATCGGCCGCACTGCATGGACTTGCAGCGCACGCGTCCATCACCTCGGCCAGTCTGTCGCGGTGATGGTCATGCAGTTGTGTGACGCGGGTGTGCAGGCCATAAAAGGGTTTGCCGTGCGATGGCAGGGTGAGCGTGTCTGTTGGCAGGGGTAAATATTTATCAATAGAGTCCAGAAACATGGCCAGCGCATCGGCCTCGGGCTCCATGTCGTAGACGCTGACGTTGGTAGAGATGCGCGGCAAAATCATGTCGCCGCTGATCAAGATAGGGGGCGACTGCCGGGCCGCCCCAAAGTCGACCGCGCCCCCTTGGGGGGCAGGCACAGACAGTGCCGTGGGGGCTCTGTACAGGGCAATGTGCTCCGGCGCATGGCCGTAACCGCTGATGCAGCGCCATGGGTGTCGATTGGCGCCCGAGCCAATCGCAATATTTTTGCCATCCATGAGCCGCAGATAGCTCCTGGGCACATCGGGCACCATGCCGGAGTAATAGCTGGTACGGGCCTTGATTTTGGCAACCGAGTCGGGGTCTGTCAGCCCATGTGAGGCAAAGAACAACGCCGCGCTGTCGCCGCCAAACCCGGTCGTGGACTGCGAGCCGATTCGCGCCGAGTTGTAGTCTGTCGCGCTGACCCATAGGCGGCAAACATGGGTGGCTGTGGTCCAGCGCTCGCACAGCCAGTACGCCAGGCCAATGTGGTCAGGGTGCATGTGGGTACAAATGACGCGCAAGATGGGCAGGCCTTCAAGCTGGGTTGCAAAAATGGTTTCCCACTGCGCTTTTGATTCAGGCTGGCTGATGCAGCAGTCCACCACCGTCCAGCCTTGCAGTGTTTTGCTGGGGCCAATTGGGTCTTGCATGGGGTCTTGCATCTCATCGCGCAGCAGCCACAGGTTGATGTGGTTCAGCGCAAATGGCAGTGTCATGCGTATCCATTTGATGCCAGGCGCAACTTCCATCGTGCCGCCGACGCCCGGCAGCGCGTCACCCAGCGGGTAATCGAGTTGTTGTTCAAGCAGGTTCATAGACTGTTCGCTTTGATTTTTAATTGACGTTTACGTAAACGTCATGGTCATCATGATGGTAATGCCGCCAGCACAACTTTGCCTGGCAGACGTGTCGCCAATGCTTATGGTCCCCTCACTTGGCCCATCGACATGGCCACAGCAACCGCCACCTGAACGATCAGCGACCTGGCAAAAGAGTTTGCCCTGACCACCCGCGCCATGCCTTTGGCATGGTGGGTGCAGAGCTAAAAAGCTGCATCTGTACCCCTGCGTTAAGCACCTGACGCATCACGTCGGCCCGCCGCACCGCTGTACGCCTGGCCAGGGCGACGCATTTTTACGCTGGAAGCCATGCCAGGCACCAGCTTGCTGGCGTTTATGATGTTTGATAGGCGCTGGTGATGTTGCTCGGTTGAAATATTTGCCAGTGGTAACAGTGCGTAGTGTAGTTTACAATTTGATTCAATTGTAGTTTGCCTGTTTAAGCTGATAAAAGTTTACAAGGGATATTTATAAACCGCAAGTTGATACTCATCGTGGAAGACAACCCCGATCACCTTGAATTGACTTTGTTGACGCTGGAGGAGCAAGGTGTAGATGCCGAAATCGCGGTGGCCCTGGACGGCGCACAGGCGCTTGACTTCTTGTTGGGCCGTGGTGCGCATGCCGGGCGAGATACGCAAAGACAGCCCACCTTTATCCTTCTCGACATGAAGTTGCCCAAGCTCTCTGGCCTTGATGTGCTGCGCAGTGTGCGCGCGAACCCGCTGACGGCCAGGGTGCCGGTTGTAATACTGACATCTTCCAGCGAGCAATCTGACATCGTGGCCTGTTACAGCGCAGGCGCAAACAGCTTTATTCGCAAACCTGTTGATTTTGGTGAGTTCACCAAAAAACTCGACCGCCTTCAGGCGTACTGGCTGGGCGTAAACGAAGCCGCTCCAGCCTGACCTATGGGCCGGTACGGACTGCGGTGCACCGTACCATCTGAAGTTCGTCGCACGAGGAGGGAGCGATGAAATTCCCCATGACGTTGAGCGCCCGTCTGGCCATCCTGGTGTTTGCCGCCATCGTGCCGTTGTTTGGACTGTCCCTGATTGGCGCGTTGCTGACGGCCAGTCAAGCCGTGACCCAGACCACCAAGGACCTCGAGTCCTCGGCCTCGCTGGTCGCCGCCAACCAGCAGCGCGTTGCAGATTCGGTGCGCCAGGTGCTGTCTGCCATAGCCTATGTACCGGATGTCCTGGAGGGCAAAGAGCCTGTTTGCCAGCGCTATTTTAAAAGCCTGACGGCTGCACTGAAGCTCTACGCCAACGTTGGCATCATCGGCACCGATGGGTATTTACGTTGCCACAGCCTGCCTAACAACCCGAAGACGTTTGTCGGTGATCGCCCCTGGTTTCAGTCTGCAATGGCGAGCGGTGATTTTGTGGCGGGTGGTTACACGATTGGCCGCCTCAGTGGCCAGGCCGTCATAACCTTCGCCCTCCCGACAAAGGGCGGTGACGGCAGCTCACAAGCGTTGGTTTTTGCTGCCATGTTAGGGTCCGAAGTGGCGAAAAGCATAGTATCCGTGTCCCTAAGCGCGGGTGAGCGTGTCATCATCATGGACCGCGATGGCGTGGTGCTTGCAGCCAGCCCTGGCAACGTGTCCCCAGTCGGAAAGCCGATGCCCATTGCACGGGTCCGTGACGCGATCAAGGCGGGCGTACCGAGCGTATTTGACGCTGCCGATGCAAGCGGTGCCCGGCAGATTTATGCCTTTCGACCCAGTAGCTCATCGCCTGACTCGCCCTTTTTTGTGCTCGTCAGCGCCGACAGGAGCGAGGTGCTGGCACCTGCACGCCAACGGCTGGCGATAAACTTTTTCGCCCTGGTGTTGGTCGCGCTTTTTGGCAGTGGGATGGCCTGGCTACTGGCCAGGTGGGCGATTGTGAAACCGGCGGCGGAAATCCTCGAGGCGACGGGCCGCATTCAGGCCGGGGCGCTGGATACGCGCATCGCGGTGCGTCCCGGCGTTGCGGAAACTGAGTTCACTCGCCTTGCTAGAGGCGTCAACAGCATGGCCGAGTCGCTCCAGCAGCGGGAGCAAAGCCAAGCGAAAAGTTATGCCGAGCTGCGCCAGTCCCAGGGCCGCCTCCTGGCCGCGCAAAAGCTGGGCCGTATTGGCCACTGGAAGCTGGACATGCACAGCAACCGAATGACCTGGTCCGAAAACCTGCATGGTTTGTTCGGATTCAAGCCTGGTGAGTTTGACGGGAACCATGCCACCTTCCTGAAACTGATTCATCCTGACGATCGTGGGCGTTATGAGGAGCGGCGTGCAGCATCCCACCTCGACGGTACCGAGCTGGAAATTGAATACCGCATCATTACCCCCGCTGGGGATGTGCGCTGGATGTACCAGCGCGGGCAGCTAATTGGCGATGAGACTGGTAACGCCCTGACGCGCAGCGGCGTGGTGCAGGACATCACGGCGCAGCACAAGTCGCGAGAGCACCTGCACCTGCTTGAAGCCGCGATTGCGCAGCTTAGCGACATTGTCCTGATCACCGAGGCTGAACCTTTGGGCGAACCTGGTCCCCGCATCGTGTTTGTAAACGATGCCTTCGAAAAGCAAACTGGCTACAGCCGGGAAGAAGCGTTGGGCCAGTCGCCGCGTTTTCTGCAGGGGCCCAAGACGCAGCGGACCGAACTGGACCGCATTGCGCAGGCCCTCAAGTTGTGGCAACCGGTACGTGCCGAGCTCATCAACTACACCAAGGCTGGCGAGGAGTTCTGGGCCGAATTGGACATCGTTCCCATCGCCAACGACAAGGGCCAGTTCACCCACTGGGTTTCCGTGGAGCGCAACATCACTCAGCGCAAGGCAGTCGAAAAGGCGTTGATGAACAGTGAGCAGCGTTATGCCGTCCTGTTTGAAATGGCGCCAGTTCCGATGTGGGTGTTTGATGCCGTCGACCACCGCTTTTTGAATGTGAACCGCGCTGCGGTCGAAAACTACGGCTATTCAGCGGATGAGTTTCGGTCCATGACGATTTTTGATATCCGCGATACGTCGGAAGAAACTGCGCTGCGCAACCATCTGCTTGGACCGCCGGATCCCCGCAAGTCCTGGCAGCACCGACGCAAGGACGGCTCCTTTCTGTGGGTCAGTGGGGTCGCCAAATCCATCCAGTACGCAGGCCGGGAGGCATGTTCTGTGGTTGCGCTGGACATCACCGCCCAGGTCAATGCCGAGAAAAGCGTGCAGGAGCAGATCCTCACACTGCGGCGTGCCGCTGATGCGACCCAGGCCATCACGTGGCACCAGACAGTTGACGCGATGTTGCAGGAGGTGGCAGAGCAGGCACGCCTTGTGATCGGTGCACACCAGAGCGTGGTCAGCCTGGCGCCGGCTCATGGCTTGTCGCAGGTTATCAGCGCGCTGTCGGTGTCCGAGAAGTACGCGGGCTATAGGGTCCTGCGCGATCTTCCCGATGCTTCCGCCATCTATGCCACGGTCTGCGAAAACAGGCGTGTCGTGCGCATGACGCAGGCCGAGCTGGAGGCGCACCCGCGCTGGCGCGATTTCGGCAGTTATGGCAACAAACACCCCCTCATGCGTGGCTGGCTGGCGGTGTCTCTCATGGGGCGTCGGGGCCAGAACATAGGCCTGCTGCAGCTGTCAGACAAGTATGACGGCGAGTTCACCCTGCAGGACGAATATGTGGCGCTAGAGCTTGCCCAGCTGGCTGCCATTGCGATTGAAAATGCGGGCTTGCTGGAGCAGGTCTATCAGCTCAATGCGGGGCTGGAGCAAAAGGTTGCCGAGCGCACACAGGCGCTTTCCCGACAGGAGGCGCTGTTCCGCGCAGTGGCCGAGCAGGCACCCCAGGTGATCTGGATGGCGAACAACAAAGGTGAAGCGAACTATTTCAACCGTGCCTGGTTTGATGTTGTGGGCGGCAGTCTTGACGACTGGGCCGGGCTTAAGTGGTCCTCCGTCACCCATCCGGAAGACCTTCCCGGGATCCGCAAGAACTGGGTGCACGCCGTTGCTACCCGGTCTCCTTTTGTGGGTATGCGCCGGCTCCTTGCGCGTGACGGCACTTACCACGTCATGTCCTACCGGGCCTCGCCGGTTATTGACGAGCAAGGCGAGATCTCTTTTTGGGTCGGCATTGATGCCGACATCACCGACATCAAGAATATCGAATCGGCCCTGCGGCTGTCCAATCAGGAACTGGAGGCCTTTTCATATTCTGTCTCCCATGACCTGCGCGCGCCGCTCAACACGATTGACGGCTTCAGCAAGCTGCTGGCCAAACAAATTACAAGTGATGCCGACTACAAAGCGCAGCATTACCTCACACGCATCCAGGCTGGTGCCACCCAGATGGGTCGGCTGATAGAAGACTTGCTCTCGCTGGCGCACATGGCTCGCATCGAATTGCGTTATGAACTGGTTGACCTGTCGGTCTTGAGCCGGCAGATCCTCGACGACTGGCGCGGCCGCGAACCCCATCGGCATGTCGAGATTCATATTCAGCCCGGCCTGGTCGCCCAGGGGGATGCGAGCCTGGTACGGATATTGATGGAAAACCTGCTTGGCAATGCCTGGAAGTTCACCTCCCGGCGTGCTGCAGCCAACATCACCGTCGGCCAGCAGCCCGATGCTGCAGGCTTGCCGGTGTTTTTTGTCCGCTATGATGGAGCGGGTTTCGACATGGCCTATGCAGACAAGCTTTTTGTTGCCTTCCAGCGCTTGCACCTGGCCTCCGAATTTCCCGGTAGCGGCGTCGGTCTCGCAACCGTCAGCCGGGTGATAGGGCGGCATGGCGGGAAGCTCTGGGCCGATGCTGCGCCGGACCAGGGTGCAACCTTCTTTTTCACCCTTCCCAGACTGTCGGTGGCTCCCTGAGACAATGCCGTGTAAGGGTATATATTTGGCTTCGCCCCACCAATACTGATTAAAATAACAATTAAAGTGATAAAATTACACATTCAAACACACTACCTTTATGCGCAACAAGCCTAAAACTTTTGAGGAAGCCATCACCGCTTCAGACTTCAGCAGTGAAGACTATTGCGGCACCACCTACGCCGCCAAGCTGCTGGGCTTGTCGGTGGCAACCGTGCAATCGCTTGTCGAAAAAGGTGAAATTGAAGCCTGGAAGACTCTGGGCGGGCACCGCCGCATTGCGCTGCGCTCCATCAGTGTGTACCAGGAAAAAAGCGGAAAAAAGATGCTGCGGGCGCAGCCCAGTCCTGGCAGTCGGCTGCGTGTCATGGTCGTGGAAGACGACGAAAACGCCCGTGAACTTTACCGTTGCAATTTCGAGGAATGGAACCTGCGCATAGACTGCACCTGGATGCCTTCGGCGATTGATGCCATGATGGACATTGCCAGCATGCGCCCTGACCTGCTGATCACCGATCTGTCCATGCCGGGCCTGGACGGCCTCGAAATGCTCAAGGCGCTGAAGCGTAATGCAAATCTTGCGGAAATGCAGATAGTAGTCGCCAGTGGACTGCCCCCAGAAGCCATAGCGGCGCGCGGCGGATTTCCGGTCTATGCCCACCTGCTGGCCAAACCCATCAACTTTGACTGGTTGCAGGGTTTCATGACCGCGCTCGCCCCGGCCAATACCATATGGCCTGTCAGTGACTCCCACCACAGCCGGCAGGAATCGCCTGAGTTTCCGCAGAACCCATTGTGATTCCGGTTCCAAACGCGACCGATATGCCGGGATGACTGCTTTCGGCGGCAGAAGCCAGAGCTCCGGGGATGGCCGTGCCACAGCCGACCCAGATGAAACCCTGCCAGCTGCACTGCAAGCCGTGCCGACGAACCCACAGGCCGGGCTGCTGCTACTGGACAAGCAGGGCCTCATCACCCATATCAATGCCGAGGCCCGGCAGATGCTGCGTTGTTCGATGCCCGACGTGGTTGGCCGGGATTTCCAGGATCTGGTGTCTACGCAGATAGCCGAGCAGTACATGGCTGCCACCAACCCCGGGCTGCCTTCTATCGTGCAACACCATTTCAC
>Ga0209702_10008271_pt1 | contig 12209 bp, 10 predicted proteins | sample FRY01_FD_187210 | JGI IMG/M metagenome (GOLD analysis project Ga0209702, IMG submission 187210) | Freshwater microbial communities from Lake Fryxell liftoff mats and glacier meltwater in Antarctica - FRY-01 (SPAdes) (version 2) | ecosystem: Environmental > Aquatic > Freshwater > Ice > Glacier... | reverse complement strand
CCCATTCAAAATTGGGAAACGTCTGGGGCACTATCGCCTCAACTTTCTCTCTGGATATCGTCAGGGGCTCTTCGGAGAATTCTGCTCTGCCCGGCTTGTATAGCCAAACGTGAAGAACCCACGCCATGGACCGGCTCAGCAAGATTCGATGCTCATGCCTGGTGAGCATGACACTGAACGACCCAGCATCCTCCTTTCGGCCCACTTTCACCTCAATTTGCAGACCGGATTGGTCGAGAAAATGGCTATCTGTGCCGAAATTCAGACTCAGTACATCAAAGCCAGCTCTATCGTTGTTTTCCGCGACCCACTTCACTTCCTGGTCCAGCGTACGCAGCCCAAAAGCCCCGAGTCGTTGTACCTCATAGGCGATGCTCAATTTCTCAGCGTTACTCCCAATTTCTTTCTTTGATTCGTCTTCAGTGAATTGGCCCAAGGATTTGAGGCTTTCCCACCACGTGATGGCACCAGGGTCAAGGTCAACCTCAAGTAGCCTGCAATCATCTAAGACAGATCGAAGGTTGTCATCCACTTCGCTCCTGACTCTCCTAATTTCAAGAAACGAAAAAGCGATTAGCTCGGGGAAGTGTCTTTTAGCGATTCTCAGGAGTATGTCGCGAGCCAGGTCAAGGTCTGCCGAAATTCCCATGTTTCGAGATAAAATTGCACCATTGACGCGAAAGCCGGATTCGTCTTCTTTCAGCACGTTGATACTCAGTCCCATCTCAGTAGCATCGTTAAGAAGCTCAAGATTAGAATTTGGGGCGAGAAATGGTAAGACGTTTGCAAACGACTCTCGGCTTCCTGCTTCTTGAGTCGCGAGGACCTTGCAGACAGTCAGGAGCATCTGAAATCGACCCGCTGAAAATTCCAAACTAGCCCCCTAAAAGGTGTTCCATTAGCGCTCTCTCGTCAGCGAAGTCCAAACCTGCTTCATTGTCCTCGACCACTTCGTCGGTATCCAGAGCGAGTAGCTCAATTCCAAAGTCGTCGAGCACGATTTCCATTGCGCGAACCTTGTCAGATAGCCGCGCGGAGAGTACCTCATCAATGCTCGCCGCAGATTCAAGGATGTAAACCCGCGTCAAAATGTCATCGCTAAGTCCCAGCCTGTGGATTCGGTCGATAGATTGCAGGTATTGAGCCGCGTTGAAGTTGCGGTCAAAATAGATAGCGTTGTGACACGCGTGATGAAGGCTAATTCCTTCGCCTCCTGCTGCAGGATTCGCAACCATGACCCGGTAACGAGGGTCCTCGTTGAACCTTTTTACCCTTGCTTCCCTGAACTCAATTTCTTGGTCGGACCCGGTCTTAATCCCACCGTGAATAGAAAGGGCGCCATATTCGGCAAATCGCCTCTCAATTTCCTTGATAGTTCCGACAAAAGAGGACCAGATCACTACCTTTTCCATGGGGTTGCTCATCAGGGTCTCGACAATGTCATCAAGCGCTCTAAATTTTGTTGGAGTCTCTTCCTCTGAGGCGAAGCGAAGGGTCTCAAGAAACTCCGGAAAGTCGTGAGCGCTTGGGTCATCTCGAAGTCGTTTGTATGCAAGCGAAGGATTGGATGCGAGCTGCAGGAGTGTTACGACTTGCTTGCCCAAGGCCCGAATCCGTTCAGTTGATTCAAGATCACTTGTCCTGAAGCGCCTTCCCGCTTCTGCTCTCAGCATTCGATAGGCCCGTTCTTGGTGGGTTGCCATTGGGAGAGGGGCCATTGAGACTCTCTCGATTGGAGGCAGGCCAAGCTCTTTCTTAGTTGTTCGGGTGAACATCGGCGAAAGAGTTCTGTTGGCCTGAGAAAGGGCATCTGGAACATCTTCCTGGATTAGTCGGCCGCAAAAAGTTTCGAAAGGCCACACAAAGCTCATCTGAGAGCAGATATCACTAATCCGCTGGGGCATTGGCGTACCAGACAAAATATCTCTCCGATAGGCAGAGGGGGCTATTTCGAGTACGGCAGCACCTTGCATGCTTTCGTAGCCAGCTTTAGCTCGATGCGATTCGTCGAGCACAACATGAACATCAGTTGAATCCAAATGGGAAATTACTGCTTCAAAGGTTGTCCGAAGCATCTCGTAAGTCATGATGGCTGCCCGTGGTTGGCGGGAAAGTTGGGTTCTTACGCCATCAAGTCCACCACTCAACCGCACAATCTTGGGTGGAAGAGCTAAGCACTGTCCTATTTCGATGTCCCACGCACCCATGGCGTTCTTTGGGGCGATTATTAGAAGTTGAAGGTTCGGTCGAAGCGAGCGCTCAATTTCATGCAAAGCCAGGAGCACCGTGGTTTTTCCAGCCCCAGGAACGCTGAAGTTTGCTCCATGGCGCAAGCCAATTAGCTTTGTAATCGATCGCAGCTGGTGGTCCCGGAGGCTGTCAACTCTCTTGAAACCAGCGTTTCGAAGAGTCTTGAGTATCTCCGTCTCAGTGCTTTGAGGAGAAATAGATTCACCATGCAACGCCAAATTAAATGCGGTTCTCTCGTCACGGAACCTCTGTACAAGCTGGGCCGCCGCGTCATTCAGAATTGTTTCGAGGCCGAGTTCATCGCGCAGGCTGACAATTGAGGGTAATTCCCGCAAGAATCTTGATTTAGAAAGTGCGATTCTCTCTCCAGCGACTCGCAGGCCCAGGCCCTCATACAGCACAGCCCATCCCCGGAACCGCCCGGGAATTTCAGTCTTTTGCCCATCTGCGAAAAACTCAAGACCGACGGTGCTGTCATACGAGATTCTTAACTCGGTCACTATCCTGTTCGCTTCTTGTGGGTTATGGCGGCATCTTTGAGTCTCGCAACCTCATTCTCAATGATTTTGAGCTGCTCCAATATCCCCCGTAAGTTTGCGGTCTTTGGATCTATCTCTGCGTTGAGGAGCTTCCTTCCAGTGGCTTGGAGGTCCGAAAAGAGTTGTGCTGCATTCTTATTCCGAGCATCCTGGTCCTCGCCGGCAAGCACGATGTCGTGAATTGAGGAAGCGGCCGCTTCACTCGTTTCAAGTTTGGAATATACGGACTGGACGCTCGCTATCCCTCCAAGAGGGTCTTCAGGGTCAACATTTGGGCTTTCAGGAACATCCGAACTTCCGTAATTCTGTTGAATGCGAGCGAGTTGCTTGACAGCTTTGGACAGCTTCATGAACGCTCGGTCCTCGCCTGCGTCGGCAGGTTCGTGATCGTAGTAGTTGACTGCCACCCAAAGCATTGCATCAACCTTGTCGGGGTAGCGCTTGTGTTTCTTAATTCCCTTGCGCAACTGGTCGAAAAAGAACTTACGTCCATCGGCGATGTCGCCGTATTGTCCTGGAGTTCCTCGCCGTTCGAGGAACATATCTATCGCGTCTAACGAAGTCCTCAGCGACTCAAAGTCGCTCTTCGAAAGACTCGGCATGGACGACTGAATCTTGTCAATAGAAATTCCGTTATCTATTGCCCTTCGTATCGCTATCAATTGATTAATCCATGAATAGTCAGCCTTCCCCGGGTCGTCCATCTGAAGCCGGAACTCGATTAACGCTATTTCCTCCTCACCCACACCCTTAGGAAGGAGGCAGACCTCGACGTAGCCATTGCCTATGTTGTGTTTGCGAAGAATAGCGAGCCGACGGTTACCGTTGACCACAACTCCATCGCGAGTGAGCAGAAGAGGCTCCTGCTGAACCTTTGACGAAAGAATAAGTTTCTCGAGAGATGCTTTCTTGACTAGCTTCAGAAGCTCTTTTTCAATCAGTTCCTGAGCCCGGTCGTCATAGGGGTCCTTCAGGATTTCTGCATTTTTCGGGTCCCGTTTCAGTGCGTCAATTTCTGAGGCGATTCGATTGTTTTCTACCCGATACTTTGGGACATCATTAAGAACCTGAAAAGGTATGAGGTCCTCTGCTTTATTTCCAATGAGGACTCTGTGGCGCCTTGAAGAGGTCGATGCGGCCTCCTTCTCTTCTAATTGAAGGATGCGGGCTCGGGCCTTAGTTTCTTGCGTCATCAGCTACCTTTCGGGGGGTTCTACACCAACTACAGCTATCGGAACGGTGATGGCTACATCAAACACTGCCAAATCGCGCTCAGTCATCGCCACACTTGCATGGTTACTGCCGAGAAACTTTGAATAAGAGTTTGTTGGGACCACCAGTGCGGCAGCAGAAATTTTCGACAGCCTGAATAACGTCTCGAGCTTGAGCATGTCGGAATTTACTCTGCAGGTATTTCCTAGCTGCGCACAAACACCGAAGTTGTTCTTCCAAAAAGAAATTGACAGACGGCTGTTCGGAAGGATGAAATTCGGAACCCAGCCCGCTGTGGCGAGCCTTTCCAACCAAATGGCGCGTATTTCACTGGTGGTGTTTTGCCTAGAAGGGATGGGTGCCAGCAGACCGTTTAGCTCTTCCAACATGGGTGATGGGAAAGGTAATTCAGTATTGTAAATTCGAGAAGTAGTAGCCACGCTAATCCCCCTCAATTCGGCGGCCCACGCCCGATTTTGAATCAGGAGTCTGAATTGGTTTGTCGATATCACGGTAGGGAAGTTTCTTCTCCAGAGCTAGCGCCATGCGTGATTCCGCTATATCGGCGTAGCTTCCGAGCAGTTCGCAACCTATTCCCCGCCGCCCCTCGATAATTGCTGCACAGGCTGCCGATCCCACTCCAGAAAAAGGGTCAAGAACCCAGTCTCCCTCGGCCGTCAGCGCACGAACTAATCTTTGAACCAGAGCGATCGGGAACTGGCATTGATGGTCCGTCTTCTCGGGGTGGTGAGCCTTTACATTCGGAATGTCCCATACATCGCCAGGATTTTTGCCCATTGGGTGCCCGCTGTACTGACCTTTGTTCGGCCCCCTGTAATGACGTTTCCCAGGGTATTTTTGTGGCACGCGAACCGCGTCGACTTCAAAAAGGCTGTCCCCCGATTTTGCAAACCACAGCACAGTCTCGTGCCGACCGTTAAACCGGTTCTTGATCGGTGGTCCATGCCCGAAAGTCCAGACGATACGGTTTCGCAGGAACAACCCAAATTCCTTGAACAGAGGGTAAAACAAAACGTCTAACGGGACAATTTCTTTACCGGTTTTCGTGAAGCCGACCTGCCAACAGATGTTGCCGTCCGGTTTCAAAATTCGAACACACTCAGCAATAACTTTTCTTTGGAAAGCAAGATATTCATCGATTGAAACGACATCTTCGTAGTCCTTCCCTATGTTGTAGGGAGGAGACGTAACAACTAGCTGGATGGATTCATCAGGAATACTTCTCAGTGATGCCAGACAGTCGCCTCGGAGTGAAACGGCTTGCGCTTGCTCATCGAACGCGTGGCTGACACCTTGGCTCACTTGCACCACTTTTCTCCCTAAAGTCTCTTGCCACAACGGTGAGGAGCTCAGACTCGACTCGACTCGAACGGAGCAATTTCCTGAATTCTCAGTAGGTTGCTTTTTTTTCAAACTTTTGACCTTATCTTCTCAAATCCCCTAATCCTCCAAGATTACTTTTGACCACTGACATTCTCCAACGTAGTTTTCCTCAGGAAGGAACAACTTACATTGCCCTGCGAGAGAGTCTTAGATTTCCCTTAGAGTAGCTGGAAATAGGGTCTCTGGCCACCCAAGGGCGAGCTGTTCCCCCAGGATTCACGTTTTTATAGAGCAATAATCGTTCTTCACAGTAAGTTATGGTTTACGTCAAATGGCCAGAAGTGAGCCCGCAGGTCAAACCATTCGAAGGGAACTAAATGGCAGCCTCTGTGAGATAAATCAAGCCCCTCTCCATCGCGACATCGATAATGTCCTCCCTGGCGCTAGTGGCAATTCTCACTGCCTCGAAACCTCACCTGCTCGCTCTGATCACAATTTTCTTAGCCGCAGTTGGGCTCATCTTGAGCTTTTTGGCCCTCCGGGGCGTCCGATTCGCAATTGGCCTCCGCTTTGTTTCTGTCGGCCTCGCGTCGCTCGCCTTGTTCGCTGCGTTGATGGAGTTCGGCACCACTTTCTCCAGCGATGAGACCCAGAGAGCTCGGGGAGAATCTTCCAGGGTTAGTTCTTCTCACGTTGATAGTTGGTTTCTTTGTGAGCATCAGCTCCCTAATTGGAAGGTCGGCTGAAAGAAAAGGCCGAAGCAGAGCCAGATTCTTTTGGCTTTCACTTCTTCTCGCCCCATTAGGCACGATTGTTATGGCGATTATTGTCGTATCAATCGCCCCGTCGCTGGGCAGGCCATACAAAAGTTGAGGACTAGCTCCAGCCCACAGCGGTGATGTCAAATCCTTCAGCTTCACACGCTCGAACCACTGCCCCAGCATCGTCAAAGTACTGAGTTGCGTCTAAATACAGCATGTGAACTGAATCCGGGAGATTGTCGACGAGAGTTAAGATTCTCTCTTTCACGTCACCCTTCCCAGATAACGCCACCCCACCAAAACGACCACGCATCCCCTTGAGTGTGGCCATGAATTCTTCTGCGTTCGAGTCATCAGAACCTTCAATGATTCGAGTAGCAAGCGCATCCGTCACGTCAACGAATCGGTCGCATGCAAGCGCGTTCTTGGGTGGTTCGGCGATCTCGGGCTCATACATGCCCGCGCAACCAGTGAGGGAGAGTGCAAAAAGGAAAACTCCTGCAACAGAGAAAGGAGTGTAAAACTTCGACGTAGATGTTTCCTTGTTTCGGTAATTCTCGAGCTTGGCAGAATCGCAGCCCACTTTGGCGGAACTAATGCGGCAAGTCGACCTTTTCCTTTTCGTGTGCCACAGTTGCCTGACTATGCAGTTGGAGGTTTGTCCACGCTTGTCGCTAGGTGACGAGTAAATTCCCCCGCCTTAGAGCATTACCCTCGATTCTCCAGCTAGGGACCTCCGCCCCCAAAGAGCGCTAGTTCGCAGTCTTCGGGACAGCTCCGAGCAGTTTTAGGGCCGACGTAATCGTGCGCGGAATGTAGGTCGTGGCTGAGGCGGGCGGGTGTTCTTTGCTGAAAGCGACCATGCCCGAGGTTCGCGGGGATTCCTTCCAGCCACCACGAATTAGTTGAGTTATAGCCGTCACGGGGATATCTTTGCGACCTTCACCCTCAACCCAAATTGCTGTCTGTGGGAGCCCATCCCGCGTCCAGTAGACCACCGAAATACTCTCCGTAAATAAGGTACTTCTTAGACTGAGTTGCACCATCTGAAGTGTTGGGTTTACGGCAAGCGCAGATATTTTTGCCGCCATTTTCATGATGAACGGATCCCATTCATCGCCCATCAGGTCGGGTAAAACGGCAATTTTCTTGGTCATTTCTTCTTTCTAGGGCATTTAGGGGCGTTTGGGGGGACAACACATTTGTTTGTAAATTGACGTGGTTAGATTTTTATCCACAATTGTTTTCATATTTGTTGAATTTGTTCCCTTAGTTCCCTGAAATCGGGAGGGTGTTGAGCTGTGGCACCACTCGGACTCCGTTGAAGACCCAGTTTCCTGATGACTTTAGGAATCGAGTCGTTTGGACGTTGTTTTCGACAAATATCCGAACGAAGGTCCCTCTGTCGACAGGGGCCATGTCGTTGGTAATGCAGAAGAATTCGTAATCCTCGTACATTTCTTTTCGATTGATTCGGTCGCTCTTGAGCCCAGTGAAGTGCAACCTAGAATCAGAGAAGGCTTCCACTGTGTCGAGTGGGTTCATATAGGCCTCCAGCTCTCTTTCGCATCTTTCGTTAGCTGGGTAAGAACCACGATCTAAGACTCGCTTTAACCCCAAGACCGCTTTCACGAGCACACCTGGTAGCTCCTCATGCATGCGAGGCTCCAAAGTTCTATCGGCTTGGCCATCAAGAATCGTCTTCTTGTCCATCGGAATGATGAGCATTCTTGAGAAGAAACCCCGAGTCGTGTCGGGGGTCTGAGGAAGCTGATTGGCCGCAAACAGCAAAGTCGCCTGACTAGTGAAGGTAAAAGGGTGCCCATATTTTCGCTGGGCACTAATTGCGTCCTCACCGGTGAGCATCTTGAATAGCGCTGTGTCTTCGAGCGCCTTGGGTGATAAATCTCCAACGACGTTCAATATCTTGCCGAATAGTTCTGCCGCCGCGAAAGTGTCAGTACTTAACTTCTGAATCTCGATGCTTGCCACAAATTGTGCTGGAATCATTGCTCTAATCAGCCGGAGGAGAGTTCCTTTCCCGTTTCGACCACCTCCCCTGAGGAAAACGCCGCGCTGAGGGCCCAACCCGAGAAAGATACAGACACCAATTACCTCCCAAACGAGCTCGACAGTGTCCTCGTAGACCATTTCTTTCAAGAACTCATCCACAGTGGGGCAGATTGCTTCTGGGTCCCACGACGTGTCTAATTGAACCGTCGACCCGTAGTCGGGAGAGTGCGAATGTAGGGTTAGGTTGTCAAGTCGCAACATCCCATTTTTGCAATTTAAGTACTCTGTGGGCCCTAGCCCGTCAATTGCTAGTGGCGCGGCCTTCATAAAGTGCAACACGTTGTCTGTGTGATTCCTCCTGCTTTCCTCGCCAAGAAGCACCTGGGTGCGTCGAATCACTTCCTCTTCCCCGTCTTTTTTCCAGACGCCCTCGTGATATTGCCAAAGCTGCTTGCCAACACCTAGGGCGATCGGGCCCAACTGCTGAATCACAGCCTGTAACGTCAACTGCTGCAACGAACCCCGAGTGTCAAAGAAACCTTGATGCATAGTCTCAATTAGTTCGTCAGCCTTATCGACCCCCTGAACGCCAAACACAGTTCGGACGTAGTCCATCATTTCCTCTGAAACTGAGTTCGGGTGCTTCGGGTCCATCGCCCCCATCTCGAATCCACCGCCCCATTCGCGCAGCACGAGCGCAACTGCCTCTTGCTTATAGGCCCATTCACCCTTGTACGAGGTACGAGCAGCTTCCATCAAACGTTGACGACAGTCCCCGAATGACAGTTGTCCGCCTCCAATGAGTCGCCCAAGCGAGTAAGCCTTCGCGTTCAGTGCGTTGTTTCGACCTTCGCCATGAACCATTCTCTTAATCTCTCCACATGACCGAAACAGTGCCTTTTCCGCGTAAGGAGTGTTCGTCACCTCTTGAGTTAGGAGGTCCGTCCATCTCGACTCCCAAGCACCATCCCCAAGGGGTGATTTTCGGTCTGACCGCGCTTGCCGTTTCCCCTTCCTCGCGATGTCCTCAAGGATGGATTTAGGGAGCTCTGCCAAAGCGATTTCCCAAGGGGCGTGTCCGGCCTTAAATTCATAGTTTGCGCCGCTTTTGTGCCGAGATCCGGGGCCCAGAACGTAGCCGTCAACCTTGATGTCTATCCCGGGACAGCCAAGCCTTTTCAGATTGGCAGGAAAGGTGTAACCCGGTGGTAACCGATAATACTTGTGCGCCCCTCTCTGCTTCTGGCCTTGGCGGGAGTAAAGGCCGGTTTCAACCTCCACGGTCGCGGGCAAGCAATAGCCGGTCTCTTTGTCCAGCAGTTCAAATGATTCCCAGCCTCCATGCTGTGGATCTACATCCAGCACTAAATACCCTGAACCCTCGCAAAAAATCCCGTAATTAATATCCGGGCTCCCATTCAGCCAGTCCCCCACTACGATCGGGTCGGAAGACGCCTTCTCTGGCCAGCTGCTAATCACCGGATGCTTCGCGGTTAAATTTGAGCCAGCGACGTGCTTAATCCCGCAAGTGCACTCTCCATCCACAAATCCATGGATTGGAAGAATCATTGATCCAGCTTCGGCCATATACAAGGCTTTTTCGCAAACCGTCATCGAATCCCATGGCTTCGAAGGAGGCTGGGGCACCGATTCAAGACCGGCTTCACCATTCATCGGACCGGAGTCCCCGTCAGTCGGGCTGATATGAATATCAAACCTCTAATCCACAGCCAACTGATCCTCTGCGCTACGTTCATTTCGCTCTTCCCTTTCTCGGATTGCATGTTTAGTGGGTGTGGGACTCTTCCCACTCTTCGATTCCCTTAACCGGGAATCGGAGGTGCTGACCGATGTGGCAGACGGGAATACCTCTCGAGCGCCAGTTGTTGTAAACCCACTTCTTTGATTTTGACCATCGCCACGCTAATTCTTCGCAGGTAAAAAAACCGGATTCCGACTTCTCCATTTGAACTCCAATGCTGTCCGCTTATATGTAGTACTAATAGTTTACCACATATATCTGTCCTGTGCTAGAATCACTACATGAAATCATTTATCGGGCGCAGGTTTATCTTGGGCGGACGGGTTCTTGTTTGCGACCTGGCAATCATGGATGGCGAGCTGATTACGACAGTCGAACTGAAGATATCCGGTGGTAGGTTTTGGGCAGATTTTTGGTCGAGCTCTCGGCTCAGCACGATTGACCTAAATTTTGTCGCGCGAGCTCAATCCGCGCTGGGTAGCCACCAGTCCGAGGACACTGCCGCTGAGGAAGCCTTGGAGCTGTACGAAAAGTTTGTGAAGCCACTGGCAATTCGGTCCGTAGAGTCGAAAGGTTTTCCGGAACCCCAAAATCCGCCGGCAAGTCCTTACCGGGAGGCACAGGCATGGATTCACCTCGTTCTCCACGCTGAAGCGGGACATCTCCCGCCCCCAGGTGCGCCTGTGGCGATCAGGACTGCTCTTCAGTACAAGCTAATCAAGTCGATGGGATTCAGGGCTGCCACTCCAATGATTGCGGAATTTGAGGGGGTCACTCCAACAGCGGTTGACCGTCGCCTGTTTATGGCGCGGGAAGCGAATCATCTCGCCAAGATGTCGGACGCTGCGGGTAAAAAGAAAGCAGGCGAAAGGCGGTCGAATAGGTGCCAAGACAAGTTAATCGTATTCCCGGTATAAAGCCACTCACAGATGGTGGCTACCAAGCTCGAGTTTTCCACGGTGGCAAAGAAGAATCTAAGACGTTCCGGCGCTTGGACGATGCCCAGAAGTGGCAGCGCAATCTCAAGCAGAATCTCGAACGGTGCCCCCAAGGGGTTATTCGGTCCAAAAGGTCTTGGCAGGCCTCCCTGATAACTTCTTCTGGTGTGTCCCAGAGAAGTTTTGTCTACCTTGACGATGCAACAGAGTGGCTCAATCGGGCGCGGGTGCATGTTTCCATGGGGACCTGGCTGGAAGGCCAAGAGGAAAATCTCACCTTCTCAGATTTTGTCGGATATTGGATCAAGTCTAAAAAGGGAATTGGGGGCAAGACCCTAGCCACATACAATTCTCAACTAAACCTTCATCTCCTGCCTTTCTTCGGCGAGGAGTCCATAACGTCGATATCGACAAAAGCTGTCAAGCTGTGGGTATCGAGGCTCTCCGATATCGGCGTTGGTGCGACCACCATCAAACAGGCCTACAGGCTCTTGCGCCAAATTCTTCAGGCAGCCACTGATGAAGATCGAGTAATAAAAAACCCGTGTAACTCGTCGGTGACACTCCCAAAGATAGTGAGGAAGCAAAAAAGGGGCCTGACAGGATCTGAGTTGGAGCAACTCGCAACCTCGTGTGGCAACTACTCCACTTTGATTCGATTCCTTGGCACCACCGGTGTCCGCGTGGGAGAGGCCCTGGCGCTCAAGGTCGAAGATTTTGACTTTGTCAATGGAACTGTGACGGTCGACAAATCTTGGACAACAGATTCGCACGGGAAAAAGTTGATGGGCGCGACGAAGACCAAGAATTCAAGATTGATTCCCCTCACCTCTGCCGTCCTTCAGCAGTTGACTAGGACGCTGGAGACTAAATCCCTAGAGGACTGGGTATTTACTGGTTTAAATGGTGGATGTCTTGATTACGGATGGTTTCGTAGGAGAATTTTTGTAGCAGCGGTTAAGCAGTGTGGTTTCAACAATGTGCAGATTCACACCTTGCGTCACACGTGTGCGTCGCTACTCATCAGTTTGAATGCGCCAATCACGACTGTGAGCTACATTCTTGGCCACTCTTCAGTCAAGATGACCCTCGATACCTACGGCCACTATTACGAAGATGACACCGCCGAATGGATGGTCAACCTTGGAAAATTTCTCACAAAATCAGCCTAGTTGAATTCCAAGGAACGGAATCTAAACGGAACTGCCCTTTGATACCTCCTAGGTCCTCGCAAGCTGACCTGCTCAACCCGGGCATAATCCGAGTAAAATCGGGGGTTTCCAATTGCACGCCCGGAGGGATTCGAACCCCCAACCTTCTGATCCGTAGTCAGATGCTCTATCCGTTGAGCTACGGGCGCGAGTGCGCCTGCTGGTGCCTGGCAATACTA